>FWWM01000743.1_pt1 | contig 107333 bp, 92 predicted proteins | sample 2228351 | NCBI WGS metagenome assembly FWWM01 (sample SAMEA103939774, study PRJEB20133) | metagenome
TATGGGATTATAACTAATTGGTTAAATCGCTATGCAGAAAAATATTTAACTTTTGTTCCTTGCTGCGAAATGTGAGTTTCAATGAACCTATGCGGCTATCCGCCACGAAGCTCGAGAAGCCACATGATGACTTCACAGGCTGAAGGGCGTCGATGTCTACCGGCACACCACCATAGCACTCGTATACATAGCGAATAACGGTTTTCTAGTGTGAGATCACCGCCGCCAGATCATCTATGAAGATGTCGAGGTTCTCCTTCGTCATATGCGGCATAACTATCAGCCTCAACGCCCGTGGCTCTCGCGTCATTGATACATGCCAGCCCCTCTCAAGCAGAGCCTTTCTAACTCCGGGGGGATCATTCATCTTAAATCCGACCACGTTCATCACAGGCTCGATGACCGGCTCGATGCCCATAGCTCGTGCGCTTGATACCAGATATCTTGTCATATCCATGCATCTATCGACGGTCGCCCTGTAGCCCTCGATGCCGAGATGCATTATCACAGCGTATGTCGCGGCTGCTGCAGCTCCGCTCCGCGTACCGGTCAGAGATGCCTGCTTTGCGACCGTGAGGTAATACGTCTCCGTCTCCAGACGTTTGACGTGATCCGCGCTTCTGAATATGAGCCCTCCTGCTGGTATAGGACTCATGCCCATCTTATGCGGATCGATGGTGATTGACTGCACGCCATCCACCCTGAAATCCCAGCGGAGATCCAAATCCAGAAAAGGCAAAACAAAACCGCCGAATGCGGCATCCACATGAAGGGGTATGTTATTCTCGATCGCAAGTTTCGCGAGATCCTCTATCGGGTCGACCTGGCCGAACTCCGTGGTTCCGGCTATCCCAACAAGACAGATGGTACGCTCGTCGATCTGTCTCTCGACGTCAGCCACATCTACCCTGAGCATCTCATCCAGAGCCGCCTTCCGCACCTCTAAATTAAGGAGATCCGCGATCTTATCAAACGAGAAATGGGCTGAAGCGGGAACGACTATGTTTCCATCCCGCCGGCCAGATGCATTCCTGGCGGCGCGAATCGCCTGGATGTTCGATTCCGTGCCGCCTGTTGATATGTATCCAACTCCATCCCTGCAGCTCAAAAGAGAAGCAAGGAGCTGCACGACCTTCTTCTCTATCTCGGCGGTGCCGGGGAAGAGACCAGGATCTCCCAGGTTCGTCTCCAGAAACATCTCGTACGCTTTGACCGCAATTGGATGGGGTCTCGTGCACATCGTGGAGAGAAATCTATCGTAGGTGTGATCTCTCCCGCGAACCTCCCTCAGGAGGTCCATGACCTCATTCTCAGATAATCCCTTTCTTGGGAACTTCAGCATACGCTCATCGCTTCCTTGCGGCCTCTAACAGGAGAGAGAGCTCTGCTCTTGCCACAGTCTCTCTCACGATAGCCACTGCATCTATGTTAGCCGATATGCTGTCTATTCCTATCTCAACAAGCCTCCTCGCCATCTCCGGATATGAGCCGGCCTGACCGCATATCGATGTCTTGACTCCTGCCTTCTTGCATCTCTCCACGACGTACTCTATCTGCTTTATCACAGCTGGATGCATCTCCGAGTAGAGGCCTGCTACGTTCTCATTGTTCCTGTCTACAGCAAGGGTGTACTGCGTGAGGTCGTTTGTGCCGAAGGATATGAAATCTATACCCTCCGCGATGAAGTCTTCGATTGTGAGCGCAGCCGCAGGAGTCTCGACCATTATTCCGATGTCTATTTTCTCCAGGTTCAAACCTTCCTCGATCATGATCTCCTTGGCTCTTTTGAACTCGCTCACGTGCTGAACCATCGGCAGCATGATCCCTACATTTGTAAGACCCATCTCGTGGAGCTTTTTGAACGCCCTTATCTCGAGCCTGAAATGCTCTGTCTCTGTGAGATCTCTACGTATGCCGCGCCAGCCCAGCATCGGGTTGTGCTCGACGGGCTCGTTCTCCCCGCCCTCCATCGCGCGGAACTCATCTGTTGGAGCGTCCAGGGTTCTCACCCATACAGGCTTCGGGTAGAATGCATCCGCGACTATCCTGATGTTCTTGACGAGCTCCTCCACGTACTCCTCGCCGCGCCCTGATCTTATGTAGTAGCTTGGGGTCTTTCCCAGGCCGAGAATCATGTGCTCTATTCTGAGAAGGCCCACGCCATCTGCCATCGTGGCTGCGGCTGCCTCCGCCCTCGTCGGCTCGCTTATGTTGACCTTTATCTCGGTTGCTGTTATCGGCTTGTATGATACAGCAACAGGCTGGGGTTTCTTCTCCTCGGCTATCGCAACTCTGCCTTCTATGACCTGCCCCTTCGTGCCATCGACTGTGACCAGCATGCCATCCTTCAGAATCTCGGTTGCGTTCTTGGTTCCAACCACAGCCGGACATCCGAGCTCTCGGCTAACTATTGCCGCATGGCATGCCATTCCGCCCTCATCTGTGACTATGGCACCGGCGCGTCTCATCGCTGGGACCATATCCGGCATGGTCATGCGTGTTACCAGTATATCCCCGTCCTTTATCTTCTCCAGGTCTTTTATGCCAGTGACGATCTTAACGGCGCCCGTGGCTATACCTGGCGAGGCGCCGAGGCCTGTGACGAGAATTCTTCCGGAGCTTACCGGCTCTGGAGCAGCTTCTTTGGCCCTCTTTGCTATCGTCGTTATCGGCCTTGACTGAAGGATGTATATCTTGTTCTTCTCTATACCCCATTCTATGTCCTGTGGTATGCCGTAGTGCTTCTCCAGAATCTCCGCATACTTCGCAAGATCCAGGATCTCGCTCTCGGTGAGGACCTGCGCATTTCTCTTTTCAGGCGGTACTGGAATCGTCACGGTCTGAAATGTCTCAGGATCTCTCACGGTCATGATCTCCTTTGTGGCGACCATCTTGTGCACTATCTTCTTCGAAGATCTATCGACTACGTAGTTGTCCGGAGACACGCTCCCGCTGACCACCGTCTCTCCAAGACCCCATGCGGCTTCAATCACAACCTGGGGCTCGCCGGTGCTCGGCTGAGAGCTGAACATGACTCCCGATTTTTCAGAATCCACCATCTTCTGCACTATGGCGGAGAGGTTGACCCGCTCATGCTCGAATCCCTGCTCCACCCTGTAGAATATCGCCCTGGCACCATAGAGCGATGCCCAGCACTTCCTGACAGCCTCGAAGACCGCATCAGCGCCTCTCACGTTGAGATATGTCTCCTGCTGGCCAGCGAAGCTCGCATCTGGAAGGTCCTCTGCAGTAGCACTCGATCTGACAGCGACGAACACCTCCTCCCCCTCGCGCTCGCAAAGCTCTCTGTATCGCTCTTTTATCGCATTCTCGATATCTTTGGGAACCTCAGCTCCCATCACTATGCTCTTCGCCCTCTCCTCGGCCTTGAGCAGCTCTTCCGGATTGTTGACATCAACCTTAAGAGAATCAAAAAGTGCTTTTGCAATACCAGCTCGCTCTATGAACTGTCGGAAGGCCTGCGCGGTTACCGCAAATCCGCCGGGAACAGGTATTCCGATGTTTATCATCTCACCCAGGCTCGCACCCTTACCGCCAACTACGGATATGTCCTCCTTACCGACCTCTTCAAGCCAGACAACGATCGCCATCCAAGTCATCCTCTTTTGTTATCATGAGAGATGATGGAGCATCCATTCACGACCGTATATTACTTTTTCCTTTCTGCTGTGGACCTGTCCGGATAATCGCTGAGGCCAGAAATTTTGACATTCTCCTCTTCTGCATGTCGGAAACACTTAATCTTTATTCGGACTCGTCCCGTGCTGTGTCGATAACTTCTGGATTTCCGATGGTGAGACAATTTACACAAATTATAGAGATGGGGGTAAGGGGGTAGCGAAGACTTCTGTCTTCAGGCCGGAGAGGATGTCACGTTTTGATGGGAATCGATGGCTATTGGCCACAGCTATCGGCCATAACATCCTGACTTATTTAATACAGCATATCTCCCACGCATGCTCATCCTCGATATGCTTCGGCAGCTCTGAACACCTCTTCAGCCTCACGATCTCTGCCGACTTCCCTTAGCGCCAGTCCTTTGTTGTAAAGTGCCACTGGATTGGTCGGATCCAGTTGAAGCGCTCTGTCGTACATCATTATCGCTTCGTTGTATCTTTTCATATAGTAGAGAGCGATTCCCTTGCCGATCCAAGCGCCCGTATACATTTGGTTTATCACTATGGCCCTGTCGAACGCTGAGACTGCTTCCTCGAGCTTGCCGAGGCCTACAAGAGCCAATCCCTTGTTGCTCCAGGCCTCGTAGTTTTGCGGATCCGCCTGGATCGCGGCCTCGAAGCACTGGAGCGATTCATTTTGTTTTCTCATCGCGGTTAAGACAATCCCCTTGAAGTTCCATGCCTCGGCATCCAAGCTGTTCAAACTCGTGGCTCTATCGAAGCTCACGTACGCATCTGTGAGCATGCCCAGGGAGAGCAGAATCTTTCCCCTCAGTAGCCAGGCCTGATCCATACTGCCATTCATCTTCAGCGCAGCATCTGTGAGGTTCAACGCCTGCATGTAATCCTTAGCCTCGAACAATTCGGTTGCATTTGCGATCAGCGTCGAAGGAGTAACCTCCGCTGCTTCCTGTGCGAGATGGCAATCACATATGATAAACAGCATCATCAGGACTATCGCAATTTTCATGCTCGAAGGGATAATATGTTAAACAGATATAGCTTCCGGTAACTGATCCGGGCCTGTCCGAATAAGCGCTGAGGCCAGAAATTTTGACGTTCTAATCTTCTGCATGTCAGAATCACATAATCCTTATTCGGACACGTCCACTGATCCGTTCGAGTAGATGATCGAGATCGGAGAGCATTCAGAGACGGCCAGCCGATCCGACCAAAGTATTAATAGGTGGATAGTGGATCTGAGCTCGAAGATCTAAACTGAGGAATGGGGTCATGACCAAAAATATCAGGGTCGAGGAGCTAACCCAAAGGCCTATTGAGAAGCAGGAGATCGAGGTTGTGGAGCGCAAGGGATTGGGACATCCCGACAGCGTTGCCGACGGCATCGCTGAGGAGATCAGCCGGGCTCTATGTAAGGAGTACCTGGAGAGGTTCGGGAGGGTCCTGCACCACAATACGGACAAGATACAGATAGTAGCAGGACGCTCCAGGCCCGCTTTCGGTGGAGGGGAGGTCATTCACCCCCAGTACATACTTCTCACGGGCAGAGCTACAAGGGTATGCGGTGATCTGGAGATACCGGTAGACACAATAGCACTGAGAACCGCTCGGAGCCATCTCAAAAAAGCCCTGATAAACCTCGATCTGGATACACATGTAATAATCGACTGCAAGATCGGTACAGGATCAGCCGATCTCTGCGATATCTTTGATAGAGATGCTTCGACTATACCGAGCGCAAATGACACATCATATGGGGTTGGGTATGCGCCTTTATCCGAGACGGAGCGGATAGTGTATGAGACAGAACAAACACTTCTTGCATTGAGGAGCAGAATACCAGCGATAGGCGAGGATATAAAGGTCATGGGCCTTCGGGATGGCGATACGATCAATCTGACAATTGCATGTGCTATGGTTGATAAATATCTCGACGATCTCGATCACTATGTTGAGACCAAAAGAGAGATAGTAGATGAGCTCAAAGCACGTGCGCAATCGCTCACAAAACGCAGAGTCAATGTGCAGATGAACGTCGGAGACAACATAGCCACAGGCTCCGTGTACATCACAGTCACCGGCACCTCCGCAGAGATGGGCGATGATGGCGCTGTCGGCAGGGGAAACAGGGCAAACGGTCTAATCACTCCAAACAGGCCGATGAGCCTCGAAGCCACCTCTGGAAAGAATCCCATCAACCACGTCGGGAAGATATACAATCTGCTGTCAAACCTGATAGCGAAGGAGATAGCTGAGCTTGATGGTGTGGAGGAGGTTTACGTAAAGCTCCTCTCTCAGATAGGGAAGCCCATAAATCAGCCACACGTCGCCTCTGTACAGCTCGTACTCAAGGACGGTGTGCGCATGCATGCTGTACAGTCCAAGGCTGAGGAGATAACAGAGAGATGGCTTGATGATATCCAGAGGGTGCAGGGGATGATATTCAGAGGAGAGCTGCAGACATACTGAGGTTGTTGTATGAGATCTATGCTACCGTTTTTGCTGGCTTTCTTGATATCATCTGCCATCTCGAATGCATCCACCGCAGATGATATGATCTGGCGTGGGGAGAGCCCCTCAGCCATGGTCTCTGCGGGCGAGGAGATATACGCTTCATTTCAAGCTGCTGGCGGCTCTGAGATCCTGAGGCTCTCCAAGGAGGGTGAGGTTCTCGATAGATTCTACGTTGACGGTCTTGTCAGGGGATTGGCCTACAGCGATGGATCGCTCTTCGTAAGCCATTCAGACAGCATCTCCATAATCAGGGATGGCCATGTAAGGGAGATCGCAAGCGGCCTGAACAATCCAAGCTCGATGGTTGTTATAGGAGACATGATATTAGTCTCCGTAACAGGCGGAATTGCAAGAATCAGGACTGGAGAGGACATGCAAGCAGGCGCTGGAGATATTCTCTTTCTCGAGATATGGACCAATCAGCATGGAATCGCGAGGACAGGCCCGCAGCCCAGGATCATGATCGATTTTCCAACATATTCGCTTGAGGATGGTGTGCTAACATCGCATCTTCCCGTGGAGGGCGTTGAGACCGCTGACCTGATAGTCGGCAGCGGCACATCGCTCTCAGGTGATCTCGGAGGTGGAGCGAGCAGCATGCTAGAGGCGGTGAACATACCTTACACCGCAGAAATATACACAAGGGAAAATGTGACGGATGCGTTTCAGATTCTGCGGATAGATAACGATCGCGTTTACCTCGAGCATCTTGGCGAGGAATTCGTACTCGGCCCAGGGGAGGCCAGGCGTTTCACCAGAAACACCACAAGCCCAGACGGTTCGCTTGATATAGTATCGACTACCATAGTTACAAACCATGGGTTGGTGTATCTCAAACAACCCCAGTCACAGGATGTTATATGAGTCGGAAAGAGATGGCTGATAGTATGAAGAACGGTGGTTATGTACCGGGAGACTACAATGAGATGTCGATGTGCCTGAAGACATACACAATCGGGGGAGAGGTTTTAGTTGCTGTTTGCGATAGAGATCTTCTGGGACAGAGATTCACCGAGAACGAGCTTCAGTTAGAGGTGAGTGCGAGCTTTTTTGGCGATGAGCTGGCATCCGCGGCGATGCTTGAGAAGGCCCTAGAAGAGGCAACAATGGCCAACTTCGTGGGGGAGCGATCGGTAGCATGGGCGATAGCCTTTGAGTATGTGGATAGCGAGAACGTCCTCCATATAGAGGGAGTGCCCTGCGCCCAGATGGTGCGAATGTGATGAGCATATGCCCGAGATGCGGAGGGGCATCTGAAGACGGTCTCTGTATCTCTTGTATAATCGAGACCACCGAATTCATGGTATGCCCCGATCAGATAGATCTCGTGATCTGCTCCGTCTGCGGCTCGATCTTCGAGAGAGGCAGATGGAGGCAGACCGATTTAGAGCTCGATGATCTCATAAAGAATGCTCTTTTCAAGGCGATCTCGATACACACTGAGCTGGAGGACGTGGAGCTGGAGATATTCATACATCCACGTGGCTCAACGAGATTCGTAGCCGAGGTGCATCTATCCGGCAGATTCAGGGGCGCTTCTGTAAAAGCGGAATGTGAGGTAAGGGTGAGGGTATCACGCCGCTCCTGCGATAGATGCAGCAGGATCTCAGGCAGGTACTTCGAGGGCATAGTACAGGTGAGAGGGCGTGAGAGGCTACCGGATGAGAGCGATCTCGCAGTGGCCAGAGATATCGCATTGGGCCTTGCTGCAGACGGCTACAGAAAAGGAGATCGCCTCGCATTCATCCAGGATATCAAGAAGGTGAGGGGCGGCATAGACATAATCGTCGGTTCCACACAGCTCGGCAGGCACATAGCCAAATCGATCGCAGAGAGGTTTGGCGGAAAGACGCAGGAGTCTGTCAAGCTCGTCGGATGCAAGGACGGAAAGGATATTTTCAGGACAACCATACTCGTAAGACTTCCTCGCCTGCGGAAAGGGGATGTGATATACTCGAAGGGCTCTGTACTGGAGGTTGTCGGACTCGAGGGGCGTAGGACGGCCGTCGTCTCCCTTGACAAGGGCGATAGATTCTTCATATCCGAGGACGAGGCAGAGGCTGCTGAGATCATAGGCGATGTCTCAAGGGCCAAGAAGAGCGTCGTGATATCGATCGACGAGAGCGTTGTTGAGGTTCTAGACCCGGATAGCTACAAGACAGTCCTCGCGATTCGCCCAGCGGGTATGAAACTCGAGTCCGGCTCAGAGGTGAAAGTAGTGCGTACAGACAGAGGTCTATTTTTGTTGTATGGGTGATATAAAACATCTTTTGATATGAACGTGACGGATGGCTAGCGGGGCCTGTCCGGATAAGCGCTGAGGCTGGCAATTTGGACCTTTACCGCTTTCTGCATTGTCAGAAACATTTAATCCTTATTCAGACACGTCCGGGTAGCGAATTCCAGCGACTTAACTAGTTGTATGAGGTGTGCCCTGCTGTTGTGCCTGTAAATCCTGTCTTGATTCGGGCAATGTGGTCGATGGATATCCATTCTTATCAAATTTTGATTGTATGAATTGGGCCTCCGCCATTGGATTTCTGAACATCATTCGAAATCGTTCCATACAGCAATCGCTTCCTAAAGCTTATATCGTTGTAACGAGGCTATGGAGCCAGGGTTTCAAGATGGCACGCTTGGTAATGAAATTCGGCGGCGTTTCTGTGGCTGACGGCAAAAGGCTCAGAAACGTGGCGGAGCTTGTCAGGGGGTTCAGCCCTGGCAATGAGATAGTTGTGGTAACTTCAGCTTTACAGGGCGTAACCGATGATCTGCTCGAATGCGCCCGGTCTTCCGCAAAATACGGAAGGGTCTCGGATGTGGAGGATTTCATAAAAAGACTCACTGAGAGGCACCTGAATGCGATAGCTGATGCGGTATCGGACCAGAAGATAAGGGATGAGATCGAGTCGGATATCAAAAAGAAGATCGATGAGCTCGAGAAGGTCTACGTGGGGATCTGCTATCTAGGCGAGCTGACGCCGCGTTCGATAGACTACATATCGAGCTTCGGCGAGCAGCTATCAGCCCCCATACTATCCGGCGTATTTAGAGATATGGGGATCGAGTCCAAGTACTACACAGGCGGAGACGTGGGGATAATAACAAACAGCGATTACGGAAACGCCAAACCCCTGGAGAAGAGCTACACTTTAATCGGGAAGAGGCTGCTGCCGATAAGAGGCATACCCGTCGTCACCGGCTTCATAGCCAAGGACGAGAACGGCATAATCACAACCCTGGGGCGCGGCGGCTCGGATTTCACCGCGTCCATCATCGGAGCTGCGATAGATGCGGATGAGATCTGGTTCTGGAAGGAGACGTCCGGCGTCCTGACAACAGATCCGAAGATAGACCCCTCTGCTAAGACCATACCGACCATCTCTTACATAGAGGCGATGGAGCTCTCCTTCTTCGGAGCAAAGGTCCTCCATCCGAGAGCCATAGAGCCGGCTATAAAGAAGGGCATACCTGTCAGAGTCAAATGCACCTTCGACCCGCAGAGCCCCGGAACCAGGATCGTCCAGGAGGAGGAGCTGAAGGACGGGGTCATAAAGGCCGTGAGCCTCTCCTCGAATGTCGCGCTTCTCAACGTCTCAGGCGCGGAGATGATCGGCACCCCGGGGGTTGCAGCTAGGGTCTTCTCAGCTCTTGCGAATGCCGGGGTGAACATAATCATGATCAGCCAGGGCTCATCCGAGGCCAACATCTCGATGGTGGTCGAGGAGAAGGACCTGGATAAGGCCGAGGAGGCGCTCAGGCGAGATCTGCCGAGGGAGATAGTCAAGGACATCACGCACAACAAGGATGTATGCGTTGTCGCGGTCGTCGGCTCAGGAATGGCCGGCACTCCGGGGGTCGCTGGCAGGCTCTTCAGCGCCATGGGAAGGGCGAATATAAACGTGCGTATGATCAGCCAGGGGTCGAGCGAGCACAACATCTCTTTCGTTGTGGCTTCAAAAGATGGCAAGCGAGCTGTGCAGGAGATCCACAAGGAGTTCAAGCTGAACGGGGAAAGGGCATGAAGAGGATGACGTACTCCGAGGCCGGCGTCGATATAGAGCTCGAGAACAGATCGATCGATGCTATGAAGCGGAGGCTGACATTCTCACGCAGGGGCTTCGGATCTCCCCTTACAGGCATAGGGCACTACGCGGGCCTCATCGACATGGGCGATTTCGCGATAGCGATGACGACCGATGGCGTGGGGAGCAAGATACTCGTAGCGAATGCGATGCGCAAATGGGACACCATCGGCATCGACTGCATCGCGATGAACGTAAACGATCTCTTGGCCATAGGCGCGGAGCCTCTCGCCTTTGTCGATTATCTGGCTGTGGAGCGCGTAGATCCTGAGGTCTCTGAGCAGATAGCCATCGGCCTTCAAAAGGGCGCGGAGATCTCAAACATGAGCATCGTCGGCGGGGAGACCGCATCGCTCCCTGAGATAATCAGGGGCTTCGACCTCGCCGGCACCGCCATAGGATACGTGAAGAAGGACAGGATCGTGACTGGCGAGAAGATCCAATTGGGCGATGTCCTGGTTGGGGTTCCAAGCAGCGGGTTGCACAGCAACGGTTACACCCTGGCGAGAAGGATAATCGAGCGCTCCAGCTACACGTACCTCGATAAGATGCCCGGGGATTCGAGGAGCATAGGCGAGGTGCTGCTCACCCCTACACGCATCTACATCGAGGTCCTGGAGCTCCTGGAGCGGTGCGACGTCCACGGTCTGGCGCACATAACAGGGAGCGGATTGCTGAAACTTCACCGCATAACGGATCTGGGCTTCGAGATCACCGACCCTCTAGAGCCGCAGCCGATCTTCAGATTCCTTCAAAAGCTCGGGAATGTGGAGGACGCGGAGATGTACAGGACCTTCAACATGGGCATGGGCTTTGTGGTGGTTCTGCCGGAAGATGATGCACCAGAGGCATGCAGGATCATGGGCCCAGGCTCGAAGGTCATCGGGAGAATTGTGGAGAGGGGGCTGAGGGCCGGTGCGCTGAATCTGGCGGAGGGAGCGTGAGCTCGCGGGATGAGCACGAGATGCGCTCGTCTCGATCCTTCGATAGAAGCGACTTTATCTTTTTGGATGAAGGCTAGAGAGGGAGCAGCGAGGCATAGCGCAATTGCTGCAATTCTCTGGAGATCAGACTTGAGGGGGCCTCAGTGGCGCCTGGTTATCTGGAGGTGTGCAATATACACACCAAAAGATTTTTGTAATGATGAGGAAATTGGCCATTACCGCATGCGAAGATGGACATGAATCGAAAAGATCTCTCATTGCTTGTAACTGCTGTGATCGTAGCCCTGGCGGTACGGCTGGCGCCCGCTCTTTACAGGGTGGATATGATCTTCGATGGCTACGATGAGTACTATCATCTCCGGAGGATCTCTTATACCTTTGAACACTTTCCTCACACCCTCTGGTTCGATTCTTACATCGATTATCCCCATGGTCTCGGGATAACCTGGCCGCCGCTCTTCGATATTCTTGTAGCAGCGCTGGCACATCTCATGACTCCTTTTTTCCATGAGGGATCTGTAGAATTCGCGGCTTGGATCATCTCTCCCTTCCTGGGCGGCCTTCTGGTGATATGCATCTACGCCATCGCGAGAGCGCTATTCGACAGAAATATCGCGCTCGTCTCGGCGTTCATTCTTGCGTTGAACCCCTACAACGTTCTCTGGACGTCTGTGGGATCTCCCGACCACCACAGCCTTGAGATCCTCCTATTCTCAGCGATCGTTCTTTTTATGATATACAGCATGGAGGGAGAGAACCGGTATCTCTGGAGTGTATGCTCAGGTACGACAATCGCAGCTCTTGCATATACCTGGGCTGGAGCTCCGATTTATCTTTCCCTCATCCCCGCATTCTCTCTCCTCAAAGGCATTTCGGCCGTACGAGAGAAACGTCGGGCAGATCACAGGCCGGTTCTCATCAGCTTGATTGTCGCATGCGTCCTGACAGCGCCATTCGCATTCAGCAACTGGCTTTACATATCATTTCTGGCAATCGTAATAATAACCATCTTCGTATTACTGATCGCCATAGCGGAGCGCGTTCTCATCGATAGAGATCTTCCCGTGCTCCTGATGCCACTGATAATCGCAGCATTCGCCATGGTGGTTCTCTTCATCTACCACAACCGCTTGTATGGCTATATCCTGTATCTCGTCGGCGGCGTTATGACCGGAAAGATAGCGGAAGCCGAGCCGATATTCGTCAACATCAATCCGTTCTCGCCGGTCGTGCTCTGGCTCTTGCTCTGCCTCCTAGGACTCTACGTTCTCGCATCTGAAAGAGCTCGAGGAGAATGGAAGAACGGCCGGCTCCTTCTTTTGATATGGTGCGCGCTTGCCCTCGTGCTCACCATCGGGCAGAAGAGGTTTCTCTACCTCTCATCCACGGCAGGATCTCTGCTTCTGGCCATCCTGCTTTTAAAGGCTGCAGATCGGATAAAAGAATACCCCTCCCGCAGATCTCTGGTCGGTCTCCTTCTCGCTCTCCTGATCCCTCTGCCGCTGGTCGAACTCCCATCCGCCGTAACATCACAGCCCGCGATCTCAGACGGCTGGATCGAATCCCTGAGCTGGCTTAAAGAGAACACTCCCAGAACAAGCTACTTCGAAGAGCCATCGAGTACCCCAGAATACGGGGTTATGTGCTGGTGGGACTACGGAAACTGGATAGTGTACTTGGGAGAACGCCCAGTTGTGGCCAACAACTTCCAGACTGGAGTATGGGATGCGTCCAGCTTCTTCCTCTCAGAGGATGAGCGCAAGGCCATCTCCATAATGGACAGGAGGCGCGCAAGGTATGTCATAACCGATCTGGTCATGATCTACGGGAAGCTTCCTGCGTTATGTAGCTGGATTGGTGAGGACCCCTCAAGCTACCAGGAGGTCCGCTCAGAAGATGGGATAATCCGGGTGAGAAATCTCGAGGGGTTCAACAGAACGATCCTCGCGGGCCTGCATCTGAATGACTGCAGCTACCTGGAGCACTTCCGTCTCATACACGAGTCGAGGAGCTTCGCCGCGCCTTACGGAGCGAAACCATCGGCTATGATCAAGATCTTCGAGTATGTTCCCGGCGCATTGATAAAAGGAAGGGCAAGGGATGGCAGAATTGTGATCGCTGTGCTCAATCTGAGCTCAAACCTGGGCCGACCCTTCCAGTACGTGAACTACGCCTTATCCATCAATGGGAGCTACGAGATCAGGGTGCCGTACTCAACAGACGGCTCATACGGTATAAAGGCAGAAGGCCCCTATCAGATCGTGGAGCTCCTGCCGGCCACAGATGGCTGGAGTGATGTGCATCTGCTCAACATCTCTGAGGAGGATGTTCTTGAGGGGCGGACGATCTATCTCTAGAGGTTCCGTCTGGCAGTGTGAGATTTCAGAGCACGATTGCAGAACACAAGTCGTCACCTAATGGTACATAGCCCATTTCATCACCGGATGATCACAGAATGAAGATCACAGAAAATTCATTACGCTTCCTATGCCCACCATTGCGGTTGTCACTATGGCTCCAGCTATGAGAACGCCCAGAGATATGGAGATAACAGCAAACAACAATCTGCATCCCAGGAGATATGCAACTACACACCCCGTCCAGGCACCAGTCATGGGCAGGGGTATGGCCACAAAGAGCATCAGAGCAACCAAACCGATGTTCTCTCTGCCCTCTATGTATCTCCTTCTGGTGCGTGTGAAGAGCCAATTGAAGAACCTGTAGCCCTGTGGATGTCTCATGATAAAAGGCGAGAGATGGTTCAGAAACAGCAGCAGAGGAACTACCGGTATCAGATTGCCGAGAGCTGAGATCGTATAGGCCTGAAGGGGTGAGTAGCCATACGCTATCGCGACCGGTATAGCGCCGCGCAGCTCCGATATGGGCGACATCGCCAAAAGCAGCACAGTCACCCATCCCGGCATGGTGCTAACAGAATCGATCATAGAATCACCTGAGGCGCACGGACGCGGAGGATCGCCCCGCTCGAAAACTGCCTATCACCTTGGTGCATTTTTCGGTACAATGCTTAAAACCTTGATGGTCGTGCTTGAGGACATGTCCGGATAAGCGTTAAGAGCCAGAAATTTTGACGTTCTCCTCTTCTGCATGTCAGAAACACTTAATCCTTATTCGGACACGTCCGTGCTTGATCTCAAACGAGGAATAGGCACATGCTTTGGAGAAGATGCAACCTATCGCAGAGCTTTCGCAATTGGTAAAGCCAACGAGACTGGTTCGTTTTTAAGAATGACAAGCATCTTTGCGTTTGTTCCTTCAGCGATTCAGCGGCTGTTAGGCCACGCGGACTCAGAAATCGAAGCCTTTGAAGGTCGGGGCGGGCCTGCTGCTCTCCTGTATCTTGAGCATCTTTTTGACGTCGAATCGTCCCTGGAAGCTGGTGTGATCGCGAACCTTCTTCTCGAAGATCTTGTGCCATATCGCATCAGATGTCCAGGTGCCATTGAAGCTTGTTGAAACGTCCATGGAGATCGCATCGCATGGACTCTTCGCGCCGAAGTAGGTCCTCTGAATCCTGTCCATCTCAGTTACCGCGAAGCTCTCCTGTATCTCAGCGCCGATTCCTCCGTAGAAAGATCTGGATTTTATGATCTTCAATCCCACAAGCGGGACATCTCCTAGATACGTCATCCGTGTTGTATCTGTAAGGTTTGTGGGTGCAGACCTTCCCGACGGCGCTGTGGCTATCTCATGGGTGGAGTCCATCTCGAAGTCGCCATCGCCGTACATGACATTGTAGTACTCCAGCCCCGACCGTCTATCTATAGCGGATGTGCTGATATCTATAAGCCCTGTGCCCGCAACACGCAGCGTGTTTGTGTACTCCTCGTGGTAGTAAGCGCCTGGCGAGCCGTGCGCAGCAGAGGCTAAGCAGATGAGAACTACCAAAAGCCACAGATAACGTGCTGCACACATGCTACTCCCTTGGCTCAGATTCTACGTGAGTGCTCTAGGTTTAAATTTTCTTTGATCCAGGTTATTTGTTAATGATTCAAGATGATGTAATCGATGGTCATCGTTCTCATCAAAATTTTGGTTCGTATGCCGTGTTGAATAACTCGAATCGATGTGGTCTCAAGACGTCGATTCTTACCAAAATATTTATTCGTATGAATTGGTCCCTTGCTATTGTATTTCTGAACATTATTCAACACAGCAGATTCGTATGAATTGCCCCTATCCTATTGGATTTCAGAAAATCATTCAACACAGAACCCAAACCGGAATCTGATACAATATCAGAACTCATCGAATTTACTCGAAGCAGCAGGACCTGGATAAACGCTGAGGCCAGAAATTTTTATATTCTCTTCTTCTGCATGTCAGAACACTTAATCCTTATTCGGACGCGTCCGAGCAGCAGACGATGTCTAATAAGTAACATTAACGTCAAAAGATATCAGCTTGCTATATGCTTACGACCTTGGATAGCGATTAAATATAATGCGTGAGATTCATCGAACATGTACGAGGAATTTGGATCGATGATAGCCAGGGGTTTCTCCGTCTGGAAACGAAACCTCAACATATGCATACCATTTTTGCTCGATGTTATGGCCATCGTATTTTTGACAATACTCCTCTTTGGTTTCATATTCGGTACGATGCCGGAGGTCTTCGCGAATATAGAGAGATTGCCCCCAGAGGATATCATTCAGGCACTTGAGCAAAGAGAAGCAGAGATCGTGATGGCTTTCATATCATTCATACTGATCGCATCGCTAATCAGCGCATACTTCACGGCTGGCGCTACCGGAATGGCCAGGAACGCGAATGCAACGGGATTCTCATCTCTCGGGGATATGTGGGCAGCCGGCAGGAAGCACTGGATGAGCGTGTTCCTCGCATCCCTCTTGAGCTTGATGATATTCGCTTTTGTGGTGGCGGTCGTGAGCGCATTGTTCCTGCCATTCATCGAAATGGAGGCCATTTACAACCTCGCTCAGAACCCAGACCAGATCGATCCCGGACTCCTGGGCATCGTGATGCTCTGGGCGTTCGCTTTGATCCTAGTGGTTATAATAATATCACTAGCTCTGGCCGTTGTATCTCAAGCCATAGTCGTGGATTCCCTCGGCGCTATCGCTGGCATAAGAGCGAGCGTCAGATTCTTCAGAGACAACATATTCGACGTCTTCCTCCTCTGGCTTGTTACGCTGGGGATATCGATAGCATTCAGCATTCTAGGAGGGCTATTCGAGGGGACTGTCTTAGAAGCTGTATGGTCGATGGCCGGTGTGATGTTCAGTGTGCTCGTCGTGGCACCTCTGACCACCGTATGGTGGACCAGGCTTTATATGGGCAGAACTGGCAAGGAGCTTTACAGACATGATCGAGCATATATTGATTAGATTCAGGGCGATGAGCCTGCCGTTTCAGACCTTGCTGATCGGCGCGGTCTTCTTCACCATGTACGATCTTTTCATGTATTTCACTCAGGACCTTAGCGCCATGGAGGCCGGAAGAGAGGCACTCATCGCATCCCTCATATTCATGACGGCCTACTACTTCACCTCCCGTGCCATGGGATCGAGAGGAGGGGCGAGACGCGGCAAGGGGCTCCGAAAGCGATAGATACGCAATTTATATAGCTGGCTGAGATTCTATGACTGGGGGATGGAAATGGAACTTAAGACCGTTAGGATGGAGATACCTGAGGGCTCAAACCTGATACTGGGGCAGAGCCATTTCATAAAAACGGCTGAGGATCTGTACGAGGCGATAGCAGGAAGCGTGCCGAACGCGAGATTCGGCATAGCATTCTCAGAGGCAAGCGGTGATTGTCTTATAAGAATCGAGGGGAATGATGATTCCCTAAAGGACGCTGCGAAGAGAAACTCTCTGGCCCTGGGATGCGGGCACACATTTGTAATTCTGATCCAGGGCGCATTTCCGATAAACGTTCTCAATGCGATCAAGAACGTCCAGGAGGTGTGCTCCATATTCTGTGCGACTGCAAATCCGGTGGAGGTTGTGGTGGCATCTACAGAGCAGGGCAGCGGAATCCTCGGCGTGATAGATGGCAGCTCGCCAAAAGGTGTGGAGGACGCCGAGAAGGTCGCGGAGCGGCGAGGACTGCTCAGGAGGTTCGGATATAAGCTCTGATCGGATGGAATATGAGATCAAAAACGGCCGGGTTTATACAGATGGAAGGCTTCTGAGCGCAGATATCTGGATCAAAAACGGTAGAATAGCGGCTCTTGGTGGAGCTCATACCGCGGATGAGAGGATCGACGCAAGCGGTATGATGATAATACCGGGTGCCATCGACGTTCACGTTCATTTCAGAGACCCAGGCTATACCCACAAGGAGGACTGGGAGAGCGGATCGATATCAGCAGCTGCGGGTGGCGTGACTACTGTCGTGGACCAGCCCAACACAGATCCAAGGGTTTTAGATGCAGAGTCATACAAGATAAAGCATGATATCGCGAAGCGACGCTCTGTAGTCGATTTCTGCCTGAACGGCGGAGCCGGCGAGATAGAAGCGCTGCTCAAGGCAGGAGCATCTGCGATAGGCGAGTTATTCATGTATGAGATGGATGACGAGAAGCTGACAAGAGCTATACGAGAAACAGAACGCCTTAAAGCGCTCGCAACCATACATGCTGAGGATGGCGAGGTGATAAGAAGATACTCAGAGCCGCTGAAGGATGTCAGCGATCCCGATGTGCATTCCAGAGCGAGGCCTCCTATCGCCGAGCTCTCTGCGGTAGATAAGGCATTGAGCATATCTAAAGGCAGAATTCACATCTGTCATATCTCGACCGCAGATGCCCTTGCTCTCGTGAGGAAGGCTAAGGCAAGGAATAAAGGGATTAGCTGTGAGGTCACCCCCCACCACCTTTTTCTGAGCAGACGTGACTACAAGCATCTGGGCACATTTCTCAAGACGAATCCACCGCTCAGGGGCTCGGCTGATTGTGAGGCGCTGTGGGATGGTCTGAGAAGGGGAGAGATAGATATCGTGGCCTCAGATCACGCACCGCATCTGCCCGAGGAGAAGAGAGATGACATATGGCATGCGCCTCCGGGGGTCCCAGGCGTTGAGACCATGCTGCCACTTATATTGTATGCTGTGAAGAGCAACCTATTATCCCTGGAGAGAGCGATAGACGCTCTGGCCACAAGACCCGCCACCCTCTTGGGACTGGAATCGAAGGGGACTATCGCGGTTGGAAAAGATGCTGACCTGGTGTTATTCGACCCTAAGAGGCAGGAGAGGATAGCCGGATACAAGCTTCACAGCAGGGCTGACTGGACCCCCTACGAGGGGAAGAAAGCGATATTTCCCGTGATGACCTTGGTCAGGGGCAATATCGTATTCGACGGAGATCTCGAGGTCGCTCCCGGTTATGGTCGAAATGTCAAGAGCAGGCCACAGAGACGCTCCTGAACAACCAAATCGATCGTGGGCTTGATTTTATTCAACACAGCGCTTAGACAGCAATCTTTATCTCTCTATAATCCAGTGGCTATAACCATGAGACCGATACACATAATGATCATTTCTATCCTGTTGCTAATGCTTGGAGCGGCATATGCGGTGAGTGTGCCCACCGAGAATCTGCCAGCCGGATTCAAGCTATTGGGTGTGATAGACAAGAACACCACAGGGGTTAATGTATCCGAAGAGATAAACGATTTCTATGGAGCACAAGATATAGGCAGGATAGTGGATATATCCGTCGGGAAATACATCTGGGGTGAGATGGGCGTAGACTACGATGCGAAGATAACAATACTCTCGCTCGAAGATGAAATGCATGCCGCTGCAGCCTATGAGAACTACAGGAACAGGGAAGAGTTCAAGAACCCACCGCTCACAGGCATTGATAGATTTGCAAACGTTACCATAAACGGGCATCAGGCACTAGAGATAAGGGATAAGGTGGCGGATCTGAGGGGCATATCGATAAGACTTCTGTACCTGTGGACCAACAGCAGCAATGTCGTGCTCGTGGAGGGCAACAGCTCACGGGAGAGCAGCATAGCGCTTGCGGCCGCGACGGGTCTGTGAAATAGATTGCAGGCCCGCCAGAGCCTTCATCTCCATGTGTGGATGGTGTGAAAACCGGACTGGAGAAAAAGTCGCTGTATGTGATAGCGACTGGTGGCTTCAGTGATGGGTTTGGCATGTTTGTCTGGTTGGAATAGAAGGGGTATCGTAATACGAGATTGAATGGAGGCGCCTCAGCGCTTTCGTCCGCATAGTTTTGTTATTGCCTGGAGATGTATCGTCTTTCAAAAAAGATCGGATGGTGGTAGTTTATGGATATAAAGTGGTTTGGTCATTCCTGCTTTCAGATAATTGACTCCATTGGTAGGAGCGTGATCACAGATCCGCCTGATGATAGCACTGGTTACAGCATCCCTCCTGTAAGATCCGACATCGTTCTTGTGAGCCACGATCATTTCGATCACAACAATGTGGAGGCCGTGCTGGGATCCCCGGTCGTCATAAAACATCCGGGTCTGTATAATGCAGCCGGCATAGAGATCAGGGGTGTTGCAACCTACCATGACGACAAGGGAGGAAGGCTGAGGGGCACAAATACAGTCTTCTGCATCACCATGGACGAAATCTCCCTTTGCCATCTCGGAGATCTCGGCCACGTCCTAAATGAGAGCGATTTAGAGATGATAGGTGCCGTCGACGTCCTTTTCATACCGGTGGGCGGAACGTTCACGCTCGATGCGCGTTCTGCACTGGCTGTTGTGGATCTTCTCAGTCCGAAGATAGTGATTCCGATGCATTACAGAACACCAGCTCTGGCGTTCGATCTTGATCCTGTGGATAAGTTTCTCAAGGTCGCTGCAGGACGAACGGTGGTGGGGCCTGAGAAGATACTGCATCTATCGAAAGAGGATCTGGCTAAGCAGAAGATTGTGCTTTTGGATTACGTCTCATAGAGCGCTCCAAAAGCAGCTGGCTGTCGCCGGTATCTTGAAACGTGTGCATAGATCATTGGAAGGTGAGTATCGACACGCGCAGATATTAGGGAGGAGGAGATACAGGACTCCTCCAGCATCCTGGAAAAACCTTTGAATCCGATCTCTGGACTTATTCAACACAGCATCAAGATAGGAAGAGGCCGGTGAAGAGATCGGATGGCGTGGCCTCTTCGTATTCGAGATGGTTTCTTGTGGAGGAATTCATCCAGCCTGGGTCTTCTCGCATCCTCCACAGCGGAGCTCAAAAACTGAGCCATCATCTGTGCGCAAAGTACGCGATCACCACATCTCCTAGAGAGTCTATCCTCACGAAGCCGTACCTTTCGAACTGAACAACCTTGTCGAGATCCTCGACGATCCCAGGCTCCCCTATTCCAGTGTCAGTCCTATCAGGCCCCAGAACTTTAACCGGAATGCCATCACGTGGCGCCCAGTGTATTATCCTGAGCTTGAGGCGCCTCGCGGTCTCGGGGTCGAGATCGATTAGCTCAGCTCGCAGTGGAGATTGGGATCGCATCTTGATGTTGCACAGATCCTTCAACCTTATGCAGCTTCCTGGAGCAAGCTTCTCAGCATCCTCCCTGCAGACGAGAAGCCTGCTTCCGGCCTTGATCCTCCGTAAGCCGCGATTTATCGTCGGATGAAGCGGAGCCTCTGCATATTCCGGAACTTCTCCATCGATCACGATCTCGACCGGATCCCATACGAAGAACCTTCTGTTGGCAATCGGATCTACGATGCGCCGGTTCTCAGCGTATATCGAGTCCATGCTTATGCTTATATCAGTCTCCCCCACGCCCAGGTCTATCATGAACTTCCTGATGGCCTCTGCGGTGATGCCCCGCCGCTTCATGGCTCTCACCGTCGGAAGCCGCGGGTCGTCCCAGCCGCTGTACTCGCCGGCCTCTATGGCCTTCCTGAGCTTGCTGGTGCTGAAGGCTCCGAACTGGAATATCTTCACCCTTCCCCAGTGGAGGACCCTGGGATACTGCCAGCCCATATGATCGTAGAGGTACCTCTGACGCCTCTCGCTGTCTATCAGATCCTTTCCCCTGAGAATATGGGTCACGCCCAGGAGGTGGTCTTCAACGGCCGATTCGAAGTCGAGGAGAGGCCACACGCGATATCTCTCGCCAACCAATGGATGGCTCTTTGTCACTATCCTGAAGCCTGCCCAGTCCCTTATGGCCGGATCCTTGTGCTTTATATCGGTCTTTATTCTCAGAACCGCCTCACCTTCCTTGAAGCTGCCATCCAGCATGCCTCTCCAGAGCCTCATGTTCTCCTCAACGCTGTGATCTCTGTGGGGGCATGGCCGGGCTGCATCCTTTAGGGCTTTAAAGGCAGACTGCTCGCATAAGCAGACGTATGCTCCTCCCCGGCGTATCAGCTCCTCAGCCACCTTGTAGTACTCGTCGACCCTCTGGCTCGCGGTTACGATGAGATCCGGCTCGGCTCCAAGCCATCTGCAATCCTCTATGTACCAGTCGTATGCCTCGATCATGGGCCGCTTGTTCACCGGATCGGTGTCATCGAATCGCAGAATGAATCTTCCGCCATACTTCTTTACATACTCTGAGTTGATTATTATGCCGCGTGCGCTTCCGAGCGTGGGAGGCCCATTCGGGTTGGGCGCAAACCTCATGACGACTCCGTTCTCGGCCCCCTCAAGCGGTTGTAAACCCTTTGCAGGCTCCTTCCTAGCGTATATCTCCTCGAGCAGCTCTGGAGCGATCTCCTTGAGCCTGGATTCCCATCTCTCGGGGCCCATGAGCTCTATCTCCTTCAGCACGCTGATGATGAGCGGTGCGATCTCCTTAGCTTTAGGACGCAGTTCCGGGCGCTCCCCCATCAGCTTTCCCATTACAGCACCATGATTTGGCGCAGATCTGTACTTAACAGCATTCTGAAGCGCGAACTTCTCGATCAATTCCCTGATCTCTTCTGTCACCAGACTCCTCCATCATACAGCGTTCCTTCGCTAGATACGGCGATATACTTTAGACCATCGCCTTAAGGGCATCTTTTACCATCCTATCATGATCGAATGCCATAGGTGGTAGCTCATCCGGCTTGAATAAATACACATCCGCTGCATCCGAGCCGGATTTGGGATCTCCACGAGCTTCGGCCAGATAGCACACCGACACTATATGACCCCTGGGATCTCGATCTGGATCTGAGTAAACGCCAACGAGCTTGATCAAAGAGATATCAAGCCCGGTCTCCTCAAAGGCCTCCCTCCTTGCAGCATCCTCTACGCTCTCTCCTCTCTCCACAAAACCACCTGGAAGAGCGTAGGATCCGCTGAAAGGCGGATTCCTGCGACGGATGAGGACCAGCTTATCGTCCATCTTTATTATAACATCTACAGCGAGCAGAGGGGTTTTTATGCGTGAATATATATCGATCTCATCTTTCATGCTATCACCTCAGAGGTAGCAGATGCAAGAATTGTGCGGCATGGAGGTGACGTTCTATACGATCTGAAGATTCACATTTTTATATAACCTTGCCCTAAGCAATGTGACTTCCTCTCCGGCCTGAAGACCGGAGTCTGCTCCCTGCTGTTCTATATCAGGTCGTGTACTCGCTCTACTGAAAATCTTCACTAGAATCGAATGCAAGGGATTTATTTCCTGCCAAAGAGCTATCAGTTCACCGGTTAGCGCTATTCAGTAATCTGAGTACTCCACCCTATATCACAAAGATGATAATCGTCTGCTCTCAACTCTTCTTCATTTTGATGCGAGATAATGCAACTGCGATTATCGCCCATATAAATCCTGCAGCTGGTATCTGCTTTTGCCGGCTCAAATTTTCGGTCAGGGATGCATTGGAGAGCGGTTCCTCAGAAGCAATCTCCAGATCGCTCCTCTCTTCTGTTATGTTTTCCACAACCACGTAGAACCTCTTGTAGTTCGGCGGAGAGCTCTTTGCTGAGATTCCTACCTCGCTGGAATAATTGCCTGGTGAGATGTTTCCAGCTATAAGATTGACATCAAAAGTCATCCTGCCTCCTGGATAAACCCATCTCGCCCTCGTTACATTAGATACGGTGATGCCATCCGGCAAACCTCTAAAGACAAGCCTCGCATAAGCGCCATCTCCCCCGATGTTCTGTATCGTTATCGGAAGAGATGTGTTGCTGTTAGGTGAGAGGTGTGCAGTCGGCGCGTCTACAACTTTGAAGTATGGCACGGCACCTGCGATATATACAACCGCAAACACAATCGATAAAATCAAGGCGATTTTTCTCATGGCAAATACATTGATGATTTTCGATTAAAGTATTTATCCCCGCTTAAGACAGACCTGTCCGGATAAGCGCTTTGGCCAGAAATTTTGACGTTCTCCTCTTCTGCATGTCAGAACACTTAATCATTATTCGGACAGGTCCATTAAGACACGTCCAAGTGGAGCGAGTGAGATAACCAGATGCATCGCACGGATCTTAGATACGTGCCAGTACCCTCCACCGGGCCTGAAGACTGCATTTTTGCTATTATCTACATCTCCTCTCCTTCGCGGATGTTTGGACAACCTTGATTTTTCGGATACACCTTACCAATTCGCGTGACTTCAACCACATGCGGAATACCGAAGTCTTTGCTACCCCGCCTCGATAAATCGAGCTGAAGTCCGAATTTGTATGCAAAGACCAATACGTTACATGGTAATAATATAAAATATTTCCATATTAGTTAGTATATCTAATCGAAACTAATTTATAACAAAAAGTGTCCAAAAGCAGCTGGTGATGATATGCATATTCCTGATGGATATCTTGGGCCATATACGATTGTTGTTACTTGGCTCATAATGATCCCCATCTGGGTATACTCTGCCAGGCGGCTCGGCAGGGAGCTCAGATCGAGGCAGGTTCCTCTATTGGCTTTGTCTGCTGCATTCTCTTTTGTCATAATGATGTTCAACGTCCCGATTCCCGGGGGGAGCACCGGCCATGCCGTCGGCGGTGCGATAATAGGCATAGTCCTCGGACCGTGGGCCGCTGTGATATCCATATCCGTAGCTCTTGTACTGCAGGCCCTCATGTTCGGAGATGGAGGAATAACCGCGATAGCAGCGAACTGTTTCAACATGGCTTTCCTGATGCCATTCACAGCCTACTACACATACAAGATTGTGAGCGGCAGCTCTGATGTATCCTCAGGCAGGCGGATCGTGGCTGCAGCGATTGCAGGTTATATCTCACTCACGGTTGCAGCTGCGATGACTGGATTCATGTTCGGGATACAGCCGATGCTTCATAGAGATGCAGCCGGCTATCCTCTGTACATGCCATACAGCCTGAATGTAACGCTTCCAGCGATGCTAATCGAGCACGCGCTCGGATTCAGCTTCCTTGAGGCGATCGTGACCGCGCTGATCTTCGCATACATCCAGAAGGCAGATCCTTCGCTCCTAACATACGGTAAACCTTCAAGGGCATAGGAGATGATCATATGGAGAAGTCTCTTAGAAATATGCTGATAGCGCTTCTGATCCTTACAGTACTGGTACCGCTGGGACTGCTTGCCACCGGAGAGACATTCGGCGAGTGGGGTGCTGATGAGCTGAAGGAGAAGCTGGGGTATGTCCCGCAGGGAATAGAATCCCTCGGATCGATCTGGTCAGCACCTATTCCCGATTACTCCCTACCCGGCATGGAGTCGTTCACAGAATCCGCGCTCGCCTACATATTGTCCGCGTTAATAGGCGTTGTGATATGCGCAGGTATACTCTACATAATCGGGAAGAAGCTCACAGCGGGACGATCTGATTGAATACAAAAATGTGATTGCAAAAATGGGAGATCGTCGATCTCCCTTGGCTTATTTCTTCTCGCTCAGCCAGGGCATCATCGCCCTGAGTTCTGCTCCGACCTTCTCTATGAGATGCTCGGACTCCTGCGCTTCTAGGGCCTTCTTTACGGGCAAGCCGGCCTGAGACTCCAGGATCCACTCGCGCGCGAACTTCCCGGACTGTATCTCCTCGAGTATCTCCCACATCGCTTCTCTGGACTGTGCATTGATTATCCTGTCCCCTCTCGTCAGGCCGCCGTACTCAGCTGTGTTTGATACGGAGTTCCACATCTTCATAAGGCCGCCCTCGTGAATCAGGTCCGTGATCAGTTTGAGCTCATGACACGCCTCGAAGTACGCGATCTCCGGCTGATAGCCTGCCTCTACCATGGTCTCAAAGGCCGCTTTGATCATCGCCGTAACACCGCCGCAGAGATCGACCTGCTCGCCAAAGAGGTCCGTCTCGGTCTCCTCAGCGAATGTTGTTTCGAGAACACCAGCGCGCGTGCCGCCGATGCCCTTAGCATAGGCCAGCGCGATCCTCTTGGCGCTCTTGGAGAAGTCCTGATGCACCGCTATCAGACACGGAACACCCTTTCCCTCAAGGAACTGGCGTCGGACCAGATCCCCTGGACCTTTCGGCGCCACCATCACGACATCGACGTATTCTGGTGGTATGATCTGATGGAAGTGTATGTTGAATCCGTGGGAGAATCCCAGGATATTGCCCTCCTCAAGATAAGGCGCTATCTGCTCTCTGTATATCTTGGGCTGTATCTCGTCCGGAAGCAGTATCTGTATAAAATCGGCCTCCTTCGCAGCCTCCGGCACGCTCATCACCCTGAGTCCATCCTTCTCAGCCCTCTTCCATGCCGGAGAGTCCTTCAGATCCGCAGCTATAACATCGAGCCCGGAGTCCTTCAGGTTCGCTCCCTGGGCATGGCCCTGATTGCCATAACCCACTATGGCTATCGTCTTATCCTTCAGCACCCTCAAATCCGCATCCTTATCGCGATATATCGTCGCCAAAACAACTCCTCCTCAAGGTCCTGTCTGGACCACCTTGCTCCCTCTGACCATAGAGACCTTGCCCGTCCTTGCCATCTCCTTGATGCCAAACTGACGAAGCATCTGCTGCAACGCATCGACCTTCTTCTCGTCCCCCGTCACCTCTATGATCAGAGATCTCGGGGAGACATCGATTATTCTGGCCCTGAACACAGATACGATCTGCATTATCTCCGATCTCGTATCCTTGTTCGCGCTGACCTTTATTATGGCAAGTTCGCGCTCTACCGACTCCTCTGGATCGAGCCTGCTAACCCTTATGACATTTATAAGCTTGCTGAGCTGCTTCACCACCTGCTCGAGAACGACATCATCGCCCTCCACTGCGATGGTCATTCTGGAGTAGGCTGGATTGTCCGTAGCACCTACAGAGAGGCTATCGATGTTGAAGCCCCTCCTGCTGAAAAGCCCGGAGATCCTGGTGAGGACCCCTGGCTTGTTCTCAACTATGACTGCGATGGTGTGCTTCATGACTCCAGCTCCAGTATCTCGCTAAGTGATGCTCCCGCCGGCACCATGGGCGAGACCTTCTCATCTCTATGGACTATGAAATCCATGACCGTTGGCCTGTCGGATGCAAGCCCCTCTTTAAGTACACCCTCGACCTCTGACGGCTTTGTGGCCCTCAGACCGAGGGCTCCATATGCCTCCGCGACCTTGACGAAATCCGGTACATCTCCGAGCGTGGTATGCGAGTACCTCTTTCCGAAGAAGAGCGACTGCCACTGTCTGACCATGCCAAGCACGCCATTGTTGAGTATCACTATCTTGACTGGTATATCATTGACCACCGCAGTAGCAAGCTCCTGTATGTTCATCTGGAAGCTCCCATCGCCAGCAACATCTATGACTTCGCATTCAGGCCTGCCGACCTTAGCGCCTATAGCTGCCGGGAAACCGTATCCCATCGTGCCAAGACCACCAGATGTTATGAACTTCCTCGGATCTTTGTGTTTGAAGAACTGCGCTGCCCACATCTGATTCTGCCCGACCTCAGTGACTATTATGGCATCGGGGCATAACTCGTAGATCTTCTCCACAACATACTGTGGCTTTATCACGTTCTCGTCCATTCTGTATCTCAGAGGATATTCCTTCTTCCATGCTGAGATCTTATCGTTCCAGGCGCACCATGGCTTCTGTTTAACGAACTTCAACAGCTCGGTGAGAGCGTTCTTTGCATCACCCACGACCGGAATGTCCACCCTCACGTTCTTTCCGATCTCGGCCGGATCTATATCGATGTGTATTATCCTGGCCTTTGGCGCAAAGCTTGCTATCTTCCCAGTGACGCGATCGTCGAACCGCGCTCCAACCGCCAGGAGAACGTCGGCCTCCTGAACAGCCAGATTTGCATACTTGGTTCCATGCATTCCAAGCATCCCTAGAGAGAGTGGATGATCCTCCGGGAAGCAACCCAGGCCCATCAGTGTCGTTGTGACTGGCGCATTTATCGTGACGGCGAGCTGAAATAGCTCCTCATGCGCATTCGAGTACCTCACACCTCCACCAGCGTAAATCACAGGCCGCTCGGAAGCCATAAGTGCCTCTGCAGCCTTTCTTATCTGAAGCTGATGGACCTTTGTGGAGGGGTTGTAGCCGGGGAGGTTGATCTCCGGATAATAGAAATCAAGCTCGTCCACGGTGATGTCCCTCGGAAGATCTATCAGCACCGGACCTGGTCTGCCGGTTCTCGCTATGTGGAACGCCTCTCTGAAGACCCGCGGTATATCTTTGGAGCTTTTTATCAGGTAGTTGTGTTTTGTGATGGGCATGGTTATGCCCGTGATGTCCGCCTCCTGAAACGCATCTTTTCCGATGAGATTCGTGTTGACCTGTCCTGTCATAGCCACAATGGGCACCGAGTCCATGTAGGCGGTCGCTATGCCCGTCACGAGATTGGTCGCGCCAGGACCAGAGGTGGCCAGGCATACGCCTACCTTCCCAGTGGCCCTAGCGTATCCATCAGCTGCATGCGCAGCAGCCTGTTCGTGCCTGACCAGTATGTGTCTCAGATCCGAGTTGTATATAGCATCGTAAAGCGGAAGAAGTACTCCACCGGGCAGGCCGAATATCACCTCTACGCCTTCCCGCCTGAGACACTCGAGTATCGCCTCTGCTCCTGTCATTCTGACCATCATCTATCCTCCAAAAGCATCAGCCTGTTGATGCCTTCCAGAACAGCCTCGACCGAGGCCATTATTATATCGGCCCCTGCGCCCCTGGCTGTTATACTTCTATCCCCTATTGCCATTGTCACCCATACCTCAACCAGAGCGTTTGTCCCGCCTGTTATGGCATCTACATGGTACTCTTCAAGGCGAATATCTGTTACGCCCGAGATCGCTCTCCTGACTGCATTGACCGCGGCATCCACCGGCCCGACGCCGGCGCCGGCCTCCAGAGTCTCTCTCCCGTCGAGGATCAGCTTCACGCTCGCTGTGGGCGTCACTTTGTTCCCGCTGACAACTGTCAGCTCCTCGAGAAGCACCCTGGGTTTGAGCTCTCTTGCCAGCACTGTATCGGTTATGGACTGAAGGTCGGCGTCCGATACCCTCTTTCCCTTGTCGCCCAGCTCCTTGACGCGCTTGACTATCTCGGCGAGTTGCTCCTCGTTGACAGAGATCCCGAACTCCCTGAGCGCCAGCTCGACTGCAGCCTTTCCGGACATCTTTCCGAGAACTATCCGCCTCTTCCTGCCCACCTGCTCCGGATGCATGGGCTCGTAAGTGGATGTGTCCGCCATCAGTCCATGAACATGTATTCCGGCTTCGTGGGTGAATGCGTTCTCACCGACTATGGCCTTGTTGGGTGCCACGGGTATGCCAGTCTTCTTGGAGACCATTCTTGATACCTGATATAAAAGGTTGCACTTTATACCTGTCTTTATTCCATAAAGGTTCTCCAGGACCATCACGACCTCTTCGAGGCTCGCATTGCCGGCACGCTCGCCGATGCCATTAATGGTGACATGTGCCGCTGCGGCGCCATTTCGAAGGGCAGCTATTGTATTCGCGGTGGCCATTCCGAAGTCGTCGTGGCAGTGAATGCTAACAGGCCCCAATTGTGAGAGGCGCCGGAAGATCTCGGCTGTTCTCTCAGGCAGAAGCACCCCAACAGTATCACAGAAGCATAACCTGTCGGCTCCGGCATCGATGGCAGCTCTGTAGAGTGATATCAGGTAATCGAGATCTGCTCTGCTCGCATCCTCCCCGCTGAACTCTACGATCAGCCCATGCGACTTCGCATACTCAGTGGCCTCGACCGCCATTCTCAGGACTGAGTCCCTGTCTGATCTCAGCTTTCGTTCGATGTGGAGATCGGAGACGGGAACCACAAGATGTATGGAGTCGACATCACAATCAAGCGCCGCGTCGATATCATTCCGATTTGCCCGAGCAAAAGAGCATATCTCCGCGTTCAGACCTGCAGACGCTATGGCACGTATCGAGCTGCGCTCTCCATCAGATGTAATGGCAGAGCCGGCCTCTATCACCCCGACGCCCAGGTCATCCAGCAGCCTCGCGATGAGGAGCTTGTCCTCAGCACACAGGGAGACTCCAGGTGTCTGCTCGCCATCGCGCAGAGTTGTATCGAGAAACGTTATTCTACCCGATAAAGCGATCCCACGCGTTCATATCTTTTCACCTTTGATATAGGTTCACTTAACTTCCCAACACCCCTTGATAAATTTATCGGCGTATATAGAGGACCTGTCCGAAGAAGGATTAGGTGTTTCTGACATGTGGAAGCGGCGGTCGTATACTCGCTCTACTGAAAATCTTCACTAGAATCGAATGCAAGGGATTTATTTCCTGCCAAAGAGCTATCAGTTCACCGGTTAGCGCTATTCAGTAATCTGAGTACGCCACCGAAGCAGCAAAGGTCCAAATTTCTGGCCTAAACACTTATCCGGACAGGTCCCCGCATAAGGATAGAGCAATTAACTAGCTGATTAACACATGCTTTCCCCCGCGCTCGCTTATTAAGAGGTAGACCGATAAGTCTATACATCAGGCCATCTTCGAGAGGCTAATTGGATGGATTGCATACCTTTGCGGGTCGGTACTGCTGTTTAAAGCCTTGCAAGGAGGTCCAGTTTATCAATGGCTTTGGAGCACGCGATCAGGAGATGCCCACAACACGGATTGTTCAGAGGGGATGCATGCAGGTGCGGAGACGAGGGAAAGCTTATTCTCGATGAGGTCAGGACCGAGAAGCTGGGAAGGTTGCTTGCAGGAGCGCTGCGTCACTTCCCTGATGATCTGGGACTGGCGATGAACCCCCAGGGTTGGGTGGAGATTCCCATACTTGTTGATGCTATCAGAACCAGATACAGATGGGCAAATGAGAGAATAATCCTAGCGCTGGTCGAATCCGATCCGAAGGGCAGATATGAGATCAACGGGAGGAGGATAAGAGCCAGATACGGGCATTCTGTAGATGTGGACCTCGACTACCCCGCAAATGATCTGCCCAAGCTGTACTATGGAACCGCGGAGGAGGAGGCGGAGAGATTGCTGGAGGTCGGCCTGAAGTCCGCTACACAGAGATACGTTCATCTGAGCACGAACCCCGAGAAGGCCTGGGAGGTCGGCACATTCAGGACGAGCAATCCGAAGATCATCATGATCGATGCAGCTGGGGCCCAGAGCGCTGGCGTGAAGATGATGAAGGTGAACGAGAACATGGTCATCTCCGAGCCGATACCGCCCAGGTTTTTGAGCCTCCTCACCACAAAGGTCCAAAAATAGGCTGCTTGGCGAGAACCGATGAGATGCGAAGTGCAAAATTTGCGTGAATATCTCGCAGCATCTTGATCCTGATAGCCTCTGATGATGCCTTCAGATCCATAGGCATTATTTCTATCGGCTAACGCCTGGTCGTAGAGCTAGCTACGAGGCTCTATTGGGACCTGTCCGAATAAGGATTAAGTGTTTCTGACATACTGAAGATGAGAATGTCAAATTTTCTGGCCTCGGCGCTTATCCGTACAGTTCCCGACAATCTTAGAAAAGATTTAAATCTGAGATACGATAATTGCAATCCAACCAAAAAGCAAGGAGGAATTATATGAAAATTGTAGCTTACGCGCTTATGCTAGCTCTGCTATTTGCAGGTGCGGCATATGCAGAGGAGACCGCTACAGAAGAGGACGTAACAGCAGAGAATGTAACTGCTGAGAATGTCACAATTGCGGTTTCCCCGCTGTATATTGCAGATGTGAACCTCGAGGAGGGCTATGTTGAGATAGCCAACGATGGCGAGGAAGTAGTAAGCCTTGAGAACTACACGCTGAAGATCGATGAGAACGAGCCGATAGTCCTGAGCGCGATCGAGGTTCAGCCCGCCAGCTCAGTAATGCTATTCCTGGGCGCAGGCGAGAACACAGAGACTGAGTTCTACCTGAACACGACAATCGCATTCGCCGAGACAGGCAACGTCACACTTATCGATCCAGAGGGCAACGAGATCTCCACGTTTGCATATCCCGCAGTCGAGGAGTAAGTCCTGCGGATTCATTTAAATTTTTTACTTGCTGCGTCAATTAAATTGAAGGTATTATAATTTAAATGTGATTAGCGCAGCAGATCTTGATAAGATTAGATAGCCCTCAGCCGCAAGGCAATCCGGCGAAACGTCCAGCTGAGATGCATCAACTCTGACTTCATCCCCTCAATGAATTGGCAGACATCCTGCACCATTGATTCGATTGTTCGATATCTCAGGCTCTACCACTCAGTCCGAAGGTGTGTTCATTCAGCGTTATGATCTCGATCGAGTTTTAATCCACAATACGGACATTCATAGGCTCGATCCATCAAAGCTTTTGGCATAGCTGGCGGGCTCGCTGCCTTCAATAAAGTCGCGGGTATTCGCTGCCCCTGCAATGTTGAATAATGTTCAGAAATCCGATAGCAAAGGACCGAGTCATACGAATTAAAATTTGATAAGAATAGATATCTGATGACCGCATTGCCTCGAATTATTCAACACAGCGCATGCACCCGACTCTTCATAAACAGCTACAGAGCATATCATACCAACTCTTCTTCTCGGGACGCTTCGAGCGGATACAAGAAAAGGCGCTTAACACAGCAAAAAACATAGATACAATGCACTCATCATTGTTTGATAATGCGATACACCTTTGGACCGGTTCTCTCCCGCAGACTGGGCCTATCGATGGGCGTGGACTTGCTGCCTCTAAAGACATGCAGCATGGATTGCTGCTACTGCGAGATCGGCTCTACAACATGTCTGACTATGAAAAGGGATCGATACGTCCCTGAGGAGGCAGTTATACGGGATATCGCTAGAATCTCGGATATCGATTTTGATTACCTCACATTCGCCGGCTCGGGCGAGCCCACATTGCACTCCGGTCTGGGGGATATCATAAGGGCTGCGAGAAAGCATATCGACAGGCCGATAGTAGTCATAACAAACAGCAGCCTTCTCATGGAAAAGCAGGTAAGAGATGAGATCGCTCAGGCGGATCTGGTTCTCCCATCTTTGGATGCCGCGAGCCAGGAGATGTTTGAGAGGATAAACAGGCCGGTCAAAGGCTTAAGAATAAAGGACATAATCGGTGGGCTGAAGGCATTCAGAGCTGAGTTCGGTGGTGAGATCTGGCTGGAGGTCATGCTGGTGAAGGACCTCAACGAGAGCGAAGCGCCGGTGATAGCAATGGCAGCGGAGGAGATCGAGCCAGACAGGATTCAGCTCAACACCGTTGTCAGGCCTCCGGCGGAGCCTGTGATGCCACTAAGCAGGAAAGAGATGTTTGAGATGCTTAGGATATTCAATGGCGCAGAGATCATTCCCGACTGGGACTGGTGGGTCCCTGAGGATATCGAGGAGCAGATTGTGGAGTGCCTCCAGCGACCAATGACGCTCGAGGAGCTCCAGGATGCATTCGATCTCGACTCTGAGGATGCTATAAAATATCTCAAGATCCTGGAGGATAGGGATCGTATCCGCCGTAGCATCCGAGAAGGCAAACTTTATTTTGAGACGTCTCGATCATCACCGAGCTAAACTTGAGAAATCACAGAAACAGCCTGGTATAGAGTAAAACGTGGGTTTTCAGCCGAAAAGAAAGTCACTTTCATGAGGGATGGTGAAGATGGCTAAAGAGCAATGCGACATGGTTTGTGATAAATGCGATGCGCGCGAATCCTGTGCAGATCACATGGATCACCTGAAGGGCATACGAAAGAAGATACTCGTTGGAAGCGGTAAGGGCGGTGTGGGAAAAAGCACAGTAGCCGTCTACCTGGCCCTCATGCTATCGAGGCATGGCTACAGGGTAGGGATACTGGATGCTGATATAACGGGCCCGGATGTGCCAAAACTGCTCGGAATAGAGGAGGATAGGCTGACTGTTGGGCCTAAGGGTATACGTCCAGCGGTTGTGGATGGAATAAAGGTAGTCTCCATGGCGCTTATATTTCCTGCAAGTAATACAGCAGTGGCATGGCGTGGCCCATTGAAGATGGCCGCGATAAAGCAGTTCCTCACAGAGGTGGACTGGGGCGAGCTGGACTACCTGATCGTGGATCTCCCGCCCGGAACAAGCGACGAGCCGATAAGTCTGGCTCAGCTGATTCCGGATCTCTCCGGTGTTGTGGTGGTCACAACCCCGCAGGAGGTATCCATTCTGGATGTGACGAAGTTCATCGATCTCTTCAGAAAAATGAACGTCCCTATCATAGGATTGATCGAGAACATGAGCGGTCTGGTATGCCCGCACTGCGGCAAGAGAATCGATGCATTTGGCGCTGGCAGGGGAGAGATTGCTGCAAGGGACATGGAACTGAATTTTCTCGGCTCGATACCCCTTGACACCGAGCTGAGCAGATTTGATGTTGGAGATGTTGGTGACTCTCCAGCTCTGAGATCGCTGGATGCCATAGCCACAAGAATAGAGAAAATGCTTGAATCCGATGAGAGTAAGGGTCTTTTGCAGCGATGATCTCGATAGAATGGCCTTCGGGTCATTCTTCGCCATATCATTTCACGAGTTGAATCTTGAGCTTGAGTTCCTGAAGCCGCCAGAAGACCCCTGCGCAGGAAGAGATGCTGCTGAGATGCTCAGCAGGTTGTTGAGAATGGCTGGTGCACATCCCACAATCTGGGTGGTTGATGTCGATCTCTTTCTCAGAGATGTTGGAACCGTCTTCGGATGCAGCGCCGGTAGATGCGCCATCGCCACAATCTCAGGGCTATCGAGAAGAGGAAGTATGAACGTGGTGATGCACGAGATCGGACATATCCTAGGGCTGGATCATTGCTCGGAAAGATGTCTGATGTGCCTGGCCAGAGATTCGAATGAGGTTGAGAACCGCCCTTTTGCCCTCTGCGATAAATGCTACCAGATCGCAAAGCGAATCTCAGGTTCTCCGGCTCTCAGGGGCTGAGGCCTTTTAAAACAGCGTCATACCTCTGTTTTATCCGCTCGATTATATCCATGGAGTAATCCTGGTGTGTGGGTATTATGATATCCGCACTCACACCGGTGTAATCAGATGCCGCGGTTACCCCATTCTCTGAGATCTCGAGATGGAGATCATCCGCGATCTCTCTCGCTATCTGCGTAAGTGGCTTAATGGGTTTTAGAGTCTTGGCCACCTCCCTGTATCTCCTGAGAAGAGCGTCTATCTCCTTGATCAGAGGCTCTATTCCTTGAGCATCTCCAAGCCTCTCTTCCAGTCTCTCGACGCTCTCCTTAAGCCTCGATAGAGTGGATGCGCCGACTTCGACGATATCTCCAGCGTAGTGTTCTCTTATCCTATCCATATATCCAGGAGATGCGAGCAAGAGCTTGATCTCCCCGAGACGAGCAATATCGCTCTCCCCTGGATCATACGGATTCAACACCACATAGTCGATACCAAGACGCCTGGCGAGGCTTTCGTACATGGGTGTTACACCGACGAGATGCCGTCGCTTGGATATTATCTCCTTCAGATACTCAGGCCTCTCAGACTCCAGGCCGAAGTACTCGGCGAAGCCTTTAGTGGTCCTGAGCTCCTTTGTTCTGCCTTTCTTCTGCGCGCTTATCAGCCCCATACCCTCCAGCATCCTGACATGCTCATAGCATTTGTTTCCACGAATCTTGGCAAGATCGCTCAGCGTTATCGGCTGTCTGTAGGCGATTACAGCAAGAGTTCGTATCATCGATGGTTCAAGCTCTCTGGGGGCCACAAGTGTGACGGCTGTAGAGAGATCGCCCCTCACTTGCATCACAAAAGTGTCGCCAACGGATCTTACCTCGATGCCGCCCCTTCGAACCGCGTATTCATTCGCGAGTTCCTCTGCAGCAGCACGCACCTCATGTGCTTCGAGACCTGAGAGGCTTGAGAGCTCATCCACAGATAACGGCCGCCCTGCTGCGAAGAGCATTGCCTCTATCAGTGCTTTTACATCAAATCTCTTCGTATCGATTTTCTGCGAAGGCCCACGCAGCTTCATATTCAAGTCTCTCTCTCATCAACTGCACAGATCTCCCTAGTCACGAAGCGATCGCCGGCTCTTCTCAACTCGCATACAATTCGGCCATCCACCAGTCTTAAGATGCGATCTGTCTTCTCCGCCATATCCATATCATGGGTGACAAGAATGAACGTCTGGTTGATTCTCTTGTTCAGATCCCTGAGCAGATCGTATATCATGCGCGATGTCTTTGTATCGAGATTACCGGTGAGCTCATCACCAATTACAATAGAGGGTCTGTTTGCCAGCGCTCTTGCGACCGCGACCCTCTGGTTCTGTCCACCACTCAGCTGGCTAGGTCTGTTGTTGAGACGGTCGCCGAGGCCAACCTCTCTCAGTAGAGCGACTGCGCGCTCTTTCGCCTCTCTTCTATCAACTCCCGCTATGAGCATGGGCATCATGACATTTTCAACAGCTGTGAACTCCGGAAGAAGGTAGTGGTACTGGAATACAAAGCCCAATTCCCTGTTCCTGAGCCGAGCGCGCTCATTCGAGCTTATCTTTGTTACATCAATCCCCTTAAGGAGTATCGTTCCGCTTGTGGGAGTATCGAGCAATCCTATCATATTGAGAAGCGTCGACTTGCCGGAGCCGCTCGGCCCCACTATCGCCAGAAACTCGCCCTCTTTTATCGTGAGGTTTACATGATCCAGCGCTACGACTTCCACCCCGTCTTTGTAGATCTTCGTCAAATCCTTTATCTCTATGATGCTTTTGTTGCCCTCTCGATCTATCACCGGCTCCATAGAATCAAGCATATTCATTGTTAATGTATACAACTAGTATATCTCTGCTGGGTCTTTCAGAGTCTGGATCTGTAAGAGTGATCTCCTCGAGAAGGAAGCAGAGGGCTTTACACAACCCCAGAGAAGCGACTTCATCTCCAGCCTGAAGACAGGAGTCTTTGCTACCCTACTCCCCCATCTCTATAAAACAGATGGCCTGCGGACCTCAAAATGGTCCGAGGCGAATCTCGTTCTGGCCCGACTGCGAGACGGGTGCCCGCGGGCCTGCCCTGACGAAGAACCTCATCCTCTGGCTGTAGCTGTTGCCCGTCGGATCGCTGGTCTGTATGTAGTTGCTACCCGATTGGTAGATCGGTGCGTTGTTCGTGCCTGCGAGGATTGTGCCATAGATACCCTGATTCACCGTGTTGTAGCTGCCCATGATGTACGCGGAGTTGCTCATCGTCTGGCTTGGATCCACATGTGCAGGCAGCATTGTTATCGTCTGTACAACCTTTTGATCCAGAGAATTACCGTTGCCCACTATTGTAGCCGTGTTCCAGCCGCTCTGATATATCTCATTTCCAGTGGCGCTCTGGGAGACGAGCTGGTTGACCGTGTTCATATCTCCCACTACAGCAACTGCATTCGCCGCACTCTGGGATATGGTATTGCCATTCGCCTGCTGAGTTGTCTTCTGCCCCACAGTGTTGCCATTGCCTATAACAACAGCTGCATTGGCCGCGCTCTGGGATATGAGATTGCCAGATGCGCTCTGGCTTATGCTTTGGTCCAATTTGTTGTTATTGCCGATCACAAGGGCTGAATTCGAGGCGCTCTGGCTCACAGAGCCGCCGCTAGCTGACATATCTATCGATTGGCTTACACTGTTACCTCCATAATAAGCGGAGGCGAGCGGAACCATTATCAATAGCCCAAGCACAATTGGAACATATTTCATATGATCACCTCTGCGGGTTATGGGGCCCATAATGGGCCCCGCCCGGCGAGAATCCCCCACGCCCCAACCCGCATGAGATCGATATCTATCAGCGGTTTAAATCCCTATTCTTCACGTAGAGCTAATATTGGATTGATGTATACCCCACTGTTGTTAGTAATAGTGATATAGAGTCAGAGGAAATATTTGGAAATTAATTAATAAATTGAAGCGAATTATTTTAGTACCTCTTAGTGGTAGTAGTAATCATGAGATTGGTACCCGTTGTTATGTTATTGCTGTTGATTAGTGCTGCAAGCGCTATAACAGACGCTGACTACAGCATCACCAGGTCGAAAAAGAGCTCTGCCGAGATCTCAGGTATGGGCTATCACGGAACGCATTCCGCACGCCTCAGTGTCTATCCGGGCGGTTCGTCGAAGAGCGTGCCGATCTCCATCAACCCCATGCGGATAGACGATCTTGAAAAGCTGGATCTATGGCTCCACCCGGCCTCAAAGAGGGGATCCGTGGAGGTTGAGATCATGCTCGATGGAGATGGTGACGGAAAATCGAGCACTAGCAATCAGAATGATGCGAGCATTCTGATCAATCTAGCATCCTGGAACGATGGGAGATGGTATGACACGAACGAAAATTCGAATGGCTGGCGCGAGTTCGATGCGTTTCGCTCCAAACTGAGCATAAAGAGCAAGGATGTTGGCAAGAAGGGAAATGATCTCAGCTGGTCAGATGCCCTAGAACGCCTCAGCGGGATGGATGTGGTGAAGATATACATAAGACTTAAAGGCGCCACAAAAGATGATGGAGTCTCATGCTATGTGGATTACGTAAGAATTGGCGGGGATGTCATAAGCTTCGAGCCTCTGGAGCGGGAGCCTCTGAAGAAGGCAAAGCAGAGCAGCGTTAGCCCTGGAAGCACAATCACATACACGATAACCTTCGGCAACAATCTTGACGTCCCCGCTGATATTGTTATACGGGAGTTCTACGACCAGAGAACCCTGTTTCTGGAGGCGTATCCACCGCCAGATCCAGGAACGACAAACGTCTGGACCATAAGGGGGCTGAGGCCCGGCGAGCATGGGCAGATCGTCGTCAAGGTGAAGACACTCAGGGGGTCGTGTACCGCTTCGATCGATGGGAACGTAAAAGGCGTCGGATACGCATCGGTCCACAGGAAGCTCTCGACCGAGAGGGACGCCTATTTCGTCACAAACACGGTCCAGATGGTGGGCGGTGGGCTGAACCGCAGTGCATCCGCCACCACAAAGGTGAGATCTCTTTCGGGATTTATATTGGAGTATGACGCCCATGGATCTGGAAGCTATGAATCATCTGAGGACACTGCTTATTCGACTTCATCTATAATTTTCCAGAGCGAATCCACCGCGATCAGCTCGCCTGTAATATTAAACCTCACCGCAAGAACCATCGAGTACAACAGCACATGGGGTTTGAGGTGGCGCTGTGAGAACCAGAAGCTTGCAAGCTACATGCGAGAGAGATATTACGGTAATTTTATAAATCTTAGCAGCACCGGAACCGTGAGGAGCACGAGAACTACTATTAAGAGCTCAGGGGATATCGATGGCATGGCGGATTTGAGATATCTCGCCAGAGGATCTGAGGTTATAACGGCGCTTCATGGAAGCTTCAGAGTTGGATCCAGCGGAATCATACAGAAAAGAACCAGATAGGAGATCTCGCGAGGGAGGGGAGGGTGCCTCCCCCGCGCTTTCCAGGAGGTATGGAGGACGCTTGGATAACCCCACTCTCTTTCCCCGCCCCAACGAGCAACTTTGCAGGAGCACTTTAAATCCTTATGTTTCATCTACATCTCATGTAGATCCTATCTAGATGACCTTATACCTTCCACATTGGGGATTCATCTTTGAGCTCAGATCGTTACTCAGATCGTTGGTGCGAGAAGCAAGAGGACCTGTCCGGATAAGCGCTGAGGCCAGAAATTTTGACATTCTCCTCTTCTGCATGTCAGAAACACTTAATCCTTATTCGGACAAGTCCAAGCGGGATGGCAGAAAACCTTCATGACCTAAAGGCAATCCATGTGAGAGAACAGGCCTGATGGGGATCCTATTTTCCTACCAATAAGTCATCAGCTAGTTCTGAAGACGGCCTATTGGGAGATACAACGCTACAGCCCCTACGAGATTTGAAGATCGGGCAGGAAGATCCAGATGCTTTTTCTCTCTGTAGAGAGGGTAGGAGAATACGTCACCCCATCAGCTGGATTCCATAAAATAGGAGAGATCTTCACTCTCCTACCCAATCGAGTACCCTTTCTGCCTCATCTCTGTATGCATCCATGACATAGGGTATGCCTGAGATCTTGGCGGCATCCTCTGTCAAGGCCATAAGGTCGTCTCTGGATATGGATGAGATGCTGAAGTTCCTCGAGCCTGCCATCAGCTGCTGCAGTCCCGTCTTGAACTTCTGGCAGTAGGTGTATATGGCGACTGCACCAAGAGGTATGTTCTTTATATCATCGCCGTACCTGGCTTTCAGCTCTTCATAGCTCACGAAGATCTCCTCAGGCCTCTGGCCGTACTTCGCGACGTTCTTTGGCAGATCCCCTGCCTCCAGCCACTTCTGTATGTTCTTTCCGACCATGCCCGGGATCATGAGCGCTCTGCCCATACACACCGCCTTGACATACGGGCTGCCCATGGCGATGGCCTTGAAGACGCCGTCCTCCGTGGAGAACCCGCCGGCCATCGCTATATCTGGAACGCGCATACCTCGTTTCGAGAGGCGCTCGCAGAACTCGTATGCAAGTGCCTCGAGATAGAACGTCGGGATGCCCCATTCGTTCATCATTGGCCATGGGCTCATCCCAGTTCCGCCCGGGGCTCCGTCTATCGTAAGCAGATCAAGATGCGCCTCTGCCCCGAATCTTATCGCCATTGCAAGCTCGACCATCGAGTAGGCTCCAGTCTTCAGGGTTATGCGCTTGAATCCCAAGTCTCTCAGGCGATCAACCTCTCGCAGGAAGCCCTCTTTTGTCACAAAGCCGAGACGCGAGTGGCGCTCGAACTCCTTGATGCCGCCTTCTTTATAGGCTGACTGGATGGCGGGATCCTCCGGGTCTGGCTGTACCACATATCCTCTCCTCTTGAGCACCAAAGCCCTCTCCAGCGATGAGACCCTTATCTCCCCGCCGATGCACTTAGCGCCCTGCCCCCACTTCAGCTCTATGGTCTCGAGATTGTGTTTGGAAGAGACATATTCTGCCACACCCAGCCGGGTATCCTCGACGTTCATCTGGACAAGAATCTCGCCGTATCCCTCATGGAACCTCCTGTATGTCTCTATTCTGCGATCCATCTCAGGAGATTTTTTGACCTTTTTATCGCTGCCCAGAACCAAGTCTGGATCGACGCCGCAGACGTTTTCACCGCACACCAGCGTTATGCCAGAGATGGCTGCACCGATTGCGAAATGCTCCCAGTTCTTCCTGGCGATCTCCGTCGATCCGAGAGCGCCTGTAAATATGGGGATCTTCATCCTGACCTTTCTGGTCCAGCCGTATTCGGTCTCGGTGTTTACATTCGGGAACAGGGCTGTGTCCGGATCCGGCTCTACGCCCTCGGGTAGACCATAGGCGCCAACCGCATATCCCTGTATATTGAGATGCGAGTAGTCCACGGGATAGTTCTTATCGGCTCCAGCGGTTATCTCGCCGAAGGGGCCGGGATATAAAACCTCCCTGCCCCTGAAGGACGAGAGCCAAATCTCGCATCCACCCTTGCACCCATCCACACATCTGCTACATATGCCAGACATCGGGACGACGTCCCTAGAACGGTTGAACGTCCCTGTAGCCTCGTTGGCATTGGGCCTTCTAAGATTCATATGTAAGACACCCTCAGTTGATATGCCCTCATCTAAATACTCCACACAGAGAGAGCCGACAGGATGTTTCCTTCTCTCTGATATATAACCGTTTCCGGAGACATGCGGTGTTGAATAATTCAAGGCGATGTGACCACCAGATATCTATTCATATCAAAATTTTGATTCGTATGAATTGGCCCCCTGCTATTGGATTTCTGAACATTGTTCAACACAGCATCTCGAGGGCAATCTTAAAATAGAGTTGGTGCATTGAATGTCAAGGTTTCATGAAGCTCAGGCAAGTTGTAGTCCCAGCCGGAGCCTCTGAACGGGCAAAGCAGATAATTCACGAGCTCCAGGAGCTTGGCTTAGATATACTCATCCTTTCGAATCCCAACAGCGGACCTGATGACTGGTCTGAACGGCTCCTCATCTACGATGAAAGTGTTGTGCTGAGCCAGCATGGAAGATCCTTAATACGATCTGCGATCTATGGTGGCGGTTATCTTCTCGAATGCGATGATATTTCAATGCTGGAGGCTATAAAGATCGACTTGAGTGTACCAGAGGATCTCAGAAAAAGCGCTGCGGCTTCTGCTCTTTACAGATGCATATCTTTCGATGCATCTGAGCTCTCATCCCTCCAGTCAGGCATGTCTTTTCCCAGGTATCAGCTGAACCTCTTTGAGAAGGTGCAGGAGCTCAGGTATGGTGAGAACTGGCATCAAAAAGCAGCTCTTTATACGAGACCTAATGGTTTTGGTTTGCACAAGGCGGTCAAGCTGAACGGAAAGGAGATGTCCTACAATAACTTCGTGGATGCAGAAACCGTACTGGAGATGCTCATAGACCTATCCGAGTACGACGGCATTCCCACTAACAGGCCGCTCGCGGTTATCGTGAAGCACGCGAATCCATGCGGTGTAGCATACGGCAGGGATCTGGAGGAGGCATACAGACTGGCATTTGCCACCGATCCGAAGTCCGCCTTCGGCGGTGTGATAGGCTTCAACATGCCTGTCGATCTCGCCACAGCAAAGGCAATCGGCGAAAGCTTTGTGGAAGTTCTTCTCGCTCCCGGATACGATCCAGAGGCTCTCGAGCTTTTGATGCACAACAAACCCAACAGACGAATACTGGATATAGGGGATATGCTCTCCAGGAGTGATGAGCTCTATAAAGGCTACGCATTCAGAAGCATATTCGGCGGGATGATGCTTCAGGATTATGATAAAGAGGATATCCTTGAATGGAGGGTTGTGACAAAACGCGCCCCCACGCCGGAGGAGACCAGAGCACTTCGATTCGCGTGGAAGGTCACAAAGTATGTCAAGTCCAACGCGCTAGTATACACCACTGCGGATCGCACTATAGGAATCGGCTCCGGTCAGGTCAGCCGCGTGGATGCAGCGAGGTTCGGCGCTGAAAAGGCTCAAGAGCACGGCCTGGATACGAGAGGAACTGTTGCAGCAACAGACTCCTTCTTCCCGTTCCGCGATGGTCTTGACAGAGTCTACGAGGCTGGAGCGACGGCTGTTGTGCACCCCGGCGGCTCAATAAGGGATAAGGAGGTAATCCAGGCGGCTGATGAGCATGGTATGGCCATGGTCTTCACGGGCATGCGCCACTTCAGGCACTAGCTCAGGCGCAAGATTTGCTGTATTGTTGTTATTTTTGATGCACTCAGGCGTGGCCATACATGTCCCCGCTGGATGTGATGTTCAGGATGTGATAAGCTCAGCATCCCCTGGTGAAACCTTGTTCTTGGAGGCAGGAGATTACAAGCCATTTGTGATCGATAAACCTCTCACAATAATAGGAAATGGCTCGGTCATACGCTCTGAAGTTCAGATGCCAGCGATAACGATAGAAGCAGATGATGTTGTTATAAATGGTTTCGAGATAGTCGGCGTTAAGAGAGGGTCCGAGGAGAAGTTCAAGTACTACATGGAGCGATTTCAGGGGCCATCTCGCGCATCCAGCACCTCCGCTGCCTATCTCAGACTAGACCTGCCCAATGCCGCCATTCTTCTCGCCGGAGACAACATCACCCTTGAAAACGTCAACCTGAGAGATGCTGAAGTCGGCGTGCTCGCGGAGGATTCGTATGGTCTTCTTATAAACGGATCGAGATTTTACAGCTGCAAGACGGGTGTTCTGATTCTAAGATCCTCGGATGTTATCGTAGCATCTTCCGATATGATCGGATGCGAGAAGGCTGGCTTGAATGCATCCAACTCCAAGAACCTGAAGGTCATCGGATCGAGGGCGATTAACAACACGCATGCTGGCCTGTTCTTCAGGAATTGCGAGAATATCACGGTCGCAGATAACATTCTCAGCAAGAACAGCGAGGGGCTCGTATTATGGGGAACGAATCAGAGCTATGTGAACGGCAACCGAGCTGATCTGAACTATTACGGCATTCTTATAGCCGACTCACACAAAAACACCATAGTTGAGAACTACCTCGTTAACAACAGGCGGAGCGAGATCGTGAGCGGATTCGGAGTCGGTATAAGCATACAGTCAAACAGCAGCTACAATCTCGTTCTGAAAAACAAGGTCACCAGCAACTACAACGGCATAGAGATAACAGAAAAGTGCCAAAAGAATGCGCTGTGCGGGAACAACATATCCAGGAACACGCATGGCATCAGACTTGACAAAAACTACAACAACCTGATCTACAGGAACAATCTGCTGGACAACATCATGAGCGGTTACGATAACGAGACTCACAATTTCTGGAACACCACCGTTGGCAACTACTACAGCGATTACGGGGGAGATGACATAAATGGAGATGGCATTGGTGAAACGCCATACAAGATACCCAAGGGCAGCACAGAGGCTTTTGATTACCGGCCGCTGATGAGTCCATTTTTCGATGATCTGAGCATCTCTGAGATCCTCGAGGATATCGAGAGGTATGCTAAGTACAACCCAGAGGATAGCAAGACCGTGAATGTCAGCGAGAGCGGAGCAGCGATAAGCCATAAGATAAGGAGAGGCCCGCCCGTATTCAAAGATGATGCGAATGTGGTAGAACGGCCTCCTTTCACACCTGTGATATGACCTGCACTGCGTGCTTCAGCGAGCGCGTATCAAAAACCTTCATGATCAGAGGTCATTCATCTGTATGAAAGCGGTTCGGAGGAATTTTGGCACCAAACCTTTACGGCCTAACGGCCAACCATGGGAACGAAAATAGGCCTGAGGGGATCTTATTTTTATACAAAATGCATTTTCCGCAGCCAGAATCTCTCCAGTTACAGATACTTCTCCAGAGGCTCGCAGACGTAGCTCGTTAAGGCCGAATCGCCCTTATTGTAAATCTGCCGGATATCTCTCATCACCTTCTCGCGATCTGCCTCGTCCACCTCCTCCAGCTCGAGCGCGATCGTCTCCACGATCACTCGCATCTCGTCCTCCAGAAACTCGACGCCGCCGAAGTCGTCGTACATATGGTAGAGCTCGACGAAGAGATCTTTCAAAAGCTTAAGGGATTCGGGCTTCTCGAAGAGCATAAAAAGCCGCCTAAGGGAGGAGATCTTCTCGATGAAGAGCTCGCTGTCCGCCTCAAGAAACACGTCTCTCAGCCACCGGACCTCTCTATCGAGAGAGCTGACGTCTCCGGTCAGGAGATGTCTGAACTTCGGCTCTGCACGCATAATGCCCTCTAAGAGGGTGACGAGTTCCTTCTTGGACTTCTTCTCGAGGAGGCTGACCGTCTCGTCGAGAGACTCGACCTCGGGGTCATTGGCAAGCCTGTAGAGGAGGGCTGCCAGATGTTTACAGTTATCGTAGGTGTCGAAATAGGGGCAGGAGCAGTGAAAGATCATCCTTCCCAGGTCGACCTCGACGGTGTAGCTCCTGCTCCCATGAACCTTCGCCCGGACAACGCCATCTATGAGTATTGGGTCATCGACCCGGCCCTCCTCGAAGTACCTCCATCCCCTCTCCAGGATCTTCTCTTCAAAGCGACCTTCAAAATCCTCTATCTCCAGTGGTTTAACCTTCATGGGCATATCATCCCTTACATCTCTTAATATGAACATCCGCTGAGGCCTCTTTAAACATTAGGTCCTAGCCTGCTTTGAGGCTGAAGAGACGATCGATCTTCGATGCAGCTCCATCTTAGTCTCTCCCGGCGGCCTTTGCGTTTCGATGCGATGGGATTTAATATAGCATTGCAAATATGATCATATGGACTGTGAGCATCAGTGCAGCCATATATGCAACTGGATCAGGGAGATGCCGTATCACAGGAAATACGCTCTACCCAAGGAGAGTTGCCCTGAGTTGCCACCATGCTTCAAGAAGACGATGATGGGTGAGATGCTTGCCGGCTCTCACAGGCAGTTCCGCGGGCCGTTCGGGGCACATGTACATGAGTTTGAGGATCACTGGATCTTTCACAGGGACATGGTGAACGCCTCTGAGGATCCGGTCGGCCATCTGATGAGCGATGCGCCGGAGTATCTGCTCTCCATGGCGATTGTCTTTCTAAGCAGCATCATCATGGGAAGAAGGGTGAAGGAGAGGAGAGCGCAAGCAGCCGTGGCGAGTGCCTTATCAGGCCTTTTTGCGCTAGCGCTCGGCAAACTGCTTAAGTCCATAGACGAGGAGAGCGGAACAGAGAAGAGAGGCTAAGCTTCTTTGAGGGTCTTGCTGTGGATGTATCGATATACCTGCAGTCTTTCATCTACATATTCGCCTCGATATTCGTAATAGTAAATCCCATCGAGGCGACGATGGTATTCGTCTCCCTCACACGTGAGGCAAGCCTAGAGGAGAGGAACAGGATCTGTGTGCGCACCACGCTTGTGGCATATCTGGTTGCGATGCTCTTTGCTCTAGGCGGTAATATGATACTGCGCTTTTTTGGAATAACAGTAGATTCTCTGCGTGTCGCGGGGGGTGTTCTTCTCTTTCTAGTAGCCATAGATATGCTGCGTGCCAAGCCCTACAAAAAGGTCACAGAGGCCGAGATTGAGGATGCGACTGGCAGAGAGGATGTCTCGATATTTCCACTCGCTATTCCGCTTCTCACAGGCCCCGGCGCGATAACCACAGTCATAGTGCTCATGGGCGCCAGCAACACTATTATGGAGAAGCTGCTTGTGCTTATCGCCATCAGCCTCACGTTCTGCGCTACTTATCTTATTCTCAGATCCGCAGAGTATGTCGATGAGATTCTTGGCGTTACGGGAATCATGGTCTTCACCAGGATAATGGGATTGATATTGGGGGCTATTGCGGTCGATTTCGTAAGTGTGGGTGCTTGGAATATCTACATGTCGATGTCTTCTAAGCACATACCCAGCTGAGATGAATCTGCAGCAGCCTCTCCGGTCGAAGGCTGCGTTTTTCTATATCCAGCGCACAAGTAGCCAGGGCGTGAATCACCGAAGGGACGTATCGAAGATCAAGTGATGCTGAGTGATTCGCAGGAGAAATCACCGGGCGCTAGAAAGCGGTTGATTGGAACCGTCTTAAGAAGCAGAAAAGTATCTCATATCAACAATATCTACAAGCGAGGATTCCTATAAACCTCATTTTTAAGGTGTTCGCGTGTTGCAGCATACTTATATTAACAACATTTTATATCAAAAAGGTGGGTTTTGGGAATCCTCAAGCCATCCCTCAGATGTTGATCTAGATACACGTACTCTTGCTTGGACGTGTCCGAATAAGGATTAAGTGTTTATGACATGCAGAAGCGGTAAAGGTCCAGATTTCTGGCCTCAGCGCTTATCCGGACAGGTCCTCTTGATTAACGGGAACGCTTATATTGCAGTTTTCCCATGTGGGAAGGAGGAGGGGCCATAGGGTAGCCTGGTATCCTACAGGACTGGGGGTCCTGTGACTCGCGTTCAAATCGCGATGGCCCCATTCTCGATACAGTTTAGGGATGTATCCGAATAAGGATTAAGTGTTTCTGACATGCAGAAGCGGTAAAGGTCCAAATTTCTGGCCTCAGCGCTTATCCGGACAGGTCCAATCCGAGGAGATTCTTCCAGTCATTAAATTGTCATTGGCTATCGATTTCGATCTTTTTCGATATAGCGATCAAACCTGCTGTCTTGAATAATGTTCAGAAATCCAATAGCAGGAGGCCAATTCATACGAATCAAAATTTTGATGAGAATCAATATCTTGTGACCACATCGCCTCGAATTATTCGACACAGCAATCAAACCGATAAATCTATACGTCATCAGACACATCCGAATTTTCGGTCAGAGGATGTAACCAATAAGGGGCTGTATTTCAGGTGATGATCAGCCTATATAATGGGGGTTGTGCATGGGCAGGTTGTCAATCAAGATGCTCATTACCTTGATCTCGATCGCTCTAGCTCTTGGTGTTGTTGCAGCGGAGTCTTTTACACCTATAACAGGACAGCAGATAAGTGGGGATTTTGGTAGAGCTTGGCTCCAGAACTTTCTCAAGTACAATGAGCCACCAGTCGCGTCGGATCAGACGAATGATCTCTGGAGCTGGGGCGGAGCTCCGAAGGGAAAGAAGATCGTTGGCGGCAAGCTCGTCCCGGATCTTACTGTGAATTACACAAACCTGACATCCGATTGGCTCGGCGAAATGCCTCTGGGGACGATCGTTACCTTGAATGAGAGCCGTTATGCCACTCTCAGAGAAGGTATGCCGTTATCGCCGCTCTACCTCTCCAGCGATCCGTGGGTGAGAGCGCAACAGCTGGGAACCATAGTCAGGACGTCGACTGATTACTACTACCCCGCGGTGTAACAAGACGAGATCGCAGTAGCTTGAGAATAATCGTCGTACAATAGAGGATGTGGCTTCTGAGGCTCTCGATATTCCAGAGGAGGGAGCAGATCGGGTGTATAGCGCAGACCCAGCTCTCTCGGGCTTGAGAGGCTGCTGCATAAATTGGAGGTAGCCCTTGCATATCAAGGAGATCGAGCTCAGGAACTTCAAGTCATTTGGCAGGAAGGCCCATCTCGAACTTAAGAAGGATTTCATAGTGATCACGGGGCCCAACGGAAGCGGCAAATCCAACATCATAGATGCCCTTCTCTTCTCCCTTTGCCTTACCAGCTCGAGGGCGATGCGTGCTGAGAGGCTACCGGATCTCATATATCGTGGTGATGATGGCAAAACTCCAGATTTCGCTGAGGTCACGGTCAGGCTTGATAATAGCTCGAGAGCAATGCCAGTCGATAGCGATGAGGTTGTGATAACACGGCGGATAAAGGTAAATGGCGATAGGTATCACGCGCAGCATTACCTCAACGGTAAAGCTTGTACCCAGGCAGAGCTGCAGGACCATCTCGCGAGGGCGGGGATAACACCGGAAGGCTACAACGTGGTTCTCCAGGGGGATGTGACCAGAATAATAGAGATGGGCCCCACCGAGAGGCGAAGGATAATCGATGAGATAGCAGGAATTTCGGAGTTTGAGGAGAAGAAGCAGCGCGCCATGGTCGAGCTCGAGATCGTCAGGGAGAGAATAGCCCGTGTGGATGTGATTCTGGAAGAGGTCGGACAACAGCTCGCTCGTTTACAGGCAGAGCGCGATCGGGCTTTGAGATACAGAGCGTGTCGGGAGGAGAGAAGAAGGCAAGAAGCATATCTTCTGCTGGCAAAGCTCAGAGAGTCTGAGAGGGAGCTTAAGGCTCTCGATGAGGAATGGGGGTCTCTGACGGCGGAGAAGGAGAGGCTGATCGAGAGCCTAGAGTCCAGAAGGAGAGAGCTCACCTCCTTGGAGGAGAGGCTGAAAGAGATAGATAGCGAGATCGATCAGAAGGGCGAGGACGAACATCTCAGGGTCAGGAGAAGGATAGAGGAGATCCAGGGCGGCATTGCGCGTGAGGAGGCGAAGATCGAGGCTGCGGAGCGCGATGCAAAAGATGCAGAGACCTCGCTGAATCGATGCCTCTTGGAGATGGACAGGGTGAAAACCGAGTTGGCCACACTCTCAGAGAGGTTGAATGATGCATCACTCAGAAGAGCAAGCCTCGAGGGAGAGCTGGAGGAACAGAAGTCGCTCCTTTCGTCATTCAGATCCAAGATCTCTGACGCCGACAGCAGATTCGCTAAGTACAGAGAGGATCTGACGGGGATACTGAAGGAGATCGAGAGCGTAAGATCCGAGATCGGAGAGAGAGTCCGAGAGCAGGATCGACTTCTCGATTCGCTCAGGAGATCTTCGTTGGAGAAGGAGGATATCGCCACAGAGATCACCGAGGCCCTGAGCAATATCTCATCGGCCGCCAGTGATGCGGAGATGCTCGAGGCCGAGGTTGGAACGCTCGCAGCCAAGGCGATGGATCTCGAGAAGAAGAGAGAGGAGATAGAGGCAAGCCGTCTCAAAATAAGGAGGGAGCTGGCAGAGCTAGACAGGAGCCTTCAGAGGCTGCAGAGCGAGTACGCACGCGTGGAGGCCCAGGTTAGAGCCGCGGAGGAGAGGTCTGGTTACAGCAGAGCTGTTGAGGCGGTAAGATCTGCGATAAAGAGAGGTATACTTCAGGGTTTAAGGGGAACCATCGCAGATCTCGGAGAGGTCGACAAGAGGTATGCTACAGCGCTGGAGGTCGCAGCGGGGTCGAGGCTGCAGAGCATAGTTGCAGATAGCGATGAGGACGCAGCAATTGCCATAGATTACCTGAAGAGATCTCAGATCGGGAGGGCGACATTTCTGCCTCTTAACAGGATGGAGGTGGGAACCCTTCCACGACTTCCGGATATGCCGGGTGTGGTGGACTTCGCTTTGAACCTTATAAGATTCGACGAGCAGCTCTATCCCGCCTTCTGGTATGTGTTCAGGGATACGCTGGTGGTAGAGGATCTCGAAACCGCTCGGAAGATGATCGGCAAATACAGAATGGTCACCATCGATGGAGATCTGATCGAGCGCAGCGGTGCTATGACCGGCGGTCACTATACATCCCGCCTGAAGTTCGCGGCCGAGGAGAGCAGGAGGCTCGTGAGCATATCCGAGCGCATCTCGGAAACAGAAATGCGCAGAAGCGATCTCCTCGCATCTCTCGATTCTGCTGAGAGCGATCTCTCCTCGATAAAGAGTGAGCTCGAATCCTTGGATAAGGAGATCTCGAAGAGGACGTTTCTGCTTGAGGAGCGGAGATCCTTGAAGAATAAGCTGGAACGCTATATCGAGGAGCGAAAGGTCCGGCTCTCTGAGATAGAGAGTGAGGGGAATGCCAGCAAGAGCCGCCTCGCCTCTCTAGAGCAAGAGATACGCGAGCTCGAAGCTCAGCTCGCTCAAAAGAGCGATGCTAAAGAGAGAATCGAGCGGGAGATGGTGGACTCAGAGATTCCAGGGATTATAGAAAGAGCGGAAGAGCTTGAGATCGAGATCCATAGGCTCGAAGCCAGAGTGAAGGAAATGGACACTGAGATAATGCACTTAAAGCTTAAGGAGGAGGGGCTGAAGAGCAGGATGGAGGAGCTTGCGAAAACCAAAGAGCTGCTCGATTACAAGAAGGACGATGCTCTGAAGCGCCGCAGCTCTTCCCTCTCGCTTATAGAGAACTTACAGGCGGAGCTGGAGGATCTGCGCAGAAGCGAGGAGGATCTCAACAGAGCGCTAAAAGATCTGAAGGGAGAGAGGGGAGCGCTGCTTGAGAGCATAATCAATAAACAGCGAGAGGTCGGGAGCGCCGAAAGAGAGGTTGAGCGGCTGGAGGCCAGGCTTTTGGCGCTTTCTGGCGCGAGGGATGAGATCTCCAAGGGATTGGAGGGCCTGCGAGCTGAGATAGAGCGTGCAGGACTCGATCCTGCAGAGCCATCACCCAGAAGTGATATTGTCATGGCTAAGATAAGAGCACTTGAGGAGGAGATGGCTGCTCTCGAGCCTGTGAATATGCTCGCCATAGACGAGTACGATCTCGTTAATAGAAGATTCAGTAACCTGAGCGATCGCAGAGATGTGCTCCAGAGAGAGCGAGAGGGAATAGTCGAGAAGCTGGAGCGGTACGACCAGATGAAAAAGGACGCGTTTATGAGCTGTTTTGCGGCTGTAAACCAGAACTTCAGGGAGATATTCCATGAGCTCTCCGGTGGAGATGGCGAGCTCGTCCTCGAATGCCCCGAAGATCCTCTGAGCGGTGGGATGACGATAAGGGCAAGACCCGCTGGCAAGATATTTCACAGACTGGAGGCGATGTCGGGCGGTGAGAAGAGCCTTACAGCTTTATCACTGATATTTGCTATACAGCGGTTCAGGCCGGCGCCATTCTATGCGATGGATGAGATCGATATGTTTCTGGACGGCGCTAACGTCGAGAGGGTTGCAAAGATGATACGCAGGATCTCAAGAGATGCGCAGTTCATAGTAGTATCGCTAAGACGCCCGATGATTCAGCATGCCAGCTACACGATAGGAGTATCGATGCAGAATAAAAACATCAGCAGTGTGACCGGCATATGTCTGAGCTGAATGGTGAGCCATCTCTCGGCCTTGAGATAAGCGATCCGGCTGAGGTGCTGGTGGAGCTTGCGAGGAGGGGCGAGCTCGACCCATGGGATGTCGATATAGTCAAAACCACCGAGAGGTTCTTGGAGTATGTCGAGTCCCTTGAGCGCCGGGATCTTCGAATACCCGCAAGGACTCTTCTGTATGCTGCCATCCTTCTCAGAATGAAGTCTGACGCCATGGAGGAGGCGGATAAGGAGCAGGAAGAGGCGGAAGAGATCCATGAAGGGGAGAGCATCTCCTACACGCTGCCACAGCCTCCTGTTCGCAGACGGACTAAGAGACCGGTCACGCTGGACGAGTTGATAGCGGAGTTGAAGAAGGCCGAGATGATCGGCAGGAAGAGGACGATACGCCAGCATGTTGTCGAGCAGGAAGAGGAGATTCTGGACCTCTCGCATGAAGAGGGTGTTGAGGATAGGATAAAGATGCTGTCCCCAGCGATAGATGAGATGCTTGGTATGAGAGATAAGGTAGAGCTCAGAGAGATCGAGGGTGACAGGATAATGAACTATCTCGCGCTTTTATTCATGGCACAGAGGAGGTTGGTTTGGCTCGAGCAGGAGCGCCTCTTTGGCGATCTCTTCATCACAAAGCCCGGCCGGAACTTGTAGCATCAAAATCGGCGACTACCGATGACGATCTACCAGCCGGAGAGAGACATATACTCGAACCTGTCCAGATAAGCGCTGTGGCCAGAAATTTGGACCTTTACCGCTTGGTCGTGTACTCGCTCTACTGAAAATCTTCACTAGAATCGAATGCAGGGGATTTATTTCCTGCCAAAGAGCTATCAGTTCACCGGTTAGCGCTTATTCAGTAATCTGAGTACACCACCTACCGCTTCTGCATGTCATAAACACCTAATCCTTATTCGGACAGGCCCGTATAATTGAGCGTAAAGGCTATAATCAGATCATACGTTATTGTGTAGGATTTTATGAATGAGATTTTGCAGATACTCTCTGAGAATGCGCGGGCAACTCCTGCCGAGATAGCAGCGCTTCTGGGCAGGAGTGAAGAGGAGGTCGCACGCGAGATCAAGGAGCTCGAGGAAGCAGGGGTCATAAGGAAGTATATCACTATCATAGACTGGGAGAAGGCGGCAGAGGGCTATGTTTATGCTGTTATAGAGCTCAAGGTGGCTCTTCAGAGGGCCACAGGCTACGATTCTGTGGCAGAGAGGATCGCGAGATTCTCAGAGGTACAGTCTGTAAGGCTCATCTCAGGCGATCACGATCTTTCAGTTACTGTTCGAGGGAGATCGATGCGCGATGTCGCTTTCTTCGTAGCCGAGAAGATCGCGCCTCTTGAGGGTGTTCAATCGACATGCACGCACTTCATTCTGAAGAGTTATAAGGAGCACGGCGTAATTCTCACCGACAGGCCAAAGCCCAAGAGACTGGTGATAACAGCATGACCATTCTTAGAGAGATTCCCGCATGGAATGCAGAGGCCCATCTCTCAAGAACCGTGAGAGATCTCCCACCATCTGGCATAAGAAAGTTCTTCGATCTTGTGAATGAGATGGATGAGGCCATAAGCCTCGGGGTGGGCGAGCCGGACTTTGTCACTCCATGGCACGTCCGGGAGTCATGCATATACGCGCTGGAGTCCGGCTACACCTCGTATACATCAAACAAGGGGTTACCCGAGCTGCGAGAGGCCATCTCGGATTTCATAAAGGAACAGCTTGGTTTGGAGTACGATCCTAACGAGCAGATACTTGTGACAACGGGGGTCAGCGAGGCTGTAGATCTGGCCTTCAGAGCAACGCTCAATCCCGGAGACGAGGTGATAGTTCCTGAGCCGTGCTATGTTGCCTATGTTCCTGACGTCATACTGGCCGGCGGGGTGCCGAGGCCGATCTCTACTAGGATCGAGGATGGCTTCAAGGTGGTCCCGGAGGCCATTCAAGCCGCAATCACGGAACGCACGAAGGCGCTGGTGCTCAGTTACCCGAACAACCCAACAGGCGCTATAATGACGCGCAGCGATCTGGAGGATATCGCGGATTTGGTCGTGGAGCATGACCTTCTAGTTATTTCAGATGAGGTTTACGCAATGCTCACCTACGCGGGGACGCATACAAGCTTCGCACAGCTTGATGGGATGAGCGAGAGGACGATCATACTGAACGGCCTATCAAAATCGCATGCTATGACCGGCTGGAGAATCGGATACGCTCTTGGCGATCCCCTGCTCATAAGTGCCATGACCAAGATCCACCAGTACACCATGCTCTGCGCCCCGATAATGTCGCAGATGGCAGCAATCGAGGCGCTCACGCGAGGCGAGGAGGAGATGCTGAAGATGAAGCATGAATACAACCTCCGGAGAAGGTTGTTTGTGGCCGGCCTGAACAGGATCGGCCTGCCTTGCTTCGAGCCGCAGGGGGCTTTCTATGCATTTCCATCGATTCAGGAGACCGGTCTCTCCTCAGAGGTGTTCGCGGAGCGATTGCTCAGGGAGCAAAAGGTCGCAGTAGTTCCCGGAAGCGTGTTCGGAAGGAGCGGCGAGGGCTTCCTGAGATGCTCTTACGCTACATCCAGGGAGGAGCTCATCGAGGCTCTTGACAGGATCGAGACATTCCTGGAGAAGCTGTAATAAGGGAGGAGGAATGCTGAGATCCCAGCTTGTGAAGAAGGAGACCACAGATAGGCTGCTAAAACCCTTCGCCAAGCTGGGCCTGCATCCGATAGGATGGTCGATTCTGTCCCTGCCGTTCGCCATCTCCGGCATGCTCTGCCTCGGTAGAGGTGAGCTCCATTACGGCCTCTTGCTATTCCTGGCGTCCGGCGCCACAGATATCGTCGATGGAGCGGTTGCAAGGGCGACGGGAAAGGTTACAACTCTGGGCGCCTACATAGATGGGATAATCGACAGATACGTCGAGCTCTTTCTGATAATCGGGCTTATGCTCTACCTCAGCGATGATACGGTATTCGGCTTACACATATCGCTGCTCTTTGTGTTTCTCACGTTCGGATCTCTTATGACCAGCTTCGTGAGAGCTTATGCGGACCACAGAGGGCTTGTAAATGATCAGAGCACCCTGAACAGGATGGGCGGTATTCTGGAAAGAGCCGAACGTCTCATGCTGCTATACTTGAGCATAGTAGCGGCAATGTATAGCAGAGAGGCATTTTTGATCGTTATAGCGATCACAGCACTTCTCGCGAATCTGACAGTGATCCAGAGGATCATCATGGCCGTGAATTACGGGCGAAGAGATGCAGTTTGAAGCGTAATTGCCTCTTCTTTTGGAGTTTCCTTATCGGGTCTTGTACTCGCTCTACTGAAAATCGTCACTAGAATCGAATGCAAGGGATTTATTTCCTGCCAGAGAGTTATCAGTCCACTGGTTAGCGCTATTCAGTAATCTGAGTACTCCACCCCTTATCGCTTAGGCAATAATACTGGGCCATTGAGATTTTTGCAGAGCTCAGAGTTCGCCAACAGCAATCGACATGCTACGGATCCATACACCTCAAATATCAGGCAGGCGATCCGTCTCCTTCAGGGAAATGGAGGAGGTCACGGGGAGCTAAAGCGATGCATCCCACATTTCGCAGCAAGGAACAAAAGTTGAATATTTTTCTGCATAACGATTTAACCAATTAGTTATAATCCCATATTATTTATAAGTTAATTTATTATTTTGTCCGAGCAGGTTGCTACAACTTTCTGCCATAAAGTCATGTTAAGGGTATTCAGCTTTTCAGGATGTTAGAAAATTTTTGTAAATTAAAAATAAGTTATTGTTTCAATTACAAAAATTTATACCCATAAATCGATAGCGCAAAAATTATTGGCTTTTTTGCCCTTTACTGCGAAATGTAGGATGCATCAAAGCTTCTCCCACTTCTTCAGCTTTGCGATCTCTGAGAGCGTCCGTCCCCTCCGTATCTCCTCGAATAGCCTGCTCTCGTTCTTCGCGACCTCCTTGGCCCTCCGAGCTATCTCATAAGCCCTCTCTTTGGGTATCACCACAACGCCGCAGTCGTCTCCGACTATGTAGTCACCAGGTCGAACCACCTGTCCGCCGCAGACTATCTCGACATTGATCTCACCCATCCCCTTCGGCTCACCCGCTACCGGCGTTATAGAGCTCGCGAAGACCGGATAGTTTAGCTTGCGGATCTCGTCGACGTCTCTGACTGCACCGTCTATCACAACGCCCTCAACTCCTTTCTGCATGCAGCTCAGCGTTGCCAGGCCACCCCAGGGAGCTACATAGCGACTTCCGTTGTATATTACTATGACCTTACCAGGGCCGGCCTCATCTATGGCCTCAACCGTCTTTGCCCAGTCGCCCTCAAATGTCTGAACTGTGATAGCGGTTCCCACGATCTTAGTTCCTGGAATTATCTGATGTATGTCGCGCATGGCCCCCTTGCGGTGCATGGCATCCGTTATGTTAGGCGTGGATACCTCTCTGAATATCGCTATCATCTCCTCTTCCAGGCTCCTCCGGCTGATTCCAATGCCCTCGACATGATCTATCGCATCCCTGATTCGCCTGGCTGATCCCGTGACGTCCGCGGATCTGGTTATGTTTCCTCCCACGATCACTATGGAAGCTCCGTAGAAGATGGCCTCTCTTCCGGAGCTGGCGTCTATACCACCTGCCGCAGCTACCGGCACATTGACGACCTGCACGACCTCTCTGAGGAGATCTATTGTGCTCTTGCCGACCATCTGTTGATCTATGCCAACATGAACACAGATGTAATCGACCCCGAGCCTCTCCAGCTCCTTGGCGCGCTCCACAGGATCTGGCGCCGATAGGAGGTCCACCATTATCTCCACACCATATTTTCTGGCCGCTCGGAGTGCATCTGCTATGGTGGAGTCGTCGGATATCGCGAGGAGTGCCACGATATCAGCACCTGCCTTTGCTGCCATCTCCACCTCCATGGCGCCGGTGTCTATGGTCTTCATATCCGCAACTATCTTGACTCCGGGAAGGGCTTTTCGGAGCTCGCGAACGGCGTTCATCCCCTCGCTCTTGATCAATGGCGTGCCGGCCTCGATCCAGTCTGCGCCACCGGCAATAGCTTCCTTTGCTATCTCTATCGCCCTATCTATCTCGAGAAGGTCCATTGCTACCTGCAGAATCGGTCTGATACAGATCACCACCCTGATAGCATTCTGGGAAGATGGATATAAAAGGAAGGCTCCATCTGGATCTATGGATCGCATAGAGTTCTCGAAGCTCCATGGCAATGGCAACGACTTCATACTCATAGATGAGATGGCGGGTGAGAGATTTTCATTTAACGAAAGGATGGAGATCGCAAGAATCCTCTGCCATCGCAACTTCGGCATAGGCGGAGATGGTGTTCTCTTTCTAGTTCCAGCTAAAAGAGCGGATGTTGGCATGCGTCTCTTTCAGCCAGATGGATCTGAAGCCGAGATGTGCGGGAACGGTATTCGCTGCCTTGCAAAACACGCGTGGGAACATGGGTATGTGAAGGACAGCTTCACCGTGGAGACCCTCGCCGGCGTTCTTCCTATTCGAGTCAGAAGGGATCGAGGCGTGTTCTGGGCCAAGGTCGAGATGGGGATCCCAAAGTTCGATCGCCCCTCGATACCTGCTGATGGTGAAGGAGAATTCTTGAAAGTACCTCTACATGGCTTCGAGGTCTCCGCCGTGAATACCGGAGTCCCTCATGCGGTGATCTTCGTGGACGATCTGGATATCCCTGTGGAGAGGATAGGGCCTAAGATCAGGCATAGCAGCTGCTTCCCTTGCGGCATCAACGTGAACTTCGTAAAAGCTGGAGAGCAGCTTGAGGTGAGAACATTCGAGAGGGGCGTGGAGGCGGAGACGATGTCATGCGGTACCGGCTCCGTGGCCGCAGCTGCTGTGGCACGCAGGCTCGGCCTGATAGGAGATGTCGTCGAGATCAGGACGAGGGGTGGACCGTTGCTGATATCTTTCGAGGGGGAGAGGGCCTTTCTTGAGGGGCCCGCCGTAACGATCTGCAGAGGTGTGATCTGCGAGGATCTCCTGCCGGGCTCGAAGAGCATGTAACTCAAACTCAGATCTCGCGAAAACGCTCATGTCCGATGGTCGCCCACGGGAATGAAAATGGTTCGGAGGCGGTTTCATACCAAGTTGCAGTAAAATCGATGAGAATGTTATTTGATCATATCCTTTGCGCGGAGGTGTACTTCTGATGTGGTGGATAATTCGATGCGATGAGGTCGAAAGCTATCGATTCTTGCCAAAACAATAGGTTCCGTGAGTTGGCAGTCTGCTATCAAAGATTCGAATTTCGACAGAGATGGGCACAAGACCACGATCCTCTGCAGTTAATCCCATCGTTTTCATCGTATGTTACCGACGACCAGATCGCTATTCCTCCAGTCGCCATCGAGAAGCATTGCCCTGTAGCCCATCAGTCGCAGGCAGTAATACATGGTGCTAGCTTCCGGCATAGCGCCATAGACTATCTGTGTCTTCTTCTTGTCAATACCACGCCCCGAGAATACCGATTCCAGTGATCCCGCATCCTTTACGTAACCATCCTCGAAGACCATTGATGCCGGTATCCATATCGCACCATTCAGCCTCGAGATCCCGAATTCGGCGAAGCTCTTTCTGGTGTCGATGAGCTGAACGCTATTGTCTTTCATTATCTCCTCGAGATTCTGTGCGGTTGCGAGAACATCCTCGCTGATATTCTCGCGATAATCTGAGCGCTCCATTACAGGCGAGTTCTGAACTAGCTGATGACCTGCGGCCTTCCATGCGTTTATTCCGCCGTTCAGCATGCTAACATTCTTGTGCCCGATGTATTTCATGGCCCAGAAGAGGTACGACGCTTCGCTGCCATCTCCGTAGATGATAACATCGTCCGTCGTGTTTATGCCATTCGACCTCAAAGCATCGAGAAGCAGAGCCGGGTCGAGAGCATCTCCAGATCTCACAGATCTCCAGTAGATGTTTCTCGCACCGGGTATATGTCCACTTTGATATTCTTGAGGAGATCTGGAATCGATGATCACACCTTTGATATCCTCAGGACCTTTGATGATATCCTTAATGTCATAGTCCCTGTCCGCGCTCTTGACCTGGAGCTGAGAGGCGTTAGAACCGCTGCTCGTTGGGTTTAGCAGAGACTGGGAGTAAGCCTGACGCTGTTTATACCACCCATCCAAGTTCGTCCAGTCTGGGCAGTCCGGGCAGAAAGAGCCATCCTCCGTGCCAGAAAGCGCCACATTCGTTAGCAGTAAGAGCAGCAGACATGAAGCACATATTCGCATCACCCTTGTTTTAGGCAGATCTCCTAAAAAGATTTTTCTCCATCTGCCGGGACCTGTCCGGATAAGCGTTGAGGCAAGAGATTTGGACTTTTACAGCTTCTGCATGTCAGAAACACCTAATCCTTATTCGGACAGGTCCCGCTAAGGAACGGAAAGATTTATCTCTTTTTGTATGCCACCAATTACCTCCAGTTCTGAATGGAGTTCTGAAGATGGGTTCCGAGATAGCTGGTTCTGTGGAGGTAACTGAGCTCCTGCTTACAGCAGAGATATACAACAGGTTTGAGCGTCTTACGGAAGATGATTTACCATCAAGGATACGAAAGCATTACTTCGATCCGGAGCAGAGGGGTGTGAGACGCCCTATCTATGTTACCATCTCGGATGTAGAGCAGATATATAATCTAGAGGACGTGAAGGGCATCGTAAAACGCCTTCCTTTCGTCGATATAGAGGAATTCGGCTCTCAGCTGAGGCTCACAGTATTCGATCTCGGTATCAAGTGGTTTGCCAAAGAGGGCATAGATCGCGTGAGGTCGAATCCCGTTCTCGCCTATTACTACGAGAATTTCGACCACGTGGCTGTGAGCTATGCCGAGGCGAGGCGCGCAAATAAACCGAGATTCGCAGACCGGGTGTGGATTGAGGCCAAGATAAAAGAGCTTCAGTCGGAGATCAAGGACTCCGAGGATATGCTCAAGCTCGTTCAGATCAGATCGCCAGAGGACATAAGAGAGAGGATCGATGATCTGGTGTTGAATGATGAGCAGAGGGCGGAGATATCCAAGATAGAGAAGGCCATAGAGCACAGGGAGTATCTGCGCAGGGTGGGCCTACGGGAGATCGGCAAATGCCTCTTTGTGGGCTCTCCAGGCACAGGAAAGACGACGACTGCGAGGGCGCTGGCGGAGTGGCTGGGCATCCCCCTTATAGAGGTAAGGCTCTCGATGATCACAAGCCAGTATCTGGGTGAGACCTCCAAGAACATCGACAAGGTCTTCGATCTGGCCAAGAGGCTCAGTCCATGTGTTCTATTTGTAGATGAGTTCGACTTCGTGGCAAAGACGAGGACATCTGATGAGCATGGCGCGATAAAGAGGGCTGTTAACACTCTGCTCAAGGCCATCGATGAGATCAGCCTGGTGGAGGATGGTGTTCTCTTCATAGCCGCCACAAACCATCCGCAGCTGCTCGATTATGCCGCATGGCGCAGATTCGATAAGATCCTAGACTTTCCGTTGCCGGATGAGTCTATGCGTCAGAGGATCCTTGAGAAGATCCTGTCGAAGATAGATGCTGATGTCGATATCGGCGAGCTCGCAAGCCTTACTGAGGGCTACTCTGGCTCTGATCTGAGATTGGTCGTACGCGAGGCTGTTCTGAATGCCCTTCTTGAAGACCGGAAGTCTCTGAGGCAGATAGATCTCCTGCGAGCTGTAGATAACTTCGAACAGAGGATCCACGAGCACAGAAGCAGGGTGCCTGTATGAGGGTGGTGATGCTTGGCACCGGAGATGCGATAGGCACTCCGAAGATAGGATGCAAATGCCCCACATGCATAGATGCTCTTAATGGCGGAAGGAGTCGGAGGCTCAGGTTCTCAATACTTCTGGAAGGAGATGACGGTCGGGTGCTTGTCGATACAAGCCCCGATCTGAGATGGCAGCTCATAAAGATGAACATAAGCAAGGTTGACGCGGTCATATGGACACATGCACACTATGACCACTACGCTGGCTTCGGTGATTTCCATCGCGTCCAGAACCATGTTCCAGTTTACGGCACGAAGAGCACGCTTGATTACATAATAAGCTATCTCTACTTTCTGAGGCCAGAAAGGCATGAGGTAAAGCCCCTGGTGCCATTCGAGATCGCTGGTATGGATTTCATGCTATTCGAGGTGAACCATCCACCGGTCGAGACGATGGGTGTTCTGGTATGCGATGATAATAAAAAGATAGTCATAACAAGCGACACCAACGATTCCCTGCCTGATAGTAGCCTGGATATCATCAAGGATGCGGATCTTTTCATCGCGGATGCGATAATGCCGCCAGGATACAGGTTAAATAAGCATATGAACGCTGAGGAGGCCATGAATCTGGCGAGAAGTTTGAATGCGAAGCATATTCTGCTCACGCACATCAGCCATCTCTATCCGCCACATGAGGAAGCTGTCAAAAGATGGCCCCTGGCGCACGATATGATGTCTATAGTCCTATGAAAACGCCAGATGCGACATAAGAGCAAACACAAGAGCATGTCAAAGACGAAAGCATCTGAGAAATTGCCAGTTGTTGGTGTGCGCGCATAAACCGTTGCGTATTTGACGTTTGAAATTCGACTCGAGCATTTGTGGTAATTCGTGAGTTCTCACGCGCTGAAAAGCGATATGAATGAGATCCGTCGCGCGGGTTGAAGCGAGTTGTTGAGGTATCACATATGATAAGCATGCTTCTTGCTGATTCGGAGCTGGAACTTGTTCCCAAAGAGATTGTAGGCTACCCTGCGGTGCGGCTTAATGCAAAGAAGAGGAACAAATCACCAGCGAAGAGTCTTCTGGATGCGAGCCTTCACCATTCTGCCATGAAGGTTCTGCCGATGGGGTATCGTCGTGGAAGGCCGGATATTGTACATATCTTTCTTCTAGTGGCTCTCGAATCTGTGCTAAATAAAATGGGTCAGCTCAGGGTCTACATACACACGAGGAATGACGAGCTCATAACAATAAACCCGGCCACCAGGATACCGAAGAACTATCCGCGCTTTGTAGGTCTGATGGAGACACTCTTCGAGACACTCAAGGTTCCTGAAGAGGAGCCGCTTATCACATTGCATAAAGATAGTGATATCGAGGCATGCCTTGAGAATATCCCGCACAAAAAAGTCGTCGTTCTATCCACGAAAGGCAGGCCCGTCAAGCTCAGCCAACATATCAAAGATTGCGATGATGCGCTTTTCATACTTGGCGGCTTTCCGAAAGGAGACTTCCTTAGCGATGTGTTCTCGAGAGCAGATGAGGTCGTATCCATATACGAAGAGAGTCTTCCAGTATGGACGGTGGCATCGGAGATAGTTGTAAATTACGAGAATCATATCGAAGGGGTGCAAATCTAATCATCATATCTCCACGATAGATTAGCTGGCCACGCCTGCTATTGTTCTCCTATCCGCGTAAAGCCAACCGAGCTGAAAGCTCAGCGGTATCAATCATGATTTCATCATCATCTTAGCGGATAAGGGACGATTGAGTTTTTTGGTAACTGAATGCTTCTGAAGCATGACATGTGTCCTGTGGTCGATGAGTGTTTGGTATGAAAATATGAATCCCCAGCCTCTATTTACATCCAGATGGTTGGCCGTTAGGCTGGGAAGGTTTCTAGCAGAGACCGGCGCCAATCGACCACAGCAACCGACATGCTACAGCGTTAAATGCATAAATTGTGGTTTTCGGTATCAGCTACAAAGGGCCGATTAAAAGGTATTGCTCAAGGAGTTATGCCAAACTCCTTCAGTCTCTTAACAGCGTCCTGCCGAGCGTTCTGGTGCTCCCTCAGGAAGGACTCGATTCTCCCTGCTACATCCTTCTTGCAGGCGCCGCACATCTGTCTGCCACTTCTGCAGGCCTCATATAGCTCCTCTAGCTCCCTATCATCCTCGGCCAAATGGAAGAGCAGAAACTCGTATACCGCGCACCTCTCCGGCTCACCACCGTAACGCCGCTGCTCTGCAAGCGATTGCTTGCCCCCGGTTATCGCCTTCATCATCTTGCTGCCGGCCTCTTTTGGATCCTCTGTTAGTGCTATATGGCTCTCAGGCCGGCTCGAAGACATCTTTCCTCCGGTGAGACCGGTCATGAACCTGTGGTATATCGAGGCGGGAGGTATGAATCCGAATTCGCCGTTCTCCACCTCGACATTTCTTATGAGCTCATCGACAGTCGCAAGAGATGCATCATCGAAAAGATCGATGTGCTCTGCATACTGTTTGACCTTGTCGTAGCCTGCCGCTCTCAATGCATTCGCTGCTGATGCTATTAATTCTGGGCTCGCAGCCTTTCCGCGAATGCTTATATATCGGTCCCGCCGCTCGACCAGAAACTTTCTCATCCGATATGCGAGATCCCGTGTAAGCCTTATATGCGCATCCTGGTCAGAGCCAACAGGTACCACGACGGGCTTTGGCCCACCGTAGGCTGGAAGCTGCGGGTGGAGTATATCCGCGCTCTGAGCCATCACGCACTCCATGTGCCCGATTGTCGTCTCACCTGAGAATCCGTAGATGGCGCTTACCTCTGAGAAATTGGCCTCTGAAGCTAGCTCAAATGCGAGATCCCTCATCTTGTAGTTCTCCGATTGGAAATAGATGTGGCCAGTGGACTCAAAGCCAAGCGCTATGAGGCTCAGAATGTAATCGTGTATTCCAAGCTCTCTGCATCTCTGCCAGCTGATTCCCCTAACCGCATGCGCCTCCATATTTGCGATGGCTACGAACGCATCCGCTCCGTGTCTCTGGTGCCATATGATCTCGTTCATCACCATCATGTGGCCGAAGTGCGCCCTCCCGCTCGGCATGAAGCCGCTCATGACCGCGAAGGGCTTGCCCTCTTTCATCGCCCTGACCACGACATCGTAATCTCTGTGCCCGAAGATTATGCGTCTCCTCATGTATGGATGTGGATCGTCTATCTCATGCAGTATCTCATCGAAGCGTGATATGCCGAACTCCTCGAACAGCTTTGAGTAATCGTCGACCTGGACTGAGCCCCAGGGATCCAGCTTCACTTCCATGGCTGGGGGCAATGATGAAGGTGATATATTTAGATTATCTCTCCGCTAGGGACCTGTCCGGATAAGCGCCGAGGCCAGAAGTTTGGACCTTACAGCGTCTTACATGTCAGAAACACTCAATCCTTATTCGGACACGTCCACCTAGAGAGGTCGAATTCCAGCAGCTATAGACAATACCACCGGCTAGTGGTTATCTGAGCCACTCTATTCGAGCATCCCCACCTGGTATAGAACAAGATATGGGTTGTAAAGACGTGCCTCTAGTTTTTGATGGACATCGCTTTGTTGAAGCAGAACTTAGCAGCACTTTGCCAATAAGAGCTAGCGCTTCGGCCAGGATGTCACTCACACAGATCTCCTGTACCAGTCCTCTTTCCCTCTCTCGGCCTTAAGAGGTACAGATACTCGACCGTGCCCTTGTTCTTAGATCCGCCTCGGATAGGCGATTCGCATATCTGTAGGATCTCGAATTCCGGTGCAAGCCAGAGCTCGAAACTGCTCTTCGCTCTGCTCGCATCCCTCCGGCTCGATCCGCCATCGATCTCGTATGGTGGCTTGAATAACGCCACGATACGCCCCTCGTGGCTCAAAAACTCCTTCAGATTCGGAAGAACATCTCTCAGCGAGACGTTACTCACATCAACAGCTATGATCTCGAAGCGCTCCTCTCCCAAGCTATCCCTCAGACCCCTGAGATCTCTCGCATCGATTCCGCCGATGAATTTGAACCTGGGATCCCGAAGTAATTTGGTATCCACGCAGGACTCCGCTATATCTATACCCACGACCCTTGCGGCTCCATTCTGCAGGAAGAAATCCGAGAAGCCACCGGCTGAGCATCCAACGTCCAGAACATTAATGCCTTTGAGCTCCGAGGAGCGGTCTCTGAAGATGGGCTCTATCTTGTAACCACCCCTGCTTACGTATTTGAAGCCCTCGATGATCTCAACGCGATCACCTGGCTTCACATTGTAGGACTGCTTCATGCAGATGGTTCCATTGACTGCTACCTTTCCGCTCTTTATCAGATGGACAGCCTTTGACCTGGATCCGACCTGGCCCACAAGATAGATATCAAGCCGCATCATCCCAGCATCTGCTCGATGGTGAAATATCTTTGTCTAACGAGAGGTAAGGGTGAGCACATGATATATTTTGTCACCAGCAATAAAGGAAAGTTCGCGGAAGCGCAGAACATCATACCAGATCTGGTTCAACTCGATATAGGCTATACTGAGATACAGGCGGATACGCTCGAGGAGGTTGTGCTCTTTGGCATGAGAGAGCTGTCCTCTCGCTTAAATGCGCCCTTCATCATAGAGGATGCGGGGCTTTTCATCGATGCCCTGAATGGATTTCCAGGCGTTTATTCTGCTTATGTTCAAAAGACGATAGGAAACGAGGGTATCCTCAAACTCATGGATGGTGCAGAGAAACGCGACGCTGTATTCAGATCCATAGTGGGGTACTCGGCGCCGGGCAGGGACCATGTGATATTCAAAGGTGAGCTTCGGGGCAGGATCTGCTTTGAACCACGTGGAACAGGCGGCTTCGGATACGATCCGATATTCGAGGTTGACGGAAAAACGGTAGCAGAGATGGGAATTGAGGAGAAGAACAGGATATCCCACAGGGGTAGATCGATGATGGCGCTGAGGATTTGGCTTGAGGGCGGATGAAATTGAGCATATCAACTAAGGGCCTGTCCGAATAAGGATTAAGCGTTTCTGGCATGCAGAAGCGGTAAAGGTCCAAATTTCTGGTCTCTGCGCTTATCCGGACAGGTCCTAAACTAGTGCGCCATAAAGGAACAAACAGCTCTCTACCTATTTTTGATCTGCTGGAGAGGTAGTATCATGGGCTTACCGGATACGCTTCGCACCATGGCCTTTACATGATATACAGAGGCGATGTTCTCTTCTGTAATCACCGATAGCGGGTCTCCAGCTGCGACGATCTTACCCTTATGCATCATTATTATTCGATCTGAGTAAGCTGCTGCCAGATTTAGATCGTGCAGGGCCATGATGGCTGTGATATCTCGTTTCTTGACAACATCTCTGATCACATTCATAACATCAAGCTGATGCCAAATATCTAGGTTACTTGTGGGCTCGTCCAGCAGCATAATGTCCGCCTCCTGGACGAGCGCTCGGGCGATCAGGACCTTCTGCTGTTGGCCACCGGAGAGTTCATCGAAATTTCTCATGGCCAGCTTTTCGATATCTAGAATCCTCAAGATCTCCCAGACTTTATTTTCATCCTCCTTGCTTCCCAGCCATCCGATGTGTGGTCTTCTTCCCATAAGAACAGTATCAAAGACATTAGTGGGAAATATCCTTAGCGAACTCTGGGGTACATAGGAGAGGTGCCTAGCAACCTCCATCCGGCTCATTCTGATGATATCCTTTCTGTTTATCAGAATGCTGCCTTTTTGTGGAGAGAGTATCCGATCGATGCACTTGATGAGGGTGGATTTGCCAGAGCCATTCGGGCCAACGACAGTGACCAAGCTCGATGGACCAATCTCAAAGCTTATGTCGTTCAGTATTGGATGGCTGTTGTAGCTGAATTTCAGGTTCTTGGCTTGCAGCTTGATCATCATGTCCAGAACTCCTTTCTTCTGCCCTTCATCATTAGATACATGAAGAATGGAACCCCCACAATAGAGGTCATGATTCCAGTGGGAATTATTGTGGGCGCTATCAAATTCATTCCAACAGCATCGGCAGAGACGAGAACCAATGCACCAAGCGCGCCAGATGCTGGAATAAGAAACCGATGGTCTCCGCCGATAACCATGCGGGCCATATGTGGAGCAACCAGTCCTACAAAGCCGATGGTCCCAACAAAACATACGATAGTTGCAACCAATAGGCTAGAGATAACCATGATGAATATGCGAGTTCTCTCAGCATCTACCCCAATGCTCTTGGCTGCATCATCTCCGGAAGTCATGATGTTCAAATCCCATGACTTTGACATGAGCATAGGTAAGCATATCAGAAATACGACCAATAGTATACGGGAGTTAGCCCAAGAGAATGCAGCAAGGTCGCCCATACCCCAGTTCGTCATGATTCGAAGCTGTTCATCAGATGCAAAGTATTTGAGAAGCTGGCTCATGGCTGTGAAGAAGTAATTAACAGCTATGCCGGCAAGTACCAGATTCTCTGAAGTAGCCCCCTTAATGGCCGCAAGAGCGATTATCAAGAGGGAGCAAAGCAGAGCACATAAAAAGGCATTCCCTACTATGAAATAAGGACCACCGAAAATGGTAAAACCGATGACTGCAGCGATAGATATCCCAAACTGCGCTCCCGCGGTAATGCCCAATGTAAAGGGGCTGGCCAGCGGATTCTTGAGAACCGCCTGCATGACGCATCCGCATATGCCCAAGCCAAACCCTGCCAAGATTCCGCCCATGATTCGGGGAAACCGTATATTCCAAACCACTCGAGATGTTAGCTCATCAACATCAAAATAGTTCGGAAAGAAGCGCCCTATAAGGGCCTGATACGCATCAGCCATAGATATGTTTAGAGGACCCAGAGTAATCACGAAGCCTGTTACAAAGATGAGAAGTGCAACCATCAGTAGTACAAATATAGATCTAAAAAACTTGAACTTCTCATGTGCCAGTTGCTCATCACTCCTCCTCCCGCTGCGCCTCGATCTCGATTCACTTTTACGCGGTATCCCACGTAAGAACACCTTAGCATTCATATCTTATCAGCAGCCGCCTTTGAAAGAGCTAATAAAAGAGACGCATCAGATGATTTACGGTCATCATTCAGACCGGATGCTACTACTATCAAGTTCTTCTCCCGGGCGATCTCCGCTAAAGTTTGAAACTCCCTCAGCTTAAGGGCGCTTGGTTTGTCTTCATAACCCATTGCGGCGACATTCATCATCTGTGATGCCTGAAGCTCGCCCTCCGCTAGAATTATTCTGGCCCTCTTCTCCCTTTCAGCCTCAGCCTGCCTAGCAATCGCTCTCAACATGTTCTCCGGAATTGCCACATCTCTCATGGTGACCATAACGACGCGCATTCCCCACGGTCCAGTAACCGAATCCAGGATGTCCTGTATCCTCTTATTGAGGTTATCCCGGTCGGAAAGAATTGTATCAAGCTGATTCTGTCCCAGAACATCCCTCAGGGTGGTCTGAGCCAACAGTAAAGTAGCAGCCTCGTAATCCTCAACCTCTATGATGGCCTTGGTGGCATCGGTCACTTTATAATATATAACGGCGTCGACGTCCAGAGTGACGTTATCGCTGCTTATCACAGTCTGCTTTGGAACATCGAGCTCTCTAATGCGCATATCCACTCGGATCATCTTATCTAAAAATGGTGCGAGAAAGAATACCCCAGGCCCACGTTCACCATGCAGCTTTCCTAGTCGAAAGACCACAGCACGCTCGTATTGCTTTACGACTCGGATTGACAGTGCGAGAGATACCACAAAAAATGCAGATACCGCTAAAAGGGATATTGGAATTGACATCGAACCCTCCTATGTCCTAGATATGGTGTCTTTGTGCCAGGAGATACATGCCATCTTGAAGCGGCGATGCATCGTAAGTCCTTGATCTGTTGGGACGAGCTTTTGCGAAAGATAATCTCTTAACACCGCTTCCTTCTCATCTGGAATATCATGCATCTCCTTCCAGCTTCCTACTGCATCATCCAAGCTGGAATAACGCTCAAACAACTCCCAATTCAGGATCTTTATATCTGCATAAATCCCCAGATCTGCAAGCAAATTATATATTATGAGGTAGTCAGCAGGCCAGCTGGAAGATCTCCAGAGATGCTTTGGCATCAGCAACGCATTCAGGCCCTCATCTCTTCTCCGATCGGTAAAAGTGAAAATATAAACGGCCCTTTTGGACATCATATCCATTTTTGTCAGCGCTGCCTTCAGATTGTTAACACCAAGGGAGTTAGACGAGACTACCACATCATGCTGTGGTAGCTCCGTCACATCAAGATCTTCCCAATCCTTCTGGATGCATTTTATATTAGCGATCCCCTCTGCTTGCATATTCTCTCTCAGGCACGCCAACATCCCTCCAGAGCGATCCAAAGCAGTGACACTGCTAGCAACTCTTGCCATAGGTATGGCCAACCTCCCAGTGCCGGCGCCAACGTCAAGCACAATTTCATGTGGTTGAAGACTGAGGCAGGCCACCTGAAGCTCAGCTAGTCCTCTTTGCTTCATTACTCTTCGATTGAATGCCTTAGCTTTGCGATCCCAGTAAGCCACGGGGTCACCGTTATGGTGAAAGCCGTGTGGATGCACGGCCTTCCAGAGTTCATCCCAGTTAACGATTCCAGGCATCTTCATCCCCCTACTTCAAGCTATTGAGGTAATCTCTGGGCCATACGAGATAGTCTGCATACTCTGTGAATACGTTATCCACCCCTAGGAATGCCTTGAATATCTCATTGCCCTCCTTCTCCAGGTCGAGATTCTCGAACTCTGCGGGATGGAGTATCTTCGCCATATACATCATGTTCAGCAGGTTTCTGTCAGGTGGGGTTCCGCGGCAGTGTGGATAGAAGCAGTAGTAGACATGGTTATTTTTGATAGCATTGATCGATTGAAGCTCAGGGCTATTTTTGATAAATTCCAAGGCAGTGTAGTTGCCTGGATCGCTGCTAGCTATGAAGATGTAATCTGGGTTCCACGCGATGATCTGTTCTAGACCCACATTTATGGTAGATCCCGGAATCTCTGAAGCAACATTTATGCCACCAGCTATTGTCAGAGGATCATAATTTGGCTCTGTGCGGGTGAAATCCCGGCCTTCTTTAGGATCGTAAAACGCCGCGGTAGCACCTCTTGAGGCAAAGTACACGGTGGGTTTCTCGTTCTCGCTCATTGCATTTGTTACTGATTTTACCATATCTATCTTGCCCTTTATGAAGCTAATAAGCTTCTGAGCCTCCTCTTCCTTGTCTAGGGCCACGCCAGCAACCTCGATGCTCTTGAAGTATCCAGCCTCGCTGAAGTTCCAGCCCTGACCCCCTAGTACCACCACCGGACAACCTATCTTTTCTTCGAATGCCTCAGCATCCTTCAGACTTCCACAGAATATTATATCAGGCTTGAGTGCTGCGATCTTCTCAAAATATATATCGTATCTAGTGCTAATCTCAGGAAGCTCTGGCATGCGCCCACCGATAATAGTATCATAACATTTCTTGCATCCACTTTGTGGATCACCGAAGGTCATTGGACAAAGGCAGTACTTTGTGGCCTGTTCAGATGCTATCAGCTTATCACCGGCACCAAGAGCGATTATTATTCTGGCCTCGTCTGGAGATCTGGTGATTATCCTTTCGACTGGCTTTTCTAGCGTGATCTGTCTGCCCTGTGTATCCGTAAAGGTCTTGGGATATGATGCAGCTGCTGTAAAGCTCAATAACACAAACGATACTAGTAACAATACACCCACAGACCTGTATATGCCCATCAAATCATCTCCCAGGCTCTCTTTTGCACATCCACAGGTGCAGCAAAGATTCTCACTGTACTCTCTGCCAAATCGCGATTATAGTGCATAAACGAATAACATAGCATATGTTGCTCACCCAATGCGCAATCGATTTTCTAATACCATTTTACATTTTTCGTGTCTATTCATATTACTTAAATCTTACTACATAGAACTAAGTAATATATTTCTAAAATATTGTAGTAAGATGACTTGTACAAACACATGGACCTGTCCGGATAAGCGCAGAGGCCAGAGATTTGGACCTTTACCGCTTCTGCATATCAGATACACCTGACCCTTATTCGAGCAGGTCCAAATACACCATAAAAAATATATATTTTAGCAATAAATTCCTGATTTAAGGATTTATGCTGTGTTGAATAATTCGAGGAAATGTGGCCATTAGATATCGATTCTTATCAAAATATTGATTCGTATGAATTGGCTCTCTGCTATTGAATTTCTGAACATTATTCAACACAGCAAGGATTTATACATGAATTAACATAGTAGATTCCATGAGAGAGAAGCAGAGCTCCCCCCTCTATAATCTCGCTGATGTTCTGAATGCTTTAAAGGAGATACATCAGGATATCAAGCTTATCTCGACGGAGATAGTGGTTGTGAGCGATTGGGTGAGGTGGAAATGCAGATACGGTTGCAGAGCATATGGGAAGCACCTCTGCTGCCCACCCTACGCTCCGACCCCCGATGAGACCAGGCGACTGCTTGCTGATTACAAGTTCGCAGTGCTCGCAAGATTCCACCCAGTTCCAACACCAGGATACGAGCCCAAAAGGCTTCATCATTACCTCTGGGATTCGCTCACACTTCTGCATAAAACGATATTCGAGCTTGAGCGCAGAGCGTTTCTAATGGGCTGCTATAAGGCATTTGGTATGGGGGCGATGCCATGTACCTTCTGCGAGACGTGCGTCGCTGAGGAGAAGATCTCCAGAGGCGAGGCTCCGAGCGTTGCGGATGCTATCCTCTGCAGACACAAAGATATAATGCGCCCCTCCGCCGAGGCATGCGGCATAGATCTCTTTGCGACTTTAAGAAACGCTGGATATGATGTAAAGGTTTTGAGATCATACCACGAGCGCTTTTCCCTCTTTGGATTGGTGCTCCTGGACTGAAACGAAACTGAAAGCTGGCAAGCTTGAGCCGATGCCACAGAGTTCGCCTCTCAGGATCGCGAGCATCGCGATAATCTTTCAAGCATATACGACAGCGGAGGCGCACGTTCTGTTATGCATAAATCGATCATGCCTGATGTTAGCGTTTCATCGCACGCTCCCGCTCTTCGACCAGATTGTAACCACGACGCTCCGCATGCATTTCGCAAAGCTGATAAGCCAGCTGGTCCAAAACAGATCGGCATTAAACGCGCTTAAAAGAAGAGAGTATGAGCAAAAGCCGTGTGGGATGTAGGAGGGAGGAAAAACAATTTCCGACTTTTGCCCAAACAGCTATACGGCTTTCGTCGAATATAAATTTTTCGGCTAAGGCGATTGACGAGAGGTCGCCAAAGAATAGCATGGGACATACTCAAAACACATCTCTCACCGTGTCGATAAATCTAGGTCTCGAGGTCGATGACAATCGATTCTTAACAGAATTCCGACATAGGTGAATTGATTGCAGCTATCGAAACCCGCCGGCCTAACGGCCAACCATCGAGATGTAAATAGACCTGCTGGAGATCCATATTTTCATACCAAAAACTTATTGACCCAAGATCAACCCATGGGAATGGAAAGAACGGCTCGGAAGGCATTTCCGTACCAATTTTGACGTAAATGTGCTAATAAGCACTTGAAGATGAAAATTATGCATGGGGAGCAAGTAAACAGGAATCCTCTGAAGTCAATTCTTTGATATTTCCGTAGGACATGTCGGGATAAGCGCTGGGGCCAGAGATTTTGACATTCTCCTCTTCTGCATGTCAGAAACACTTAATCCTTATTCGGACACCTCCTTTCCCCATGGTATTTCTATTAACAAAGAAGTAGGCTGCTGAGATCGAAGTGTCGATTTTTGGATTCTCCACGGCAATCTCTAATTCGGCAGTTCCGCTCTATGGGAGATTGAGTTTATCTACTATGAAAAGCCAAAAAATTCTGGTGTCTTCCCTTGTATGATGTCATCGTTGTAGGTGCCGGTCCGGCAGGTCTGACCGCTGGTATGTACTGCGCCAGAGGAGGTATGAAGACATTGATACTTGGTAACGTTTACACCTCCCAGCAGTCGATGGGCGGCCTTTATGAGAACTACCCCGGATTTCCGGACGGGATTCAGGGTATCGAGCTCTCAGAGCGGATGCTCGCCCAGGCGCAGAAATACGGCGCGGAGTACAGACAGGAGATGGTGGAGAAGATAGTACATCTGGATGATACTTTCAGAATCAAGACCGAGAGCTGGGAGTATGTAGGTAGGGCATTGATTCTGGCGACTGGCGCATCTCATAGAAAGCTGAACGTTCCGGGCGAAGATAAGTATGTGACTCGCGGGCTTTCGTATTGCGTTTACTGCGACGGATCTCTATTCAGAGGAAAGACGACAGCGGTGATAGGTTACGGCAATGGTGCTGCCCGCGCGCTTCTCTATCTCTCAAACATATGTAGCAAGGTGCATCTTCTCTGCCCGAGGGAGAAGCTAGTCGCGGAGGCTGTGTATCTCGAACGTCTGAAGAAGATACAGAACATAACGCAGACATTTGGCGTGGAGGTAACAGCCATAATCGGCGATGATTTTCTCAAAGGCGTTGAGTTCATGGTCGGAGGGGTACCCAGATCCATCAGGGTAGATGGCGTCTTTGTGGAGATGGGGGTGGCCCCAAACGTAACCCTTGCAAAGGATTTGGGCCTTGAGATGACGGAGGGGGGCTTCATAAAGGTCAACCGTCTAACGCAGGAGACATCGATGCAGGGCGTGTTCGCCGCTGGAGATGTCACAGGCGGGAGAATGCAGGTTACCACAGCAGTCGGGTCAGGTGCATCGGCAGCTATAAGCGCCATGCAGTATCTCAGGTAGCTATGAAGGATCCTAGATCTCCGGTTGCGGTTTGGCGGGGGAGGGATCTCCTCGATAGCAGAGTTGTTGATTCTGTCACCATCATTCTCAGGACCAGGGGCTGCAGATGGAATCGGTGCGTAATGTGCGGCTTCGCACAGGAGGGCGTCGAGGCTGGAGCTGAGGATCTCATCGCCCAGTTCCGCTCCGCAAATGTGGGGAATGTGGAGCTGGTGAAGATCTACACCAGCGGCAGCTTTCTAGATCCTCTCGAGGTTCCGGAAGAGGCGCGCCTCGAGATTCTACGCTCTTTGAGGGATAAAGGCATAAAAAGACTGATCGTGGAGTCGAGGCCGGAGCACATCAACCGCGAGATCGTGGAGGAGTGCCTGAGCTTCGTGGAGACCGAGATCGGCATAGGGCTGGAGAGCTCGAGCGATCTCGTAAGGATGCGTCTCATAAATAAAGGATTCAGTTTCACCGATTTTATGAGAGCAAGTGAGCTCATACATTCCACGGGCGGGCGCGTCAAGGCGTATCTTCTTTTAAAGCCACCAGGCCTCTCGGAGAGGGATGCTATTATCGATGCGATGCGCTCTGCAAGAGATGCCGAGCCCTATGCAGACATGATCTCGCTCAACCTCTGTAACATCCAGCGCAACACCCCACTCGAGAGGATGTGGAAGCGTGGCAGGTACAGACCACCATGGCTGTGGTCCGCGGTGAAGGTGCTCAGCGAATCGTCCTTGAGCATCCCCATCATATGCGATCCTGTGGGGGCTGGGGCGAAAAGGGGGCCGCACAACTGCGGGGCATGCGACAGATCTGTCGCAGAAGCTATACGCTCTTTCTCTCTCAGCCAGGACCGCTCAGATCTCAACGTTGAATGCAGCTGCCTTTCCGTGTGGGAGAAGGTATTAGAGCTTGAGGATCGCTCCTTTGGAACACCGATGATCTAAGAGATTCTTTGCGCCTGTTCAGCACCTCCCCCTTCAGACATCTTAAGATAACCGGATGTACCAATGCTCATGCCATGCGCCTAGAGGGGGCTTCACAATTCGTTGCTCGCCTAATTCAGATGCGTCCGTTCTCACGAAAGGCCGTCTGATGAGAACTTCGTATCTGCCGAGATCGAATCTTCGGCATTGGTGATACATTGCCCTGTTTCTAAGCACTGTGGTTTCTGGCTAAATGGCCTATCAAAATGTTAATTCATATAAATTGGACATCAGCTATTGGATTTCTGAACATTATTCAACACACATTCTCCATCGTATCTTCGTAGACAAAGAGCTTCATCTCAAGTCCGGAAAGGGTTATGAATCAATACGTATCTCCTGGCGAGGGATGATAATAGTATACTCACTGGGAGGTTCTGTCCTCGCGGGTCAGGATTCAAGCGGTCTGAGAAGATATGCAGATAAGCTCAAGGAGATCGGAGAGGATAACCGGATCTATGTGGTCGTAGGTGGGGGCGCTCTGGCCAGGGATTACATAAACAGAGCACGGAGCGCCGGCGCGAGCGAGGCGTTATGCGACTCTATAGGCATCCTCGCGACGAGAATGAATGCAATGCTCCTGGTCGCCGCACTGGGCGGTTCCGCGCCGGCGAGGATTCCAACATCCTACGAGGAGGCCCTGGATGCCTCGAAGACGTACAGCATCATCGTCATGGGCGGCATCTCAGCAGGACAGACGACGGATGCTGTTGCAGCGCTCATGGCGGAATATGCAAGGGCGGATATGCTCGTAATCGCTACCTCTGTTGATGGCGTTTACACATCAGATCCCGCACGGGATCCGGATGCTGTGAAGATCCCCAGAATAACAGCAAGGGATCTTGCGAGGATGATGAGCCAGATCGAGTTGAGGGCGGGCTCGAAATCTCCTGTGGATCCGCTCGCAGCCAAGATAATCGAGCGGAGCTCCATCCCCACAGTTGTGGTTCACGGAGGGGATGTATCAAATCTGATAAGAGCGATAGATGGCACTCATGATGGCACAGAGGTTATCCCAGCTTCTCTCTGAGGCTGTAGTTGTCAGAGTAATCAGAGAGTCCTCTCAAAAATCCTCTTCTGCTCCGCGAGATGATGCTGCACGGTCACGCCTGCCGGAGCTCAAGATTTATCTATCATGGGCGTGATGGGCGAGAGCATGACTGGTCAAACCCTCTCGGAGAAGATATTCTCAAGGGCTGCGGGGAAGGAGGCCAGAGCAGGCGAGTTCGTCATGGCCTCGATAGATCGTGCCATGATCCATGACATCACAGGACCGCTTGCCGTCAAGGGCTTCTACGAGATAGCAGGAAGGGGGGCTAAGGTATGGGATCCCTCGAAGATAGTGCTGCTCTTCGACCATCAGGTGCCTGCTGATAGCATAAAGGCGGCCGAAAATCATATGCTTTTACGCAAATTTGCGAAAGAACAGGGCATAATCAACTATGATGTCTTCAGCGGTATATGCCACCAGGTGATGCCGGAGAACGGCCACGTTCTCCCAGGCCAGCTCATAGTCGGCACAGATTCACACACATGCACCTACGGCGCTCTCGGCGCTTTCGCGACTGGCGTTGGGTCTACAGATATGGCAAGCGTCTTCGCAACAGGCAAGCTCTGGTTTATGGTACCACAGACCCTCAGGCTTGTGATCAACGGCCGGCTTCCCAGGAGGGTGACATCCAAGGATGTGATACTGAGGATAATCGGGGATATCGGCGCTGATGGAGCAAACTATCTCGCATGCGAGTTTAGGGGAGTGGCGGTCAGCAGGATGAGCGTCGCCGAGCGCATGACAATGACGAACATGGCGATCGAGATGGGCGCAAAGGCCGGTCTGATCGAGCCTGATAGAGTGACTATGACATACCTCAAGGAGTGGGTATGCGGAGAGCCCATAAGGGGTGATGAGGATGCCGTAGTCGCGGAGAGATACTGGGAGGTGAGCGATCTCGAGCCGCAGATCGCCCTGCCACATCGTGTCGACAATGTTGTGCCTGTGAGCAAGCTCAACCATATTAAAATAGACCAGGTCTTCCTGGGCTCGTGCACTAATGGCAGATTCGAGGATCTGAAGCTTGCCGCAGAGGTCATGGGCGATGAGCCTGTCGCGCGTGGCGTCAGGATGATCGTGATTCCCGCGAGCAGAAAGGAGTACATGAAAGCGCTTCGGGCCGGTCTTATCGAGCGATTCATGGATGCGGGCGCTATCGTCGAGCATCCCTGCTGCGGTCCCTGCATGGGTGGCAGCTTCGGGCTGATAGGGCCCGGCGAGGTCTCGCTCTCAACATCGAACAGAAACTTCGTCGGCAGGCAGGGAAGCCCGCAGGGCGAGGTCTATCTTTGCTCTCCAGCAGTTGCCGGAGCCAGTGCGATAACTGGGGAGATCACCGATCCGAGGGACATTTAGCAATATATCCCGAAGTCTGAAATGCGAATCCGCATCCGATGAAGATGAAGATCGCACTGAAGGTCGCGTATCTCGGCGATGGATATCACGGCTTCCAGAGGCAGCCTGGACTGCGCACGGTGGAGGCTGTTATAAGAGAGGCTCTCGCGAGGATCGGTGTGACTAACGGGGACTTCTGCTACGCTGGCAGGACCGACAGAGGCGTGAGCGCGCTTGGCCAGGTTATCGACTTCTGGATAGATGAGGAGCTGGAGCATCTGGCTGCCCCAAGAGTGATAAACGACCTCTTGCCCTCCGATGTTTGGGCATGGGCGAGGGCGAGAGCGCCTTTCGGTTTCAGCGCAAGATGGAGTGCTCTTTGGAGGGAGTACAGATACATCCTCTTCTCTCCAGATCTGGAGCTGGGCCAAATGCAAGAGGCAGCGGATCTCATCATTGGGACTCACGACTTCCGGAACTTCTCCACGTCAAAGGTGGATACGATTCGCACCGTTAAACGTCTAGAGATAAAAGAGACTGGCGGGCTCTACATCTTCGACGTCAGAGCCGATGGTTTCCTCTGGAACATGGTTCGACGTATTGTAGGGGCCCTGGAGCTGATAGGTCGCCGAGAAAAACCCGTTAGCTGGATTCAAGAGCTCCTAAATACATCGACAAATGCCGGTGCGCCTACAGCGCCTCCGGAAGGTCTGATGCTGATGGATGTGGGTTATCCGGATCTCGAGTGGATCGAGGATCCCTACACTAAGCAGAGGGTATCGCGAACGCTCCTCACCGAGGCCAGAAGGAGGATCGCTATGGGCTGCGTGGTGAAGGAGATGCTCCAGCATATGAGATAGATGTAATGAAAATGGCGAGGGGTATTTTCATACCAAATAGTTTATAGAATATTTGCTAGGCCATCGTTGGCAATCTCAACATAGCCCTCCTCAAGCCATATTCATACCAAATTTTTATGCCATCTTGCGAGAGGTGATCGATCTTGATCGAGAATTCGCGATTCCGCGCTTTTGATATCTGTGGTAACTTTCTTACTGAATGCTATCGATTCTGCAGCGTTTGCTCTGTAAACAGCATCCCGCTGGTTGAAATGCTTTCCTCATTTGATAGCTTGGGCGTCCTCAAGCAAGATCCTGCAGCAATTTTCGTGAAAATTGGGAAGATAGGAGGCAAAAGGCGGGTGTCGGAGGTGGGAACGCGTCCGGCTTTTGCCCAACAGCATTTAGGCAATCGTCGAATATAAATATTTCGGTGTTGTTGCTGTGTTGAATAATGTTCAGAAATCCAATAGCAGAGGGCCAATTCATACGAATAAAGATTTTGATAATAATTGATATATATCGGCCACATCGCCTCGAATTGTTCAACACAACAGGTTTTTGTGAGATCCCCTTCGGAGGGTGCTATTAACCTCATTTTAAGGTGCTCGTGTGTCGCTGCCTGCTCGTATTAACAATATTTTATATCAAAAAGACGGGTTTTAAGAATTCTCTTCAACACGCTTTTAAAAAATATTACAAATAAATATGGCGTCAGCTCTTGATCTCCTCCAAGATCTCCTCTACCTCATCGTATCCCTTTTTGTACAGCTCCTCCTCGCGTGGCTCCAGCTCTTTCAGAAGTCTGAGGAACTCGCCGGCGTGCACAACCTCCTCGTCGGCTATATCCTTGAGCACAGCCTTTGCTCTCTCGTCATCTATGGAATCCGCCAGCTGTGTGTAGAGCTGGATCGCCTCATACTCAGCGGCTATGACATATCTTACCGCTCTCACCAGCTCGTCCTTCGTTAGCTTGCGATCGCTGGCCATGCCGGCAAATGGTGTGGCAAACTCAGGCATCGAGAATCACCATTCTCTTTTTGACGGGTTAATTGAAATAGTTATTCCCGCATTTTGCGCCTTTTGTTTAGGATCCGGGTTTGGGTCGTGTACTCGCTCTACTGAGAATCGTCACTAGAATCGAATGCAAGGGATTTATTTCCTGCCAGAGAGCTATCAGTCCACCGGTTAGCGCTATTCGGTAATCTGAGTACGCCACCCGGGTTTGCGAATGATCGTATTAGTATCGCGGACTTGATTCGCCAAACCCCGGATTTGATTTGATCCGATGGCTTTAGACCGGAACACTCTGATCTGGTCAGATGGATGTGATTCTTTTCGATCTTCTCTTGTAGTGCGTGAACAATCTCATGCCCCACTCTCTCGCGCCCTCGCCTGTGCATATAAGATCCTTGCCTACGTCGTATCCTCCGTCGAGCCTGAAGAGACCAAGCGAGAGCGATGAGTCTATTACTGTGAACGCCGCCTTAACATCCTCATCGAGCCTGTACAGCTCGAAGTTCTCATGGCGGAGAAGATCCACAAGCAGAGATCCATACTCTTTTATGACGATATCCAATATCGGAGCGGTCAGGACGAGCTCGACATGTGCTCCCTTCTTGACTGCCGTATCAATCGCACGGGGATAATCGGGAATTATTATGGGGGAGACGCCGTATATGCTGTTTGAGGATATCAGCTGGGAGACGAAGATCTCCTGAGTCTTCAATATAGCAGCGGGATCTCCGCTCACAATCACCCCCTCGTTGAGCATGCCCATCTCCACAAGGAGCTCCTCTGGGATCGCGCTTATGTCATGCGTCATCCAGAAATCCTTATGTTTTTCCAGCACGGCCAGAGCGCTCAGGAGTTTATTGAGCAGAAGAGTCTGTATCCGACCGAGGTTTGTAAGCCTGTAGCCGTTCAGGGTCTTCACAACGATCCCGCTCTCGATCATATCCTTGACGGTATGCAATATCGTCGATGCCCGCGTCTTCAAAAGCCTCTCTAGCTCTCCCGCGGTGAGCTCTCCATCCTTCAGTGCGAGAAGCACCTTCGTTCTTATGGCAGACCGCGTGAAACCCTTGAACTGCTCTTCTGCCAGCTCAAAGTCATCGCATATCGTCATGCTAAATACCCTTCAGAAATACCCACCCTTTTTACCATACTTCTCTTATTAATATTTAGTCGGCATTTCAAAAGTTCGCCGGCTTCTCGCAAACCTGTATATATCTGGTCAGGCTTCTGTGAACTCTGTCTGTATGCGTTTCTGATATCTTGAAACCTGCATCTCTCAGAGGCTGCGTGGCAGGCCTGTCCGTGACCACGACTGCTATCCTCCCCGGCCGGAGCACCCTGTACATCTCCTTGAAGCTCATCGATAGAATCTCTTCTTTAGATCTGGCTTTTATCACAGCGGATCTTCCATACGGGGTATCGGTGACTATGGCATCTATCGATGCATCCCGGATCGGCAGAGATCTCGCATCACCTACTATGAGATCTGCATCAAGCCCCACAAGATTCAGTTTTGCTCCTGTGATCAACTTCCTCTGAACATCGATACCAGCGCATCTTATCCCTACAAGACCTGCCTCGACGAGAATTCCCGCGGTTCCGCAGAATGGATCGAGCAGGAATTCCCCCTGCTGGACCATAGTGAGGTTTACGAGAGATCTAGCGATTCTGGGCATCAGAACGCCAGGATAGAAGAATGGCTTTAGATGCGGCCTGCGTCTCTCGAAACCGCTTCTTTCAGGCCTCGCGACCTCATATCCGAAGATGATTTTACCGAGAGATACGATCGCCCGGAAATCGAGCTCTGGATTCTCGAGATCCGCCCTGTACCCCATAGTGTAGAGAGCCCTCCCGACCATTCGCTCCACATCATAGCCTGTCAGCTGACCATCGCCTAATCTTCGGGCCCTTATCCTGTATCGCCGATGCGGAAGATCTAGGGAACGCAGCGTCATCTCGATCGATTCGTAGTCGGAATTGCATATCGCCAAGACCTCCACTATCCTGTGCGTCATAGCGAGCCTTCGTTCCAGCATGTTCAAATCCAGCTGATCTGCAGCCACCACAAGACAGCGCTCCAGCTGATGCGCCACCTCGAACGATGTGGAGTGAATCTCGAGAAGAGCTAGCACCTCGCTTCTCGGCAGAGTCGGATGCTCCCCAGACAGCTCGAAAGCGTATAGCTTCGCCATTTACTTGAGGTACGAATTCAAGTTCTTGTAATCGAAGATTTCGTCCTCCAGAACGTTCTCGAGGAATTCGAATAAGGTTCTTCTTACAGCAGAGGAGAGAAGCGGATACCAGGTCGGACTGGCGACAACCAGTGCTCTGAATGCGAAGAATGGCGCTATAACCTTCAGCACCTCCTCATCACCCGTCTTCTCCAGATATCTGTCGAAGAAGATCTCAAAGAGCTCTTTGAGACCGCCTGCGAGGCGCAGCTCCTTCTGCACCGAATAGAATATGTAATTCATAGACATCGCGGTGAGATCGTCTGCAGCCTCACCCCATTCACCTCTGCTTCTATCAAGGACAGAGAAATCATCGCCCTCCCTGAACATAACATTCCAGGGATGGAAGTCGCCATGCACCTGGCATAGCCTGTGGGTCATATGCCTCAATCTCCACCGCCACTCTATGCATCGCTTCTCGATCTCGCAGAGCTCGTTCGGCTCGAGAAAATCAGCACCATCGGGATAGTCATCAAGGATCCCCATGATCCCCTCTCCATGGCCTATCGTATCCCTGATCTTGCGCCTGTAAAGAGGCGGACAATCGTGCTTGACAGCGTGTATTTCAGCCAGATAATCAGCAAGCGCAACAGCTCTCTTCCTATCAAGATCTGTGGCTCCGCGCTCCTTCACCCGCTCAAGATCGAAGAAGTACTCCTTCCCCTCGATCTTCTCCATTATGAGGAAGAACTCCGCCGCATCGCCACATGATTTCAGATCACCAGAGTGCGTGAAGTATCCCACATCTATGGATCTGACATGCCTGGGAAGTTTGTTGAAGGCTGAGTGCTGCCAGAGCAGAACCTGTGCTCTATCGGAGAAGTGGTCGTGCCCAAAGCCATGCTGCACCCGCATGGTGGAGAGCACGAACTGCACACTCCTATCATCGACCGAGCACTCCACAAGTAGCGGGCTCCCATAGCCGAAGCCCTTCACATCACCCGTTGTGGGGATGGTCTCTCCCATCCTGCGCATGGATGTGAGCTTGGCATTCTCCCCCAGAATGCTTTGCAGGTACTCCTCAACCCTCTCTCTGATTATGTCCATATTCATGTCCCCATCTGCCAGCTGTGCAGATACCTGTACTGCTCGGGCGTGAGGCTCTCTATCTCTATTCCCATCGCCTTGAGCTTCAGCTCCGCCACTCTTCTGTCGATCTCCACAGGCACCGGATACACCTTCCTCTCAAGCCTTCTGCCGTTCTCCACGATGTATCTAACCGAGAGGGCCTGGTTTGCGAAGGACATGTCCATAACCTCTGGTGGATGACCGTAGGCTGCTGCCAGATTTATCAGTCTCCCCTCAGCCAGGAGATATATCCTTTTTCCATCCTTCATCACGTACTCCGTCACATTAGGCTGGATCTCCTCTCTGGAGACCGCGAGGCTCTCAAGCCCAGGTATATCGATCTCCACGTTGAAGTGCCCGCTGTTCGCAAGGATGGCCTGATCTTTCATGAGCGGAAAATGTTCCTTTCTGATGACATTTATGTCACCCGTGAGCGTAACGAACAGATCTCCAAGCGGCGCGGCCGATCTCATCGACATAACCCTGTAACCATCCATGACGGCTTCAAGGGCTTTTCGTGGTTCTGTCTCGACGACGATCACGTTCGCACCAAGCCCTCTTGAGCGCATCGCAAATCCCCGACCGCACCAGCCGTATCCAGCCACAACAACGGTCTTGCCGGCGAATAGGAAGTTCGTGGCGTTCATGATACCATGCACAGTCGACTGGCCTGTGCCGTATCTGTTATCGAACATCATCTTCGTCTCGGCATCATTTACCGCTATTACAGGATAGCCAAGTGCACCATCATCTGCCATCGCTCTCAGCCTCATAACGCCGGTCGTTGTCTCCTCGCACCCTCCGAGTATATCAGGCAGAAGCTCGCGGTGGCTCTTGTGTATCACAGCAATTGTATCAGCGCCGTCGTCCAGCGTTACATTCGGGGCGATCTCAAGGGCGCGCTCTATGCATTCGTAGTACTCCTTCTCGTTCTCCCCTCTGAATGCATAGACGTGTATTCCGCGCGCTGCCAGTGCAGCCGCTACATCATCCTGGGTGCTCAGTGGGTTGGAGCCGGTGAGAGCGATCTCCGCGCCGCCAGCCGATAGCGTCGCTATGAGATTGGCTGTCTCAACCGTCACATGTAAACACGCGACTATTCTTACGCCTCGCAGCGGCTTCTCGCGCTCAAACTCCTCTTTTATAAGCTGAAGGACGGGCATATGCCTTCTTGCCCACTCGATACGCTTCTCTCCAGCTCCAGCAAGACCAGGATCCTTTACAATGCTCTTCTCCAATCTATCACCTTCTGACTGACTGTCCTCAGCCCTAAATGCTTTATCTTTCTTCGCATTCACTCGCTGCAAAGCCAAACCGTTATGTAAATATACGCTTGAGGAAGTCGGGTTTTGATCTCGATTTACCGAAAAGCTTCTCAGGAATAGCCATTCGCAATAACCCGACGAATCCTGCGTGGCCTACATGCTGGAGATTACAATTATACGGGTAACTGCAAGAGCCCGAATTAAAGTGACTGGAATAACCCGATGCTTGAATGCTAGGAAGACCAGCCATGTTCTTTTGTTCAAAGATGTTTCCTGGAACTGCAAAAGGGTTTTATATCGGATCTGCATTGTCTAGATTTGTACCCCATGAAAGCAGGAGCGGGGTGGGGTAGCCAGGAAATCCCGACGGGCTCATAACCCGTAGATCAGTAGTTCAAATCTACTCCCCGCTACTTATCATAGCAGTTCCATGTGTTGATAATTCGAGGCGATGCAGTCGCTGAACATCGATTCTTGTCAAATCTCAAATCCGTATGAAATAACCCGATATTGGATTTCGGAACATTATTCAACAGAGCGGTTCTACGAGAACTACGATATCATGGCCTGCTCTACTGCTGGAGAGCGGAGTTTGCGCCAGATGTATTCTCCATTTTTCGCTTTAATGCTATCGCTTTCTGGCTGCGTAAAGAATTTTCTCTAAGTGCGCGCCCATACGAGCGATGCTATCTTGGGTTAGCAAAGGCTCCGGCATTCAGGCTGGAGAGGAGGGCACTGCATTCGGACCATCGGCCTCTTATAACCTCTGATATATCTCCTTTCATGCGTATCGGAGTGATCACGAGGGGAAAGTACGGCGAGCGGCTTATAGAGACGATAAGGAATCACACGGACTTCGAGGTTGTGCATTCAGCCGTGCCAGAGGCGCTTCCCAACTTCATCGAGGATCCAGAGGATTTTCTCGAGAGCATAGGGCTGGATGAAGATGTCTTCAACGCGGATCTCATAATAATGTATACCTTGCATCCTGATCTTACGCCTTCAATAGCGAGAAAAGCCGGTGAGAAAGGTGTAAAGGCCCTGCTGATCCCGGGAGGCATCGGGAGGGCGGGCTCGATAGAGGAGCTGCGGCGGATCTCGGAGATGTATGATATGTACATAGAGGTGGATGAGATCTGCTGCACATTGGAGAAGGTCGGGGTCGAGGCTGTTGATGCATTTGCGGAGCGCTTTGGGAGACCTGAGCTCAGGGTCGATCTGAACGGAGACAGAGTATCCAGGGTGGATGTGATTCGTGGATCTCCCTGCGGCAGCACATGGCATGTGGCTCGAGAGGTTCTGGGCAAGAGCATTGATGAAGCGCCATCATATGCCGGGCTTTCATGCCAGCAGTACCCCTGCAGGGCGGTTCGTGGCACGCCGGGGGGCATACACACCTCAGGGGACCTGCATAAGAACGCGATGGAACGCGCTCTGGGCATTCAATCGGAGATCTCGCTGCCGCGACAATCGAGGCCGATAAGGATAAGGAGTGGTATCATTGAGGCTGCATGATGTCGTGTCTGCAACAGAAGCCGTGATCTCCAAGGCACAGATCTCGCTCCCCCAATGGGTCGTTCTCTCGATAGAGAATGCACTGAGGAGGGAGAGCAATGAGATCGCAAGATATCATCTCAATGCGATACTTAATAATATAAAAATATCCTCATCCGACGCGCGCCCCATCTGCCAGGACACAGGGCTTCCTGTATTTCATGTAGAGCTGGGGGATGAATGCTCGATAGATTTCGATCTCGCGGAGGCTCTGGCTGAGGGGGTGCGGATCGCAACGCGAAAGGGATGGCTCAGGCCGAATGTTGTAGATCCCCTGACTAGGGAGAACACGGGCGACAACACAGGCACTGGCATGCCATATGTGATCCTGGACCGTGTCGCCGGAGATTCGTTGAAGATAACAGCATTCCCCAAGGGCGCTGGGTCTGAGAACATGAGCTTCCTCGGAATGTTAAATCCCGCCGATGATCCTTTCGATTATATCTTGGAGACACTGCTGGAGAGGATTCCAAATGCTTGCCCGCCGGTTTTTGTGGGAATAGGGCTGGGAGGGACATTTGATCAGGCAGCAGGCCTAGCGAAACGCGCCCTTCTCAATCTTCCCGGGGAGAGCGAAGAGGAACAATCTCTCCTGAAAAGGATCAACGCTCTAGGTATAGGCCCCATGGGGCTTGGTGGTGATACCACAGCTCTGGGTGTCAGGATAGAGAGAGCGTGCTGCCACACAGCATCCCTACCAGTGGCAGTGAACCTCCAGTGCTGGGCGAACAGAAGGGCTACAGCTATAGTAAGGGAGGATGGATGGAGCATAGAGTGAGAACCCCGCTCTCTGAGAGTGATATCCTCAGGATGAGAGCAGGGGATATCGTATGGCTTAGCGGCATTGTTTACACCGCAAGGGATAAGGCGCATAATAGGCTTGAGGATATCGCTTTCGATCTGAGAGGCGGCGCGATATACCACTGCGGTCCATTGATAAGAGACTCGGCTGTGATATCGGCAGGACCGACGACCAGCGCGAGATTGGCGCGATATCTTCCCGCGGTCTTGGACCTTGGCGTTCGCTGTATAATCGGCAAGGGTGGCATCTCTGGAGCAGCTGAGCTTATGAGAGGACGGGCTGTATACTTGGCCTATCCAGGGGGATGTGGAGCTGCAGCAGCCCGGTCTCTCAGGGTGAGGAGCGCATCGCTGCTAGAGCTCGGCATGGCCGAGGCGGTCTGGGAGCTGGAGGCCCAAGATCTGGGCCCGATGATAGTGGCCGTAGATGCTCACGGAAGGGACCTCTACAGAGAGGTGAGAGAATCGGCAAGGAGGCGCCTCAGGTCCTGAAAGAGGCGGCGCGCGACCTGAGGTATCTTCTGAACAGAGGATTCCCGCAAGGACCTGCAGTTAGGTTTGTCGCCGATCACTACAGAATCGAGCAAAGGTACAGAAACATACTCTCCAGGGCTGTGCTCTCTGATGATGTCGCAGCATCGAGGATGCAAAAAGCCGTTGATATCAAAGAGGTGCGGGGAAGAGATCTGCATATCGACGGATATAATGTTCTCATCACCACAGAGAGCCTCATCTCCGGAGAGGATGTCTTTCTGTGTGATGACGGCTTTCTGAGAGACATGCGCGGAATTTTCAGGAGATACAGATGGTCCGATGCCACATATGATGCGATCGGGTTGATCGTACATACGATATCCGAGGCGAAGCCGCAATCAGCGCTCTTGCTCTTGGACCAGCAGATAAGCAGATCTGGCGAGCTCGCGGCTGAGATAAGAAGAGCATTCTCCGCCGTAAACATAAATGGCACCGCAAAAACTCTCAGGGATGTCGATCGCGCTCTTAAGAACTCCCCGGCTGTTGTGGCCACGAGCGATGGCATTGTAATAGATAGAGCCTCCAGTGTTCTCGATATTCCTGCTCACATCGCAATCAAGAAAAACATAGATCTGATAAGGATATGAAAGACGAATCCTGCGATGTGACCTCCTCCCTTCCCCTTAAGGGGAAGGGCTTCCTGCTTCATTGGACACCTTCTGGGTCCTCCACGGGCCTTAATTCGGGACGGTCCGTCCCTACTAGCGCGCTGCCTAGCTCGCTTCGACTTTACGAGGTGCGCGGTACGGGCAGCTTATTCACACCTCGACCTTGAGAGTCTGAAGGTTACGCTTTGAAAGATGGAATGATTTGAGGGGTATATATGATTAATGAGAGTAGAGCGAAAGTAATCGGAGAGCGTACGGCATTCATCCCCTAAAGGGGAGGGGTCTTCTGCCTGCTTCTCTATAAATCCCTTGCATTCGATTCTAGTAGAGATTTTCAGTAGAGCGAGTACACGACTGATTGTTAGAGGCTTCATGGCAACACGTTAGAGGAATACTACTCAAGTCGCGCTCAAACGACCAGCATGGTAAACGCGCGTAGCTGCTAACAAGTAGCTGTAACTCAAAAGAGCACATCTTTTTGGCACGCTTATTACCTCCAGGCAGCGTTTCAATTATTCGAAAAACACTCATGCCCCAATTCACCCATGGGAATGTAAATGGTTCAGATGCATTTTCGTACCAGGATACACAACTTTATGCGCTAATTTTAAATAGAGTAACCTACACTATCATTCAAATACAACCGTCTTTCGATCAGTTGTTAATCGGTAAAGGAGGGATCGCGGCAAGGAATTGTGATCTTTATATCTAATTTAACGTATAGATTTTGATATGTATAGCCTATAGAACATCTATAAGAGGTGTTATTCATGGATGAAGTAAAAGTGCTGGGTATGAAGGCCGAGTCTGGGCGCTGGGTCCTTGTAATAGCCGGCATGCTTATCGAGCTTTGTCTTGGTGCCATTTATGCATACAGCATCATCAACCCGCCACTGAAGAAGCTGTTCACGGCAGCTCCTCCAGAGGGCTTTGGGCTTACAGTTAGCGCAACAGCTATGCAGGTTCCATATATCGTATTTCTGCTGGTCTTCGCCCTGACCATGCCGCTGGTCGGGAAGTATATAGAGAAGATGGGTCCCAGAAAGGTCGGAATTATAGGCGGTGTTCTCGTAGGGCTTGGATGGATCCTAGCGTCGTTTTCCACATCCCCCACAACGCTTGCGATATACTACGGTCTGATCGGCGGACTAGGTGTGGGAATCGCATATAACTGTCCTATCACGACATCCGCGAGATGGTTCCCGGACAAGAGAGGTCTTGCAGTAGGTCTTACGGTTCTGGGCTTCGGCTTCTCAGCAGCAGTCACAGGGCCGATAGCGGATTATCTCACCGCAAACTTCGGCGTGCTGAACATGTTCCGCTTCCTCGGAATCGCATTTCTGATAATAACAGTGGCCCTTTCGACGGTACTTGTATTCCCGCCTGCCGGCTGGACTCCTGCTGGCTGGAAGCCGCCTGAGCCGAAGGCTGGTGCTGCCCCGAAGGCGGAGTTCATGAGGGGCGAGATGACAAAGACCACTACATTCTATGGACTCTGGATATGCTACACCATAGGAACACTGGCAGGCCTTATGGCCATCGGTGTCTCCAAGCCGGTTGGCCTCGAGGTGGCGGCGAATGCCCGCATGGCTGAGGCTGAGGCCTCTGCGCTGATGACGAGCCTGATCGTACCGTTCGCGTTCTTCAATGGCGGTGGACGACCTATCTTCGGATGGCTGACCGATAAGCTCACACCACCAAGAGCTGCAATGCTCTCCTTCGTTCTGATACTGCTGGCATCACTGCTGATATACATGAACCCCGCATCGATCTCCGCGTACACCGTGAGCTTCGCCATACTCTGGATGTGTCTCGGCGGCTGGCTGGCCATAGCTCCAACAGCAACAGCGAGCTTCTTCGGCACTAAGGACTACGCGCGCAACTACGGCCTTGTGTTCACGGCGTACGGCGCAGGCGCGGTCATCGGAAACATCATGGCAGGCCAGGCCAAGGACATATTCGGCGCATACATCCAGGTATTCCCCTACGTGGCTGCCCTCGCTGTTATCGGCTTTATCGTGGCCTTCGCAATGCTCAAGCCTCCAAAGCCGAAGGCCGCGTAAACTTTTTCCAGCGGGAGACCATTAAAAAAGAATCAAAAAAGAATCCCACGCCCGTGGTTCCGGCGAGCCATCGCGGGCGTAGGTTTTTTTGCATAGATATCAGATGTAGAGGGCGTAGCCTGGCTCGACCCAGAGCGTTGTGGTCACACCCCTCGGATAGTACTTCGGCTTGCCGTAGAAGAACTGGCCGTCCCAGACCTTTATGAAGTGCTCCATGTTGCCCACAACTCTGAGCGTGAAGGAGCCGTCGAGAGGATCTCCGCCTCTCCCCTCTGTTCCAACATACACATCGTCAAGGTAGACGTCGTAGCCTCTCATGCCCGTGGATTTTATGATGACTGTTGTATCACCTGATGTAAGCTGTGGAGCTCCTGTAGGCATTGGTTGCACTGTGTATGTGCTCCCCACGGTCGTTATCTGCGTGGGTTGTTGAACCGGCGTTGCAGTGTAAGGTGCTGACGGGACCACATCTACGATAACCAGATTGCTCGGTATATTATTTGCTATGAAGAATATTATATTCCTGCCGATCGCATCTGCCTTGAAGTTCATGTCGTTGAATCCGGAGTAGATGTAGTACTGTCTGCGGTTTATTGTGTTGTTCGGATATATCTCATAGATATCAGCCATTCCATTCGCGGTGGAGTCCGCTACAAGCCTGAGCATTGTGTTCACCGGACACACCACATACTGCGTCCACTTGTCGGATCCCGCGATCCAGAGCTGATTTGTTCCGAAGATAGATGCACGAGATACGAACTCTGTGTAGGATAGGGGCTGCGCGCCGAAGAGATAGACGAACTTGGGCTCATGCCCTCTTATCTCGATCCTTCTCGGCTCGCTCAATCCCACGAAAGAGGTCCTGGAGGAGCTGCTGAAGTAGAACTCGCTGAAGAAAGACATGCTGGTGTTGTCGAATAGATCCGTCATGGATAAAGTCGTATTCGAGCTGAAGCCAGGGAATGTCATCTCAAGACTGCTGTAGCTGTAGTTCGCATCGTCCTCAAACATGTCATAGGGGGATACGGCGAATCCCGTCCCCACCATCGAAATCAGCAATATCACCAATGGGATTTTCAAATCAAACACCTCAAACGTACCGTTCTCCTAGCATTATATAGCCTTGAGCATCCTGTAAAGCTCATATGAATCCAATAGAAGGTCGATATTGTCAGATGTTGATCCCAAAACCCCCTGATTCGGTCGTATAGAGCACTAGCAGTCGCTTACTGCAATGTGTACCATCTCTGCTCAACCGCCTTGATATCTTGCCTAAGCGATGTGGAGCTCGGTGAGGATCTGTCCGAATAAGAGATCAACGTCGAGAGGCAAGACTTGTGGCCAGCAGTTTTGGAGCTGCTTTATGCGGTCTGCCGAATCCTCACTGACGCCAAGGCGGTCAAAACGCTATTTGCTGCGAAAATGCATTCGAATCGTTCCATTTCATGAGCGATCTCAGGTCAGTGTGTTTGGTACTGCTGTGTTGAATAATTCGAGGCGATGTGACCACTAGATATTGATTCTTATCAAAATTTAAATTCGTGTGAATTAGCCCTCTGCTATTGGATTTCTGAACATCATTCAACAGAGCAGCAAATTACAGAAAATTCGTTACACTGTCACGACCTTCGATCACGAAGGTTTTTCGAGCTTGAGGGGCTCCATCTCTCCCTCAAGCCTGTGAAGCTCCTTTGTGTCTAGAGAGAGTGGATCTATGTGTACGAGCATTATCGCACCTCGCAGAGATATCTCGTCCCTCTGCGATTGTACAAACCTGAGCACGGTCTCGTAGTTGTTCTGGGTTATGAGATAACCAAGACCTTCCAGAAGTACTAGGGGATTTTCCGCTCTTCTGAGAAAATCTGATATCATCGAGCTGAGCCTGGGGAAGTTCGTCGGATCCACGGATCTGAACTTGCCATCCTCTGTCTTCTGCGTGAGCCAGATGATCCTATCCGGCGATATATCGTACCTCTCTCGCAGGCTTGCAGGATTGTATCTCGATATGCACAACCCATCGAGACCTGTGTGGACGAGCTCTCCGAATATCTCAAAGCACCGAATGGGCTTCTCCTCCTCGATCGCGTATGTGGTTCCCGGCTCGAGGATCAGCTCGTATATGCTTAATCCATATCTGGTGGTGAGAGGACGGAGAACACTGATGGTATCAAAGTCCGGGTCGATCTTTCTGAGGTTCGTACATATATTCCGCACTATCGTGAAGAACTCCTTTCTTGTGAGCTTGCACCTCGGATCGATATCGATTATGCGCGAACCGCGCATGTCTGGATCGCAGGAGGATTCATCAGAAGGAACCATCAGCTCTCTGAAGGCCATATTGACCAGATCCATAGCGGCCTCGGGATGACGGGTGCCCGCGATTATTGCGAATATAAACGTCTTGAGAAGATATGATGGCAGAGGACCTGCTGTGAAGATCAACCCCTTGACCTCGACGAGATCTGCCTCGGGCACGCCGCAAACCCCCACGAAGTCGGAGGAGTCAGCCAGGAGAAGCTTTGCACCGGATTTATGAACGAGACGCTCCAGCTGGCTGACGAAATCCAGCACCTCCTCCTCTGAGACCACATTCGCATTCTCGGCGATGATATATTCGAGGTTATCTAGGATAACAACACCATGCGTGCTGGAATCTACGAACGTTTTTATTGTCAGGAATAGCATAGGAAGGTTTGTGGGGGAGATCTGTTTCTCCTTGCCCTCTCTCTTCGGATTGAGCCATATGATCGGTACCTCTGTGAGTCCATATTGACTTCTCACCTCGTCCGGCAGCCTCTTGGTAACGCAAAGCCCCTCGATCCCATGGGCGACCTGATCCGCGAATATATCATACGCCTTTCCAGGAGAGACATAGATCTTTCCGGACTCCAGCTTGAATTTTGGTGGTGTGACGCCCTTTCTCTCAACAACCGGTCTGGGTATGATATGCTCCTCAACGATGAGCCTGGTCGTGGATGTTCCGAGCGTGCCGGTCAGAACACGCTCTGCATGATCCCATAGCTCAAGGAGATGTCTCGCATCGATTTTATCCCGTGTGACACCGATCCTCGCGAGATCTGCTTCTATCAGCATCTTGGCCTTCTCAGGCCCTATATATCTCGCAAGCGTCGACTCGACCTCATCCACCGTGCCCAAACGTATTGCATATCTCTTGAGTGGGACCTCGAACTTCTTCTCGCCGAATATCTCAACGAATCCTTCGGCCTGGATCTTCTCCTCTGGCGTAGGAGTGCTCATCAATGATACGAGAACATAAAGGCTTGAATTCACAAGTATGCTCCAGAACACTGCGTTCGTCCAGGGATCCAACTCTATGCCCAAAAGATTGGTGGGTCTGAGAGAGGATATGCCGAATGGTCCAGAGTCCAAGATCGACTGAGAGAGCCAGCCGGCCTTGACGAGCGTTGGGACCAGAGCTGTATATACCCACAGAATAAACCCAGCGCTCATACCGGCGATCGCACCCTCCCGGCTCCCCTTCTTCCAGTAAAGTCCTCCGATCACAGCCGGAGCCAGCTGGCTAGCTGCTACGAATGAGACCAGGCCGATATCAACAAGGCTCTGGTATTCTACGGCTCTCGAATAGAGATAGCCGAGTGCTACTACAAGAAGAATATTTATGCGCTTGGCCTTAAGTAAAAGGCTCGGAAGCTCTCTGCCCCGTCCAAGATGCCTCATCAGATGCGGCAGCTCTAGCTCGTTGAGCATCATGTGACCAACTGCCACGCTATCGACAAGCACCATCGCAGTAGCTGCCGAGGCCCCTCCTATGAACACGAAGACCGCAAGCGGTATGTTGCCCGTGGCGTATGGAATCTCTATTATGAACATGTCCGCGACACCGGGAACTCCCAGAAGCAAACCCGCGCCGGCTATCGCTGGCACGAAAAGGTTGATTAGAAGGAGGTAGAGAGGAAACAGCCACATGGCCTTTCGTATGTGCGACTCGTCCGAGTTCTCAACGACCATAACGTGAAACTGTCTTGGAAGCAGAAATGCCGCAAAGAATGATATGAGCGTGAGGGAAAACCAGGATGCGTATTCTATGTTTATCAGATGAGAGAACTCTTCTCTTGCCAACACACCATCTATTATCTCAGAGTATCCTCCGAAGATGCCCCAGGTTATGTAGATGCCTGCAGCGAGGAATGCGGTCAGCTTTACTATAGACTCAAAGGCTACCGCCGCAACAAGCCCTTCATGCCTCTCCATTGGATCGAGATGCCTTGCTCCGAAGATTATGGCGAATATACCCAAGAGTATCGCTATTGTCAGCTTCGTGTCCCAGAAGCTCTCGCCTCCACTTATTATCTGTATCGATTTCGACATCGCAATCAGCTGAAGGGCAACGTATGGTATGACGACCATGATACTCATGATAGTGACGAGAGCACCTATGGCGTAGCTTCTCCCGTACCTGAAGCTTATGAAGTCGCTTATCGAGGTTAACCTGAACTCCTTCGATATGCGGATGATCTTTCTTATCAGTATCCAGCCGAGAAGCATCGCAAGCGTGGGACCGATGTATATCGTTAGAAAGCTCAGGCCGCTGCTTGCGGCTCTGCCGATGCTGCCGTAGAAGGTCCAAGCAGTACAGTATACCGCCAGGGATAGCGCATATACATATGGATTAGAGACTATGCTCCTGCCAATCGCTCTCTGCTTGTCTGCGTAATAGGCGATGATGAAAAGCAATAGGAGGTATGAGACCAATACCGCGAATGCGAAGAGCGGGGAGCTCATCTGGCACCCCTCCTCTCGAAGAGATATGCCCAGAGTATCATCAAAGACCATATCACAAGAATGTAGATCAGACGCTCTGGGAAGCCGAAGATCTTCTCTGCGGGGCTGGGTATAGAGAGGATGGGCCAGTTAAAGAGAGCCACAGCTAATATAAACACAAGAATCCACATCTCGATCTGCTCAAACAGCCCTTTCATGGATACGCTCATGGTCTATAATCCCGGGTATACTGTGATGCCCTTCGAGGATATATCAAGAGCATGCTTTCCTGCGCGATGAGATGTGCCCATCATCTTCAGTATCTCCAGAGACCTTCTCCTGGTCCTGCCTATCTCCATGTTGTACAGAATTATCACGCCATCTGTTATGCACGCGATATCCTGCGGATACGGCGCATTGGCTCTTGACTCTGCGGTTATCAACACCACGCCATTCCAGCTCTTCATCATGGCTCCGAGCCTGAACAAGAATCTGCTGTATCCATCTTTGAGCACGGTTCTGAGGAATGGGAGAGAGTCTATTACTATCCTTTTCGGCCGGAAGCTTTTGACCTCCTGGTCCATGAGCTCCAGTATCTCCTCTTCGTTTCCCTTTGATATGACCCCGCCAAGATCGACATATTTTATGAGCGTCCCGAAGTACCGCTGATCCACGAAATCATAAGTGGAGATGAACCTGAGCATGACCTCTGCAGGCTCGCTCAAAGCCATGAAGTACATGCCGCGCTCTCCAAGCTCCGCTCCCTTGAACAGATACTGCATGCATAGCGTGGTCTTTCCGCTACCGGTCTCGCCCGAGATCAGCACACTGGATGGGGACGGTATCCCCCCCTCAAGCATCTCGTCCAAGCCCGGAATCCCCGTGGGAATCTTCTCTATCTGCCCTATCCGACCGCCTCCATTCGATGCCGGAGCATGAAGGCAAAGGTTGTTATATTAATTACAAACTTTTGTTATTTCTCTTTTGTCACAGGTTTTACGGACCGCCCGGATAAGCGCTGTGGTCAGAAATCAGACGTTTACCGCTTCTGCATGTCAGAAACAATTAATCCTTATTCGGAAAGCTCCTGAGCAACGAAGCACGCTCCTCCCACGACTGAAGTCGTGAGCATCCCCTGCCCCTTTACCCCCCAATTCTTAGTGAATGATATTCAGAAATCCAATAGCATGGGACTAAGTCATATGAATCAAAGTTTGATGCGAATCGGTATCTTGCGACCATGCTGCCCGAATTATTCAACACAGCATCGTTGATGAAATTGTTAAATATAAGATCGCGATAGCCTCAGTAAAGGGATTTTTTTGAGGTGCAGCGAGATACTACATTCAGCGGCATGCGCACTATATGAGAGGGTGCTCAAACGCCAGCTCGCGAGAGGTCCTAGAATAGAGCATATCGCAGTCATCCAGGATGGAAACAGGAGATATGCAGCGAAGCACAACATGCCGACCACCAGCGGACACAGGCTTGGCGCAGAGACGACTGAGAAGATAGCTGACTGGTGTCTGGAGCTGGGGATAAAACACCTGACTGTTTACGCATTCTCCACGGAGAACTTCAACAGGAGCGAGCCGGAGAAGAGGGAGATCTTCAACCTGATCGCTGAGAAGCTTCTGGAGCTCTGCCGCTCGGAGAAGATCCACAGAAACAGGATTCGCGTCAGAGCCATCGGCAGAATCGATATGCTGCCCGAAGATCTGCAGAATGCTGTGAAGGAGGCGGAGCAGGCGACAGCTGGCTACAACCGCATGTACTTCAACATAGCTCTGGCCTATGGCGGGCAGTATGAGCTCGTCGATGCAACACGTGCGATGGCGAGAGATCTTCGTGCAGGCAGGATAAGAGCAGATGAAGTTGATGAGGATACGGTTAGCAGATATCTGTATCCCACTGCAGAGACCCCTGTCCCAAAGGTTGATCTCATAATAAGAAGCGGCGGAGAGATAAGGACCTCCAACTTCCTACCCTGGCAGGCGAACGGGAGCGAGTGCGCTGCCTACTTCTGCGCGCCATACTGGCCCGAGTTCAGGAAGATCGACTTTCTGAGAGCGATAAGAACGGCGCAGTCTTACGCCTACAAATCAACAGGCTTATAACCAAGAAGGAATCCATGACTCACGTTGTCCCGATGGGGTAGTGGACATCCCGGAGGCCTGCGGAGATCATCGCAGAGAGCCTTCAACCCGGGTTCGAATCCCGGTCGGGACGTTTGAATTCCGACGATTTTGTTTTCGGCATCGATAGGATAGTTCAATCGCGGCGGCGCACCCCGCAGCAAGCTGTGGGCATGATCCGCACCGCTGCTGGTTACTCGAATTATAACAAGTTCATTTGCTTATAGCTTTCATTTTCCTCATTGGACCTCTCCGGATAAGTACCTAGGCCAGAAATTTGGACCCGTACCGCTTGCATACCAGAAACACTTAATCCTTATTCGGACAGGTCCTTCATGCTAAGCAAATTTTTATAAGAATCGATATCCGTCAACCACATTACCACGAATCATTCAACACAGCACATCTGCCCGTCTCATTCACAAATCCACCCTTTTAATGCGCGTGTTCCCCGATCAACACACAGAATGTCGAGATATCCAGTGCAGCACATTGTAAACCAAAAACGATATAAAGGTTTACAATAATCTGACGCCCATGCCTGATGGCTATCTAGCTATAATTCCATTGGTTGTTTATCTGGTGATTATAACATCTGTGGGATATCTCTCTCGAAGCTGGATATCATGGAACGATTTCTTTCTGGCAGATAGAAGGGTGGGTACGTTTCACCTAACCGGATCGCTCATCGCCACGATCTTGGGCGCGTCATCCACGATAGGCCTTGTGGGGCTGAGCTACTCAAAAGGCCTTCCTGGAGCCTGGTGGCTTCTCTCTGGCGTTCTTGGGCTTTCAGTGCTATCTGCTTTGTCATATCGAGTTAGAAGCACCGGAGCTCGCACACTTCCCGATCTGATAGGCATTTTTTACGGGCGGACAGCGGAAAAAGCAGCTGCATTACTGATCCTGGTAGCATGGACAGGGGTAATAGCAGCACAGATCGTCGCTGCTGGAAGGCTTCTGGGTGCGATTTTCGGCCACGAAAGCATATGGATGGTTGCTACATCGATCGCGCTTATTGCTTACACAGCATATGGCGGACAGAGGGCAGTGATCAGAACAGATCTGCTCCAGCTATCTCTGATACTGCTTGGCGTTTTGCTCATCTTCATCATCTGCTTGAAATCCGCACCGGATGCGCTCAATGCTCTGGATTTCCCAACTTCTGAGGGCATGGCTTGGAAAGACGTTCTCTCGCTAGTGGTGATAGTCGGATCGATGTACGTAATCGGCCCGGATATATACTCAAGAATACTATCATCAGAGAACGCGGGCTGCGCCAGAAACGCTGTTATATTCTCTGCGATGATCATCGTCCCGGTTGCGTTTCTTTTGGCAGCATTGGGGGTATTCGCAAGCCATCTGCTTCCAGGCATACGCGCTGAGGATGCTCTGCCCAGGCTCATGATCGAGATACTTCCATCACAAACACAGGGTTTAATCGCAGCGGCATTTCTCGCAGCTGTGATGTCATCCGCGGACACATCCCTGCTCACAGCAACCGCTATTCTTACAGCGAATCTCGGAATCGGATCCGGGATTAGAGGGCGAAGGATAGCCGCTCTGTCCATTGGCCTTATCTCACTGATGCTCGCTCTGAGCAGGCCGGAGATAATCGCGACGCTTATGTTCTCATACACGATCTTCACGGGCGGTTTTCTCTTTCCCGTAGTGGCTGGATTCTACAGAGATAAGTTGAGATTGACCCCAAACTCTGCGATCGCAGCGCTTCTTGCTGGCGGCACGACGTCGCTTTTGATAGGAGGCAGTTATCCACTTGCTGGAATCTTTGTCTCCGCACAGGTCATGCTGATCGTTAGCTTCATCGAGCGAAAGATGCATCACGTTTAGATTTTCGCGATCTATCCTAATAATAAGCCACGAAAAACGCTCATGACCGGCGGTCACGGGATGAAAAATGGTTCATGGTTCGGAGATATTTAGAGAACCTGCTGATTGCAGGAGCATCGAAAACCTATTCTGATCGGCGCAGCCGGCTCGATGAGCCTGTTGCAGATGAAAGCAAGCCAAAATGGACCGCGAAGAGCGATCCAAAGGCTTGCCTTCCTGCCAATCACACTCCCCTACACCTTTATTCTCGGCACCCCCACTCCGGTTAGCACATCATCCCCCTGCAGTATCTTGAGATAATACGTCTTCCCATCCATATACGGAGATATCGTCTTGTAGTACCCTGAGCTCGAATACGGCTCAGCATAGCTCTTGTAAAATGCAGACTCCGGTGTGATCTTTACGGTTGTCACATCGTTAGCTTTGGCGTAGTTTATCATCAGGCTTCTGATATCATTCGCGCCGTATCCGTAGAGGAGATACCTGGACCAGAGGGCTGCTGCAGTCCCAGCTATATGTGGTGTGGCCATGCTCGTCCCGCTCATAGTTGTATAGGATCCCTTGTATGTTGGATATGTCGAGTAGATGCTCACACCAGGCGCTCCAAATGTCACCTCGTTACCCTCCGGAATGTAATCGCCATCGTTCATGCCGGGGGATGACCACCAGATAGCATTGCCGCCGCTGTCGATCGCGCCCACCCCAACAACTCCCGGATAGCGCGCGGGCGTTGCAATGCTCGGACTGTTGGGCAAGCCATTGCCAGCCGCTGCCACAACAAGCACGCCGTTGGCCATTGCGTAGTCCAAGGCTTTGTTGAGCGTGCTGGACTCCACAGAGCCGCCGAGAGACATCGATATTATCTCCGCTCCCAGATCGGTCGCTCTGTAGATGCCGCTGGCAACATCGCTGTAATAGAAGTTCGTGCTGTAAACCCTGAGATCTGCATCTGGCGCCATGCCGTAGATGCCTTTGTTGTCAAAGCCGCCATCAGCCACTATTGTACCAGCCACATGCGTTCCGTGGCCGTGTGTGTCTGACTGCGTGTACTCGCCAGGACCATAGGGATCTGCGAAGTCCTCAACCCTCATAAGGAGATCCGGGTGAAGTGTATCAACGCCTGTATCTATTATCGCCACATCGATGCCCTTCCCACCGGCGGTCTTTGAGAGAGAGGAACTGCTATACATATACTCCACGCCCCATGGCACCCTGTCATATGGCGTCTTGCTTCTTGGCTGAACCTCCCAGAACTTATCCCATTTATATGAAGTCGTTATATCATTGGCCCTCACAGCTTGCATATAGCTGCCCGTGCTGTAATAGCTCTTGACATCCACCCATCTTCCGTTCTCCCACTGCTTGATAATCATATCGGATTTCTTCGCATATATCGAGGATGATGCTGTTGACACATATTCATCCATGCTGTGATGGTTGTTCTTCGGATACGCATGGGAGTACAGATGGCTCCGGTACTCGTATGTGTCGCCGCCGGATCTCTTGGCCTGATAGCTGTAAAGCCCGGACTTCACGCTCGAACCGATACCCGACTGTGTATAAGTCAGAGCCTTGTCGCTATTGGTCTTCATCTTCACATCTGATACGGCGCTCTTGACGGTCTCAGCGCTTGCTGTGAGCTCGCCGGATCCCGCCATCGTCCACTCGCCATGCGATCTAGCGAAATTATTCAGATACGCAGAAGAGCTGTCTGCCTTTATCGATGATGCATACCCTGATGCATCCACAAACGCGCTTGTACGGTGATACAGCTCGTTGCTGTATCGATTATTAGATGAATCTGCGATTGTTGTTAGAAGCATGCTCTTAGCTCCGCTTATGCTCGTCGCAGCTGAAGAGCTGTCTCCGTTTGAGCTGGCACGAGATGCTGATGAAGCAGAGACTGTGCCTGTGACTGTGAGAGATTGCGAGCTCACGACCTTGTAGGGATCTGAGATGGCGATCTGCGTTCCCAAGACATCGCCTGATGATGTGAGACTGCTGGATGCACTGAGCGTCTCGTCGTTGTTCTGTGCCACCGCACTTTGTGACGTCTTTAATGATCCCTTCTTGTTGTTCAACGTCTGATACAAAGATGCGCTGCTCTGGCTGATCGTGGCAGAGCCTGCTATGCTGTACGGATATCCCGAGCCGCTGACGCTGTTCGATACGGATTTCGTTCCATCACTGCTCTTGTATGTAGCTGTTATCGGAGAGATTTTGCCCCTCCCAGAGCGAGCCCAAGATGTCGTTATTGTATTGCCGGACGCCACTCCAAGAGACAGGGAGCTCATCGGCTTTGTAACACCGCTTTGAGCTTGCTGTGTCACAAGGCTGCCCTGAGTTGTTGATATTACCGAGCTCAGGCTCACCTTATCGCCGGTAGCGCTCAAACAAGCTCCTGACATGCTGTATCCGCCAGTTGAGGCCAAGAGCATCGTGTAAGCTCCTTCCTCAGCCTCCGCGCCTTCATCCACTATATCGACTTCGTGGAGGCTGCTGCCCTCTTTGTCTGATGCGTATGCTCTTAACCTGCCCGGGCCGTTCAGAGCGAGGTCGCCGTATACGAGAGAGCCTTCAGAGCCGATTCCACCGGCCACGCCACCATTTGAGAATACGACAGCGACATCCCCAGAATCTTCTTTGTTGGAGAAATCAGCAGAGATATAGCCGTTTAGGCCTGCTATCTGCGCGCGTTCTACAGTCGAGACTCCGGCTCCCACGCACGCGCTCTGGCTGGAGATAAGATGGCCCTCCGCGACTCCGGAGCTATGAGATACCATCATGTCCTTCTCAACGCTATTCAGAGAGGCGGAGACAGAGCCCGATGCTGATACGCCCTGGGATAGGCCGGCGCCTGTACCGCTTCCGGAGATCGCGCTTGATAGGGATAAAGATGATGTGCTGCCGACGCCACTCTCGATTCTGTATCCTTTTGATGATATCGATGAGGAGATGCGATTCGTTCCCCTTCCAGAAGCGCTCTTGATCTGTTCCACGGATCCCTGGCCAAGCGTTGTCGACTCGTAAAGAGATGTCGAATCGTCAAGCTCGTATCTCTCAGAGAGTGCCACAGAGCCCTCGTAACCGCCACTCCCATAGCTCACAGATATCGCCTGGGCCAATGGCAGCAGAAATACCATGGCAAGGATCGCAGCGCATGTTCGGGGAATCATTCAAATCATCCTCCATCAATCATTACGTATTTTAGATACGTAATTACATTAAGTATTTCATCTACGTATCTTATATAAGTATTTCCAATAAGGGTATGTTTTTATTGAAATTGATGGGTCGAATGATTTCTGAATTTTCAGATTTCAGGAAGCCAATTCCACAAATATGAATTCGATAATAATCGATAGCGATAAGCCGCAACTCATCCACTTATACGACACAGCAATTGAAATTGATATGAACTGAGACTGTTGGTATACAACAGCATCGAGACGAATTTTACAAAAATGTCGCGTATATGGGCAGTGTGCAGGACAGCGTAACGAATTTTCTGTAATTTGCTGCTCTGTTGAATGATGTTCAGAAATCCAATAGCAGAGGGCCAATTCATACTACCCAAAAATCGATATCTTTTGACCACATCGCCTCGAATTATTCAACACAGCAGTCACAGAAAGAGATTAAAATCTGAGAATCAATGTGTGATGGAGATGATCCGAACTCTTGTAGTATATGATAGTAGATACGGTTCTACAGAAGGTGTTGCCAACACATTATCTCTGATACTTGGCCCCTCGAACATGGTGAAGGTCGATGAGATCCAGCCAGAGCACAGAGGTTTTGACCTCTTTGTTATTGGAGCACCTGTGTACAAAGGGGTGATAAGCCCGAAGATCTGGAACTTCGTGAGGGATAACCTGAGCTGGTTAAGGGATAAGAAGATCGCTCTCTTCTCCACATCCATCGACAGAAAGGACGGCGAGACCAACCTGGAGAGCCTCAAAAAGATGCTTGGGGCCTCTGTGATTCTATCAAGAGCTCTCGGCGGTAGAATGTACGTCGATAAGCTCAGCGCGAATGATCTTCTCGGGATGGAGGCATTCTGCAAGAGGAAGGGGTTTCTGTTTCAGGATATAGACACTCTGGTTCCAGAGGAGGTTGTGGAGTTCGGTCTCGATCTAAAGAGGGCAAGGGATATGATGGTTCCAAGGATGCCAACGAACGAACTGCGCAGGCTGATAGACGCGTTCTTGGCATCGCACAATATATGCGCCCTTGCAACTGGATACAGGAACAGGGTCCGTGCGACACCGCTGGAATATTTATATAAAGATGGGGTCGTCTACTTCCTCAGCGAGGGCGGAGAGAAATTCGCGAATCTCGTACTGAACAACATGGTATCTTTGACGGTCTATGATCCGTATGAGAGCATGAGGGATCTGGCTGGCATACAGCTCTCAGGAGCGGCGTATTTTGTGAAAGAGGGAACTGATGAGTTCAAGGAGGTGCTCAGGCTCAAGGGCATATCGTATGACACAATCGCATCCCTGAGGGTCAGGCTTAACATGATAAAGGTTGTGCTCCAGCGGGCGGAGTTCCTATGCGCCAGACTGAAGGGAAGGGGATATGAGATAACACAGACGTATGACTTTCCTGAGTTCGAGACGCAGATCTCGAAATTATGACGCCTAATCTGGAGCTTCGACACAAAATGGCCGCATGTTATTGATTTTTTGAGGTTCGCAGGTAAAGGACTTTTGATTTGCTTAATATGAAAGAAGGGAAGAATAGACCCATAAGGAGGCAATCCTTTTTTGGGAATCTATTCCAAATAGCAAATATACGCTGACTATAAATATAGTTTTCTGAACCATTTGGGTTGCAAATTTGTTACAGACCAATGGTATGGAAGCATTTTAAATAAATATGAGTGTAAGAGATGATAGTTGTGGCCAGATACCGTCCTGCAGTCAAGATAATCATGATATTGCTCGAGTGCGTGGAGAAAAACGAGATCAAGGGTCGAGCGCTGAAAACGCGCGTTATACAATGTGCAAATATGAAGGCCACATCCGCAGAGCGATATCTTGGCATGCTGAGAGATGCGGGTTACATCGATGAGCGAAAGGAGCCGTGGGGCGAACGAAGCGTGACGGTCTACGAGTTAACCCCACTTGGCAGGGACCGATTTGAGTGGTTTAAAAAGATAAATGAGGAGCTGTTTAAGAACGTCGAGTGGGGAGAGTTGTGATACTATGCCAAAAACCTTTGCAGGCGCTGTTTATGATGTTGTAGATCTGCTGGATAGCAAGAGACAGTGGTTGCCGTTTCTTGTAGCCATCGGCCTGACTTTAGCTTCGCTCGGCTTATTCGCAAATCTTTATATGTACATGGTATTCCAGCACCAGAAGGGCATCGTCGACATCATACCGCTGGTCTATCTCAATCTGGTGTTATGCGCGTCTTTTATACTCTTTAGTGCTGTGCAGATTGCATTTTTCATCAAAATGAGACGCTATCTAAAACAAATCGAGGCCTTCGAGAGGACAGTTCAGGATGATTTTAAAAAAATATGCATGTGATAAATATATCAGAGAGCCTGGGTGTGTACCAGTAGAAATATGACCATCCTGGATTTGGACGTGTCCAAATAAGAATTATGTGTTTCTGACATGCAGAAGCGTTGGTCGTGTACTCGCTCTACTGAAAATCTTCACTAGAATCGAATGCAAGGGATTTATTTCCTGCCAAAGAGCTATCAGTTCACCGGTTAGCGCTATTCAGTAATATGAGTACGCCACCGAAGCGTTAAAGGTCCAGATTTCTGGCCTAAACGCTTATCCGGACAGCTCCCTGGATTTATTATAATGCACGGCCTTTCAAATGCAAGATCTAAATACGCCGAAATGGATTCTTTAAATTAAAAATAAAACAAAAGATTTTGAAGCGTTCTCACGATAAGGGTAGAAAGGAATATTAAAGGCACAGTAGCAACTACACCTCATGATCAGAGGCAGGGCATGGGTATTCGGGGATGATGTGGATACCGATGTCATAATCCCTGGAAAATATCTCCGGACAAAGGATCTGCGCGAGCTGGCTGGGCATGTCATGGAGGGAATAGACCCCTCGTTCTCATCCAAGATCCAGCCGGGTGACATAATAGTCGCAGGCAAGAACTTCGGATGCGGTTCCTCGAGAGAGCAGGCCCCTTTAGCACTCAAAACAGCCGGTATAGCATGCATAGTTGCCAAATCTTTTGCCAGGATCTTTTACAGAAACGCCATAAACATCGGTCTACCGCTCCTGGAGGCAGACGTCGAATGCGAGCCGGGTGAGATCGTAGAGGTCGATCTCGCCACAGGTAAAGTCATTGTGGGCGGTAGGGAATATTCCGGAAGAAAACTCCCCAACTTTCTGATGGAGATTCTGAACAACGGAGGGCTTGTAGCCCATAGAAGGAAGCAGAAGGAGCGTGGCCTTATTTGATCTTCCCTGAGGACTACAAGCAGATAGGCATATCGAGAGAGCCCAGGCGGGGAGATCCGATATACTTCGCCACACGCTACCTGATATCATATGATGTGAAGGGCGTCAGCATTTACGAGGTGGAGAGTGAAGGCGAGGGTTTCATGCGAAGGGCGAAGCGCGTAGAGCTCATAGCCAGCGGCGATGAGATCATAGAGTACAAGGATATCGTTAATACTAGAAACCGGGCCCTGCTAATAAGATCCGCAAAAGATCTCTGTAGAGATGGTGTGAACACAGTCATCTTCAGGGGTCCTGATGAGCATGTAACCTTCGTCCACGATCCAGATCCTACTGCGATAGCCGAGATAGAGATCCTCGATGTTCAGCCCCCGGAGCCCCCATGGCTTGTTTACGTAACAAGACAGCTCGAGTCCTGTGGTGTGATAGGCGATCTGACGGTCTGCTTCAAGCCCAAAATTCTGGATCTGAGACGATTCAAAGGCGAGAACGTTTATTTTCCCTGTAGGGCATCAGGCCTCGGAAGGTCTCTAGATGCCGACCGTGTCTTAGATCCCAAGCCTAAGATCGTTGGGTGTGAGATCTCCAGGGAGATATTCAAGGCTGTATACAAGGAAAAAGAGCATGATTTCATCAATATGTGCCCCGTGAGCGGAGATCTTCTATCTCCGACGGGTCCGTTCGTCACGAGATGCTGCAGGTCCGAGCGGAGGGGTTTGATCAGGATCAAAGGACATCTCGGAGTTGTGGTTCACTGGGGCGACGGGCCATATCAGATAGAGCAAGCCCTAAGAAGATTGGTCGAGGCCATGAGAGGGAGTTGAGCGTGAAGAGGATAGCGGTTGTCCCCGGCGATGGCATAGGTCCTGAGGTGATATCAAGCGCACTTCGCGTCTTGGATGCAGCCGGTTTTGATTCGGAGCTCGTTGAGTTCGAGATAGGATACAATAGATGGCAACGCGATGGAGTGGCGATATCAGATGACGATATGGATGAGCTCAAAAAATGCGATTGCATATTATTTGGAGCTATAACAACGCCACCAGATCCCGAGTACAGAAGTGTTCTGATAAGAATACGAAAAGAGCTTGACCTCTACGCGAATATACGGCCTCTGAAGTCTGAAAGGATAGATGCGATCATAGTAAGAGAGAACACAGAGGGCATGTACTCTGGCATCGAAGAGCTCGGCGATGAGGTGGCGAAGACCATCCGAGTTATCACAAGAAAAGGGTGTACGAGAATAGCCGAGAGTGCGTGCCAGATAGCATCGAAACGAAGGCAACTCACCATCATACACAAAGCAAACGTCCTGAAGAGCGATGTCTTGTTTTTGAGGATATGCAAGGAGACCGCGGAGAGGTACGGTATACGCTATGAGGATATGCTGGTGGATGCTGCTGCGTATCATATGGTTATAAGGCCGGAGAGGTTTGACGTCATGGTTTCAACAAACCTGTTCGGGGATATTCTCAGCGATGAGGGCGCCGGCATAGTCGGAAGCCTCGGACTTTGCGCCAGCGCCAACATCGGGGATCGCTGGGCTTTATTCGAGCCGATACATGGCAGCGCGCCCGATATAGCGGGAAAGGGTATCGCGAATCCCGTCGGGGCTATACGCAGCGCTGCGATGATGCTCGAGTGGCTTGGATGTCCTGAAAAGGCGCATACCATCTACGAGGCTGTTGAACGCGTACTCTCAAAAGGGATCGCGACCCCAGATATTGGTGGATCCTGCAAGACATCCGAATTGACAGATGAGATAATCAGGGAGATCCTGTCTATGGATTCGTCTTAAGCTAGATTCTGCTCGCGCCACGTTACAAAGGGTTGGTGTTGGAGGATCGCGAGCGCTATGGCTTTCGATAAAGACGATTTGAATCAGAGGTTGAGGCGTTATAAAGGGGTGAAGATGTCGAGTGTTATCGCTCCAAGGGTGAAGATGCCGAAACAGCCACCTGAAAAGAGACGGATGGACTTCTCGGAGGTGGCCATCGGCTACAGCATGGAAGATGCGCAGCTCGAAGCTGATAGATGTCTCATTTGTAAGAAACCGAGGTGTGTCGAGGGCTGCCCGGTTGGCGTCGAGATACCGCAGTTCATCGCTGCTTTGAGAGGTGGCGATGTAGACGAGGCGCTCAGGATAATCAAGCGGCGGAACAGCCTGCCAGGAATATGCGGCAGGGTCTGCCCGCAGGAGATGCAGTGCGAGAGCAGGTGCGTTTTGGCCAAAAAGGGAGAGGCCATTGCTATAGGCGGTCTGGAGAGGTTTGTCGCCGATAACGCTCAAAGCCCCAGAGCATCTTTTGAATTGCCCAAGCCGAGCGGCAAAAGGATAGCGGTTGTCGGATCCGGGCCCGCCGGACTCACATGTGCCGCAGATCTAGCTCTCATGGGCCATAAAGTCACGATATTCGAGGCGCTACACGAGGCAGGCGGCGTGCTGAGCTACGGTATACCTGAGTTCAGACTTCCCAAGAGGATAGTGAGAGAGGAGGTGGATTACGTCAGATCTCTTGGGGTTACTATAGAGCTGGACGCTGTGGTGGGCCGGAGCATAGGGGTATTGGAGCTCTTGAAGGAATACGATGCCATCTTCCTGGGAATAGGTGCTGGAGCACCTCGCTTTCTCAACATACCCGGCGAGAACCTCGGTGGGATATACTCCGCGAATGAGTATCTCACGAGGATCAATCTGATGAAAGCCTACATGTTCCCCGAGTTCGACACGCCCATAAAGAGGGGAAAAAAGGTCGCTGTTATCGGTGGTGGCAACGTCGCGATGGATGCTGCCCGTTGCGCGCTGCGTTTGGGTGCCGAAGAGGTGCATGTGATCTATCGCAGATCTGAGGTGGAGATGCCGGCGAGGCGGGAGGAGATAGAGAATGCGAAGGAGGAGGGGGTGATATTCGACTTCCTCACGAATCCGGTCCGATTTGTAGGCGATGGATATGTCAGAGCAGTGGAGTGCATCGAGATGGAGCTGGGAGAGCCGGATTCGAGCGGGAGGAGAAGGCCTGTGGAGAAGAGGGGCTCGGAGCATCTCATAGAGATCGATACCGCGATCGTGGCTATCGGCACACAGCCAAATCCGCTAGTACTTAAATCCGTTCCAGGCCTGCGAACCACCCGATGGGGCACGATTGATGTCGATGAGATGGGAAGAACATCAGTGGAGCGGATATGGGCCGGCGGAGATATAGCGACCGGCAGCGCCACAGTGATAAGCGCGATGGGAGCTGGCAGGAGAGCAGCGATCGATATCGATAAGTGGCTCAGAGAGGGTGGTGATTGGATATCATGATCGCCAGCAGCTCACCTATCGGAAGGGACATGGTAGGCATCTTGGACGTGTCCGAATAAGGATTAAGTGTTTCTGACATACAGAAGCGGTAAAGGTCCAGATTTCCTCAGAGCATTATCCGGACAGGTCCGGCATCTTAGTACAAAACCTTAATTCCAACAACACACTCATGCCATGGAACCGGTTCTCGGCTCGGAGGCATTTCTCATTTAAAAGTTGCTCAAACATCATAGGGGCAACAGATATAAATTATGATCTTCTCCAGGTTGAAGTCGTGCCGGGGTGGCAGAGCGGACAAACTGGAAGGCCGCGCTCCAGCGGCTGAGTTC
>FWWM01000594.1_pt1 | contig 107163 bp, 105 predicted proteins | sample 2228351 | NCBI WGS metagenome assembly FWWM01 (sample SAMEA103939774, study PRJEB20133) | metagenome
AAAACCCTGAAAACCTCGGATAACCGCTCCGATGCGGGTGGCACGTCACTTATTATACCTATGCGGAGTCTATTTATGAGGAGCATGACAAACATAGATACGTCTAAAAAGATCTCTCTAGGCGGTGTGGGCAAAGAGATCTCTCCAGTTCTCTGTGTTAGATGCAAGGGTTATAGAAAGCTCTGTGGGCTTCCGAGGTGCCCTCTATTGGTTAGGTTTCAATCCCATATGAGATCTTATGTGAGGATCCGAGGCCCCAGTGTCTCTGGCTCCACACCCCCGAGCGGTCTTGTCGGTGAGAGCGGCTATCCAGAGGTTCCGGTTCTTATCGGCATACCCCCTGGTGTAGGGGGTGATAAGGCCTCTATATATGATTCTCCTGAGAGTTGGTGGGGGGTAAAGAGTCTTGAGGATATAATTGAGCTGAGATCCAATATGGTCTCGGCTCTGTTGAGGGTTAATGCTAGGAGCTATAGGGATCTCTATAGATCGGAGATCCCTTTTGTAATGATCTCCCACCGTCCTGTGGATGCAGAGGCTAAGATCAAGTCGCTCTCAAGACCCTCAATATATCTAGATCCGCGAGTGCCTCCCCACGGCCTCATAGCGATAGCAGAATCTGTGCGCGTTGGCAGCAATCCCCACGTTCCGAGAGAGGTTGAGAAAATATATAGCGATGAGCTGAGGGCGTCTGAAGCTATATGGAGGCTATATACTCAGGGAGTCTCTGTCTACACAGTCCAGAGGGCCTTATCGTTCGGACTGCTGGGCCTTCCGAAGAATAGGAGGCTCGTCCCAACCAGATGGGCTATAACAGCTGTTGATATGACCATAGCGTCGAGGATATATAGAGAGATAAGGGGTTGGGAGAGCATAGATAGCATCGAGCTCTATAGGGGTGAGTATCTGGGCAACAGGTTCTGGGTGATCCTGTATCCAGGGCCCTATAGCTATGAATGGATAGAAATCTGGCATCCAAGCACGATATTTACAGGCATAGCGAGAGAGCCTATTGTTATAAGGAATAGAGAAGGGATCACTGGTGAGGCTATGTATATGGATGGGGGCTACCAGGCGGCCAGGATGGCGGTTCTAGAGAGCCTTTATAGGAGGGGCAGGGTGGCTTCAATAATAGTTGTTAGAGAGATAACCCCTCGGTACTACGCCTCCGTCGGTAATTGGCATATTAGGGAGACTGTTAGGAGATCTCTTGCTAACAGTCCAGAAAAACCCATAGATCTATCTGAAGCGATATCCATAGTTAGGGAGGAGCTGCTCACAAAAGATCTAGCTGGTCTCGATAAGGATAGGCGATCACAAGCCACGCTCGACAGATTCTTTAAGCACAGCTCTTAGGAGAGGGATAGGATAGTAGATCCCAGTTCTTTGGAGACAACGGGGCCTATTCTTCAGGCTGCTCTGGCTCTTCCTCCTTCTCAACCAGATCTAGGAAGATCTCGTAGTACTCTTCTTTCTCCTGCTCTAGCTCCTCAATGCTTCTCGACATGCCCCTTGATTCGCTTATCTTTGACGTTGTCTTGACCCTAAGACTTCTATCAGTCTCTCTAGTTATAGTGTATCCCCTAAGAGCATCGGTAGAGGCTCTCTTCTCGTACCCACATTTGCTGCACTTAAGGCTCACGCTATCCCCCTTCTTTGAGGGCATCATAATACCCCCACACTTTGGGCAGAACTCCACTCAGCTTTTCACCTCCAAGCTAGGGATATATGGTGCTCAGGAGATATATATATTTCAGCTCTGGCTGCATATCACGCCTATCTAGATCTATTGCTTGCGGATAGCTAGCCAAATATTCGTGTGCCGGCTAATATATCCGAGATCTTTGATAGTTCCTCCTATATACTAGATCTAAAGTTTAGAAGCTAATGACCTCCTCTATTTGTAAGAAGCAGAGATACGATAAAATCTTATAAGTATTATAACGCATTTATTGAGAAAGAAGGTGATTTAATGAGCGATATGGAAAGACAGGGTTTTGACATAATAATCACTACCGATCGAACTATGATGACCGATCATCATGGTAAAGAGTTTATAGGATTCATGACTACAAGTCCTAGCGTGGGTTTTCCCCAGTTTCTCTGGATGTACCTATGTTGTCCTAAGCCGAAGGTTGATAGATATGGCAGACCGCTAGTAGCTCCCTATGGTCTTAGAAAAGTTGAGGCGAAGCTTCTAGAGAGTGGCTTCAACGCTGCTGTAATAGATCCTGATTATATAGATAGATACATAGATAAGGCAAAGGTGCTCATGGTAGGGCATCATGATTACTTTGCCTTTGGACCGCCAAGCTCTGAGTGGTGGCTCATAACTGGTAAGGAGCCCGTGAATAGGAAGAGCTTTATTAAGATGATGAGTAAACAATCGATCCGGAGGGCTAAGGCCAGAGGTCTTAAAATAGTGGCTGGGGGGCCTGCTGCGTGGCAGTGGTTCTGGGAGCCAGATCTGTGGAGAGAGTTTGGTGTTGATGTGGTTCTAGACGGGGAGGCTGAAAGGGTGATCGTGCCTCTGGTAAAGGATCTTATGGAGGGTAGAGATGTTCCTAGCTATATATTTGTTGGCGCGAACATGGCGCCAGATATTGAGGAGATACCAGAGATAAGATATCCAAGCGTTAATGGCCTCGTCGAGATCATGAGAGGTTGTCCTAGGGGGTGTAGCTTCTGCTCGGTGACTCTAAAGACCCTTAGGCACTACCCCCTCGAGAAGATCGAGAGGGAGATCCTGGTTAATGTTGGGCACGGCATAGTCCACGGGATCCTTCACAGCGATGATGTTCTTCTATACGGCACCCAGGGAGTTATACCGGAGCCCGAACCCCTCACCAAGCTCCACACAATGGCTCTTAAGCATTATAAGACGATAGCGTGGAGCCACGCATCTCTGGCAGCTGTTGTTGTTGCTGAGAGGAGATATAGGCTTATGACAAAGCTTATGGATATAGTGTTCTCTAAGGGTGAGCAGGACTACATAGGGGTTGAGGTGGGGCTGGAGACAGGGTCTCCGAGGCTTGCTAAGATAATAATGCCTGCAAAAGCCTCGCCATTCAAGGTTGAGGAGTATCCCCAAGTGGCTGAGGAGGCTTTTGCGATAATGCACGATCTAAGGGTGATACCCGCTGCAACTTTTATCCTAGGGCTTCCTGGAGAGACTGAGGATGATGTGTGGATGACTGTGGAGCTTCTAGATAGGATAAGGGATTACAGAAGCATCGTCGTCCCAATGATCTTTGTCCCGATGGGGGCTCTAAAATCTGATAAGAAGTCAGGTATCAAGGGGTTAAAGCTAACAAGGGCACATATAGAGGCTATGAGGAGAGCTCTGTGGCATTCAATACGCTGGGGACAGGATATACTTGAGAGGTTCTACGTAAAAGGCCCCAAATATGCTATGGTAAGGCTACTGCTAAGAGCCTTTATAGCATATGCTGAGTGGAAAGCATCGAAGATAGAGGAAGAGATAGAGAGCTATAACGAGATAGTGCTATCCATAGATAAGGAGAAGGAGAAGTTGGAGAAAACACTGCTAAGCCAGCTAATTGGCAGATAACATTTTCTACTGTGATTCGGATCGAGATCTCTTTCGGGATAGTTGGTAAGAGATCTTCCAAAACCCCTAGGTTTTCTATATCCCTACCATATCGAGGAGCACAGATTTTCACCTTACAACCAAAAGCATCGCTTTTTAGGGCGGGTAGGGGGTCACGGCTGAAAGCCTGTCTCTTAGAGCCAGGGGATCATTAGATCTATAGATATCAGCTTCCTAGCAAAGATACATGGGCAAGGTATTTGGCGCCCTGTAAGCCCCATAAAAAAGGCAGGGTATTGATCCTATGTGAAGAGAGATCCGAGAGCAGAAGGGGCATCCATAAGATGCGAAGAATAGCAATGATAATCAGGGGTGAAAAGACCTTGATGGCGGATGGCCAGAGATCACCTGCTTCTCCCCACTATGCTGTTGGAGAGGCCAACGAGATCTCCATAGAGCCTAGGGAGGGTGAGCTCTATGCACAGATAGATCTGGTGATGAATCCTAGAAAAAGGGTGAAAGGATATATAGAGATATATGATAGCGAGGGAAGGCTGTTAATAAGAGCTAAGTATGATAAACGAAAGCTCAGGCTAAGCAAGGGCAGCCCAAAATATGGAAAAGCTGTAGAGCTCTTGCTGCGCTCTCTTAACATAGGGTATCGCAGAGCTAACTGGCGCACATACCCGGCACGCGATATATCGACCCAATAGCTTTATCTTTTGGTTCTTTTAATGCGATCGATATCCCGCTCTCTATGTAGCGGTAAATAGATCGGCGATAGTACTGGGTATGTTCTCTTGATCCTGTTGGGCTTAGATCTAAACACTCTGCCACCACATTTGGGGCACTCCACACTATCAGATCTTAGTGGGATTACCAAAACATCCTTTCTCCTGGCAACTATTGTTCCGCATCTCGGGCATCTAATCTCTTCTGGAGATATCTTGTTACTGGACTCAATCACATAGCACACGGTGCTACATACCTTATTTATTATTCTCATTAGGCTAAGTATCTCAGGCTCTGTTAGGCTCTGGGCGTGGAGACCTATAGGCACTGGCTGCTTGTCCAGGGAGATCTTTCCTAAAGATCTATTCAGCTCGGCCAGGTTCTCTGCAAAAGATTTCTCAGGAGAAGGGTCTGTAAATAATAATTCCACATAGAGGTTCCCTAAGCTGGATAGGCTCTCTAAGTTACTATACAGAGTCTTCCTTAATAGATCTTTGGTGGTGTTTGAAGGGATCTCTATCAACAGTGCATCAATTAACCCAGCGAGTGGCGAGCCTGCAAGCTTCTCCAACATCTCTACCCTGGTTTTTAACCCTAGCTTTATTCCATGTCTGCTAAGAACTTCCACTAGGGATAATAGCCATGGCTTAGAGATAGGTTCTCCTCCATGTAAGAAAACCATATCTACGCTCAGCACTCTCACTCTCTTGATGATCGTCTCCATATTTATACCTATGAGATCGTGGGATCTTCTATCATCATATAAAGATCTCCAGGGGCATGTGGCACAGCCTCCAATATCTATATCGCCAGACCAGACCCACAGGATCAGTGCGAGTCCATATGGTTTATATAGGGTTAATGGTATGTACTCTATTGAGGCGAGTGTCGCGCCAGCTATATCTTGTACTAACAGTTCTGCTCCCCCACTGCTCTATGTTCTCATGGTTCGTATTATCTGCCTTATCATTATTTCTAGAAGCCTAATATCTCTCTAGCGATATGCTCATGAAGATCTATGTATTCTACGTGATCTACTATATGCTTGGTGGTTTTCCCACAAACTATTCTCTTAACACCGGCTCCCAGGATCCTTTCTACAGATCCTTTTACAAAGACTCCATGCACACAGGCCACATAGATCTTTGATGCGCCTCTCCTCGCGAGAAGCTCTGCAGCATTAGCTATGGTTCCGCCCGTGCTTATAATATCATCAACTATTATCGCTGTTCTCCCCTCTATTCTTATATCCTCTCTTAGAGTTGATGAAACCTCGCCCGTATAGCGATCTCTCTTTTTATCTATATAGTAGAACTCTGTTTCAAGAGCCCTTGAGAGCCTCGACGCCCTATCTATACCCCCTATATCGGGCGAAAAGATCACAGGCCTTTCCTCCCCAACAAAGGCTCTGGCGAGGGGCGATACGCCATCTATGGCTATAAAGCTTTCTCCCAGGCTTTTAGACGGAATATCAGAGTGTGGCTCAACCACATAGATCTTCTCTGCTCCCTCACCAACTATGCTTCTCAGTATAGCGTGAACAGATATGGGCTCGCCATCAAGAAACACCTTATCTTGTCTAGCGTAGGCTAGATATGTTAGGAGAACATAGATCCTAGAGGCTCCGCCCCTTCTAGCAGCATCTATAGCTAACAGGGTCTCAACGAATCTTCTATCCTGTGAGGGGTACATCGACTGAACTATTAGCACGTTTTCTCCTCTAACGCTGCCTCCCAGTCTTAGATATAGCTCTCCATCCGGGTGATCCTTAGTATATACGCTAACCACCCTTCCTCCCAGTAGCGGTGCTAGAGACACGCCTACCCCTGGGTCGCCGCTTAGAGGAACTATGACTCTGTGCAAAATACCTCCCTAGCTTTGTATTGCCAATCTTCCGCTAATTATATCGCTTGAAACCTCATCTATATCTTTTATAGTATCTATAGATCTCCAGTAGACCTCTCCCCCATATATTTTGGCTACTAGCCTCTTCTCAGATGCGAGCTTGGGGAAGCATGTTCTCTCTATATCTCCTTTCTCTGGAAGATAGCTAAAGATCTCTGGCCGTATGGCATATACCCCGGCATTGACCATGTAGTCCGGTATCACGGGCTTCTCAACGAAGCTCGTGATAGAGCCGTTTTCATCCACCTTAACCACTCCGAAGGGGCTTCTAAGAGGAACCACAGCGATCGACGCCACTGCTCTCGGCTTTTTCTCAAGCATCTCTACGAGATCCAGAGGATTCAGGTTGGTCATTATATCTCCGTTTATCAAGATAAAGTGTTCCTCTTTTTCAAGAATATGTTCGGCGTTCTTTAAAGCACCGCCGGTTCCTAGGGGTTCTTCCTCGACAACATATGATATTTTCACACCATATTTCCCTCCAGAGCCCAGCTCGTCTATTACCATGTTCCTCTTATAGCCAACAAGAACAACTAGATCCCTTATGCCATGCCTCCTAAGCCACTCGATCTGCCAGACTATTATGGGCTTACCAGCGATCTCTATGAGAGGCTTTGGCCTATCATCTGTAAGTGGTTTTAACCTCTTGCCAAAGCCCCCAGCCAGTATAGCTGCCTTCAGGGTTTTTCCCCGATAATATGTTAACCAGTATTTTTATTTTGCTAAAGCTTTCTCTATACCTTCGGTTTTAAGCCTCTACGCGTATTAGTAATTAGTATAATTCTAGGCGGTGGCTATTATGGCGGTTAGGCTGCGGGCTATAAAGGATCCATATAAGGAGATAAACGATAAGCTGAGGTCTCAGAAGTACCACTTAATAGGATCCCACTCGGCGGTGAAGAAATGCCTATGGACTCATAAGGCCATATACGAGGGTAAGTTCTGCTATAAGGGTAAGTTCTACGGGATAGAGAGCCACAGATGCATACAATCATCTGTATCTACCCAGTGGTGCTGGAACGCATGCATGCACTGCTGGAGGCTCAGACCAACTGATATGGTTGATGAGTGGGATGAAAGAGGTCTTGTTAGCATCGACGATCCCGGGTTTATTGTCGAGATGTCGATAGTTGAGCATAGGAGAACAGTCTCAGGCTATAGAGCCCACGGCGTTCCAGATCATGTTATAAAAGAGGCTATGGATCCTAAACATGTTGCCATAAGCTTAACAGGTGAGAACACGCTCTACCCCAGACTGGGCGAGCTTATAAAAGAGTACCATAAAAGAGGGATCACAACATTCTTAGTCACAAGGGCTGTGAGGCCCGATATCCTTGCTAACCTAGATGAGGAGCCCTCCCAACTCTATATATCGCTCGAGACATATGATGAGGAGGGCTATGAGTTCTTCACAGTTCCTCTTGTAGCGAATGCTTGGAGACTAACTATGGAGACTATAGAGATGCTTCCAAGCTTCACATGCCCAACAGTGTTCAGAATAACAGCTGTTAGGGGTTGGAACATGGATGAGAAGGCTGTGAAGGGGTTCTCGAGGCTCGTTGAGATCGCTATGCCGACTTTCATAGAGATCAAGGCGTACATGTATGTAGGAACATCTATTACCAGGCTCTCTAGAGAGAATATGCCTACCCATGAGGAGGTAGTTAGATTTGCCGAGGAGCTTGCTAGGGAGACTGGGTATAGGCTTGTATCACAGAGCAGACCGTCTAGGGTGGCTCTCCTCTCGATCCTCGATAGACCTATTATTAGACATGGAAATGCAAAGATCTCTTGGTGGGATCCTGATTATGAGGGTGAGGATGAGTACGAGGGCCAGAGCATATATGGATCGATAATTACTAAATAGCTCTACCCAGCAGGTTCAAACCAATATGATATATAGTTCTCACCCTCTCTCCTCCCGATCTTCAGCCTCATTTTAACACCAGGAGCCAGCTTCCCAGGATCTGCTCCCCGTATCCACGCAAGTATATTGAAGCCCTGGGGCATCCTCACAATCCCCACAACATAGTCGCTGTGGTGTGAGAAGGTAAGCGGCTTAACACTTATAAGAGTCCATGTCACCAGCTCACCCTCTTCGTCTATCTTAATCCACTCCATATCCCTAACCCTGCATTTTGGACAGTCTATCTGGGGTGGGAAGTAGATGGTTCCGCACTCTCTGCACTTGGTTGTTTTCATAACCCCGTTCTTCAAGGACTCGAAGAACTCTGCTATATTCCTAACAGGTATTATATATCTCAGCCGGAGCTCCCTAACATCGAGCCACATAGGGGCCCATGTTTTTGGATCCTGGTATATTGGAAGCCCTGTCTCTGCCGTTATTCTATCGATCATTGATAGAGCCTCATCAGAGATCCGGTCTATATTTTCTGGGAGTCTCTTTATAATTGTTTTCTCGCCGCTCATGGCCTATCCACCGAGAGTATTGTTGTGAACACATAGTGGCCAGTGCCCCCAACATTGTGGGCAAGGGCCCATCCCTTCTTTATAGGCGCCTGTCTGCCCTTCTCAACCCTTTGTTGGAGCTGCCTAGCTAGATCCACGAGCATTCCCACGCCAGTAGCACCTATAGGGTGACCCTTAGCCTTCAAACCTCCATCCAGGTTTACGGGTATGATGCCACCTATATATGTCTGCTTCTCCCTAACTATCCTATGTTCTTCTCCCTTCTTTACAAAGCCTAGATCGCTTAGGGCCATGAGCTCGGCTATGGTGAAGGCGTCGTGAAGATTGGCAAGGTCAAAATATCTAGCTGGATCCGAGGGATCCACCCCGGCTCTTTTATAGAGCATATGTGCAGCAACCCTGGTGGCTTCTAAGCCTATATAATCGCTCCTCTTGCTCAGGTTAGAGGTTCCGTTGGCATATCCCCAACTCCTGATCCATATGGGGCTGTCTGTGATCTCTTTAGCCCTATCCCCGCTCGCAAGGATCAGCGCTGCTGCCCCATCGGTTATTGGGGAGGAGTCGAAAAGCTTTAAAGGCCAGGCTACATATCTAGAGGACATGCACTGTTCCACGGTTATCCTATTCTGGAAGTGGGCCTTGGGGTTTAGAGATCCGTAGTAGTGGTTTTTAACAGAGATCTCACATAGATCCTCCTCTCTTACGCCAAACCTCTTGATATATGAAGTAGCATACATAGCATAATAGCCCGGGAAGGTCATCCCAAAGTTCTCGAACTCCCAGAAGTAGTTGCCAGCCCTTCCAATCAGCTCTACCACCTGTGGTGTGGTTGATTCATTCATCTTCTCAACACCTATAACCAGCACTATATCAGCCTCCCCACCCGCTATCATGGTATAGGCTGTTCTCGTGGCGGCAAGCCCTGTTGCGCACGCAGCCTCAACCCTAACCCCGTTCTTCGGAACAAGCCCGGTGTACTCGCCTATAAGCACAGCTGGCAGGGGCTCGCTTGACCAGACACCTGTGTTGCCTACCACAAAGCTATCTATATCTTCTACACCTATCTTGGCCTCGTCCAACGCCTCCTTTATTGCTTCGAAAGCTATTTCGGCAAGAGTAGCGTCGGATCTATACCCATATTTAGCAATACCTGTCCCAACTATGGCGACTTTCTTCATACAACCAGCCTCGCTATCTCTTCTGGCACCAGGTTCTTCTCCCTAAGGATCCTTATCAGCTGTCTATATGCAACCAGCCTCTGGATATCGTTAGTCCCCTCATAGATCTGTATGATCTTGATGTCTCTCAAGAACCTCTCAATACCGGTTTCCCTTATAACCCCAACCCCGCCGTGGAGGTTTATAACTCTCGATGCTATCTCCTCAGCTATCTCCGATGCAAAGAACTTGGCTAGAGAGGCTACGAATGTGAACTCCCTCCTCCCCTCGTCAGCGAGTTTTGCTGCAAGATATGTTAGATATCTAGAGGCTATCAGCTTCGCCAGAATCTCTACTAGGCTGAACTGAACAGCTTGGAAGAAGGCGAGTGGATAGCCAAAGGCCTGTCTCTTATGCACATAGCTCATAGCCTCTTCAAAAAGCCTCTGGGCTATCCCTAGAGCCTGGGCTGCTACACCGATTCTGGTTCTATCGAATGTCTCCATAGCTATTAGAAACCCTAGATCCTCTGCACCGACTCTATTATCGTCAGGAACCACTACGTTCTCTAGCGAGAGCTCGTATATATGGCTTCCCCTGAGCCCCATTTTCTCGTACCTCTGATCTAGCTTAAAGCCGGGAGTGCCTTTCTCGACTATGAAGAATGTGAGCCCCATATGGCGTGATCTCTTATCAGGCGGTTGTGAGGTTCTGGCAAGCACCAATATATAGTCAGCAAGATCCGCGTTGCTTATAAAGGCTTTTCTGCCGTTTATAACCCATTCACCCCCCCTCTTCTCAGCCTTAGTCTGGATCCCAGCTACATCGGATCCACAGCAAGGCTCAGTAACAGCGAAAGCCCCGAACTTCTCGCCCCTAGCTATCGGGGGTAAATATTTCTTCCTCTGCTCCTCAGAGCCAAAGAGTATTATTGGGACTGCGAACAGCTCATTTGTCCCCAGAACAACCGTGAGGGCTGGAGAGATCCTGGCTATCTCTTCTGTTAATATGACAACGCTAACATGATCCTCTCCTTGGCCACCGTACGCCTCGGGTATCCCTACGCCGAAGAAGCCCTGCTTAGCGGTCTCCTCCAACAGATCCCTAGGGATCTCGTCCCTCTCATCTATCTCGAGAGCCCGCGACCCTACAACCTTCTCGACAAACTCTCTAACACTTTTTCTAAAGATCTCGTGCTCTGGGGAGAGCCTTATGCTGAAATCCTCTAAGCTCTCAAATGGAAAAACCAATATATCACCACAATATATATCTCGTAAAGATTAAAAAGCATATTTAGGCTGGCTGAGCATAGATCGCTGTCACATGGAGATACATTTTTATTTGATCAACAATAGAATGTTAATAGTAATTAGTGCATTAACTATTAACATAACATTTTTAACTCTCTTTTTAATAATAGTAGTGGGGGTAGGCTTGGAGGGTTCTGTGCAAACACTATCCTCACAAGAGGTTTTCCAAAGATATATTGCCAGTAAGATCTGGGCTAGAAACTATGATGAGGGGATATCTGCAGAGGTTGAGATAAAATACTTTCCACTCTACGAGATCCTTGATAGATCGGTTAGGGAATATCCTGATAGAGATGCTCAGATCTTTTTTGGGAGGAGGATAAGCTATAGACTCCTAGGGGATCATAGCGATAGGCTTGCCAAAGCGCTCAAAGAGATCGGCATAGGTAAGGGGGATGTTATCGCTCTCCACATGCCTAACAGCCCAGCATATACCGTGGCTTTCTTCGCCGCGCTAAAGATAGGGGCTGTTGCCTCGCCAATGAACCCTCTATACACGCCTAGGGAGATAGCCCACCATATTAGATCCTCAGGCTCGAAGATTCTGGTCACGTCCAACGTGATCTATAAGAATGCTGAGGAGGCGCTAAAGAGCGTTAGGGTTGATAAGGTGATCGTAGCGGGCATAGAGGACTACATGAGTCCCATAATGAGGCCCCTAGCCAGGATGAAGCTCAAGCTACCCAAGATAGCTTATAGCAACACTGTTCTTAGATACATGGATCTCGTTAGAACATATGGGCCGACATCGTTTAGAGAGAAGATAAACCCCACAGAAGATCTTGCTGCCCTTATGTATACAGGAGGCACTACTGGGACACCGAAGGGAGCCATGATACTTCATGCCAACATAGCCGCAAATCTTCAACAGATAAAGCCTCTCTACGATTTTATGAGGAAGAAGAGGGGATATAACGGCCCTCTAAAGTTTATAGGACTGCTTCCATGGTACCATATCTATGGCCTTGTGGTCGTTATGTTCTACTCGATATACGATGGAGGGACTGTGATAGTGTTTCCAAGGCCAGATATAGAGGGCCTTATGAAGGCTGTGGAGAAATACAGAGCACATGTTCTACATGGAGTGCCAACACTATATAACGCTATAAATAATCACCCCAAGGTGGGCAAGTATAGATTAGATACGCTGTTCTTCTGCATATCAGGCGCTGCTCCCCTCCCCCCAGAGGTTGCTAAGAAGTTTGAGAAAATAACAGGCGCCGTGCTTAGAGAAGGCTATGGATTGACAGAGACTGCTGTTGTCACCCATGTCAATCCTCTCTATGGGAAGAGCAAGCTTGGTAGTATAGGTCTTCCAGCGCCTAATACTTATGCGGCAATAGCTGATCTAGAGAAGCCAGAGCTGCTGCCTCCTGGAAGCATTGGCGAGATAGTAATATCAGGGCCACAGGTAATGAAAGGCTATAATGTAGAGGAGGAGAATAGGATAGCCTTCTTCACCGCCCATGGGCTGAGGTGGTTTAGAACAGGCGATATCGGCTCTATGGATGAGGAGGGCTACTTCTATGTTCTTGATAGAAAGAAAGAGATGATCAAGTATAAGGGCTACTCGGTCTATCCTAGAGAGATAGAGGAGGTATTGCTCTCTAACGAGTGTGTTAGAGAAGCAGCTGTAGTTGGCATTCCAAGCCCCGAGGTCGGAGAGATCCCCAAGGCTTTTGTGGTTTTGAAGAGGGGGTGTGTTGGTAAAATTAGAGAGGATGATCTGTTGAAGTGGGTTGAAGATAAGCTGGCACCCTACAAAAGACCGAGAGCTGTGGAGTTCAGGGAAGATCTGCCTAAAAGCCTTGTGGGCAAGATCTTGAGAAGGGTTCTTAGGGATGAAGAGCTAAAGAAGCTGCAGAGATCCTAGTTAGCCGTAGATGCACCTCAGCGTTTCTATGATCTCTTTGTAGTGCATCTGCCCCGGCGCTGTTGGTGTTTCTACATATCCGTAGATGAGCCTTGATCCCATGATTGCCAGCGCGATTCTCTCCAGAGGATCCGGCCCCATGGGCATCACAGCTATATTTTCATAGCCAGCCTCTAGGAGTGATGCTAAGAGCTCCTTATAGCCCTTCAAGCTGTTAACAGCTATTTTTATAACCATTGCTTCTCTTGCGTAGTTGTTTATCCTCAACACTACCTCATCTCTTGTGGGGAGCCTTGATATATAGTGTATCGAAAGGATCTTACCGCTATAAGGGATCTTGTGCTTCTCCACGAAAGATATCTCAACATCATATAGTATTCCAAGCCCGTAGAGTCTATATAGATACTCGGCCTTGAGATGCTCATCAATATTTCTTAAACCACCCTCGGATCGATCTCTTATGGTTACAACAACCCTTCCCCTGTACCTTGCAAAGGCCTCCGGCTCTATAGATAGAGGGTTTTCCATATAGTCAAGCCTAGCCTCAACAAGATCAGCATCGCTCGCCAGATCTATTTTTTCAATATCCTTTGGCTCTCTCACCGGAAGCGATGCAACTACAAGGGGCTTTCTACTCCTCAATGCTAATCCTACCCCCAATATATATGAGGTCTTTCCAGAAGTCTGGGTTGCTCTTATTAACACATTCAGCACCATATACAGTCCCGCCGGCTTTCAATGCCAGCGGCGCTGCCATCATAGCCACTCTATGATCGTTCATGCAGCTTATCTCAGCATATCTAATCCCTCCATCAGACCTACCCTCGACAAGGATCTCGTCATCCCTATCTAGCCAGGCCTTGACGCCGAAGCTGCCCAAAACATTGATAATAGATGCTATTCTATCGCTTTCCTTGATCCTAAGTCTCCTGGTTCCCTGCAACCTCGATACCCCGTTCGATATAGCAGCTAGCGGTGCTATCGATAGGCCTAGGTCTGGCATGTCATCGATATCTATATCGATAGCCCTATATTGATCGCTAGCCGAAACGATCCAGGCCCTGTCTGTGTAGAAGCTCTCTGCCCCCATGTTTCTATATATATCCACTATAGAATGGTCACCTATATAGTCCCTAGGCCTGGGAAGATCCTTGATCTCCAAGTGACCCCCGGTGGTCAGTGCTGACACAGCGTAGAAAGAAGCAAGGGCATAGTCACCCTCCACCCTCGCTCTAACAAGCCCCGGCTTCTCCCCCCTCTCGATCTCGATGACATTGTCAGAGATCTTTGAGAAGCATCCAAAGCTAGCTAGCACCTCTCTCGTGAGGTGAATATAGCTCTTAGACACAATAGGAGGCTCTATATATATCTTACCACTGCCAGCTAGACAGAAGGCGATCATGAAGCCCGATATGTACTGGCTACTCTCCCACCCGGCTATTTTTATCCACATATCGTCAAGCTTACCCTCCACAGTAACTGGGAGCCGGTTAGACGGGATCTCAACACCTCTCCCACCCAATGCCCGAGCAATCGCGTCTAGAGGTCTTCTCCTAAGGCTCTGGTCACCATCTATAGTTGCCCTACCTCCAATAACAGCTATAATTGGTATCAAGAACCTCAGGCTGGTTGCAGAGCCCCCGAGATATATATCTCTGCTCCTTATAGAAGGGCTTCCTCCAGGCTTCAGCCTATTCCCCTCGATAGCAACTCCGAGGGCCTTGACAGCTCTCAATGCCGCTTCAACGTCCCCTGAGTATTCTAGATCGCTTATCTCCACAGGAGACAGGAGGGATGCGAATATTAGTCTTATAGCGTGGCTCTTAGATCTAGGGGCTCTTATGGTACCTCTAATAACTGATCTCTCTATACGGGCTCTCAAGGCCTAGAGCCTCGTTATCCTAGCAGGCTCTGTAACTATAACCCTGCCTAGCTTGTTAAACATATCTATTATAGGCCCCTCATCGCCCTTCTTAGCAACGGCAAAGATCGAGGGCCCGTTTCCAGTAATGCCAGATGCTAGAGCTCCCAACCTTAGAGCCTCTCTGATCGGCTTTATCTCGTAGCCCAGGATCTCTGCTACAGCTATTCCGTTGAGCCTCATCGCCGTCAATATATCGCCTCTCATGGCTATGTTAAAGATCTCTCTGAAGAGATCCTCGAATTTTCTGAGAACACCGGGGTTGATCCCGGATCTTCCGCCCCTAGCTAATATAACAACTGCTAGATCTTCGGGGGGTTCTCTGAGATCCAGGAGTCTGTTCTCTCTATTATTTGTAAAAGATATCCCCCCATGATAAGAGGCTGTTGCATCGTCATAGGCACCGGTTATAGAGACACCGGCTCTTATCGACAGCTCTGAGGCTAGCTTTGGCGTGTCTATATCGCTTAGTCCATATCTGCTCTTTATAGCCTCTATAATGGCCACGGCGACGGCACTGCTGCTCTTAAGCCCGCTTCCAGACGGTATAGGGGATCTCACGGTAACACTCAACCCTGGGACCCCTATTTTGTGTCTAAAATGCTCAATGATAGTTTTCACTAGCTCGCTGTGGTGCTCGCCACTATTTTCTAGAGAAACTTCGATCTTGATGTTTATGGCCATGGTTGAGCCCAGCCATGCTGGGATCGCGTTCACTATTGAGATCCCCGCATATGCCCACATGATTCCATATACCTCCTCCAATTATCCTCTATCCTTTCAGCATCTTCTCGAGAGAGCCTGACGGGATTTATAACCCCAGATCTCAACGCGTGATCCGCTATGACCAGGGCTACCATGGACTCAACAACCGAGACGCCTCTTATAGCCACCGCGGGGTCATGTCTACCAGTTACAGATATTGTTGTTTCCTCCATAGTTCTCAGATCTATTGTTTTCTGAGGCTTCCTAATAGAGCTGGTTGGCTTGAAGGCACACCTTACTATTATATCTTCCCCCGTGGTTATGCCCCCGAGGATCCCGCCGCTATAGTTATATCTCCACCCAGGCTTACCGTTCTTGATAATTATCTCGTCGCTTGCCTCGCTACCCCTCATCCTCGCGGCCTTGAATCCAAGGCCATATTCAAAGCCAACAACAGCTGGTATTGAGAGAACCGCTTTAGCCAGATCTGCTTTGATCTTATCGAAAACGGGCTCCCCAAGCCCTGCAGGAGGATTCCTAACCACGATCTCGGCCACGCCTCCATAGCTATCCCCCTCTCTAGCTGCCCTCATTATGAGGTCTTGGTATATCTCCTCAACATCCTTTCTACAAGCCCTCACGGGGCTGTTCCTGGAGCACAGGATCTCTTCAAAGCTGGGTTCCACATTTATCTCGAAGGGGCCGAGGCTCCTCAGATGCCCCGCTATCCAGGTGTTTGTTAGCATCAAAAGTTTCTTAGCGATAGCCCCCCCGATCACCCTAGCCACAGTCTCCCTAGCACTCGCCCTTCCACCGCCCCTATAATCCCAGTTCCCATAACCGTATCTAATTATATATGGGAGATCCGCATGTCCCGGCCTGGGCTTATACATGATCTCCTCGTATAGCTTGGATATAGCATCGGTGTTTCTCACAACAACCCCTATCGGCGCCCCAGTTGTTCTTCCATTAAACACCCCCGAGAGGATTTCGGGCTTATCCTCCTCCCTCCTCCCAGAAACATAGATCCTCCCGGGCTTTCTGAACGATAGCTCGAACTCCATATCGCTCTCACTAAGGGGGAGCCCTGCCGGGACGCCGTCGATCACAACCCCTACTGCAGGCCCGTGGCTCTCTCCAAAAGACGTTATTCTCAGGGTCTTACCAAACGTGTTTCCTGGCATATAGGTAGCTCACCACCTCATCCTCTAAGCCTGTTAGATCTCTTTGCTGCCATATGCTTTGTGAGAGGAGAGCCTGTCTCACAAGGATCTGGAGGCCGTCTATGATGTTCACATGTTTCTTCTCTGCAACCTCTATTAGCTGTGTTTTTACAGGCCTGTATACGAGATCTATTGCTAAAGATCCCTTTATACAGTTCTTGGGTATGGAAGAAGGATCTGGCGTTGCGTTGAGAATGACATCGTATTTCACTGAATTGCAGTCCTGGATCGCCTCTGCCTGGTAGCCATGGCTCCTCATCCTCTCAGCTAGCTCCTCCGCCCTAGCCCTGGTCCTGTTAACTATATATACACTACAACCCAGGTCTCCGAGGGCATAAGAAGCTGCTTTAGCAGCACCCCCTGCACCGAATACGAGGCATTCTGCACCTTCGAGCTTTCCTATTTTCTTCTCTACAAGCTGTTTGATCGCTAGATAGTCTGTGTTATAACCTGTTTTGCCATATATGGTGTTCACAGCACCTATTCTAGAGACCACGGGGTCTAGCTTTTCTATATGCCCCATTATCCTCTCCTTATACGGTATCGTGACATTAAGGCCAAGGGTGATTTCAATAAGACCGGCTATCGACTTGTCAAAGATCTCTTCAGCTATATCGAATGCTAGGTATACGGCGTTGAAGCCCGATAGCTCGAACACATAGTTATGTATAGCTGGCGATAGCGTGTACCTTATCCCCATACCTATTAGGCCGCAAAGCCTTGTTGAGCTATCTATCTCGCGCATTTTCTCAAAAGCCCCTCAAGGATCTCTATATCTAGCTCAACTCTCTCCCACTCTCCCAGTTTTTTGGGCAAAGGCATCCAGATCTTACCCCTCCTTCTCTTCTTATCCATCCTTAGCGCCTTTGCAGCGATCTCTAAGTCGATCTCGACGCCAAGCTCTTTAAAGGAGCGTGGGAGGCTATATAGAGATAATAGCCCCTCGATGCTCCTAACCATATCTGGGCTGGCAACCCCCATATCCTCTGCCAAAAGCGCTTCACAAACCATGCCTACTGCTACGGCTCTTCCGTGGCTCACCTTGAAGCTGCTCCCAGCTTCTATGGCGTGGCCTATTGTGTGACCATAGTTGAGAACGATCCTTATGCCTTTATTGTCCCTCTCATCCATCTCAACGATCCTTGCCTTGTTAACTGCAGATCTAAATATGATTTCCTCCAAGGCTTTGGCCTCGAGACTATATATAGAGCTGTGCCTATCCTCTAGGATCCCGCATAGCTCTCTATCTAGGGTTACGCAATACTTTATAACCTCGGCCATGCCGTTGGCTAAATCCTCTCTAGAGAGGGTCTTGAGGAAAGAGATGTCAGACACAACAAGGGTCGGCTGATAGAATGTGCCTAGCATGTTCTTAACACCATCCATGTTGACACCATTTTTGCCGCCTATTGCAGCATCCACCATTGCCAGTAGCGTTGTTGGTATGTTGATCAGCTTGATCCCTCTCTTATATATAGATGCTGCGAAACCAGCTATATCCATGATCGTTCCGCCCCCTGCTGCAGCTATCCACTCTAGATCCGGAGACGAATCCGTGTGGATCTTTTTTACTATGTTGAGAACCACAGATATATCTTTCGCACTCTCCCCATCTTCTACGGCAATGATTGTCGATGTTTTTCTAAGGTTTTTAACAATAAGCCCAGGATCGATCCTCGAGCTATGTATTATCGAAGCCTCGCCCTCAACTTCTCTCAAAATCTCCAGAGATCCGTGGCCAACAACTATGGTGCTCCTAGCATTACACAGATCTGAAACATATCTCTTCATAGATCCCTCCCCAGGGCTCTGGCAACAGATCTCATCTTATCCATGAGAGCCGCGAACCCATCTATATCGAGCTGCTGCTCGGAATCACTTAAGGCTTTTTCAGGCTCAGGGTGCACCTCTATTAAGATCATATCCGCCCCAGATGCTATAGCTGCTAGGGCTAGAGGGGCAACAAGATCTCTTTTCCCGGCAGGGTGGCTTGGATCTGCACATACTGGGAGATGTGTTGTTTTCTTGGCAAGCGCGATCCCACCCACATCTAGGGTGAATCTAGTTCCTGTTTCAAAGCTTCTTATACCCCTCTCACAGATAACCACCGAGCCGTTGCCCTCAGAGAGTATATACTCCGCGCTGCTTAGCCACTCATCCACAGTGTTTCCAAACCCTCTTTTGAGCAGAACCGGCTTTCCGAGCCTCCCAACCTCTCTCAATAGTGAGAAGTTCTGGGAGTTTCTCGCACCTATCTGGATCATATCTATGTATTCTTTGAATAGCAATGAATCCCTGGGATCCATTATCTCGCTAACAATAGGTAGGCCTACCTCGTCAGAAACACTTCTAAGGATCTTTAAGCCTTTCTCGCCGAGACCCTGGAACGAGTAGGGGCTTGTTCGTGGTTTGAAGGCCCCGCCCCTTATTATAGAAACCCCTAGGTTTTTGAGCCTCCTAGAGATCTCGATCATCTGTTCTTCGCTCTCCACAGAGCAGGGCCCAGCGGCAATCACTACCCCTCTGCCTCCTATCTCTATATCGCCAACACTAACTATCGTATCATCTCTCTTCCACTCTCTGCTTGCAAGTGGGTATGGCTTCTTTATCTTCACCACAGCACCGACGCTTGGATCGGTTGCTGTTTCTACGATGCTGTCGGGCCACGCGATTATCAGCTTCTCACCGTATAGCTCTACAAGTCTATATGATGCTCCTCTGCTATTTAGCTTGTCTATCAAGCCACCGGGATCGGATCCCTTTTTAACAATATATAGGATCATTTGCCACCACCCAGCCTCTCTATCACTGAGATGAGAGAGTCAAGCCCTGTTTTCCTAGCCTCAGAGGCGTATGGGTTGTGCTTCTGTATCTCTAGCACTACATCTATATTGCTCCTAACCCGGTCAACTATATCTTGTAACCTTTTAAAGCTATAAGTTGAATATAAATTGGGATCTATGCCCAGGCTTTTAGATAGCCTCTCTATGGCTTCTGAAAGTGCTAGCATATATACATGTGGAAGCACTTGAACAACAGCCATGGCCTTCTCATGCTCCTCATAGCTTGTCACGAGGGGTGTGAGCCCTATGGATGACCAGAAGGAGAGTATTTCGCCTAGAACATCGGCTCCTGTGGAGGATGGTATGATCACTATTGTCTCCCCATATGGCATTGATAGAGGGCCGAATAGAGGGTGGGTTGATATGTATTTAAAGCCGCGCCTCAGCGATTCGCGCTCTAGCTCGTGATAGATCTTATTTTTTGTTGACAATATATCCATAACCACCTTTCCCCCTAACAGGGGGGCAATGCTGTCAAAGTATCCCTTGACGAAGGCCTCTCTCGATAGTGCTAGTATTACATAGTCGCTCTCTAAGATCACTTTTTCAGGCTCGCCATAATCACAGTTAAGAGTCTTCGCCAGGCTTTCAGCTTTTCTAAGATCCCTGCCGCCTATGCTAACCCTATACCCCGCCAAGGATATCATCTCCCCTAGGGCTCTCGCCATCCCCCCATAGCCGATCAGCGCTATTTTTTTACCGCTAACCCTGCCGATAGACTGGGTTGCTATTGAGTACTGCATAATTATTTTTACAATATTTCGAGCTAGATCCTCGGGCACCCCTTTTCTCCTAGAGATCTCTACCCATCTCTTCTCAACCTCCCTCTCCCTCTCAGGATCCCTCACAGAGAGGTCGAGGGATCTCTTTATACGCCCTATTCTCTTCGAAACACCCATCCTCATCGAGATCATCTCTATTATAGCCTCATCTATCCTGTCTATCTCAGCCCTAAGCGACTCCAGCTCTCTTATCACTTCTAATAACCTCCAATGCAGCCTTTACTACCGAGCTCTTCCCCAGCCCGAAATGCTCTATCAACTCCTCCTGTGATTTAGCTGTCCTTCCGAAGCCGGTTGCTCCGAGGATCTTCATTGGGGCTGGGTATCTCCTCACCACAACCTCTGCAACAGCGGAGCCTAGTCCTCCATAGATGCTGTGCTCCTCAATTGTTACTATAGCTCCTGTTTTTCTCGCATATTTTTCCACGATATCCTCATCTATGGGCTTTATAGTAGCCATATCAATAACAGCGGCCCTTATACCGATCCTGGCGAGCTCTTTTGAAGCTTCTAGGGCGCTCCAGAGAACAACCCCAGCCCCTATTATAGCTATATCCCCCCCATCCCTTAGAACTGTCGCTTTCCCCAGCTTGAACTCATCACTAACCCCAGCTGTTATTGGGGGTGAATAGTCCCTCCCAATTCTATAATATATAGGCCCTCTTTCTTCGGCTATTATCTTTGGAAGGCTTCTCATGATCTCGAAGGAATCGGCTGGAACCACTACCCTCATGTTGGGGATCACCCTCATTAGGGCTATATCCTCTAGGGCCTGATGGCTCGAGCCGTCAACGCTATCGCTGTAACCTGAATGCGTTGCTACGAACTTTACGTCGAGATTCATCCTAGCCACGGTGTTTCTTATCTGCTCCCACGCCCTCATGAGGAACATTGCGAAGCTAGCTACCAGGGGTTTTATTCCTGTTGCTGCCAGGCCTGCTGCGAAGTTGACCATATGCTGTTCAGAGATCCCTACGTTGTAGTATCTCGATGGGAAGCGGTCTCTAAAGTAGGAGGCTCTTGTCGAGTCACCGACATCTGCTGTGATCACTACTAGTTCTCTGTGGATCTCCCCTAGAGACGCGAGGATCCTTCCGAAGGTTTCACGCATTGATAAGAGCTCTCTTAACAAACTCGACACCCGGTTTCTGGCTTTTCGTGTTCTCTATCTCTACAACCCCTTTCCCTCTAACAGTTCTTGCGAATATCACTGTTGGCGATTTGCTTGATATGGCGTCGCTTATAGATCTATCTATGCTAGCAATGCTATGGCCATCACATATATGAACCCTCCACCCAACGGCCCGCCATATATGGGGTAGATAGTGCTTAGGCTTGATATCATCCACAGCTCCATCCAACTGGAAGCCATTATTATCAACAACCACCACCAGGTTATCCAGCTTCCTAGCTGCTGCATGTGTGATAGCCTCCCAAACCTCGCCCTCATCCTGCTCCCCATCTCCCATTACAACATAGACCCTTCCAGAGCCTCCCCTGATCTTTATACCTGCAGCCACACCTACACCAAAGCTCAGTCCCTGGCCAAGGCTTCCTGTCGACATATCAACGCCAGGTATTGAGATCTCTGGATGTCCCTGCAGGATGCTGTTTATATCATGTATCCTATCAAGCTCATCAACTGGTATAAGACCAGCCTCCGCTAATGCTGCATAGAGTGCTGGGGCTGCATGCCCCTTGCTCAGGATCAGCCTGTCCCTGTTAAGAGGATCTCTAGTTCTCCTTAGGTATTTGAATATTATAGTTGTTAGTATTTCGATAGAACTTAATGAGGAACCCAGATGGAGGGATTGATCCTTGAGATACATTCTCAGAACATGGTTTCTTATCTTGATAGCTAGAAGTTCGAGATCTTCTACACTTCTGCTACGATCCATTGGTATTGGAACTCCATCTCCTCACCGACCTCGTCATGAGTAAAATCAAAAGGGGTATATAAGCATTTCCCTGCATATAGATATAGAGCCGAGCTATGCCTATGGTCAAACCACTTGATAATAACTAATAGCAATGATAACATCGAATAGACAGAGTATTTCGAAGCTAGATAAAAAGCCCTATATCTGTAATCAAAATCGATATGCGGTATAATCATGTTAGGGGTAGGTTTAGCTTCAATGCCTTAACAATCTCCTTGTACCTGTTCCTAACAGTGACCTCAGTTACGCCGGCTACCATTGCGATCTCTTTCTGTGTCTTCTTCTCGTTATTTAGAAGGCATGCTATATAGACGGCGGCAGCCGCTATACCGGCGGGATCTTTTCCAGCGCCTATACCCATATCCCTTATCTTCCTCAAGATCTCCTTGGCTGTCGCCTCTATACTCCCGCTCAGACCTAGAGTGCTTATGATCTTTGGAACATAGTGGAAGGGATCCGGCTTGGGCATCTCGAGCCCGAGCTCTTTCCAATCAAGCTCCTTGTATAATAGCCTAAAGCATCTTGCAAGCTCCTTCCTCCCGCTCTTTGTGTACTGGGCTATCTCGTCAAGGCTTCTAGGCACATTCATGATTCTGCACGCTGCATATAGGGCGGCAGCAACAACACTCTCAATGGCCCTCCCCCTAACCAGCCCAGCCTCGACGGCTCTTCTATATATGATTGCAGCCTGCTCCTGAACCTCCTTAGGAAGCCCCAATGAGTTTGCAAGCCTCTGTAGCTCGGAGCTTGCCTGGGTTAGGTTTCTATCTATAGCGTTCTGAACCTTTGTCCTTATCTGCCACTTCCTCATCCTAGCATACTCCATCTTCTTCTTCAGATCAAGCTTCTTTCCAGTGGCATCTCTATCCTTGTAATCGATTATAGTGACAAGCCCTATGTCCTCCATTGCAGGTGCTAGAGGAGATCCTGATCTTGTTCTTCTCTCCCTCTCCTCGGGTGTAAAAGCCCTCCACTCAGGCCCCTGGTCCACTATCCTTTCCTCCAGAACCTCTCCTGTCTCTTCGCATATATATGCTCCTCTAGCAATATCTATAACGATCTTATCGGGAGGGCATCTCGCTTCCTGGTTGTTATCACTCCTAGCCTTCACCGTAACCTCGTTAACCCCTGAAACCATATTCAAAAAACCATCACCCCCATTGATAACTAGACACGCATAGATAATATGCGTTTCAGAGCTTATAAATACAAGCGCCCAGAACTCTACCCAGGGGGCAGCATCGCAAGAACCCTTCTAGCGAGAGCCTCAGGCTCCCAATTGGTGCCGGTGGCCACCCTCCTCCCATTAACAGCTATAATTGGTAGCCTCCCGCTCCTATATATGATCATCTTGGCGAGCCCCCTCATCGTGAGAGCCTCTATGATCATAACCCTTGCAAAGATCCTGCTCGTGATCATGTTTATAAACCTGGTTATTTTCACAGACAGCTCAAGAACATCCTCTGGATATTCGCTCACATGTTGTGGCTTGTAATCTATACCGAAGCCCTTCATAAGGATCTCACAGTGTTCGCAATGGCCAAGCATTATTGGATTGATAGTAACTATCTCTATCGTGACCATATGTCCTCTATAGGGTTTGATCCTATACATGGCACATGCTACCTCTCACACTATCTAAAACCCTGTCAACCCAGACATCTCCCCCTATAAATTCGATCAGTATTGTTCTATCCGTGACCCCACAGTATAGATAGATTCCGAGGATTCTTAAGGATCTAAGTCCATACCTCCTCCTATATATATAGGCCTTAGCATCATGCCCAGAGATCGTTAACCCATATACCTTCTCAACCCTCCTGAGATCCTTTAACCTCCACTGCTCCCTAAACCCGGGCCATATTTTGATCCTAAACATTATCTCCCCCATAGGCGTTATGAGCCCGTGCTCCGCCTCACCCTCGCGAACCCACTTTACATCTCCCTGCCTCGTGCTTGTAAAAACATCCGAGCTCATGGGTATAACTGCTACTCTCCAATCCATGGGGATCGATAGTATTATATAGTTATAAACCCCCGTTATTATGTTTCCCACAGCTATTGTTACGCTCTTAGGCTCAGTGTATGTCAAGGTCGCTCACAATCTCCAAGAGATCCTTATCCCTGAGGCTCCTCTTTCTAAAGGCATCGAGCTCTCCCACTAGGTAGGGGAGCAGTCTTAATGCATAGTAGTTAGAGATAAAGGGTATCCCTAGAAACTCGCCTAGCAGAAGAAGATATAGTGAATCCTTATAGCTCCTAGCTATGTGGAGCGTCTCTCTATACAGCTCAAAGGTGCTCATACCGAATATAAAGTCACTCACAATCCTCATAACCTTCTCGATTGGCACCGAGGCTCTATTAGCTATTCCCCTCATACCGCTATGCCCCAAGATCCTTTATAAGCCTCTTAAGCCTATCTATTCCAACAATATCCTCTGGATATAGCGGCACATATCCCAGAACCTGGTTTCCAAACAGCTTTCTTATATACTCTAGATTCCTCTCCTGCTCCTCAAACTTGGATCTCAGGAAACCTGTGGCGTCTCTCTCAGCCTCCTGCCTCGGTATGATCATGTTGACCACAACTCCTCCAGATGGTATTTCATACGCCCTCACCATCTCCATGAATCTTCTCACAACAGATATAGAGAGCATTGTTGGTATTGTGACGAATATGAAGCTGGTCTTTGAAGGGTCTGTGAGGACGCCTTTCACGTTAGAGTACTTCTTATATAGATCTAGGAGCTCTATCAGCACAGGATCGCTCCTCACCTCCTCCAGAACCTTATCCTTTCTGAAGCTCAGCTGTGCCCTCAGCGACAGAGCCTCTTGTCTTGACTTTATAACTCTCTGGAGCCAGAGGCCGTAGATCTTTGAAAGGCCTATTAGTCTTATAGCATTTGCAACAGCGGCCGTATCGAAGACGATCCTATCGAATTTCTCGGCCTCGCTGAGAATCAGATCCATCATCTTGTCAAAGGAAGCTGCCTCCTGGAAGGCCGGGTTTGTTGTGGCTATATCTATAAAGCCTTTAGGATCTATTGGTATTTCTGCCCACCTTAGAAAATCCCTTATTAGCTTTGTTATATTCTCTTTATACCTGGCAACAACATCCTCGATCTCCACCTCTATAGCGTATAGGTTGCTCACACCCTTAACCCCAACTATAGATCCCCCTGATAGGTTCTGTTCAAACACAGATGATAGAGAGTGAACAGGGTTGAAGCTGGCTATGAGTGTCTTGTATCCCTGTTCAGCCAGGCTTAGCCCTATAGCTGATGCTAGAACTGTTTTTCCGACTCCCCCCTTTCCCCCCACGAATATGAATTTCTGGCCTCCTCTAACTATTGGCAATGGATCACCTCCCCGAGATCTGCTCGAGATCATCGAGGGTTATTGTAGACTCCCAGAGTTCGTTGGCCACAACCTCTATCATCCCAAGCCCCCTCGGCTCTCTCCTCAGCATTGGTATTATGGCTAATATGAGATCCCCGAACTTCTCGTAGATCTCTCTCAGGAATGGTCTTTGAGCCTCTACCTTCTTTTTGAGATACTCAGGAGCCCTTGGATCCTCTAGGATCACTGGTGGGTAGAGCTGGTTAACCACAACACCCGACATCCTGAGCCCAAGCTCTTCGAACATCTTCAACGCCCTCTCAGTATCAACTATAGCCATTTTCTCGGGAACTAGAACCATTGTGAAGGCTGTGCCCTTAGGATCTGTTATGAGCTTGCTGAAACCAACTATCCTGTCCCTTATGCTCTCAAGCTCCTTTAACAGCTGATCCTCCCTCTCTGTGTATTTCTCCCTCTTGAGCCTAGAGGCGGCCTTTTCGTATTCATAAGCCTGCTTCCTAGCCTCTGTTATCTTGTCAACCCACTTGCTAAGTATATCAGCCATAGCAACCATTCTTATCCCGTGCCCGAATGGGGGCATGTCGAATACATAGAAGTCATACCTGCCTTGCGATACAACATCAAGCATCGCATCATATACAGCAGATTCATACATTGCCGGCTCAGCAACAGCTGATTCTATGTAGTCCTCAACCTCTCTCGGTATCTCCTCTATCTTATACATATCCCTGATCTTCTGCCTTATGGATTCAACATACCCTTTAATCCTCCTATCAGCATCTATCTCGAGAACATACAGGTTTCTCGCTATCTCTATCTCGCCCCTGCCAAACAGATCCTTTTCAAAAATATCGCTCAGAGAAGCCTGGGGGTCTGTTGAGAAGCAGAGAACCCTTTTACCCATAGTTGAGAGCTTGTAGGAGAGCGCGGCGCTAGATGTTGTTTTCCCAAGACCACCCTTGCCAGCAAATATAGCTATTTTCAGCCCCGGCCTCCTCTCAAAGAGATACCTGAATCCAACTTTCCTTGGCATGGGATCACCCGGTGACTATGTCTGTGAAATCCCTCTCCCTCAGCATCCTGAGCTTCCAGCCCTTGATATTGGGAACCATATATGGAAGAAGCCTGAGCGTATAGTATGGCGGGAGCAGTGGGATCCCCATCATATCCCCTATGGTTATGAGCATAAAGAGATACTCTATATACATTTTCTCCTTCATTATAGCAGTAACCTGTCCATGGAGAGCCATTCCATATACAGCTTCGCTTAGTCGTGAGAATAAACCTTTAACCCCCTTTTTGCCACTAGCCTCATTTGGATTCCCGCTGCTCAGTATTTGTCACCACATCATGTTATCTTAGGATTAATATAAATTTGCTCGATCTACTTAATCTATAAACCAAATCTTTATTTAAAATGATAAAAAATATAAAAAATATATTTTAGTATGGCAAGTAGTTCTAGGTCTTAGCGGTAGCCCTGTATTTGAAATAGCCCCTTAGAAGGTAATATGTCATTAGAGCCCCCATAATAGCGAGAATGATTCCTATTGCTGCTGAAACAGCATTTGAAGCCATAACAACCCCTAGACCGAATCTCTCTGCGACAGCCACTTGAACAGCGATCGGCTTGTTAGCCAGTAGATATACTGCATAGGTATATGCCTCCCAGGTTAGTGCTGCCACAGTAGTTATTGCCATAAACATCCCGGGGTATATGACGTACCATGTTGGCCTCTTAACCTTTGCCAAGTATACAGCTACAAGCAGGAGTGCTAGTCCTGCTAGCAACTGGTTTGTTCCTCCGAATAGAAGCCATAGGTTAACCCAGCTTCCAGTAAATGCTAGGAAGATCATTATTAGGATAAGAACTATTGGGGAGATCCACCTGTTACCCAATATGTTTCTCTCGAACAACTCTGCAGAAACAGCCCTCCATACCCTCACAAACAGCATGCTTGTTATCAACCCCATAACCACCACGAACATTGCATAGAATAATGTCATGGCTTCTTTTGATATGCCTGTCATGGCTGAGGTGAGCGTTGATGCACCAGCTACATAGGCCCCCGGTACCGGGCTATATGTCGCTAGGATCATTACTGAGGCTACCGAGGATAAGCCGACAATACCCTCCGTGATCATGGCTCCCCCGCCAACAGGCCTGGCATCTGTCTCAAACTCAAGCTGCTTAGATGTAAGCCCGCTTGAGACCAAGCTATGCCATCCAGATATCGCTCCACACGCTATTGTGACGAAGAGTATAGGCCATATGGGGCCTGTCAGCGGATGTACGAGTGGGTCGGTTATCCATAGATCCTTTACCGGTGCCTGTTGGATTTTAAGCCCTGTTGCTGGGGTTGCAAGTGCGGCTATGATGACCAGGGCTAGGGCTATGATTGCTGGCAGGTATCCAACATAGATAGTTGGTAGCAGAAACCTGGGCATAGGTGTTACAGCGGCTATGTAATATATGATCGCAAGGACTATGAGCCAAAAGAGTACTGTGAGTGTTCCAGGCAGTGTTTCCCTTATCCCAGGATCGAGGAAGTTGGTTCCAGGAACCCTCAGCTGTGGGAACGTTATTGTAAGCACGATGCCTATGAAGACAAGCACCAGGGCTACTATTGTTGCTATGAGGACATCGATCTTCATTCTGAATACTAAGTGCCCGAAGATCACGCCAGTGAATAGTATGAATAGTATCGGTATAAATGTCCCTGGGAACGCGTTAACCACAGCTGTTATGACCCATGCGAAAACTGAGGTGATTATTATTAAATAGGCTATCAAATATCCTAGGAGCAGTTGCCTCGCCCTACCGCCAAGCAGCTCATATGTTATCGGCCCCATAGATCTTCCATCGTTTCTCACAGACATCATCATGGCGGAGTAGTCCTGAACCCAGCCTATGAAGAAGTTGCCGAGTATAAGCCATATAAGGGCAGGAATCCATCCATAGAAGAATATAGCAACTAGAGGGCCCACTATAGGCCCTAAAGCTGCTACGCTTTTGAACTGGTATCCGTAGAGAACGTATCTGCTTATCGGGAAGTATTCAACACCATCGAAATACTGTTTTGCTGGAGTAGGTCTAGCGGGATCTGACTGCCATATTCTTTTATCGACATATTTTGAGTACAGAGTATAGGCGATCGCGTATATAACAAGCCCTGTCAATATATATGGCATTGGGGTGTCCAACAATTTAGACACACCGTCATTATTACTTAATACTAAGGAAATATATAAATGTACCATGCTATACATAGTTATTATATATAGGGTGTTTTGTTAATAATTGAGCATATAACGATCCTCACTTGATCGAATATAATCTGTCAATTAACTAGAGATCATCTTAGATATGTGACAAAGATAGATGCAGCACTATAGGGTTATCTCGATATCTGCTTACGACGCGCTTTTTGTGGACAAGAACATGGGGGAGAAGGATGCAGCTGCAGAGATCAAAACCCTGTGAGAGGCTTTAGGGAGATCATATGCTATAATCCTCATCGATCTAGCGTGTTTCCATAATATTTCTCCCCTCCCTCTTAACAGATGGGAAAGTTTCTCTCAATCTCTTCTCAGCAGCAGCATAGGCTTCCTCCAATATCTTTTTGGCCTCGCCAGCTATTTGTGGATTGTAAGGCTCAGCCGGGGGTATATATTCTCCAGTACCTGTCACCAGATCCCTCAAGCTGTTCTCCATCATTTGTGTCTCTATCTCGATGTTTGGGAGAAGGCCTTTAAAGATCCCCCTTATCTCTTTTAGAGCAGATAGTGCTGGGCTTATGAAGCCCATAGCCTCTCCCATCACTATATAGTTCTCTATTTTCAGGGCAACGCCTTCTACTATGTATCTCAACGCCGTTAGGTGTCTTAGAATGCTTCTTATCTGCTGTATCTCTCCAGCAATTATCCTTGCTCTGACATCGTCCCCCATCGATGTAAGATCAACTACTTTTTCGAAGAGCTGTTTCTCCCTCTCTTCCAGCCTGCCTATATAGCCATCGATCTTCGATATAAAGTTTCTAAGCATTATCAAAACCGCTTCCGCCTTTTCCCTCTTTTTCTTAAACCTGTTCCCACCCCCAAAGCCCAGCATATTGAGGCCTGGAAAGCCTTTCATAATAGTATCATCCAAACTATCTACTGCTCCACTTTCGCCTTATATAGTTGGGGGTTCTTAGGATGTTCACTCAGTAGCTGGAGCTATGCGCATCGCTTAAACTATAAGAGCCCATAATGTGTGTTATTTAGTGAGGATTCTGGAGGTGCGATTCGTGAAAACGATCTATACTAGGGATCTGTTGAGAAGCGGCTCCGACGGTCAGAGGTATAGGATCTGTGGGTGGGTTGACAGGATAAGGGATCTAGGGAGGATAAAGTTCGTCCTCGTAAGGGATAGGGAGGGTATGGTTCAAGCCGTAGCGAGGGCTGATGATTCTCAGAAAAGTTTGCTTGAGACCATAAAGACCCTTGATAGAGAGGACGTGGTTTGTGTGGAGGGCGTGTTTAAGAGAAACCCACAGGCCCCGGGGGGCGGCGAGATAGTTATCAACGATATTAAGATCCTCTCCAAAGTTATTGAGGCAGCACCGATAGAGACTCGTAGCTCCACAGAATCGGATCTCGCTACGAGGCTTAGGTGGAGGTGGCTCGACACCAGGAATCCAAAGGTGATGGGTATATTCATCTTAGAGGCAGAGGTTGCCAACGCCTTTAGAGAGTATTTTAGATCGAACGGCTTTATAGAGATCTTCACTCCAAAGATAGTTGGGGGAGCCACAGAAGGGGGAGCCGAGGTTTTCCCAATAGTTTATTTCGATAAGCAGGCCTTCCTAGCCCAGTCTCCACAGTTCTATAAGCAGATGGGAGTCATAGCGGGCTTCGAGAGGGTTTTCGAGATAGGGCCTGTGTATAGGGCTGAGAAGCACCACACGGTCAGACATCTAACCGAGTACCATTCAATTGACTATGAGGTTGGCTTTATAGAAGGCCTGGAAGACGTTATTAAGGTAGCTGAGGGGGCTTTTAGATATGTTGTTGAGAGTGTGTTGAGAAAAGATTTGACGAGAGAGATTATTGAGAGCTATAATGCCACTGATATCATGATTCCGAGGGAGATGCCCAGGATAACTATGAGGGAGGCCTACAAGATCCTTGAGGGTATGGGTAAAAGAATACCATATGGAGAGGATCTAGACCCCGAGGCTGAGAGGCTTCTGTGGACATACGCAAGAAAAGAGCTCTCATCGGACTTCATATTTGTGACAGAGTATCCGTGGAAGGTGAGGCCTTTCTACGCTATGAGAAAGCCTGGGGAGCCTGGGTGGACTTTGAGCTTCGACCTAATATTCAGGGGGCTGGAGGTCGCTACGGGCGGTCAGAGAGAGCATAGATACCATGTTCTCATCGAACAGGCTAGGGAGAAGGGGCTTAACCCCGATAACTTCTGGTTCTACCTAGAGTTCTTCAAATACGGTGCACCTCCGCACGGGGGTGCTGGGATAGGTCTCGAAAGGGTTGTGATGCAGATTCTAAGGCTCCCCAACATAAGGGAGGCTAGGCTGCTCCCAAGAGATCCTGAGAGGCTCTTCCCCTAGAGTGATCCCCGCTACTGGGCTATATTTATAGATATTATTTTGGGCTCTGTTAGGTTATATATAGTGTTTCTCACACCCTCTCTACCACCGAGCCCGCTTAGCTTTACCCCGCCAAATGGTAGCGCGTCCCATCTAAGCCTAGTGCTGTCGTTGATCATAACACCGCCTGCTCTCAGCTCCCTTGCAATTCTAAGCGCCTTTGCAATATCTTTGGTGAATATCGCCGCCTGTAATCCATAGTCAGTCATGTTGGCTATCTCGATAGCCTCCCCCTCTTTCGAGAACCCTACTATGGGAGCCACCGGCCCAAAAACCTCTTCTCTCAGAACCCTCGACGCTGTTGGGGGCTCGTATATTACGGTTGGTGCTAGGTAGAAGCCCCTGAGCCCTAGCCTCCCACCACCATGGAGCAGCTTCCCACCCTTATCGATTGCTTCCCTCACGATCGATTCCAGGTTCTGTAGCGACTCCTCCGAGATAACTGGCCCCATATCTGTTTCCTCTGCAAGCGGGTCGCCTACTCTCAGCTTCTTAACATTCTCTAGAAATGCTTCTGTGAACCTATCCTTGATCTTCTCGTGAACAATGATCCTCTTACCCGCGTTGCAGTTCTGACCAGCATACTCAAACCTCGCCCTCACAGCTATCTGGGCGGCTCTTGCTATGTCTGCATCTTCAAACACCACTATGGGATCCGATCCTCCCATCTCCATCATAACCCTCTTGCCAGTTGAAACGGCTTTTGAGGCTATGGAGAGCCCTGTCTGTGTTGATCCGGTGAATGTTATTCCAGATATCTTCCTATTGGTAACGATCTCGTCGCCAACCACAGAGGCCGATCCCGGGAGAACGCTCAAAACCCCCTTTGGAAGACCCGCTCTATATAGTATAGAGGCTAGCTCTAGAGCTGAAAGAGGCGTGGCCGATGCTGGTTTCACAACAACGGTGTTTCCCACGGCTATGTTTGGGGCGACCTTGTGGGCAAAGCTGTTGGCTGGGAAGTTGAATGGCAATATAGCTCCGACAACACCTATAGGCTCCCTAACCTCCATAACTATCCTGTTCTCGTTCCCAGGCGGATACTCATATGCATCCACCCGGTGAACCTTTCCCTCCAGGACAAACCTGGCCTCCTCGGCGGCTATTCTGAAGAGCGCTATTGCCCTCGAGATCTCGACCCTAGCATCTCGCACAGGTTTTCCAGCCTCCTGTGCGAGCAGCCTTGCAAGCTCCTCTTTGGATGCTTCCATTATATCGGAAGCCTTCCTTAGGATCTTCGTTCTATTAGCTAGAGGCTCTCTCGAGAAGCTGTTGAAGGCATCATAGGCTATATCGATAGCTCTTCTAACTGTATCCCTGTCGCTGGCAATAGACACCCTATCAATGATCTCTCCAGAGCCCGGTGCAACAACATTGCTATATACTCCTGTGTCTATATACTCGCCTCCAATAATAAGGGCCCTCATAGCTAATACCGCTGTAGATTATGGTTAGAAGCCTAATAACCCTAATCCAAAAATAATAATAGTTTAAGTTAAAATAAACTGGATATAGTTTCGAGGTTCTAACTTCTTTCAAGATCTTTTTTCTTCTGATCCGCCTTAACCCTCTTCTTAAGGCTCTCTATAGTCTCTATCACTCTCTTGTTAATCTCGTTTGCAATGGCTTCCTTATCCATCGGCTCTCTGATCCTTACCATGACGATCAGCTCGGAGCCTTCTTCACCGCTCCTCTTAACCATAACTGTGGGTGGGAACCTCTCATCAAGCCTAGCTCTGAGCTTATTAACCCTCTTGAGGATCTCGGACTCAACCTCAGCAAGATCTAGATCCTTGTCTACAAGCACAGGCACAGCTATCTCTCTCCAGGCCTCTCTCGTTTCGTTAACAACTATGCCTGTTAAGAAGTGAGAGTTGGGTATAGATACTACCTTGCCATCATCCGTTAATATAACCGTTACCAGTGGGTTTATCTCTATCACAGATCCCGTGTGGCCGGCAACGCTTATCCTGTCACCCAGCTTGTATGGAACATATATATCTGAAAAATACTTGCTAGCTATGTTGGAGAGAACATCTCTAAGAGCTATTATCAGCGATATTCCTGCCAGTGTTATGAGTACTAGGAGGATCTCTATTCTCAGCCCAAGCTGCTCTACAGCTAATAGGACTCCTACGAACCATATCACAGCGGATACGCCTTTCCTTACACGTGATAGAATTAGGTGGGGCAAGGAGATAAAGATCCTCTTGATGGCTGTGTCAACAAGCTTCACAGTGAACCATGTTAATACGATTATCGCTATAGCATAGAAAACTGGGTATAGCATCTGTAGCATTGACGTCAATGAAAACACTATCTCGTTGCCGTTAACCATCCTATCCACCCGATTCCTCGAGCAGCCTTATCTCGGTCTCTATGACAGAATCCACGGTGCATTTCTTAGATGTTTCATAGCCCTTGCTTCCAAGACTCTCTGAGAGGTTATTGTCGCTGAGAAGCCTCACTATAGAGCTGGCTATTCCCTCAATGTCGTTAGGATCAATTTTGATCCCGTTAACACCGTCCTCCACAAGATCAGACACACCAGCCCTATTGCTAACAATAACCGGTTTTCTATAAAGCCAAGCCTCGACAACGACGAGGCCAAAGCCCTCTATTATAGAGGGGAGCAGAACCAGGTCTGCTCTAGAGTACGCGGCCTCAAGATCTCTCTGATCTAGATAGCCTGTCATGATAACACTATCGATCACACCGAGCTCTGTGGCTAGGCTTGCTAAATATCTTGCCCACCTCTCCCCCTTGCTTAAACCAATACCGTTTTTAGAGCTGGAGAAGCTTCCATTACCAACTAGGACTAGCTTTGCTTCTGGGATTTTTCTCTTAACGATCTTTAGGGCCTTTATAGCCCTATCCTGACACTTCATGGGATCCATCCTGGCAACTATAAGGATAACTCTGTCTTCGGGCTTTATCCCGTATCTGGAGCAGAACTTCTCTATCTCACTTCTAGATGGCTTTCCATACTGGCTTGGATCTATATATGGATAGATCTCGGCCACACGTTTTCGATAGCCAAGCTCTCTGAGTGTTTGCGAGTATCTTTTGCTGCTAACTATTATTGCATCGTATTTATTTAGGTAGAGATCTATTGATTGCATCCACTCATCCGGGATCAGATCTTTTTCTAAGGGTATGTGCCACCTGAGGATCTTGGGTTTGAGCGATGTGAGCATGCTGCCAAGGGGTATGTGTTGAAAATCATGTATATATATTAGATCAAAATCCTCCTCACGATCCAGAGAATCTATTACTTGAGCCACCTTTCTATTATAATACACATAGTCTATGTACTCATCCATCCACATTAGATCCCTAGCCTCTAGAGAACCCTCATTGATCATGTGGAGGGTACTCCATATCGCCTCCTTAGCCTTCCCATATCCCCTCACTTTTTCTGTAGGTATAGAGATGTGATAGATCCTTATCCCATCGACGAGTATCTTTTGAGGAGCCCGGGGATTTAGAGAAACCCACCAGGGGTTTTCTCCCCTCTCAACCAGCTTTTTGAGAAAAGGATATACCATTCTTGTCACCCCCCCGGGGCTCACTATATAGTCCTCGCCCTCCCTAAGGATCCTAAGATCCATGATCTCTGGAGGCTCCTCAGCCCTCCTAAAGATCTCTTCAACACCTATCCTGAACCTAACATAGGGTGTCTGGGTCGCAACAACTATATGAGGAACTGGCAATGAAAGCACCCCATATATAGTTCATTTGGCAGGTATAAGCTTTTTATAACCGAGAGCCTTGTCCCTCAGCGCGAGAAGCTATCTAGGGATCTTTGTTATCCAAGCCATTGAGATCTATAGCCCTCCGGAGACTTCGATCACAGAGCCTGTTATATATGGCGTCTTTATATGAAGTACGGTTTTCACTATCTCAACTATCTCTCGGGGATCTGCCGCTCTTCTAAGGGGCACGTTATCCTCTATAGATCTTCTGATCTCTGGTGAAAGTCTCTCTTTCTCGATCCATGAGGGAGCTATGGTTATAACCCTTATCCCTCTGGGTGCTAGGATCTCTGCTAGATGTTTAGTTAAATACGTGATCGACACCTTAGAGGCTAGATAGGCTGGCGATGGTTCTAGGGGGGAGTATATTCTGTGGCCTCTTAGGGCCGATAGGCATCCCATGTTTATTATAGTGCCCCCGCTGTCCATATACTTAGATACCTCTAACGAGAGCATGTAGGGCGCTATGGTGTTTACGGTATACACCTCTATCCATCTCTTCATGCCGAGCCCCCACGGGCTTGTATCGTCCCATACCCCAGCACTATTGATCAGGGCGTCCACGCTTCCGAGGCATGAGACGCTCTCGATCAAGGCTTTTTTTGATCTTTCGAGATCTCTTAGATCCGCTGTTGAGATGCACCTAACACCAGATCCTCGATCTTTTAGTTTTTCCGCAAGCTTCTTAAGCCTTTCAAGATCCCTTCCTATGATCGAGACCTCGTGCCCGTCCTCCAAAAGCCCCTCCAGGATCTTTCTACCGAGAAGCCCTGTAGGGCCTGTCAATATGATTTTCAGAGTCATCACCATCCATTCTTATATAGCTTCTGTGTAGAAAAGATATTGAGAGATTACTCTAAGGTGCTTCTTGTGGTAAGATTAGCTGTGATAGACTATGAAGCATGTCACCCGGACAAATGCGGCGGCATGCCTTGTGTAAGATTCTGTCCTGTGAATAGAGGGGGCACTATAGCTATAGAGCCCAGCGATGCTAGAAAGGGCAAGCCAGCGATCTATGAGGCTACATGCATAGCTTGTGGTATCTGTGTTAGAAAGTGTCCTTTCGATGCTATCTATATAGTCAACCTGCCAGATGATCTTGAGAAGAGGGTTGTCCATAGATATGGCGAGAATCTCTTCAAACTATATGGAATACCAACACCAGTCCAGGGCAGGGTTGTCGGTATTCTCGGTAGGAATGGGACTGGGAAGTCGACAGCGCTGAGGATACTCTCAGGAGAGATAACGCCTAACCTGGGTAACTATAGAGAGCCCCCAACATGGGATGATGTTCTCAGGAGGTTTAGAGGGTCTGAGGTGTATAACTACTTCAGAGATCTTGTCGATAAGAGGCTCCGCGTCATCCACAAGATCCAGAGTATAGAGGCTATACCAAAGTATGTGAAGGGCACAGTAGCCCAGATCCTCTCTAGAGTTGATGAGAGAGGCTTTGCTAAAGATGTGATCGATTATCTAGGCATGGGCTCCATGCTTTCAAAGAATATGGGAGAGCTGAGCGGTGGAGAGCTTCAAAAGCTAGCGGTTGCTGCAGCTTTACTGAGAGACGGTAATGTTTATCTATTTGACGAGCCCTCCTCTTACCTCGATGTTAGGGAAAGGCTTAGGCTCTCGCTAGCAATAAGGGATCTTCTTCCAAAGGGCTCCTATGCTCTGGTTGTTGAGCACGATCTAGCTGTTCTTGACTATATATCTGACTATGTTGTACTCGCATTCGGCGAGCCGGGTGCCTATGGATATTTCTCGAAGCCATATGCTACTGGGGCTGGCATAGGTCATTTTCTGAGGGGCTTTCTCCCCGCTGAGAACATGAGGATCAGGGATTCCGAGATTGTTTTTCTGAGAAAGACAAGGCCTGAAGATCGCATAGCCACATCTAGCGGAATAGTAGCCGAGTGGGGCTATATTGTGAAGAAGCTGGGCGGCTTTACACTTAGGGTGAAGGGCGACAAAATATATAGGGGAGAGGTTATAGGGATAGTTGGCCCAAACGCTATTGGGAAAACAACATTTATAAAGATCCTCGCTGGCGAGATAGAGTCTGATGAGGGCTATACGGGCACCCAGGCTCTCGGGATAAGCTATAAACCCCAGTTCTTATCGCCATCGATGTTTAACACCGAGTCCCAGGTTGTTGAGGATCTGCTTAGAAAGGTTTCGCCAGAAGCTCTTAACCAGGATTCATGGCTCTACGTAGATGTGATCAGGAAGCTGGGTATTGTTAGGCTTCTTCCGCGGGAGATCACTAGCCTCAGCGGTGGAGAGCTTCAAAAGCTGGCCATAGCTGTTACACTCTCTAGAGACGCTGACATATATCTCCTTGACGAGCCCTCAGCCCATATAGATGTTGAAGACAGAATCACAGTTGCCAGGGCTATAAAAAGGGTTGTGGAGAATAGAAGAAGCGCCGCAATAGTTATAGAGCACGATGTATCCATAATAGATTTTATAGCCGACAGAATAATGGTTTTCAAGGGAGAGCCAGGGGTAGAGGGTTTAGCAGAAGCCCCCACCAGTGTTAGGAGCGGGATGAATAGCCTTCTAAAATACCTCGGGGTAACCTTCAGAAGAGATCCTAGAACAAATAGGCCGAGGATAAATAAACCTGGAAGCTATTTAGATAGATATCAAAGAAGCGTTGGAGAGTATTACTATGAAGCCCCACGCGACGTTGAGCTTATGGAGGAGGAAGACAAAAGCTAAGAAAAGCCTTAGTAGCCTTAACGGAATAACTATATTCAAAAGCCCCTCTTAGGCATGGTTTTTCTCTCTTCCTCAGCGCGAACCTTTACAATACCCATAAACACTGCACAGCTTACACAGTAGCACTTGGTCACAGGGTATCTGGATATCAAGGCCCCCTTCTTCTCCAACTCCTGCGCCAGCTGTGGATCTACAGGGCTATATGTTCTCGTGATACACACTGCCTTATCTTCTGGTACTAGTCTTCCACACTGATCACACTGGATCCTCTCTACATAGCCCTTAGAACCCTTCCTTCTACCCCTGCTCTCCCTCTTCTTAGGCATCCGCAACACCCGTTATCTACGCAACCATAACCTCTATCACTACAGCCTATATATATAAACAGAAGATCCCCCAGCGAAGCAGAGCCGTGAATAGGATAGAGTAGGATTAGTAGGTCTTCGCTATCCTCGCAATTGTTCTCGCCTTTTCGCCACACACGGGACACCTTAGATCACCTGGGTCTCTAACCTCTAAAGGTGTTCCAAGCATCTTGCTAGCCCCTGTCTTCTCGACTATCTCCACGGCGCATTTTTCTCTTCCACACCAAGGTATCTCAACGATCCCTGATCTTGATGCTATTATGTTTGCAGCCTCTTCTATTGTTTTTGCCTGTCTTACATATGATCTGAATTCCTCCCACGCCTTTTTCTTCATGTTTCTCTCTATATCCATCAGAGTCTCTCTAACGATCTTCACTAGCTCCTCTCTAGATGCCTTGATTCTGGTGAAGGTATCTCTTCTAAAGATCGTTATGCTCCTCTCTCTAAGCTCCCTAGGCCCCACTTCTATTCTTAGAGGAACCCCTTTTATTTCATAGTAATAGTACTTTTCAACAGGCTTCCTCTCCCTATCCAGATCTGCTGTTGACTCAAACCCGGATCTTTTTAGCTCATCATCGATCTCCGAGGCGTATTTCCACACCGTGTTTGTTTCCTCCCCACTCTGCCCTGGTATGGGCACAACCACTACTTGGATCGGTGCAACGTTTGGTGGGAGAACAGCTCCCCTATCATCCCCATGGATCGATATTATAGAGGCTATAACCCTATCAGAGACACCATAGCTTGTCTGCCACCCATAATCCTGGGTGCCGTCTCTCTTATGTATAATGGTTTCGAAGACCCGTGTGAATGTCTGGCCAAGATGATGCACTGTCCCTATCTGAAGGGCTCTCCCGTCGGGCAAAACTGTGTCAAATGCTATTGTATAGACAGCTCCGGGGAACTTGTCCCACTCAGGCCTCTTCGATATTATATAAGGCATCCCGAGCTCGTCGAAGAACCTCGAGTAGATCTCAATGGCTTCCTTCACCTGTCTATCCGCGTCCTCGAAGCTCTCATGCAGGGTGTGGGCCTCTTTGAACGTGGTTACCTCTCTCAGCCTTATCATGGGGCGGGTGGCCTTTGTCTCGTATCTAAATATGCTCACCACCTGGTATAGCTTCTTTGGAAGCTGTCTGTAGCTCTTGTACCAGAGGGTCTCCATATATGTTATAGCAACCTCGCTTGTTGGTCTCAGGGCTAGCTTCACATCAAGTAGATCGAGCCCTCCGTGTGTCACCCAGTAGACCTCATCCTCGAATCCTTTTATGTGCTCCCCTTCTTTCTTAATCATATCCTCTGTGATTAGAAGTGGGAAGAGCACCTCTTCATGTCCGCTTGAGTTGAGCAGGTTTCTGAGTATGTTTAGGGTTTTCTCCCTTATCTTGAATCCGTAGGGCATCCACACACCCATTCCTTTTACGGGGTATCTTCCATAGTCATAGATCTCAGCTTCTGATAATACCCAGTCGAACCATCTCCCAAAGCTCTCCCCTTTCTTTGATGGTGGCTTCTCCACCTTGCAGTCCCTTTTCAGATATGGATATGGAGGATGATATTTTTTCCAGCAACCCGCCCTAGGCTAGAACTGCTATGTGATGCCCCGCCTCAGAACCGCTTTATGCTTTATGCTACATAATAACGAATCACACGATTTAATGTTAAGATCGTCTTGAGGCGCATTTTTATCCTTTCCATGCTGTGATAAATTCTGGTAGAGGTCTCTGTGTTGGAGGAGGAAAGGGAGGGCGAGCTAAAAATAAGCGTGATCGATACGCTTAAGGTGATACCTCCTCCTTCCATGTTGAGGGAGGGTAGGAGAAAACCTGTTGTTGAGAAGAGAATAAGGATCAGAAGAGCTCTTAATGTGGAGGAGAACAAGGCCAAGATAAGCCCCTCACTAGCTAGGGAGCTGGGGCTTTCTGGAGACATGGTTGAGGTTGTTGTTGCTGGAAAAAAGACCCTCCAGCTAACCCCTATGATCGATGAGGGCGTGCCTGAAAACGAGGTCTGGATAAATGAGAATCTTCTCAAGCCCTATGGAATAGCTGATAACACCATAGCAACCATAAGGAGGGCTTCCAGGAGATGAGTGAGGAGTTCTCAGCAGCCCGCTCTCTCTATAGATTGCTCGGAGAGCTTGGGGAGTTGATGGAGCATCATGATAACATGCTCAAGTCTCTAAAGATGGCCTGCATCATGGTTAGGAGAGGCACAGGATCAACGGATCTGATTGAGAGGAAGATACAGGTAGCCAGAAAGATCAGGGGTAAGATACTCCTCAGCTTAAAGGCCATGGAGAGATTTATCAGTAGCTTTGACAGTGATCTGGCTATGGATGTTACGGCCATGATGGCCTATATAGAGATGAGCGCTACTAAGGATGAGAAGAGATATCTTGTAATAGCTAGAAGAATCCTCGGCGAGAGGGGCTTACAAATAGATATACAGAGAGATCTAGAGGAGCTGGAAGAGATAACAAGATCTGCTAGAAATATATCTCAAAGATTTGCTGAGAGAAGCTGATTTTAGGCTTGTTGTCGGGGAGATGTGTTGAATGGCAAGGATCGTTTCGAAATAACTTGGATTTTTAGATATAAGGCCTTTTGATTGATAGAATTATTGGAGCCGGGTCGTCTAGCGGACAAGGATGCGGGGCTTTGGTCAGCGCGCCGCCCCCTCTAAGACTTATTTAATACTATCTATAGAAACAGGAACCTTGGATCTGTGGGCTCTTTAGGCAGATCTTCTAATTGTTGTTACTGCCGCCATCTCGATCTCTGCTTTTCCCCTGATCACTACCTCGATTAGCGGTTGCTTTAGAGGCTCATAGGGTTTTCCAACGCCCTGGTAGAATTTTCCAAACATCTCGTATAGGTGAAGCCTTAGAGTATGGGCGAAGGCCACTATGGATTCTAAGCCTATGTCCAGCATGTTTCCAAGGGCGTAGAGAATCCATGCCGGCACCGCCGCAGCACCACCGCTCCCTATTAGGGCTGCAACTGGTTGATAGAATGCTATGATTATAGCTATGTGGGCTAGAGCTATGCCCATGATCCTCAGATAGCTTATGGTGTTTCCAATAAGTATTAAAATGTTGTCAAAGAACTCCATAAAGCCGTTAGCCAGGCTTCTCAACCCTTCCCTTACTCCGTGCTCTATGGATCTCAATATGACCTCTCCCAATAGCGTCCATGCAAGCCCCACGAGCAGCATTGCCCTCGAGATCTCTGCAACATACCCAGGAGGAGATGCGCCGGGGAGGAAGGCCATATAGTAATACGTAGCCCCCACGCTCTCTATATCCTGGTAGGCGAACATAGGCATAGTTACCGAGAGGAAGAGCAGGAGCCTCGGCATATCTCTCACCAGCATTTTTTCAAAGTCCCTCTCGATCAGGGAGTTGGCTAGCCCAAGCAGAGCTGATACGCTTAGCGTGGCTCCCCCTATTCTTAAAGATATGAAGATCAGGAGCATTAGGGCGTCTCTAGCAGCATCTTGCGAGGCCTCACCGCCTATAGGGATCGCTAGAGGTGGTTTGATGTGGAACGTTTCCTCGTACCAATGCTCTAACGCTTTCGCAACAGGTGTTGCTGGGCCGAAGAACTCTCCTGATAGTAGCCCTGCTATTATAGCTGCTATTGATATATATATAACTATCTCTCCAAGCTCTCTATAGCCCTTGCTCGTTCTTCCAAGCACCCTGTAGAATACCAGCCCAGCTATTAGTAACACGATCCCGTGCCCTAGGTCTGGGAACATGAGGCCAAAGATCAGTGGGAAAGTTATGGCTGTGAGGTATATGGGGATAACTTCTCTATAGCTGGGAGGGCCGTACAGCTCGGATACTGTCTTGAACACCTCCAGCCTCCTAGGCACAGAGTACTTTGAAGGGGGCTCTTCGTCTAGATTTCTTTCGAGTCTCCCTATCTCCTTAACCTCTATCGTTACATTTTCACCTAGCTTCTTGAGAAGATCTAGCGAGGGTTCTAGCCTGCTCTTCGGTATATAGCCCTCTATCACAGAGTATCTGCCCTTATCCCTAGTCCTTGAGATCAGTTGAAGGGCTTCTCTAGCTGTCTTTAAAGCTTTGTATGTTGTGATAAACTCTCTAGAGATCTCCTGGAATATGCCTCTGGCCTTCTCTCTCAGCGATTCTAGTTCTTTTCTAGCATTGCTGAGCTCCATGCTTATCTGCTCAGCCAGCATCTTTGGGATTGTTGGATATCCCTTGGGGATCTCTATTTCTCTAGCCCTCTCTATCTTCAATATCTCCCTCATATCATCATCGATCCTTCTAGTAATTATTATTAATACAGAGTTCTCCTGATCTATGTCCCTCTCGATAACCTGGTAGGATACACCCTTCTTCTCAATAGCCTTTATGATTCTAGATATTCTCTCCTTTGGCGCTGTGATCAGGTACGCCTTCAATATACCTCTATCGATGATCATGCCGAGATCCACATCGAGATCCTTTATAGCATTTATAATGATCTCTAGAGGCTCTAGCCTCGAGATAGTGTCTTGAAGCTCCCTCGCCCTTCTATAGAGATCTTCGAATCTCTCGCCAATCTCCCTAGCCCTCTCCATAAGCCTATCAACGATCTCAAACCACCCTTCCCCCTCTATAACGCTGCCAGATAGGTACTTGGAAGCCATGTCGCCTGAATAGCCTGAGAGCTGCATGTATTGCTCCAACCTATTTATGGCCTCATTAACACTTGGGATCAGGATCCTGGCTCTCTCAGCGTTCCCCCCTTCACCCATCTTTGACAAGGGCTGGAAAGACCCCGTGTCGAGCAATGCCTGGACAGCTATATCGAGATCTCTCTTTGAAACCAGTATAGAGATCCTGGCCATTCTCTCTGGCAGGAGCACTCAAAGCACCTCTTCAAATCTCCATAAATTTTGTATAAATCAAGCTTATTTATTTAGAGTTCAAAGGAATCATGGGAAGGCTTTTGAACAGGGGAAAGATCGTTGTTCTCGGTGATAGGTATACGGTCAACGCATTCGGGTTGCTTGGCGTTGAGGGAATAGTTGTTGAGAACGCCATGGATGCTGAGAAGAATTTGAGGATTCTCTCTAAGTCAGGCGATGTTTCTCTCATAGTTATAACCAAGGATGTGGCTGATATGATACCAGATGTTGTGGAGAGCATATCTATGAGCGTTAGAATGCCTGTGATAACTGTGATCCCCAGTAGATGGGGTGATGTGAAGCCTATAGATGCTGCATCTCTCCTTAAGAAAGCCCTGGGGGTCGGGTGATCGTATTGTCTATGCAGTATAGAGTATATGGTGATCCCTCTAAGGTTGTTGAGGAGATTGTTTCTGAGATTAGTGGTAAGCTTGATAAGAATCTAGAAGATGCTAAGAAGAGCGCGGAGCAGATGGCCATAGACGCTCTGAATAGGAAGGTGATGGAGCTTAGGGCGAGGATAGATGATGCTGTTAAGAGATATAGAGGCTCTATCGAGAGCTCTAGATCCAAGATCGAGGTTGATCTAAAGAAGATCTCTGAGAAGAGGAAGGAAGAGTGGGTCAATAGGGTTGTTCAGGATGTGAAGAAGAGGTTTATCGAGGATCTCGTCGGCAGCAAGGATCTCTATAGAAAGTTCCTGAGAAGATCTTTGGAGGAGATACTATCTGTTGAGAATAAGATCACTATAGAGACTAACAAATACACTGCAGACATTATAGAGGAGATTGTAGAGGAGATGGGTGTGGGAGACAGGGTTGAGATCACCGGAAAAGATCTCAGAATAGGCGGTGGCTTCATAGCGCTATCAGGGGACAAGGCCGTGAGGTATAACTACTCCTTAGAGCAGATAATAGATAGCAACGTATATGAGCTTAAAGTCAGAATAGCTAAAATCCTCTTTGGGTGAAGCATTTTGCAAGAGAGGATCGGGAGGATAATAAGGATCAGCGGTAGCCTCGTGGTTGCCGAGGGGTTGCCGTCGCCCCAGATGTACGAGGTGGCAGAGGTTGGTGGGCAGAGGCTTGTGGGCGAGATTGTGAGAATAGACGGCAATAGATCATATATACAGGTATATGAATCAACATCAGGCTTAAGACCAGGCGAGCCCGTGTATGGAACAGGATCTCCGTTATCTGTGGAACTCGGGCCAGGCCTTATGGGACAGATCTTTGACGGCATCCAGAGGCCTCTTAAAAGAATAGCTGAGATGAGCAAGAGCATATTCGTGCTAAGGGGGGTGAAGCTCGAGTCCGTTCCTAGAGATAGGAAGCATGTTTTCACACCATCTAAGGATCTCAAGCCCGGCGATAAGGTGGGGCCAGGCGATGTTATAGGATATGTTGATGAGACCCCGCTTATAAGGCACAACATCATGATCCCGCCTGGGGTTGGTGGAAAGCTTATCGAGATCTCTCCTGAGGGTGAGTACGGGGTAGAAGATCCTGTAGCATATGTTGAGGTTGATGGCGAGAAAAGGGCTATAAAGATGCTCCAGAAATGGCCTGCCAGGAGGCCTAGGCCTTTTAGAGAGAAGCTCGAGCCCGAGCTACCCATGCTGACAGGGATGAGGATTATTGACACATTGTTCCCCATGGCGAAGGGAGGGACGGGAGCCATACCAGGGGGCTTCGGGACTGGAAAAACTGTCACTCTTCACAGCCTTGCTATGTGGAGCGATGCTAAGGTGGTTATCTATATAGGGTGTGGGGAGAGGGGTAATGAGATGACAGAGGTTCTTGAGAAGTTCCCAACATATAAGGATCCCTGGAGCGGCAGGCCCTTGATGGAGAGAACAATACTGATAGCTAATACTAGCAACATGCCAGTATCTGCTAGAGAGGCGAGCATATATGTGGGGGTCACTATGGCGGAGTATTATAGAGATATGGGCTACGATGTGCTCTTGGTAGCAGACTCTACCAGTAGGTGGGCCGAGGCACTCAGAGAGATCGCTGGCAGGCTTGAGGAGATGCCAGCCGAGGAGGGGTACCCGAGCTATCTTCAGAGCAGGCTTGCCGAGTTCTACGAGAGAGCCGGCAGGGTTGTTACCCTAGGCAGGCCTGAGAGGATAGGCTCTGTAACCCTTGTAGGTGCTGTCTCACCCCCTGGCGCTGATTTTACAGAGCCCGTCACGACCCATACTAGGAGGTTTATAAGGGTGTTCTGGGCTTTGGACACTTCTCTCGCATATTCTAGGCACTATCCAGCTATTAACTGGGTAACAAGCTATTCAGCGTATGTCGATACTGTTACTGGGTGGTGGGTTAAGAACGTTGATAAGGAGTGGAGGGAGCTGAGGGACACGCTATACACGATCCTCTTGAGGGAGAATGAGCTGAGAGAAATAGTGAGGCTGATAGGGCCTGAGAACCTATCGGAGCCCGATAAGCTCACACTAGAGGTGGCCAGGATCATTAGGGAGGGGTTCCTAAAGCAGAACGCCTATGACAAGATAGATGCATTCGCATCGCCGCAAAAACAGGTTAAACTGATGAAGATCGTTGTGAGCCTCTATAGGAACGCTAAAAAGCTGGTTGACTCTGGAGCGACTGTGAAGACTATTAGGGAGAAGAGCCAGGATCTCGTAACAGAGCTGATTAAAGCCAGATTCACGATCCCGAACGAGGAGCTGAGCAGGTTAGAAGAGCTTGAAAAAAGGATTATAGATAGGCTCAGCCAGGTTGGAGGGTGAGCTGTATGCAGGCTCCACGCTATATAGAGTATGAGACTGTGAAGGAGATAAGAGGGCCTCTGGTTATAGTTGAGAAGGTAGGCAGCGTAGCCTTTGACGAGATAGTTGAGCTCGAGCTGAGCAGCGGTGAGAAGAGAAGCGGCAGGGTTCTAGAGGTTGGGATGGGCTACGCTGTGATCCAGGTTTTCGAGGGGACTACCGGGATAAGCACTAGGGGAACCAAGGTTAGGTTCCTGGGCAAGATCCTCGAGGTTCCTGTATCTGAGGCAATGCTCGGCAGGATCTTCGATGGTCTTGGGAGACCCCTAGACGGCGGCCCCCCGGTTCTTGCGGAGGATAGGAGGGATATAAATGGATCCCCCATAAACCCGACCTCGAGAGCCTACCCAGAGGACTTTATACAGACCGGGATATCGGCTATAGATGGTATGAACACCCTTGTGAGGGGTCAGAAGCTGCCTTTATTCAGCGGCAGTGGTTTGCCCCACAACATGCTTGCTGCCCAGATAGCTAGGCAGGCTACTGTGAGGGGTGAGAAGGAGGAGTTCGCAGTGGTTTTCGCTGCTATGGGTATTAAGTACGATGAGGCCTTGTTCTTCAGAAAGTTCTTCGAGGAGACGGGAGCTATAAAGAGGGTGGCTATGTTTATAAACCTGGCCGACGAGCCGGCTATGATCAGGCTTATAACGCCCAGGATGGCTTTAACCCTTGCCGAGTATCTAGCCTTTGAGAGGGATATGCATGTTCTCGTAATACTTACCGACATGACAAGCTATGCAGAGGCTCTTAGAGAGATAAGCTCTGCTAGGGAGGAGGTTCCTGGGAGGCAGGGGTATCCTGGGTACATGTACTCGGATCTTGCGTCTATATATGAGCGCGCTGGTAGAGCTATAGGTAAGAAGGGATCTATAACCCAGATGCCTATACTCACCATGCCGGCAGACGATATAACCCACCCTATACCGGATCTCACTGGATATATAACCGAGGGGCAGGTTGTTCTCGACAGGGGCCTCTATAACAAGGGTATATATCCACCGATAAATGTTCTTATGAGCCTCTCCAGGCTCATGAAGGAGGGCATAGGCCCTGGGAAGACTAGAGAGGATCATGGTGATGTGAGCAACCAGCTATATGCATCATACTCGAGAGTCCAGGAGCTCAGAGGCCTCGCTGTTATAGTTGGTGAGGAGAGCCTCACCGAGACTGATAGAAAGTATCTTAGATTTGGTGAGGCCTTTGAGAGGAGATTCCTCTCCCAGGGCTTCTATGAAAACAGATCTATTGAGGAGACACTCTATATAGGGTGGGAGGTGCTCTCCATACTACCTGAGAGCGAGCTGACAAACATAAAGGACGCCTTTATACAGAAGTACCATCCAAAGAGGAGGGCTGGTGGGGGTGGCTAGGTGGCTATAGACCCTAGAGCCGTTCTCCCCACAAAGATCAATCTTATTAATCTCAGGAGGAGCTATAATACGATTAGAAGGATCAGGAGGGTTCTTGAGGATAAGAGAGAGGTTCTCCTACTAAACATAAGACTAGCTATTGAGGAGTTCACAATGCTCCAGAGCTCTGTGAGGGAGAAGCTTAGAAAGGCCTATGATGAGTATTTCTTAACCGTGGTTCAGACAGGCTATGTTGGGATGAGGAGTATAGAGCTCTCCATACCCAAAACAGCATCTCTTCTAATAGGTGAGAGGGCAGCCTTCGGCATAAGGATCCCTGTTTTAACCCTCGATAAGAATTCTATCCAGAAGCCGGAATACCCGCCAGGGACTACTCCGTATAGCATTGACATAGCTGTAAAGCTTCTAAGAGAGGCCCTGGAGGAGATCGTTAAGCTGGCGGAGGCCGAAGCAACACTAAGAAGGCTTATAGATGAGCTTAGAAGAACCCAGAAGCTTATAAATGCTATCGACTATATAATAATACCTAGCTACACAAGCGCTATCAAAAGGATCAGGATGTTCCTCGATGAGAGAATGAGGGAGGACTTCATAAGGTTAAAGGTGATGAAAAAGAAGCTAATAGCAAGGGGTGCTGCGCGTGGCTGAGGATGTTCTAAAGAGCTTTGATATGATGGTGGAGGAGAAGAGAAAAGCCGTTGGTCAGGAGATAGCAAATATCGTTGATGAGATCAGGTCAAGGAGAAGAAATGAGATCTTTAAAGCGAGGGATAAAGCTTTAAAGCAGATTATGCAATTACTTAAACCGGGGACATAATGACAGAAAGATCTTTAGGAAGCCCCTGGCTGGTGTATGGAGCGGCATTGGCGGCGTCGATTGGTTTTTCAATAGCCATAGTTGTGATCTCAGTAGTGTTAGCAGCTGGTCAGTCATCCCTACTGTTACAACAACTTGAACTGCAACAAGCACAGGCCTTTAATGCTAAAGAGCTAGGTGAAAGAATGGGTAGGTTCATAGGGGCTGGCTTGGCTTTAGGTCTTGCTGGTATCGGTGCCGGAATAGCAGTTGGTCTTGCTGGTGCTGCAGCTATAAGCGCCTTTACAGAGAAGCCTGAAGTGTTTGGGAGATCATTCCTTATAGTGGTTCTAGGGGAAGGAATAGCTATATATGGCATAGCTATAGCGATCCTAGTGATGATCTTAGGTGTGCCATGACTCTCAAGAGTTCGACGCAATGCCTATATTGAATGAACATGACCAGGGTTCTGTGCTTATGCACATTAGTTATGTTATATTGAAAGCAGTTTTTTGATCACTTCGTTTGGGAGCTCCGCCCTTTTTCCATTGATAATAGCTATTATATCCTCCACATCAAGTATTCTTATCTTTACCGATGCCCATACGATCCCAGGATCGAATGGGTATGAGAACATCATGCTATTACATCTAGTTCTTATAGTTTTCCTTATATGCCCCCTTATACTGAAAAGAGATTTTTCTAGATCATCTTGAACATTAACAGACCCATATAGTCTTCTTAGAACGTTAAGCATAGCTTCGCTACCAGCATAGCTATATAGATCTTCGATTTCCTGCCTACCAATAGAACACGCCTGCTGTGAGAGTTCTTGAGGATCTATGTTCTCTCTAAGCTTCTCACCGGAGAGCCTTATAGCCATGTTGACCAAGATGTAGTCAATTTCGGGGCACACCATCTTTGCTATTGATGGAAAACTCTCAACAGCTTTCGATAAACTTTTCACCAACCCTAGATCTATCGCTATTGGAATAGCTTTTTCGGCGCTAGCGGACTTTGTTAGGGTGTTATACATTGTGACAAAATCCTTCAAGCCTATTTTCTGTAAATGCTCCATTAATCTAGAAATGGATCGCTCTTCCAGTGCTATTTTATATATCTCTTCTAGTTTCGTGCCCTCTAAAAGCTTCAAATCTATATTATTAAATGTGTTAGTTATAAGGGACATAAATATAGATGAAATGATCCTGCTTTCGATCATCAACAATGCAAGATCAGCTATACTTCTATAGCCCTTGTCAATGATTCGCAGCAAAGGAGATAGTGATTTGTAAAGGCCTGAATAGAGAGATAGCTCTAAAAGGTTTTGATCTTCGATCTTAATGTTTTTTATATATTTATAATAACTACTTTCCTTCAGATAGTTCAGAGCATCAATAACGCTTCTAGCGCCGGCCATATCTTCTATGATATTCTCCCTAAGCCTTTCAGAATAAACAATCCTTGCCCTTACAGAGGCATAGATGTCCCAGCTCATTTCAGGCCCCGCTAGACAGTAGAACCGCTGGTCTTAAAAGCAGTAAAGCTAAGGGATGCTAGAAGACAGGAATGGCTGTATGGATAGTAATTTTATCCTATCTCGAGCCGGTGGCCTGCGTGATTTGCCCAACAGATCTCAGATCGTTATGAGGTTTAGAATTCTATGAAACTCTAAATACCCAGACGATCCTGGACATAATATCGAAGCAGCGATATTGATCTATATATGTCTATTTTTTACTCTGCCGATATTCTTCGCCATATACTATTGCTGAGAGGATCTTGAGACCCTCTTCGACAGCTTTGGAATAGTTATTCTCTGCTGTCTTGTCTATCTCTCTAAGGATCCTAGATGCCTCTTCTTCTTTATACTTCTCAAGCCTCCTTGTTTCCTCCTCCAATTTCTTCTCCATATCCCTTACTATGTTCTCAGCGCTTTCCTCTAAACTTTTTAGAGTTTTTTCTACTATTGATGAGACGCTTCTAGCTATTTCTTCCCTGTCTTTCTCCGAGTTATTTAGAATATCTTGGAGCTCTTTCTCCAGCTCAGCCAGGATCCCGAGGATCTTGTTGACCTTTATTCCGGGCCACCAGTTGATTTATTGTGATGTGTCTTTTAAGTGCTTTCTAGCAGAGACTATGAAGCCTGTGTGCGCGATCATTCTTGTGGATGGCCTAACAGCGTTTTCCCTAAGCTCTATGGATCTCTCAAGGATCTCTACGCACGAGATATAGCCCCAGCCCCCGTGCTCCGCTAAGGCTGTGTGCAGCTTTATCAGCTGGTTGAAGGTGGGTACGAAGAAAACAGCTGGAGAGCCGGGCTTTAGAGCCTTGTGCACCTCGTTAACGATTCTCCACGGATCCCCCATGTCTATGAAAGCCGCATCCAGATCGTTTTCTTCGATACCCTGAGTAGCATCCCTCACCTTCAGCGCGACGTATTTGTCCAATCCTATTTTTCTAAGATTCTCCAGAGCTACTCTAGCTATTTCTTCCCTGGCTTCGTATGCATATATCTTTCCATCCGGCCTTACAAGGTTGGCCATAAATGCCGTCATTACCCCCGAGCCAACGCCTATCTCAAGCACTTTTCTCCCAGGGGATATGTCGAGCATGAGTATCGCGTAGCCAGCATCTTTAGGGTATATAACCTGGGTTGGTCTTGAAAAAACAGAATATACTAGATCCCGTGTGGTTGGTTTGTAAACAAAGGCCTCGGCTCCCCTGCTCGTGGTTATTCTAACCCCATATGGGGATCCTATGAGCCTATCGAGATCTATGGTTCCTTTATCGCTGAAGTACCTAGCATTGCTTCTAATCCTCAGGGTTTTTATCCTCTTCCTATCTATATAGAGCAGTGCCCACGATCCCTCGGTTATCTCCTCAGGCATATTCTAGCTATCACCACTAGATAGTGGTTTAGACGAGCTATTGGCTAAAAAGATCAGCTCTGGTGTCTCTCTTCATCCATAGAATCAGAAATACCTGCCGTCATCACGGCCATACAGGCTATCAAGATGCGGCTGCCTGTTGAGGAGCCTTTACGGGAACATATATATGGCTCCTCCTGCTCCTAGCCACAAGAGATACTATGCCCCCACCCTCCAGGGTTCTCAGAACAGCCTTGGCTAGTGATACTGGTATTGAGTACTTCTGAGCTATCGTGGCTGGGGTCACTACGCTGAGCTCCCGAAGCTCTTTCTCTATCTTCGAATATAGGGAGGCGTCTATGTTGAGTGTGGACGATACCGCAATATATTTTTCAGCCTTCTTTGGCTTTTTCTCCTCCTTTGGCTTCTTCTCCTTTTCCCCCTCTAGTAATCGCTTCTGCCTCTTCTCCATAACAGAGATCGGCTTCTTCCCCTTAGAACCCATCTTATATCTCTCCCCCACTAATACTTAGCAAAAAACTATATAATAAATTAATAAGTAGATTGTTGAAAACAAGGTCCGGGGCTCATATTACGGCGATCATAGTGATGCTTTTGGCCGCTATCTCTCTGATATGGGTATGTACTTCTTATCGATCTCACCTACGTAGAGGTCTAGAGGCCTTATTAACCTATTATCCTGCCAGTACTCAAGCACCTTAGCAGTCCATCCAACGGTTCTTGAGGCAGCGAACACTAGGGTGAATAGATCGGGAGGGATCTTTAGGGCTGTATATGCTATAGGTGTGTAGAAGTCAACATTGGGTTGTATATCTGTCCTCCCCCTAGTCTCGAACTCTCTGAGGGCGACCTCCTCAAGCCTCACAGCGATCTTGTAGAGCTTCTCAGGCTCGCCCCCATATTTGCTGGCTATCTCTCTATCGAGCTCCTTCATGATCCTCGCCCTGGGATCGTATGCCTTGTATACTCTATGCCCCATCCCCATGATCCTCCTCCTAGCCTTGAGAGCCTCTGCAACCCATGCCTCAACCTTCTCAGGCTCTCCTATCTCCTTGAACTGGTGGTATGCAGCCTCCGCAGCTCCTCCGTGCAGGGGCCCCTTGAGCGTCGATATCCCCGAAACCACTGCTGAATATATGTCTGAGAGGGTCGACGCTGTTACGAGCGAGGCGAATGAGGAGGCATTCATCCCGTGCTCCGCGTGGAGAATGAATATTGTGTCTAGAACCTTTGCCTCGAACTCTGAGGGGGTTTTTCCGTGCAGCATGTATAGGAAGTTCTCAGCATGACCTAGATCTTTTCTGGGCTCTATAGGATCCAGCCCTCTTGAAGCTCTATAGATAAACGCGACGAGGGTCGGCATCTTAGCTACCAGCCTTACGGCCTTTCTCATATTGCTCTCTCTTGTTCCAACATATAGCTCGGGATCATACATGGAGATATAGGAAACAGCTGTCCTCAGTATATCCATCGGATGAGCTTTTCTCGATATCATTCTCTTAATTATATCGATGATATCTAGAGGAACTTCTCTTGATTCATTCATGAAGGCTTTAAAGAGATCGAACTCCTCTTTCTTAGGAAGCCTGTAGTAGTATAGCAGGAAAGTCACCTCTTCGTATGTAGAGAAGGCAGCAAGATCCTCTATCCTGTACCCTACATAATATAGCCTAGACTTAATACCATCTATATAGCTCAGCCTGGTCTCAGAAACATAGATCCCCTCAAGTCCTCTCGCTATCTGAGGTTTAGAGCTGGACAAACATACTCACCCAATATAAATCTAATTTAAGTAAAATATATCTCTCTTCTGCTAAAACTTTTTTACACTGCGTAATATCTTATTAAAAATAGCCCAGCGATCCTAACGATCCTGAGGATCACCATGATTTTTAAGCATGGCGCAGGCTCAGAGCACTGATAAGAGAGCAATATGCTGTACCCTCTAGGATATGCTGATCTAGACATTGCAACTGAGAGCCTCGCCCTTCAGGGCGGGGAGGAGGTTATAGAACACCATATCAGAGACATGTGTGAGAAGAGCTGGGTTAATCATAATAGCTGTTGCGATGATGCTAAGTATTAGTTATAAGATCTTGCTTTTTAGCCCGCTCAAAAACATGATCACCTCTTCCGTGTTATTAACATAGTATTTGGCTTTGGTTCCGCATTTATAGCCCACTTTTACACATATGCCCTTCTCTCTCAACAATTTAAACCCCGTCTCGTCGCTCTTATCATCGCCAAAGTATATGGGCATGATATCACTGGCGCTCAAACCGGTTCTCATAGATAGGGTTGCCAGCACATACTCTATAGCTCTACCTTTGTTCCACCCCGTATTTGGGATTATCTCTATGCTGCTTCTGCCTCTAAAAAACACTATGCCATAGTATTTGGAACATATTCTAGACACCTTCTCGTAGATCTCTTTGGATCTGCTTCTACCGATTCCTCTGTAATGTATAGATATAGCTGCCCCTTTATCCTCGATCACGAGTCCTTCGATGTCTGACAATAACCCGGAAAGCTCGTTCTTCACCCTCTTAACAACACTTATGAGCTCTTCTAGAGCGCTGTGTATATATATCATATCAGGCCCTCTTATTACGTGGCCGTGTATCCCTATGTAGTAAAGATCATCTATCCCTATAAACTTTCTGAGTGCCTCTATAGATCTCCCGCTTATTATGAAGATCTTTACCTTCTTGTGTCTAGATAGCTCGTGGATGATGGCTCTAGCAGAATCGCTGAGAGGTCTCTCAAGCCTGATCTTTCTCCTAGGAACGGGGCTCAGCGTTCCATCGTAATCGAGAAAGATTGTTATTAAGCGTGAGTCGATAGCTCTGTTGAAAATAGCTTCTAGCTCCTCCGAGAACAGATACTTTGGACAGTATCTCTCTCCAGCTCTATGGGCCATGCATAATCACAATCACATGGTTTCTTCGAAATACTTTGAGGGGAATCTTAACAAGTTCCACTCGGGTTTGGAATATTTGGTGTCATATAGTTTTTGGGCTAGGTTAAGCTCCTCTTTAGATGGTAGATCTATTATGGCTCTTCTACCAAGGATCTTTGAGTATGTCTTTATAATAGCATCTATGATATCACTTAAGTGGAATCTCCTCCCAAGAGCCTCGTTCAGATTAGCTACTCTATACTTAACCTCCGAGATCTTTTTATCAGCCAGCTTGGCCCTCGAGACCTTGAGGACGCTCCCTAGCATATTGAGGTCTGTTTCGATCAAAAGCGTCCCGTGGAGAAGGTAATAGTTTTCTGTGAATGTTGCAGCTACTCCCGATATCTTTCTCCTACCAGCCTGTGTATCGATCACCACGTCGTTAACATTCTCGATATATGCATTTACGCCAAGGGTTTTTAGGGCCTCTATAAAGCCGCTGAGAAGATCCCCGTAGAGGAACTTAGCCCCACCCCCCACAGGGCCTCTAACAGCTATAGACCATATTAGGCATCCTAGGTCGTGGTACACCGCGCCGCCTCCTGTGAATCTCCTCACAATATCGACTCCTTTCTCCTTAGCCTTTTCAAAATTGATCTCTTCTTCAGCTAGCTGGAAATACCCCAGGATCACGGCGTTTCTATGCCTCCAGATCCTCAGAGTGTCTGGGACTAGGTCTGCCTTCAGCGATCTCCACATAGCCTCCTCAAAAGCGAGGCTCTTATAAGGATTATCCGGGATCTCGTGGATAAGGACTCTAAGTTCCTTCTGCCCTAGCAAGCCTCGCCAGCCTCTCTAACAGCGTTGGTTATAGTGATTTTAAAATCATCTACGCTGGCCCCAACGCTCTCAACACGCTCCGAGAGAAAGAGATCCTCGATTATCTTCTCCACAGCTCCTGGATCTGCTTTCAACCCTCTAAGCCTCTGCTCCAATTCATATACAAAGTCCTCTGGATAGATGAAAAAATCCCCAGCAATTCTTATATCCTCTATCACTCCCTCAATAACCTTAACAGTCACCCTTATCAGACCCTTAGGCGCTTTATACTCGTATATACCGATCCTCAAGACCGCCACCAATTCTCTTACGTCATAACTGCTTTTAAAAGTTAGACAAGGACTTTAAAAGATCCATTGTGTTGGTATTAGCCTGCAATGTATTTCTTATGCTCTCTTAACTTCTCGTCTCTATCAACCTACCTAGTTTCAGCTATAAACCCTATTAGCCTTAAAATAACACACTTTTGGGAGGTTGTGGTGATTAGGGCGGAGGATATAATGACACCTAACCCAGTTACTCTAAAGCCTGGGGAGAGTGTTGCCAAGGCGGCCAAGATCATGGCTGAGAGCAAGATAGGATCTATTATAGTTGTTGATAACAGTGGGAAGCCTTTGGGGATTGTCACAAGCCACGATATACTTGAGAAGGTTGTGGCTAGGGGTCTCAATGCTAACGAGGTCAGCGTTGGCAGGATCATGTCAAGTCCCCTTATATATGTTGATGCCTCAACACCTGTTGATAAGGTCATAGAGATCATGCTTAGAACAGGTAAGAGGCACATGCCTGTGATGAGGGGTGAGAAGCTCGTTGGAATCATAGCTGAATATGATATTATAGCCCTCGGCCCCGAGATATTCCAGGTTCTTGAGATCTTCGAGAGCGCCATGGTAGAGAGAGCTAGGAGAAGAAGGGGTGAGAAACCCGGTTAGCAGGGATAAGCTCTACACGGTGATCAATTACTTACTGCTGAAAACCTCGCCCTTCAGCGCGAGGAGAAGGTTGTAATAGTTGTAATAGAAAAGTGTTAATAGTTATAAATCCTCCTGTATGAATTTTGAGGGATGCCTCTGGGATGATCGTGAGGGATGAGAGATATATATGCGCGATAGCCCTTAGGCTTATAAAGAAGAGTGTTAAATATAACGAACTTCAGAAGGCTCTCAAGATACCGGCCCCTGTGCTGTGGAGATACATAGCAGGGGTAGTAAGGCCTACTAGAGAGAGGGCTTCGGAGATACTGAGAATCCTCATAGAGGAGGGTATTGTGAGAAATGTTATAGCTAGCAAGCTTAGATTTGTTGACGGCAATATTGTTGACATGTATAGCCTTGTATATAGAACAGATGTTCTTTGGCTCGCATCTATTGAGGCGTATTATCGTTTTAGAGATCAGGGGATAGATGTTGCTCTAACCACCGAGGTTGACGGCATACCTGTGGGCCTTGCTGTGGCATCGATCCTAGATCTGGATCTAGTTGTTGCTAAGAGGAGAAAAGAGCTCGGCTTCAGCGAGTTCTACGAGGAAACATATTTCTCCAGAGATCCTCCTAGTCTTGTGACGCTCTACGTCCCGAAAGAGGATCTTAGAAAGGGCTCTAGAGTCCTCATAGTAGACGATCTGTTGAGGAGTGGTAGGACGCTGAGGGCTCTCATAAATATTGTTAACCAGGCCAAAGCCGATCTCGTTGGGATCTTCTCTCTAGTATCGATAGGAGATGTGTGGAGAGAGGTTATAAAGGATCTAGATGTAAGGACGGTGGTTCTTGTTAGCAGATAGCATTATAGAGATTATAGCATCCTCGCTAGCGGCTGGGCTATCTATCGAGGCATCATCCTACCCAAAGCCGGGTAACGTGTCGCCCCTAGGAGGCACGAAGGATCTGGAGCACTGGTTCTTTATAGCTGCATCAACCTCGATATCTATAGAGATATTTAAAATTATTCAAAAAGTCATAATGTCGAAGGGATGTCCCGAGGAGGGTGTTGGTGAGAGCATATATAAGATATACTCAGCCTCGTCAAAACCCCATGGTGGGAAGAATGTGCATCTAGGCTTCACAATGCTCTTGGTACCGATAGCTATGGGTTTTGGTGATCTTATTAGGAGCGGTCATCTAGATGGAGTCGATGTGGAAGAGGTTCTCAACAGATCTGTGGATCTTGTTAGGGAGTGCGGAGATCCTAAAGACTCGCTGTGGATATCAAGAGCGATTTTAGAGGCATCCCCCTCATATATATTTAAATACCAGGGGCATGGATATGACCTGCTGAGCCGCCTCGAGGGGGGGAAGAGCTTCTGGGAATTCGTCGAAGATTTCAAGAGACACGATCTTATACTCAATGAGATCTGGAATAGGTATCAAAGAACCCATGAGGCATATAATATGATATGTAGCAACTATCCCGATAACCTCTACGGGGGCGTTGTTACAGCTTTCATAGCGATCGGTAGTGAAGCGATAGATACCCTTATAGCTAGAAAGAGGGGATATAGAGTAGCAATAAAGGTTAGGGCTGAGATGAAGAAAATATTATCTCTGCTGAGACAGGGAACCCCGTTATGGAGGCTATATGCAGAGCTCCTCGATAGAGAGCTTAAGATCTCAGGGATCAACCCGGGATCTATTGCAGACATAATAGCTTTGGCATCAGGGCTGTGTGTAGCTATAAGGGCTATAGAAAGGCACAAGAATAGCTCCCAACTATAGTCTCTCCCCGCGTTGAAGAGCAGGTTTGGCCGCTAGATCAGACTCTATGTATGCAGAGCATTGATTAGATCAGATCATGTGTACCCTTTCTCTAAGAGATCTTCCTATAGTCTCGATCTCTGTTAAATCTATCTTTATCGGGAACCCTCTCGAGACCCTCATTCCGGAGACTATTGATGCCCTCACAGCTGCATCTATGGGGTTGTTATCCATGATCATGCTGCCAACCATGGAAGCTAGGAATATGTCTCCGCACCCTGTAGGATCGCCTCCATCTATCTCTGAATAAGGCGGTATATAGTGCCACACAACTCTACTAGGAATATGTCTCCGGCTCTCTCTATCCCTATCTATGGTGATAAGGCCTAGGTAGCCTCCCTTAGCCCCTATTGTGTATGCAATTATGTCAGCATTTTCTGCTAGGAAAGAGAGGTCCTCGAGATCCCTATCAATGTCAATACCAGAGGTCGAGGAGTCTTTAATATCGTCGCTGCTGAGATGAACAATCCTTACCCTGGGGAGCTTTTTGATGTTGTCTCTAATATTGTTCAAGCTGCTCAATACGCTGTGATCTTTGATTTCTCTGGCATAGCCCTGGAGATCCAGCGCGATGCTATTTTCACCAGGTATTTTGGTAAAATCCTCTGGCAATATCTCTCTGAACACAGGAGAGACGAGGATCCACTGGGAATCCTTGCCGATGCTGCTGGTCACCCTATCTACTTTGATTCTACACCCCACGCTGTGGATCTCGGACTGTCTGCCAGCGGTGGTGTAGGTGTGATAGAAAGTGTATATCGAGCTGCACTGGGGATCTGTGTCGATCACATCAAGGTCTTGTGCCGCGCCGCTGGCACTGAGCATCTCTCTGATCTTTTTAACCCCCCCGCTTCCCAGGGATGTGATGATTATAGGATCTAGGCCTAGCATTTTGAGAGTTAGGCCTGAATAATATGCTGGCCCTCCTATCTTTTCATACACCTTATCACCTATCCTTATAACGTCTATGGTGAAGCTGGCTACTAAGACCGCTCTCTTCATGCCCAAAGCCCTTACCTCATAATCTATAGGGTGCTAAGCCTTTATTATGAGGGGCTGTCGATCTCTGGTTCTGAAAAGATCGTCTGGGATTGCCGGCATTGCTAAAGGATCCCATGTGGAGCGGGGATCGAGGAACAGATATAGATCTAGCTTCGATAGGTTATTATGGCTCGCTATATCTATATCTGGGAAAGGTGTTGGAACACGGGTTCACAGAGGATCTCGTAAACAGGCTCTATAAGAAGCTGTTTTACCTTCCCAGAACCACTCTGCTTTCCGCTGTATATGTTATCGAGGGCTTTATCATATCCCTGCCAGGCTCTGGCCCTAGGATCTCTCTTCCTATTCTTCTCTCTGTTTTTCTCGGCATGGCTGTATATCTACTTCTCCTCTATCTTTTCTTCGTAGCCGGGGGTGCTGTTGATAGCTTTAAGAAGTCCCTGGGAATCGCGGTTTTTTCTCTTGCCCCATACATCATAGTTGATTTCTTCGCGATAAGTAAGGATAGGCTTTTTCTCTCGTTCTCAGCAAGCTCTGGGATGATTTTCCTGATACACTATATATTCAAGGGCAGGTTGCCCAGGTCTCTGGCAGTGGCTCTTATTGCCTCGATAGCAGCTTCGGCTTGCGCTCTCTATTCCCTCTCTATGATAGGGAGTAGGGGGGCTGATGGTGGCTCTCTGCTTGTTTCAAAGATCCCTGGGGTTTTTATAGCTTCCGCTGTATCAATAGTTGTTTTTGCCTTCTTCATAGCTGTTCTGGAGCTTGGGGGTAGGGCAAGCGGTATGAGAACATTTGAGGTTGCGAGGGGTTTCTTGAGATCATGGCTTTTTGGGGAGAACGAGCTTCTGGAGAGGGCTTTCTATAGAAATGCTGTTAGGGATAGCCTGAAGATCAGGGTTCTGAGCATATATAGAGATGTGGGGAGGCCTATTCATCTAATATATCCCGGCTTTCACTATGGCCCTTTCAAGAGGGTTGGTTCTGCCGATGCTGTGTATATAGTTGATAAATATGTAGAGGATCTGGGGGCAGCTTCTCTAGTGTTCCACACCATAGGGAGCCATGAGAGGAATATTGTGCTGAGAAGCTCTGTTGAGAAGATAGCTAGGGAGCTTGCTGGGAGGCTTGGGAGAGAATCTGGAGGCGATTATCTAGAGGCTGTGGCAGAGCCTGTGAGGGTGTCGAGGGAGCCTTGGAGCTGTCTAGCTATAGGTGGGGGTAGGTGTGTTGCTATCTATATATCTAATAATAACGGCGCTGATGATCTGCCAGAGACTGTTGAGAAAACGTTCCTCGGGATCGAGAAGGCCAGGGGCCTCATGATCTCCGTTGCTGATTCCCATAACAACCATGGGAGGGATAGGGTTAATGAGAGCGTTATTGCGGAGATAGCTGTTGAGGCTATAGATAGGCTTAGAGCACCTGGGGTCCCTGTTATGATAGGCTATGGGGAACATAGCATGGGCAGGCTGTGCAGAGGCATGTGCAGCGGGAGGGTAAAGGTTCTCGCCATTAAGGGCGGCCGGGGTGTTTATGCCATCATTTATCTCTATGGCAACAACATGTTGAAACACGCTAGAGAATCGATAGTCAGGGCTGTGAAAAACCTGGGCTTCGCAGACGTAGAGGTGGTAACACCAGATGATCATAGCTGTGCAGCCGAATCTCTGGGAACAGCATACACAGCGATCCACCTGTGCCAGGATCTTGTAAGAGCAACTGTGGCAGCTGCCAGCGAGGCCTTAAAAGATCTCAAGCCAGCAAGAATATCGTGCTCGGAGCACAGCTGGGAAGAGGTGCCATTTATGGGCAGGGCGGTGTGGAACTACCTAAGAGCCCTAGAGGCCCTAGGACCCCTAACATCAAAACTATGGATAGTAACCCTAGCCGCGTCCATAGCCCTCGTCACAATAGCAGTAACACTAATCGTTTAAACAATCTGAGAAGAAGTCTCTGCCAAACCCTGGCCAACCCGCATGGATATATCTCCCCAACCCGTGATCCAGAGATGGAGGCTCAACAGAGGCCCCGATGTGAATACCCAGATTTATAAAAACACATCTAGCCACACCCCACATAGAGATAACAACGTAAACTTGGTGGGCCCGCTGGGATTTGAACCCAGGACCTCCGCCGCGTCAGGGCGGCGTCCTAACCGGGCTAGACGACGGGCCCTCTATTGATAGTATTTCTCCGGGGTATAAGGGTTTTCTCTTCTCTATGAACCCGTTTCTATATATGCTTTTTACCCTTCTCGTTTATATTATAAGGGAATGTGTTGTCTGAATGGTCCCCGCTAATATGGCTTGACGGCAGGTTCGTTCCCTTCGATGAGGCGAAGATAAGCGTTATGACATACTCGCTGCACTATGGCGTCGGGGTTTTTGAGGGTATAAGGGCTTATAGAACATATGATGGCAGAACGGCTATATTTAAGCTGAGGGAGCATGTTAAGAGGTTCTTCGACTCTGTCAAGATATATAAACTAGAGATCCCTTTCTCGGAGGATGTGTTGATAGACGCTATAAAAGAGCTGGTTAGGAAGAGTGGTTTTGATGAGTGCTATATCAGGCCGATAGCATTTATAAGTGCTACTAAGCTGGGCGTGAGGCCAATTAGTAGAAGGGTCTCTGTTGCAATTGGGCTTATCAGGTGGGGCAAGTATTTGGGCAAAGCCTATTACGAGGGTGCAAGGGTTACTGTGAGCCCGTGGCGCAGGATACCCCCCAACTCGCTTCCGCTCAACGCGAAGGCTACTGGCCAGTATCTAAATAGCTATCTGGCGGCTCTGGATGCGGAGATAAAGGGCTATGACGAGGCTCTCCTCCTCGATACAAGGGGTTTTGTTAGCGAGGGGCCCGGTGAGAATATATTTATGGTTAAGAATGGGAGCATCTATACGCCGCCTCTCTATGCTTCAGTACTCCCGGGTGTTACTAGAGAGACTGTTATAAAGATCCTTGAGGAGGAGATGGAGATAAAGACCATAGAGAGAGACATATCCCTCGGGGAGCTATTAACAGCTGATGAAGCCTTCTTCACGGGGACAGCTGCCGAGATAACACCGATAGTTGAGATAGATGGTGTTAAGATAGGGAGCGGAAGGCCGGGGCCTCTTACAAGAAAGATCCAGTCGCTATATGAGGATATAGTTAGGGGTAAGGTTGAGAAATACAGGGAATGGCTCTTCTACGTATAGCGTGTGGGGGCTACTACACTGGAATCTTTTTCATCTTTTTCTATAGTGTTTTGATATATGCTCTATGATTTTGCAAGGATCCTGCGGGATGTTGCTATAGATGCTACGAGAACTATTGTAGATGCTGCTATTTTTACAATATCGCCGATCCCAATCCCACATAGTGTTAGCACAGCACCGCTGACAATGATGATATGTATTGATGAGCGTATGCTGCTATTGGCTGTGGCCATGCTTGTTATCGATAGAAGGCCTGCTGCTAGCGCGGGCAGGAATATGTAGATATTATCTATAGATGTCAGTAGGATAGATATTGCTAGGAGGGTCATTGAGACCGCTAATCCCGCTAGTGAGAGGAGATAGAGCCTGTAGGTCTTTCTATGGTCCTCGTAGATCTTCTCTAGCCTCTCCATAGCTCTTCTCACATAGTAGTATACTGATCCATATAGCTCTTCCCTCATATTCTCAGGCATCTCCTGGATCTTATTGCACGCATCCCTAGAAGCCCTTATATCGGCGGCCAGGTCTTCGAACTCTCTCCCCATGTGCTCTCTAGCTATATATCTGGTGGAACAAACACTGGTTATAATTGCATAGTTGATCTTTATATATCTTAGACAGCCCAGCTTCTCTATCCATGCCAGCTCTCTCACAAGATCGCTGCACACTTTGCCAATCATAGGCTCTCTAAATGGTTCTCCGTAGCATGGTAATATACTTACAAAAAAGATCTTTGACGCGTTGCTAAACATCCACAGCACTGATACCATTGCAGCCTCAGACAAATGCCTTTACATCACCGCCTCAGAACCGAGGGTATTCATCAACCGATCCTATTGTATTCTCAGGGATAAAAAATTGAGAGGCTTTCCGCGTTATTATAGTCCCGGCGTGAATGTTTATAAGCATGTTAATAAAACTCTCTACGAGGTGTTTCTATGCGCCAATGGATTTGAGGGCGGGGCCCCTGTTAAGGGCCTCACAAAAAGAAGACTTCGTGCCTGAATATTGGTATAACATACTACCGGATCTTCCTAAACCGTTACCTCCACCCCGCCTGCCTGACGGCTCTATACCTCCGAGATCTATGTTCGAGAGGCTGTTCCCCAAAGCATTGGTTGAGCAGGAGATGAGCTTAGAGAGATATATAAAGATCCCTAGCGAGGTGAGAGAAACCCTAATTAGGCTTGGGAGACCAACACCGCTTATAAGGGCGGCTAGGCTTGAGAGGCTTCTTGGGACGCCTGCTAGGATCTATTATAAATACGAGGGTGTGTTGCCGACGGGAAGTCATAAGGTTAATACAGCTGTAGCTCAGATCTACTATAATAAGGCTGAGGGGATAGAGAGGGTCTCCACAGAAACTGGTGCTGGTCAGTGGGGCTCTGCGCTATCTCTTGCCGGGGCTCTGTTTGGTGTTAAGGTTAGGGTCTTCATGGTGAGATCTAGCTATGATCAGAAGCCCTACAGGAGAATCCTTATGGAGCTCTATGGTGCTGAGGTGCTTCCAAGCCCCTCTAACAAAACCAAGTTCGGCAGATCTGTTCTTGAGAAGGATCCAAATCACCCTGGGAGCCTCGGCATAGCTATATCTGAGGCTATAGAGGATGTTCTTTCAGATGAGAAGGCTAGATATAGCCTTGGCAGTGTGCTTAGCCATGTTCTTCTCCACCAAACGATCATAGGCCTGGAGGCTAAGAAGCAGCTCGAGGAGCTGGGAGAGGAAGAGCCTGACTATGTGATAGGAAGTGTGGGGGGAGGCTCTAACTTTGCAGGGTTATCATATCCATTTATTCATAATAGGTTGAAGGGGAGATCCAGAACCAGGTTCATAGCTGTGGAGCCAAAGGCATGTCCATCTCTAACAAAGGGGATATATACATATGATTATGGAGACACGGCTGGATTGACGCCTCTGCTCAAGATGTATACCGTTGGGCATAGATACAGAATCCCACCGATCCATGCTGGTGGTCTTAGATACCATGGAGATGCCCCCACACTGTGTCTTCTAGTCGCTGAGGGGATCATAGAGGCTGTGGCCTACCACCAGACAGAGGTTTTCAAAGCAGGAAGGATCTTTGCGATGGCTGAGGGCATAGTCCCGGCTCCTGAGAGCGCCCATGCCGCGAAAGCAGCTATAGATATGGCTTTAGAGGCTAAGAGGAGAGGAGAAAAGACGGTGATACTCTTCAATCTAAGCGGTCACGGGCTTCTAGATCTCCAGGGATATAAAGAGTATCTCGAGGGCAAGTTGCAGGATTACGAGCCAGAGGTGATAGATCTATCATACCTGCCAAAGATCAAAGAATAGATGCTCCCAGAATTAGCGTTAAGATCTTCTATGCCGATCCAGAAGATCTCAGGCCCCACGAAGAGAGCATACACGAGAGAACAGATCAGGTGAGGCTCTCGATAATAAGAACGGGTGTTCTAAGAAGACCCCTCATAGTTGACGAGAAGACTGGAGTCATAATAGATGGAACCCATAGATACGAAGCGCTGAAGAGCATGGGGATCCGTAGAATACCGGTAATAGGGGTTGACTATCTCTCAGAGAATGAGGTGAGGATCTCTAGCTGGATCAGGATCTATGTTCTGAAGAGCTCCTCCAGCGAGGGTACAGTCGATATAGAAGATCTGGTGGCGAGTCTTCAAGAGGTGGATGTGAAAAGAATAGGGAGATCTTTTGTTGTGATGGTAAAAAAGAGAGAGCCGCAAGAGATCTATAGAGAGATAGCTTCTCTGGAAAAGAGCCCCAGGCTCGCCCACATAGTTGATCGAATTATATTTAGGCCAAAGATCAGTTATCAAATGCTCAGAAAGACAAGATCGATAGCTATAGCGCCCCCTCCCCTCACTAAAGAAGAGGTGATAAAGGCAGGCGTTAATGGAGAGCCCTTTCCTCCAAAGTCCACAAGGCATATAACGATTCTCAAGAAGCTCGAACTAAGAATCGGGGTTAAGGATCTCACGATCTGACTATTGCTTCAGGCCGGGTCTTTGTTCCATGATGAACTAAACCATGTTTATTTTTCCCCTAGCGGTCTATAGAGTTGAACCGGTGTTCAGCATGGTTTACAAAGCGGCTTCTCTGCTCTTTATATCTATAGTTACTTTAACTCTGCTGATTCCAGCAACTTTTGCTCAAGATCCCGTGATATATCTAAAAAACTATAAGATAGATCCGGCGGTCTCAAATAAACTTATAAACAGCGGATACGTAGATGCTATAATTATTCTTAACAGCTATGAGGAATCTGTTAAGGAAGGCGTGGCAAGCATAGTAGGCAGTGATAATGTAATAAGAATGTATGAGAACATTCCATATATATATGCAGAAATAGATCTAGATGTGCTGCCAAAGCTAGTAGCCTCAGCCAGTGTTATTGCTATAGCGCCCAACATGGTCTTCAAAAAAGCAATAATCGATAGACCTGTTATCCTGGGCTACGACAAGCTCCAAGCTTCAGCCGGCGTTGCATCTCTGGTCAACTGGGGCCTCTTTAGAACAGGTACTATCGCTGTGTGGAGGGAGTTCAACGTAACAGGCGATGGGATCATAATAGCGATTCTAGATACAGGGGTCAACATAGCCCACCCGTTGATAAAGGGCAAGATGTTTTCGATAAATAGCAGCGATCCAAGCTATCCTGGGGGCTGGATAGAGTTTGACTCTAGAGGAAAGCCTGTTTGCAGCTCTCCCCATGATACAGATGGCCACGGATCGTGGGTCACCTCAATAGCCGTGGGGGGAGATACAAGCAATATTTTGATAGGCTATGCGCCCCGTGCCATGTATATCCACGCCCTGGTTCTTCCAACAGGATCCGGCACCTTTGCACAGGTTCTTGCTGGGATAGACTGGGCCGCGGAGCCCTATCTGTGCAATGGAACCAAGGTATCCTCTATCCTTGGCAGGTCTTTTAGGCCCAACATAGTTTCTATGAGCTTTGGCTCCGAGGGTAACTACTCTAACTATCTCCTCCCAGCGATCAGGAGATTATTGGAGCTGGGAATAATCCCAGTAGCAGCGATAGGGAATGGGGGGGTATATACGAGCTCCAACCCAGGAAACATCTGGGGTGTCTTTGGGGTAGGCTCTATCGAGAGAGACGACACGGTCTCTCTCTTCAGCTCCGGGGAGCAGGTTGAGTGGCCAGATCCCCCTCGATCGTGGCCTTTCAAGGGCACATATCCTAGAGAGTATTATAAGCCTGACTTCGTGTTACCAGCTGTTATGATCCCTGGAGCATATATCTCAGAGGAGCTAATAGCGATTGGCAGCGGGACTAGCGCTGCTGCACCTTCTCTATCAGGGATCCTGGCTCTAGCTCTGCAGGCAATGAGGGTTCGGGGGATTAATGCTTCTCCGATCACTCTATACGATCTTCTCACAGAAACCTCATACAAGGTTAACAACATGTCTAGGATCAGATATGGCAATGGGATCGTAAATTCCTTCACACTGATAGCCAGCATCCTCGGCTATAGGTTATCAACTATAGAGGGGTCAAGCGACTCAGAAGTCTATAGGGTCGGGCTTGGAGGCTCTTTCAGCATAAAGGGTTTCCAGGGATTCTTTACGCTATATCTAGATGATCAGAGGTTCCAGGGGTTGGGCGGAACTGCCTTCTTTACAGTGCCTCCTTCTGATTATGGTGATCACTACATACATGCCTTCTCTCTTGAGCGCGGTGTGTATAGCTATGGGAGAATAAGGGTGGAACCAAGCATATCTATATATGGGGGCTTCTATCCCACCTCTACAGCGCCTGTTTCTCCAACATACATGTCGGGAAGCGAGGTCTTCCTAAGGCTCGATGGTTTTCCAGCTGTTGAGCTGATAGTTATTAGGTATCTGAGCTCACAGCTATTCAATGTTATGGGCGATATTATAGCTATAGATTATCCGAATCTAAGAGGGAGGATAGATCTTTCTGTAAGGCTCCCCTATGTAAACGCTTCTCAGATAGTCTATATAGTAGCATCTGATCTAGTCGGTCTTGTCGGGGCGTCTATAAGCATATCGATAAGCCCTCCACAGCCACAAATGATCGTTATAGCTACTGGTGAAAGGCTACAGCTACTCGTTAGCGGTCCTCAAACAGCCTATCTAGGTAGGCCGGTTAATATAAGCATATACTCATATAGAGAGGGTAGGAGCGTTGAGAGCAATATAACGGCATATGTATACCACATAGATTCTGCTGGCTCTACCCCCTCTCTGGTCTTCAAGGTTCAGAGAATATCTGATAGCCTTAGGATCGCTCTGGTGCCTAACAATACGGGAATATATGTGGTGTGGGTAACAGCATATATATCTTCGACATTTGTTGGGGAATCTATGTATGCTATTAGAGTTATTCCATACGAAGAGGCCGATCAGCTGGTGCAGATCGCTAGGAATCTCTCAGCCCTATCGATCCAGGTTGCGGGTATCAACAGCACTATAGAGAGAATTATGGGTATTGTTACAGCTCTGATGGACTCATACACAGATCTTGTAGGTAGATATGTAAGTCTATACAGAAGTGTTGATTCGCTGGGCAAAGAGCTTAACGAGACAAAGAAAGAGCTCCAGAAGACCCAGGAGAGCCTCACAATAGCTCTCAAGAGTATTGAGGAGCTAGGTAATGTGAGAACCAGTATGTGGATAGCTATAGCTATGGCAATGATGGCCCTAGCATCCATGATAATAGTTATCCTATCGATTAGGAGAAAACCATATAGGTAGAATAGACAGGATAAATAGATCGGCGGTGGAGATGGAAACCTCAGCGGTGTTATTACATCTAGACCTGGTTATTCTTCTATACTAAGAAGCCCTCCAAAGGATCTGGTGAAGCTATTTAATGAATATTCCTTCGTAGTTCTTAACATGCTCCACACTCTGCTTCACATCCATGAACAGCTTAAGGGCCTCTCTCACATCCTCCTGTGTGATCTGCTTTCTGCCTTTTCTCTCAGCAATGATCCTCGCGGGTTCCATGAGCTGCACCGCATGCCTCAAGCTGGTCTCGCCCCCTATCTTTACCAGCTCTTCTAACGCTCCATCGCCTAGCTCGAGATCTTCCTCGCCGGCTCTTATCCTTAGTATCTGTCTTATCTCGTCAGGGGTATATGGTCTTGTTGGTATTATGAGGAGCCTGTCCAGCAGGTCTAGGGGCATTCCGTGGGGAGACTCGATCTCTGTGCCCCTTATCTTTGTAATACCTCTATTTGTTGCCATTATTATTATGGGTGCGAACTCGCTCTCCATAGCCCTTGATAGGAAGCTGAAGGCCTCTATGTCGAGCATATGGACGTCGTCTATGAAGATAACCCCTGGAACCAGCTCTGCTTTGCCCTCTTCTATGAGCTTCTTAACACTCTCATCAACCTGTCTCCTCAGCTCGGGATCTATTTCTCTCTCGCTAGCAAAGCCGAAGAGCGAGAAGAAAGAAGCCTTTCTAAGAGCCAAGCTGAAGTCCAGATCATTTAGCGTGAGGGTTCTCACAATCTCTTTCTCCTTCTTAACCGGGCCCTTTGGTATTTCGACCTTTTTAACAACGTCTACATCGTATAGCTTTGCACCCTCAACCTCTGTTCTTCCAACTAGGTGGACCACACCTGTCTGTGCATCTATCCATATAACATCGCCTCTTCTTATACCCATTTCTCTCAGCTGTGATGCAACCTCTTGTCCAACGTTGAGGGCAGCTTGATCGTCCTTCGTTGCCAGCACTATAGTGGCTTCTCTGGGGGCTCCCATGTAGGGGCCGTAGGGAGACTTAGGGACTCTGTACTTGATCTCCTTGACATAGCCTTCGTAGACGAGCCTGAACTCCCTTATCCTCACCCCCATGGCTTTTCTCAGAGCCTGCATAAGCACCTCTGTCTTCTTAACCTCTGATGAATAGATCTCAGACGCATCGATTGCAACGAATGGTGTGTCCTCACCAAGCTCCTTAGCTATAGCTAGAGCAATGGCTGTCTTACCAGTCCCCGGAGGGCCTACAAAGAGTATGCCTCTGCCAGCCATCTTCCCCTCTCTGATCATCTGGACAACTATCCCAGCAGCCTCTCTAGCCTCCAGTTGTCCTACTAGCCCGTCTCCAACCGGCTTTGGTTTTCCATTGCTGTCGAGACCAAGACCCCTTATGTGGCTATGAATACCCTTTCTCTTGAAAGCAGTTATCTTTACCTCTCTGATAACCTCTGACATGCTCCCACCCCGCTAGATTATCTAAAAAGACCGCCCTATTAGCTTAACGCGTGTGGTGCCAGCTGGGGTGTTGGGGGTGCTTGGATTCCCTTTCTATGAAAAATATAGTTTCCGCAGGCTATGTTCTCTTGGAGGAATGCGATGTGAGGATAGGCCTTTATTTTAGGCCTTCATCGAGGCTGGCTGCAGAGGTAGCTTTGAAGGTTGTGGATGAGGGCACAAGGCATGGTGCTGAGGTATATGTGGAAGAATCTCTTTTGAAAGAGCCAGGGGCTTCTCAGATAATCTCTAGCAGGAAGATCGGTGTTTTCAATATTAACAGGCCCGACGTTGATGTAATAGCTGTTGTTGGGGGCGATGGGACTCTTCTAAGGGTTCTCCATATGCTGAGGGATCATGTGATACCTATCATGACTATTAGAATGGGTAGGAGGGGGTTTCTCCTCGACGTAACCCCTATAGAGATCTCTGAGAGGGTAGTCGATCTTATGAAGGGTAGGTATACCATAGTAAACTATACTAGGCTCTCGGCGAGGATTGTTGGAAGAGAAGATCTGCCTCCGGCTCTTAATGAGGTATTGGTGGTGGCGGCAGGAAATAGATCTAAGGTGATCGGGCTGAAGGTTTTTAAAGAAGACAGGCTTCTCTACTATGTAGAAGGCGATGGGGTTATAGTGGCAACACCCCTAGGATCTACAGCATACTCTATGTCTGCTGGAGGCCCTATACTGGATCACAACTTAAGGGGATTCGTAATAACCCCACTGGCCCCTGTGCAAATATGGCTGAGGCCTCTCGTGGTTGATATAGGCTCAAAGATCGGTATAGTTGTTGCGGAAGACTCTATAGAGGGATACGTGGTCGTCGATGGTAGGTCCAGCTCAAAGATCTCTCCTGGAGAGTCGGTTCTAATCGAGGCTTATCACAAGCCTGCCAGAATAATAAGGTTCCATGATATAAACATATCTCTCGATCGATTGTTCCCAAGATAGCTTAATAGCTCTAGAGAGTAGTAATAAGAGATGGCCCGCGCCATAGTTCTCGACGCGGCTGGCTTCTTTTCTGGATATGCGTCCATGTTTCTCAACGAGAAGATCTATACTGTGGGGGAGGTTGTGGACGAGATAAGAGATCCACAGAGCAGATCCGTGTATAGGAATATGGCTAGCGCGAATAAGGTAAACATTATTGAGCCGAGTCCTGCTAGCGTTAAAAGAGTCATAGAGGCAGCTATTGAAGAAGGCTTTCTAGAAGCTCTTTCAAACGCTGATAGAAAGATTCTAGCGTTAGCGCTGGACCTTAAGGAGAAGGGATACGATGTTTTACTTATCACGGATGACAGCTATCTACACAGACTTGCCTCAAAGCTTGGTGTGGGCAGCAAGGGTGCTAGAAGAGACACACCTAGATCTTTTAGAAAGAGGATATATAAGTGCGAGATCTGCGGCTATAAGACTAGAAAGAGGGTTGAGATATGCCCTCAGTGCGGCTCTAGGATAACGGTTTATCAATAGCCCGCTATCTATATAGCCTTGATTGATTCTTATATAGACAGCTCTAGCCCAGCATCTTTCTCAGAACAGCTATATAGAAACCTGGATTACCGTCTCTGGGATCGAATATCACTGTACCTTCACCAGTGATACGGGCTATGTTTCTAACCCAGTGTGGGGGTTCAACCACCTCGAAGATCCCTTTGTTTACCATTTCATCAACCAAGCCCTGGTTCTCATCATATGTTATAGAGCATGTTGAATAGACCAGCAGACCTCTCGCCTTAAGCACCCTGGAAGCTTCTTCTAGCAGTTGTCTCTGGTACTTAACCAAGCTCTCTAGATCCCTGTGGGAGAGGCTATGCCACACTTTTGGCTTAACTCCTGTGGAGCTGCATGGCGGGTCGAGGATGATCTTATCGGGCCTTACATAAGCTAGATCCTTGCTGAGGTATCTAGCATCTAGCCTCACAATCGTTGCCAGGCCTTCGTGACCAAGCCTCTTTAGATTTTCCACCATCTCTTTGATCCTATTGGCCGAATGATCTACCGCGTAGATCTTAGCTGTGCCTCTTGACAGCTCTATCAGATGCCCTGTCTTTCCACCGGGCGCTGCGCACATATCTATGATCACATCGCGCCCCCCGGGATCCAGGATCTTTGATGCCGCCATAGAGGGTAGCGACTGTGGATATACAAGCCCCTCTCTCCATACACCCAGCTCTCTCACGGGAGCTGCTCTGTACGCGCTTTCAAAGATCTCGACAAAGATCCCCTTTTTAAGTTTGGTAGCATCGCTGCAGTCCATAACAGCTCTCCCATTTGCAAGAAGGATCCCGTTCTGTGACACGACTGTAACCTCATCTCCCCTCTTCACATCTCCACATGATATAACTCCAGGCGCGTAGAGATTAGAGCCCATCATAACAGATTCAGAAGCTCTCTTATCAGCAACCACTATCCCACCCCTTGGCTCAACTCTATAGGGCCCCTCAACCGGTATATAGATCGCTTCTTCCAGTGTGCTATCTTCAAAGGCTTTATAGCCTTCCCTCTCAATCATATCAACAACGCTCTCCCTAGAGGCTCTCAAGAGGTTGACCCTCATATAGAGCCTAGGGGGAGGTCTAGTCAGTGAGGAGAGTATTTCACCTATATCACCTCCGAGAAGTCCAACAATAGATCTTATGACTTCCTCGTCGTAATCGAATAGAGATCTAGGATCTCTTATTTCACTAACCCCTATGTATTTCATAACATTCATCTCCACGCCTCCCATTTCTCCTAGGTTTTTATAGAGAGCGCCGGGGGCGGGATTCGAACCCGCGCGGGGTGGAGCCCCAGTGGGTCTCCCGGGATCTATGCTGGAGGTCTCGAGCCCACCCCCTTAGGCCGCTCGGGCACCCCGGCCTATTTTATGAATCCCTCTCCCCCTTATATCCAGCCTTGTGTAAAGAGCCTAGAGGTTTTCCTTTTTAGCTCCGTAGCAGTGGTTTATGTGGTATAAAGGTGTATGGGCTATGGCTCAGCTTCAACAGCTCTTTAGATCCGGTCTTAATCCTGACTGGTGCCCCGGCTGTGGTGATTATGGGATACTAAATGCGGCTATAATGGCTCTTGGGGAGCTGAAGCTGGATCCCTCAAGGGTAGTTGTGCTTGGCGGCATAGGTTGTTCTGGGAAGCTTCCTCACTATATATATGCTAATGGTGTTCACACGCTCCACGGAAGAGCTGTCCCCTTTGCCTTTGGGATAAAGATAGCAAACCCGGAGCTTGAGGTTATAGTGTTTGGAGGCGATGGTGATCAGCTCGGCATAGGTGTTGGCCATTTTGTCTCTATAGGTAGGAGGAACCCCGATATAACTATAGTTATACATAACAACCAGGTCTATGGGCTTACAAAGGGTCAGGCTTCCCCAACGCTTCCCAGAGGTATCAAGACCAAAGCCCTACCCAAAGCAAATATACAGGACGCCGTTAACCCAATAAGGCTTGCGCTTGCCTCTGGTTTCACTTTCATAGCTAGGGGCTATGCATACGATGTTCCCCACCTCAAAGAGCTGTTTAAAAAGGCTATACAGCATAAGGGGCTAGCCTTGGTGGAGGTTGCCCAGCCATGCCCCACCTATAACGATATATATACGAAAGAGGTGTATGCTCAGAGGGTTGTAAAGCTGGAAACAATACCCGGCTGGGATCCTGTTGTTAAAAGCCCCGAGGAGGCTGAGGAGAAGGCTAAGAAGGCGTGGGAGTATGCAGTATGGGGGGATAAAATATATGTGGGGGTCTTCTATCAAAACCCCTTTGTACCCACATATGAGGAGAGGATAGCTGAGAGGATACCGGGCTATTTTAAGCTCCCGCCAGCCAAAATCCCGATAGAGATCGGGGGTAGACCAACGCTCAGCGTCGAGAGAATAATATCGTCAAGACTCGTATAACCCACCTAGATACGGCTTTAAGGTGTTTCTAAGCGCTAGGGTATGTGTTTTGCCTAAGGTAATATATGTGGATCCTCTGAATCCTGATTTGGAGAAGCTGTCCCAGGCTGCTGATATTCTCAGAGGAGGAGGTATTGTTGCGTTTCCCACAGAGACTGTGTATGGCCTTGGTGCTGATGCATATAACCCAAAGGCTGTCGGGAGGATCTTTGAGGCTAAGGGGAGGCCGCTTGATAATCCTCTGATACTTCATATAAGCTCTCTCGATATGCTATTCGATGTGGCCGTGGATCTCGATAGATCTGTTATAGATGTTCTCAAAATCCTGTGGCCAGGCCCCTTCACAGTTATATTAAGGAAGAACGAGGTAATCCCTAGCGAGGTCACAGCCGGTCTGCCTTTTGTAGCTGTTAGGATGCCCGCCCACCCGGTGGCGCTGGCTCTTATAGAGAGGCTTAGCAGACCCATAGCTGCTCCGAGCGCTAACAGATCTGGGAGGCCTAGTCCCACGACTGCTGAGCATGTTATAGAAGATCTAGGGGATTCTGTGGATCTAGTTATAGATGGTGGTGAGACTTTCCTTGGTGTTGAGTCTACAATAGTTGATCTTACTAGAGATCCTCCGGTGCTTCTTCGCCCAGGCCCTCTTGATCCTGAGTATTTAGAGAGAATCTTAGGTAAGAAGATATTGATCCCGGGATTTGCTAGAGGAGTTGGAGATGCCGAGAGAGCTATTGCTCCTGGCATGAGGTATAGGCACTATGCTCCTAACAAGAAGCTAGTTCTGGTCGAGGATCCCATAGATATTGCCCCATGTGTTGAAAAAATTGCTAGGGATCTCATGGGCAAGGGCTATAGGGTGTGCATAGTTGGGTATAACGAGCTTTCATATCTAAAGGATCTGTTGGGTGTTGAATATATATCCATGGGTTCTATGGATAATAAATTCGAGGTAGCGAGAAATCTTTTCAAGGCCCTAAGGTCTGTTGATAAGACAGAATCTGATCTCTGTATAGCTATAGGGGTTGATGAGAGAGGTATAGGGCTTGCTATTATGAATAGGCTGAGAAAAGCATCTGGGGGTGATATTGTTAAGTGTGACGATAAGATCTCTTAGACACATGGGTTGCCCATTAGCTAGGATAAATCTGTTTTTGTGAAATGCTCTGAGGGTCTCTACTAGCTATTGCTCCCTCTCCGTGTTATCTAGGCTAAATATTTAATCTCCTTCTATTTATTAGTTAAATGGTAGAGACAGGGGTGCACTGTAACGTCATCCTCTAGCAAGGCTGTTGTCGATAGTTCTAAGATTGGTGCGGGGAAAGGTTCCAGATCTTCTGTGGCTAGGTTGATAGAGTTCTACGACTCGATTGCAGATCTATATGATAGGTTCTTCACCAGCTATTCCCCCTTCTATAGGGAGCACTATTTAGCGCTAAAAAAGATCCTAGATCGGGTTATAAGCGATATTCCGAAGGGCTCTCTTGTGGCCGATGTTGGCTGTGGAACTGGCTATTGGGGTAGTTATCTAAAGAGCCTTGGGTATAGTGTTGTTGGTATCGATATATCCCCCAGATCTATAGGGATCCTTAGATCCAGGGGTCTTGACGGGGCTGTGGCCGATGCAAGGCTGCCTCCCCTTAGAAGCGGCGCTTTTGATCTAGCTATAGCTTTTGGTTCGGTTGTTAATCATCTAGAGGAGTTGCAACTATTCTTCCTAGGTGTAAACAGGATCCTTAAGAGCAGGGGTATCGTGATCTTTGACTTCGATAGTGCTAGCAGTGTTGATAACATGTACGAGGCCTTAGTTTTCGGCAACTCTACTAGGGAGTACCTAGGCTCTCTCTTCAGGATCTTTAGAAGTGGCTATAGGTTCTACTGGGATCTTGGTGGCTATCATATCAAGGTATATTCCCTCTCAGAGATCGTTAGGGCTGCAAGATCATTTGGTTTTAAGGTAGTAGACATTGTTCCTATACATACATACACCTCCCTGATCCCTTCTAGAGTATCTGAAAAGGGAGGATCTATTGTTGGCAGGGTGTTCGACGCTCTTCATATGCTGGAGAGGTTTGGCAGATTATTGCCGATATCATATATTATCTCTGTCTCTATAGTTATTGTTCTAAAGAAAGTATCCTGACTTTCGACAACTGTCGTTGTCTGTAAAGTCGGTTGACGATAAATGATATATATCCCCTAAGAATAGATAGAGAGGTGTTAATGCTTTGCCAGAAAAGCCGCTGGCTGGGATAATGGGTTGGGGTGCTTATATCCCTCTCTACAGGCTCAGGGCCTCTGAGATTGCAAGGGCTTGGGGATATCATGATTCTGTTGCTAAGAGTCTCTGGATCGAGGAGAAGGCTGTTGGGAGCGTTGATGAAGATACAATAACCATTGGTTGGGAGGCTTCTAGATACGCTCTTGCGAGGGCAAAGATAGATCCTGGAGAGATCGGTGCTGTTTTTGTTGGAACAGAGTCCAAGCCCTACGCCGTTAAACCTAGTGCAACGATAATTGCCGAGGCTCTGGGCATACCTCCCCAGAAGCTCTCATCGGATCTTGAGTTTGCGTGTAGAGCGGCATCGGAGGCTATGAGGATCAGTGTGGGGCTTGTGGCTAGCGGGATTATAAGGGCATCTCTTGTTATAGGCTCTGACACGGCTCAGGCTTCTCCTGGCGATGTGCTTGAATTAACTGCCAGTAGTGGAGGTGCTGCTTTTGTTATCGGGGATCCTTCAAGATCTGTTGCTATAATAGAGGATAGCTATAGCTATATAACAGATACCCCCGATTTTTGGAGGAGGGATGGTTCTCCCTATCCCGAGCACGGTGAGGCCTTTACCGGTGAGCCAGCGTATTTCAATCATATTATTAATGCTGTTAAAGGGCTTCTTGATAAGAGCGGTCTGAGGATCTCTGATTTCGACTACGTTATCTTTCATCAGCCCAATGGGAAGTTCCCGCTTCAGGTTGGCTCTAAGCTGGGGGTGCCTAGGGAGAAGATACTCCCAGGGATAGTTGTGCCATATGTCGGCAACACCTATAATGGCTCAGCCTTGCTGGGCCTGGCGAGGGTTCTCGACACTGCTAAGCCTGGGTCGAGGATCCTGTTGGCTCCTTTTGGTAGTGGTGCAGGTGCTGATGCCTTCTCTATCGTTGTTTCTGATAGGGTTGAGGAGAGGAGGAGCCTAGCCCCAACTGTTGATAGTATGATTAAGAGGAAGATATACATACAATATGGCGACTATCTCAAAGCTAGGAAGAAGATCGTGAGGATAGGGTGAGGTGACCTATGGTATCTGGCCGCGTGTTTATAAACGCTGGCAGTGCCATAGAGATCGATAGGCATTTTGATAAGGGCTTTAAAGCGCTTGCCCTTGACGCTGTTAGGAGGCTTGAGAGCAGCTATGGATCTATAGAGCCCGATACCCTTATTGTATCCTCGATGGCTCCGGAGACCATGTCGGAGCAGATAGGGATTGCAGGGATTATTGCTGACTATCTAGCTCTGAAGAGGCTCAAGGTATTGAGGGTTGAGATGGGTGAGGCAAGCGGTCTGGCATCTGTTCTTGCAGCATATTCTCTAGTCTCTTCTGGTCTTTCTAAGAGGGTCTTGGTTATTGGTGTTGAGAAGGTGACCGAGCACCAGGTGTCCATTACATCTAAGATCTACTCTATGATCGGTGATTCTGAGTACACAGGTTTCTACGGGATCTCGCCGGCCTCTGAGGCCGCGCTTCTAGCTAAGATCTATATGGATAGATATGGCTACTCCTATGAAGATCTATTTGTATGGCCTGTTCTAATGCATAGAAATGCTACGAAGAATCCGCATGCCCAGCTTAGGTTCTCTATAAAGAGCGATTCTTACAAAGACTCTCCCATAATCTCGGAGCCCTTGAGGCTTCTCGATGCATACCCATTCGGTGACGGTGCTTCCGCGCTCTATGTGTGTGACAAGCCTGGCGAGGCTTCTGTCGAGATCTCTGGGATAGGTTCTTCCAATAATACTGGTGATGCGCTCTCTAGAGAGGATCCTCTCTTCTTCTCATCTGTTAGAGAGAGTTTTGACGAAGCTCTCAGAGCGGCTGGGGTTGATAGGGGTTCTGTGAGATATATAGAGATCCATGATAGCTATACTCCGTACGCGTATATAGTACTCGAATCCCTAGGCCTCGTTGAGAGGGGCGATGCTCCCGAGAAACTCTCGGTAGAGTCTTCATCTATAGATGCTGTCTATGTTAATATAAGCGGGGGTCTTAAAGCTAGGGGGCATCCTTGGGGGGCTACTGGTGTTTACCAGGTGTATGAGGTTTTCCAATCTCTTTTAGGTAGATGGGGCCTGGATCTGGGCGATGGCTATGGAGCTGCCCAGAGTATGAATGGCCCTGGTTCTCAGAGCTATGTTGTTATTATGCGGAGGGTGGGGTGAGATGCTCAGAGACTCAGCTCCAAGGATATGGAGGATGAGGGAGAATCTATACAGGATCAGGTACTCTAGATGCAGATCCTGTGGTGCTGTGTTCTACCCAGTCAGGGCTTCTTGTATTAAGTGCTCTTCAAAGGATCTGGAGGTGAGGATCTCCTCAGGCCTGGGGACGCTTATCGAGTATACTGTGCTATACCAGGTTCCCGCAGGCTTGCAGGATAGCGCTCCAGTGATAGTAGGGGTTGTGAGGCTTGATGAGGGTTTTGAGGTGTATGGAGTTATAGTTGATGTGGATGCTAGAAGCATTAGAAAGGGTATGAGGGTCGAGGCTGTTCTTAGAAGGCTCAGAGTTGATGGTTCTTCTGGTTTGATAACTTATGGAGTTAAGTTTAGGCCTGTGATCGGTGTTGTCAATGGAGAAGCCCCTGATCAGTGATAAGCTGAGAGAGGTTATTGAGAGGCTCAAGAACGGGGAGGCTAGGCTCAGTGAAGTTGATGAGATCGTTGGTAATAAGAATCTTGGTGCGCTGGCCAGAAGGCTTTTCCTAGAGGATATCAGAGGAGTTTCTCTCTCCTCTATAGGCTCTACGATAATAGACTTTGAAGGCATTGTTGGCAGGAACATCGAGAACCCTATAGGGGCTGTTCAGATACCGCTGGGGGTTGCCGGCCCTCTGAAGATCGTGGGTGAGCATATATCGGGAGAGTTCTACATACCTTTGGCAACCACGGAGGGGGCTCTTGTTGCCAGTGTTTCTAGGGGTTGTAAGGCTATAACTATGAGTGGTGGTGCATATGCCGTTGTCTATAGAGATGGGATGACCAGGGCTCCTCTGTTTAGGACTCCCAGTGTTAAAAAGTCTCTTGAGCTTGCTAGATGGGTTTCCGAGAACCTCGACGAGATCAAGAGGGTTGCTGAGAGCACTACTAGGCATGGTAGGCTCGTATCTATAGAGCCATATATTGCTGGGAACAATGTTTGGCTTAGGTTTAGGTTCACCACTGGCGATGCTATGGGGATGAACATGGTTACAATAGCTGTTGATAGGGCTGCTAGGTTTATTGAAGAGAGGTTTGGCGATGCTGAGCTCGTTGCCCTGAGCGGTAATATGTGTGTTGATAAAAAGCCGTCCTATGTGAACGCTATTCTTGGTAGAGGTAAGAGCGTTGTTGCGGAGGCTATTATTAAAAAGGATGTTGTCTCCAGTGTGCTGAAAACAAGTGTTGAGGCCATGGTTGAGGTTAATAGTAGGAAGAATCTTTTGGGAACCTCTCTGGCAGGGGGTATAGGATTGAATGCACATGCAGCCAACGTGGTGGCGGCTATCTTTATAGCCACGGGGCAGGATGTAGCCCAGGTTGTTGAGAGCAGCATAGCTTACACATGGCTTGAGGAGACGCCCGATGGTGATCTATATGCGTCGGTAACCCTACCAAGCCTAGAGGTGGGAACAGTTGGTGGGGGAACATGGCTTCCTACACAGAGAGAGGCCCTATCGCTTCTAGGTGTCTATGGGCCTGGCGAGCCCCCCGGTGCTAATGCTGTTAAGTTCGCTGAGATAGTCGCATCTACCGTGCTTGCTGGTGAGGTGAACCTTATCGCTGCTATAGCTTCTGGAGAGCTTGCTAGGGCCCATGAGAGGCTCGGCAGGTCTCGCCTGGTTAGCTAGGTATTAAGTTCTATGTAGAGTGGTTTTTATAGGAGTGGCTCTTTTGAGTGGGTGGAGACCTCTCCTCGCTTCTGGGAGGCTTGTTGGGGACTATACACCAATAAGGATCTATCAGGATGTTGCTAGGGAGATGGGCAGGGATCCAGGGGCTGTTGTTATCTCTTCCAACGATCTAAAGCGTCTCAGAGAGGCTGTTGCAAGCGGTGCTAAGGATATAGGGGGTCTTGTTTCGACTTTGGGGTCGATTATAAAGAGCAGGATAGATCCTGTTGTTGCTAGGGAGGCTTATAAAAGATACCTTGGTGTTGATGTTGGTGAAGATAGGGCTGTTGAAATGATCTCTGATCTTGTTGCTAAGTGGTGCATCGAGGCCGCGGAGATCATGGGTGTTATCAGGATAAAGGGTCCCTAGATCTGTTCGAGGGCTTGTTCTATGTCGCTTATAATGTCTTCTATGTTCTCGAGACCCACTGATATTCTTATCAGGCTGTCGCTTATCCCTATGGCTTCCCTCTCCTCTTTCGAGTAGTGTCTATGGCTCATGGTTGCCGGGTGGCTCACGATGGTTTCGGGCCCTCCGAAGGTTCCTGCTGGTTTGATTATTTTTAGCTCTCCCATGAATCTCAGGGCTCCCTCTAGGTTTGTCCTGAGCTCCACGCTAACTATACCTCCATATCCTTTGAGTATTTTTTTAGCTGTTCTGTGGCTTGGGTGGCTTTCCAGCCCTGGGTAGTATATTTTGGCTATTTTCTTGTTATCTTGAAGCGCTTTTGCTAGGGTCTCGGCGTTTTTGTTGTGGTGATGGATCCTTATGTGGAGTGTTTTTAACCCTCTTATTACTAGGAAGGATGTGAATGGATCCATTATTGTTCCCAGATCTGATCTCTTGTCCCTTATCTGTTCCACGAGATCTGGTTCTCCGGCTACTATTCCTCCTATTATGTCGTTGTGCCCTCCTAGGTATTTTGAAGCGCTGTGGATCACTATGTTTGCGCCAATCTCTGAGGGTCTGAGGTTTATTGGTGTTGGTATGGTGTTATCCACTATGAGTATTGTTCCCCGGCTTCTACATATTTTTCCAAGCTCTTCGAGGTCTATTACTTTTAACAGCGGGTTTGATGCTGATTCCACAAAAACAATGTCTGGCTTCCATCTCTCTGTATTGTCTATTATTTCTTCTGGTGACGATTCTAGTAGCTTGAACCCTATTTTTTCTGAGAGTTCTCTTGATAGAAAGACTATTCTTGAGAATATGTCCCTCTGGATCAGCATTTTTGCCCCCGGCTTTAGGAGTGTTAGGAATGTTGTTGATATTGCCGACATTCCCGAGGAGAAGGCAGCAGCCGATCCGTATCCTTCGATCTCTGCTATCTTCTCTTCAAGCGCTGTCACGGTTGGGTTCGACTCTCTCGAGTATAGATATACTCTTGCCAGTGAGGGTGTTATGAACCCTGCTGTGAGGTATATAGGGATTTCTAGGGGTTTCTCAGGCACTATGATATCTTCTCCCGAGTGTATAAGTTTTGTTCCGATCCCCTTGGCCTCCACATGCCCCCACCCCCGCTCTATCTCTTTTCTACTACTATCGCTATTGAATATATATATTTATTTCGCTCTGTTCCTAGCGGCTATGACTATAAGATCTCCAACGTTTGTCCCGGTATATCCTGTGACAATGCTTCTCCCGAGCTTTGAGAGTGCTGTGTAGCTATCGTTGTTATCCAGACACTCTATAGGATCTATCCCCTGTTTCTCGGCATCTTCTAACAACATCCAGTCCCCCATACCGCCTGCCCCGGGGCTGTTGCCATCGATCCCATCGCTCCCTATTGATGCAACTATGCTTTCCCCCCATTCCTTGAGCTTTAGTGACGCTGCTAGTGCTAGCTCGTGGTTTCTTCCTCCAACACCTTTTCCGGTAACCTTTACAGTTGTTTCCCCCGCTGCTAGTGCTATTGCTGGTGGCTTTAGTGGTTCTCCGTGGGCCAACATGGTTCTGGCTATTCCTGCTAGTGCTTTTCCGATCTCTCTTGCCTCCCCCTCTATCATGTTGCTCAGCACAATAGATCTATAGCCTTTAGATATGCTTACTCTATACATCTCCCTAAGGCTGTCCATGCTCGATGCTATTATCACGTTCTCTATGCTTTCTAGTAAGGGGTCGCCGGGCTTTGGGGTTTCCTCTAGCTCTCCTCTGCACCCTCTGTCGAGGATCTCTGCTATGTTTCTAGGGATCTCGTGGTTTTTCAGTCTTCTTCTTACTATTCTTTGGGCATCGCAATAGGTCGATCTATCTGGTGCTGTGGGCCCCGAGGCTATTGTATCCAGGCTATCTCCTATAACATCGCTTATGATTAGAGCAACTACTCTGGCTCCTTTTTCTCTAAGCATTCTGCCGAGTCTTCCGCCCTTCACTGCCGATAGGTGTTTTCTAACTATGTTGAGCTCCTCTATGGTTGCTCCAGATCTCATGAGGCTGTTCGTTATCTTTGCTATATCCCCTATCTCGACCCCCTCTATGGGTATTTCGAAGAGCGATGAGCCTCCTCCGGATATTAGTAGGAGCACTGTGTCGTCTTTACCTACTTTGCTCAGGATCTCTAGGAGTTTTCTCGATGCCTCCAGGGTTTCTCTACCTGGTAGTGGGTGCTCTCCAAAGAGGATCTCGCTTTCCATTTTCTCGGGAGTTGGGTGCTCTCTTGGGGCTATTATTACGCTCTGATCCACAAGATCTCTTAGCACTTTTTTCACTCCTCTCAGCATCTTTATAGAGGCCTTTCCAAAGCCTGCAACTATTACTCTGCCCCTCAACCCGATCCTCTTCCCATCGATCTCGAGATTTTTTCCTCTAAGCCTAAGCCTAGCGGGGATCACGATCTCCGGGTCGGCTGCTCTCAATCCCGCCTCGAGGATCTCGACCACATCGCCGTGAAGATCGCTGTGGACCAGCTCTTCCCGATTAATTATATACATATATCTACCCAAATACTGTGCTGTGGGCAAGCTATAAAAAAGATATATAGCCCGGGGCCCATGGTTTTTGGTGCTTTTCTCAACATGCTGCAACACCCCGGCTAGGTATATGGGAAGATGGTTAAGTAGAGGGGCAGGACACCGAGATGGGCAACCCATTTCAAAGGCTCTACGGGCGCGGTGTTTATGCGGTTTATATATAGCAATGGATATTTAGCGGAATATTTATGAGAGAAATACGGGGATGATAGCTGTGAACATCCTAGAAACACTATAGAAAGGGTTTTAAGCTCCAAAAACCACTAATAATATTGGGCTCTGCCCTCCCCGCGATCCCCGGCGGCGGCTCGGGTAGACGGGGATGAAACATCCCTGGATGAAACACCGGCCTCCAATCGCGGGGACAGATCACGCTAACAAATGGGGGTCCGAAGCCCCGGGGAAGCTATCCCCGTAAGGCTCGGATCCGACATAGGCGCCCCAGAAACACCACGCACCACTCCAAGCCACAGCCCCCGCGGCCTTGCGGCCGCGACTCCGCTTGATCCTGGCGGACCCGACCGCTATCGGGGTGGGGCTAAGCCATGGGAGTCGTACGCCCCAGAAAGGGGCGTGGCGGACGGCTGAGTAACACGTGGCTAACCTACCCTCGGGACGGGGATAGTCCCGGGAAACTGGGGCTAATCCCCGATAGGTGGGGAGGCCTGGAACGGTTCCCCACCCAAAGGCCCACACTGGGATGTTGGTGTGGGCGCCCGAGGATGGGGCTGCGGCCCATCATGGTAGTTGGCGGGGTAACGGCCTGCCAAGCCTATAACGGGTAGGGGCCGTGAGAGCGGGAGCCCCCAGATGGGCCCTGAGACAAGGGCCCAGGCCCTATGGGGCGCACCAGGCGCGAAACCTCCGCAATGCGGGAAACCGTGACGGGGTCACCCCGAGTGCCCCGAAGAGGGGCTTTTCCCCGCTGTAAGAAGGCGGGGGAATAAGCGGGGGGCAAGTCTGGTGTCAGCCGCCGCGGTAATACCAGCCCCGCGAGACCAAGAGCTCTCGACATGGGCAGGTTTTATGATTAAATTTATAAGTCATGTAAAGAGAAAAGAGAAAGAGTAATATTGAACATGGACGAAAAGTATCCCGTAGGCTTCATTCACTATAGAAATATATGGTTGTCGATCAGTTTCCAGAATAGTTGGTAAGTTAGATTTTAGACATCCCAAATGGAAAAGAATGTATTTCGATCTCAACCTTTCACCCAAGCTTCATATACTCGTCCATGTCGGGACTCTTGGCGCGTATGGTTGGGACGATTATTGGGCCTAAAGCGGCCGTAGCCGGCCCGGTAAGTCCTCGCTGAAATCCTCGGGCTCAACCCGAGGGCGGGCGGGGATACTGTCGGGCTAGAGGGCGGGAGAGGCCGGGGGTAGTCCCGGGGTAGGGGCGAAATCCGATAATCCCGGGAGGACCACCAGTGGCGAAGGCGCCCGGCTGGAACGCGCCTGACGGTGAGGGCCGAAAGCCGGGGGAGCGAACCGGATTAGATACCCGGGTAGTCCCGGCTGTAAACGATGCGGGCTAGGTGTTGGGCGGACTTAGGGTCCGCCCAGTGCCGCAGGGAAGCCGTTAAGCCCGCCGCCTGGGGAGTACGGCCGCAAGGCTGAAACTTAAAGGAATTGGCGGGGGAGCACCACAAGGGGTGGAGCCTGCGGCTTAATTGGAGTCAACGCCGGGAATCTCACCGGGGGCGACAGCAGGATGATGGCCAGGCTGACGACCTTGCCTGACGCGCTGAGAGGAGGTGCATGGCCGTCGCCAGCTCGTGCCGTGAGGTGTCCGGTTAAGTCCGGCAACGAGCGAGACCCCCACCCCCAGTTGCTACCACCCCCAGAGGGGGTGGGCACTCTGGGGGGACTGCCGCCGTTTAAGGCGGAGGAGGGAGGGGGCCACGGCAGGTCAGCATGCCCCGAAACCCCCGGGCTGCACGCGGGCTACAATGGCGGGGACAGCGGGTTCCGACCCCGAGAGGGGGAGGTAATCCCTGAAACCCCGCCGTGGTTGGGATCGAGGGCTGAAACTCGCCCTCGTGAACGCGGAATCCCTAGTAACCGCGCGTCAACATCGCGCGGTGAATACGTCCCTGCTCCTTGCACACACCGCCCGTCGCTTCACCCGAGCGGGGGCTGGGTGAGGCCTGCTCTCCCCGGGTTTCCCGGGGTGGGTGGGTCGAACCCAGCCTCTGCGAGGGGGGAGAAGTCGTAACAAGGTAGCCGTACCGGAAGGTGCGGCTGGATCACCTCCCTTTGGGTGCCGTGGCTTGGGGTGCGTGAGAGTGTTTCTGGGGCGCCTTTTATGAAGCCCTCCTGCTGGGCTGATCTGTGAGGAGTTCCTCGGAAGGGGCTCCTATGAGCGTCGGCAACCCACAGCATATACCGGGCTGGCTCCCCCTGGGGGCCTGCGGCAAGACGCCGCGCGGCGGATGACTCGGCTCGGGCGCCGAAGAAGGGCGCGGCAAGCGGCGAAATGCCCGGGGGAGGCGCAGGCAGCCGTCGAACCCGGGATACCCGAATGGGAATTCCCGCCACGGGTAAACCCGTGGCATCTGGGGCCTGGTAACCCAGGCCCTGGAGGGGAACCCCCCGAACGGAAACATCTTAGTAGGGGGAGGAAAAGAAATCAAACGAGATCCCCTGAGTAGGGGCGACCGAAAGGGGGACAGCCCAAACCAAACCCGCCGGCGACGAGCTGGTGGGGATGTGGTGTTACTGGGCTCGCGGCTGGGGATCCGATCCCCAGCGGGCCGACACCGGGTAGCCGAAGTGGGCTGGAAAGCCCCGCCGTAGAGGGTGATAGCCCCGTAGGCAAAACCCGGTGGGCCCGCGCCGCGAGCCAGAGTACCACGGCTTGGTTTTGCCGTGGGAAGTTGGGGGGCTCCGACCTCCAAGGCTAAATACGTCCCGAGACCGATAGCGAACTAAGTACCGTGAGGGAAAGTTGAAAAGCACCCTGGGAGAGGGGGTGAAAAGAGCCTGAAACCGCGCGGCTACTCATGGTACGGCCCGAAAGGAATGATCTCTCCTGAAGGAAACCCGAGCGATCGGGGAGTACGAGGGGGAGTAACCGGGGTCGTGCCTTCCGTCTTGAAACACGGGCCGGGGAGTTCACGGCTGTGGCGAGGCTAAGGGGGTCAGCCCCGAAGCCGTAGGGAAACCGACATGCCCGCAGCGGGCTTTGCCCGTGAGGGGCGGGGTCTGCAAGGGCCCGGAGTCACAGCCGTGAGACCAGAAACCGGGCGATCTAGGCGGGGGCAGGGTGAAGCCGGGGGAAACCCCGGTGGAGGCCCGAAAGGGTGTTGACGTGCAATTCACTCCCATGACCCCCGTCTAGGGGCAAAAGACCAATCTAGCCCGGTGATAGCTGGTTCCCGCCGAAGTGCGTCCCAGCGCAGCCCCGCCGGAGGCTGGTCACGGGGTAGAGCGACGGATTGGAGCGGTATGGAGGGAAACCTCCAGCCGCTCCAGTCCAACTCCGAACCCGTGGCCGCCGTAGATGGCGGGAGTGGGGCTTCCCGGGGTAAGCCTGGGAGCCGAGAGGGGAAAAACCCAGACCGGGGTTAAGGCCCCCAAGAGCCGACTAAGTGCCAACCAAAGGGCGTCCCGGGCCTTAGACAGCGGGGAGGTGGGCCTAACAGCAGCCATCCTCTAAGGAGTGCGTAACAGCTCACCCGCCGAGGCCCGGGGCCCCGAAGATTGGTCGGGGCTTAAGTCGGCCGCCGAGACCCCGGGGCTCCCTCCCTGTGGGAGGGAGATCCGGTAGGCGGGCGCTGTGGTGGGGCAGAAGCCGGGCCGTGAGGTCCGGTGGACCCGCCACAGTTGCGGATCCCGGCGGTAGTAACAGCAAAGAGGGGTGAGAATCCCCTCCGCCGGAAGGGCCAGGGTTCCTCGGCAACGATCATCAGCCGAGGGTTAGCCGGTCCTAAGGCCACCCGTAACTCGGCGTGGCCGAAGGGAAAGGGGTTAATATTCCCCTGCCGCGGGGGTAGGTGCGGCAACGCAGGCCCCAGCCCCGACGCCTCGGGGTAGGCCGACCGGGGCAGCCGCCCCGGCTAACCGCTGAAGGCCGTGGAGTGCCGTAACGGCGAGAAGCGGCTGAAAGCGGGAATGGGCTCCCGTATGGGGGCTTCGGCCGAGCCCTGGGGCCCGTGAAAAGGGGCTGGGGAGCGATCCCCCGCGACCGTACCGAGAACCGACACAGGTGCCCCTGGGTGAGGAGCCCAAGGCGGGTGGGGGCTAACCCGGGCTAGGGAACTCGGCAAATTGGCCCCGTAACTTTGGGAGAAGGGGTGCCTGCGACCCTGGGCCAAGCCTGGGGCCGCAGGTCGCAGTGACCAGGGGGTCCTGACTGTTTAATAAAAACATAGCTCCCCGCAAGCCCGAAAGGGTTTGCACGGGGGGTGAATCCTGGCCACTGGCGGTTCGTGAAACCGGGGTCCAACCCGGCGAAGCGCCGCTGAAGGCCGGGGGTAACTCTGACCCTCTTAACGGGCGGCTGCTTATGTTTGTTCTCTCGTAGGGCAGCGCCCGGGAGATAGGTAGCCAAATGCCTTGCCGGGTAAGTTCCGGCGCGCATGAATGGATCAACGAGGGCCCCACTGTCCCAGCCCGGGACCCCGTGAAGCCCACGGAGCCAGTGCACAGGCTGGCATCCCCCCGTAGGGAGAGAAGACCTTGTGGAGCTTTACCGCAGCCTGGCGTTGGCCTCTGGGCCTTGGTGCGTAGCGTAGGCGGGAGGCTATGTAGCGCTCCTCTCGGGGGGCGCTGAGCCGCCAATGAAACACCGCCCCCCAGGGCCTGGGGGCCTAACCCCGGGGAACCGGGGGACAGCGTCAGGTGGGCGGTTCGGCTGGGGCGGCACGCCCGCGAAAAGATAACACGGGCGCCCAAAGGCCGGCTCAGGCGGGTCAGAACTCCGCCGTAGAGTGCAAGGGCAAAAGCCGGCCTGACCAGGCCCTTGAACACAAGGGGCCTGGCCGGGAAACCGCGGCCTAGCGAACGCTCGTGCCCCCCTCGGAGGGGGCCGGGCATGACAGAAAAGTTACCCCAAGGATAACAGGGTCGTCGCGGGCGAGAGTTCATATCGACCCCGCGGTTTGCTACATCGATGTCGGCTCTTCCCATCCTGGGGGTGCATAAGCCCCCAAGGGTGGGGCTGCCCGCCCATTAAAGGGGAACGTGAGCTGGGTTTAGACCGTCGTGAGACAGGTCGGACTCTACCCACGGGGGGTGCGGGCCGCCTGAGGGGAAGGTGACCCAAGTACGAAAGGAACGGGTCGCCGCGGCCTCTAGTCTACCGGTTGTCCGGCAGGGCATATGCCGGGCAGCCACGCCGCAAGGGATAACCGCTGAAAGCATCTAAGCGGGAAGCCCACCCCGAAAAGAGGCGGCCGCTCCGCCCGCGAGGGCGGACGAGGGCTCCCGTAGAAGACGGGGTTGATGGGGCGGGGGTGTAAGCCCCGAGGGTTTCCGAGGGGTGAGCCTGCCGCTCCCAATCGCCCGAGGTCGTGGGCTTGCCCAGGGGATGCTCACGCGGCGTTGGCCGTGTGGGGAGCTGGCCCGGGTGCTATTGTGGGTTGCCGGCGCTCGTGGGGTCTCGATATTATGTGATATAAGTTTCCATGCTATATTGAGTTTGTGCGTGTTATGGGCTCCACGCTTGGGGGTTTTCTGGCTGGGTTTGGTTTGTGTTTGTTTATAGTTTCTTTAGGGGTTTTCTATGGGCTTTATACAGCTTATACGGGTTCTCTACAGTGGGTTGATGATATTAACAGGATCTATGATCTCAGCCACAGTGATTCTTATCAGAGGGCGATCATGGTTATGAGGAACATATCCAGCATCGTGGGCCCCTTGACAGACATTGCCAGGATCCTTGGTATTAATCAGAGCTATACCCAGTATCTCTCGGAGATATCTAGGGGTGCTAGCTATATGGAGGAGATCCAGAGGGCTAGTGAGAGGGCTAAGAGCGCTGTTTCTTCACTGCCTTTGGCAATGCTGGCTGATATAGCTATAATTATTGCATCTATAGTGATGATTATATATGGCTATAGGCTTATAAAGAAGCAACAATAGCTCATCCAAAGCCGGTTTCCTTAAGGCAAGACATGTGAAAGATCAGAGCTTATCTTAGGAGATATGGGGCGTCGGAAACCAGCGTGGGGGCCTGTTTTGCTAGCTTTGTTTCGAGGCGCCGGGGGTTTAGATGTCTTCAGGATTTTGTTATAAAGTAGCAGGAGCAATAGCTGTTTTCAGCATTATCGCGGCATTAACCCCGATCTTTCTATTTATAGCTACTAGAGCAAAGCCTCTATCAATGATCATTAGGAGGGCTTCACAGGCCTCGAGAAGCGCCTGTTAGAGAAGGCAGGAGGTTCTGGGTATATAGCTATATAGAAGAGATCTAACGGGGTATTGTTTCCTATAGATCGTAGACCATAAAAGCCAGCCCTAGCTACCTAGCCCTCGGCTTTTCCCAATATATCGTGGGAGGTGTTTTTTCTGCAGAACCTGCAGTAGTGGTAGAGAGACTCGAAGTCAGAGATCCTGTAGCTGGCCTCGAAGATCCAGATCTTTCCACAGGATCTGCATCTAAGCCTCCACCCAGGCATTCAGCGCCCTGGATATAAGTTACCTCTTCTATATATATTGGGCCCCGATGTGGCCGACGGGCGGTCTGATCTGTGAGGAGCCACTGTAGCCCTTAGGGGCCCGATGCTGAGCAGCGGATCAGGTGATCGGTGATCGATCTTAGAGGCTGAGGCGCTATTGCTCCTAACATGGATAAGATAAACCCAAACACGATAAGAGATCTCTACAGATCAATACTAGACGGAGCAGCAGGCTTTGTCAAAGCAGGGCTCTCAAGAAGATTCGCGGAGATCGAGGATAGGGTTAGAAAGCTCCTAGAAAACCATACCATAAATAGCCAGCGCAAAACACCCACTAAGCCCCTACACAGCGTGCAAAAGAAAAGCTCTATCAAACATATCGTGGAGCCCGGATGGGGGTAGATGTAGCAATGCTCCTCAACGCCCATAGATCGGGCTTCCGAATCCTGGAAACAGATCTAGAGCTAAAAGAAGCTGCAAGGAAAAACAGCAGGAAATATATCGAGAACAATTAATAGAAATAGCAGAAGCAATACTAAAGAGAGCGAGAGATGATTGAAAAATAGGCGCGAAGAAGATGGGTAAAAAGACAAAAATCTAGAGGAAGTGGCCTCATCAACATGGGGCACATAATAGTAAGGACATCGCACCACACACTTCCAGCGCCCTCAGCAGTGGGAGAGACAGACCCAGCTGGCTTAGTAATACTAATAGATAGATCCAGAGAGGCGGCTGAAACGCTGGCAGCAAGAACGGGGAAAGGCTATTGCAGGCGACCCTTAACACAAAGATCGCAGAGATAGCTAAAAACCTACAAAATACCCCTAATAACAATAGTAAGCAACCCGCTAAACCAGGAGGAAGCTATGGCCAGAGGCTCGGACTATGTTATAAGCCCCTCGTCACAGATATGATCAAATGTTAAAGTCATAATATCTATAGACAGGTGGGTTAAGGCAACAACGCCAGGGCTTTTCGGAATAGACCTCTACCTATATAGAGCGGTGAAATCATCAGTGCCGGCATAACCCTCTCACAGATCAGGGAAGAACTTGGGGGCACGGGGCATTACGCTATAGGATTGATAAAAAATCGATAAAAACAGGCTCGAAGTGGTGAGGGATTCTATAGAAAAAATGGCAGGGATCAAGAGTATATATCTAGATCTCAACATTTCTTAGCTGCTCCAAAACATATTCCCTTATCTCCCTCGGGCTAGGAAGATCCCTAACAATCTTTCCACCAGCCATATACTGATCAAGCATAGGCTTAGCCCTAGAACCATCTCTACATAGAGGCGGCTCGGAGCCCCAGGGTAGAATATATCCCTCAATGCTCCCCCCACATCTATAGAGCTGCTTGAACCCCGGAAGCTTCCCTCTCTTCGAAATAGGAACCCATTTTCCGTCTCTCATAACCTCAACTATATCCATGCTGATATCAACGCTAGGGGGAAAGGCTATAGATGTCCCGACACCGAATCCATCGACAAGATCTCTGAGCTGGATCACCTCCTTCTCATCGATCCCACCGCTGACAAAGATCTTAACATCCCTATACCCATTAAGATCCAGGGTCCATCTAACCTCCCTAACAATCATAGCCATATTACCCCTTCTAGAGCTCGGGGTGTCGAGCCTAACACCATATAGCCTCTTCCCCAGAAGCTGGGCAGCCATGAGGCTCTCAACCCTCTCGTCGTAGAAAGTATCGACAAGCATGATCCTCGGGACATCGGGCTCCATAAGCTCGTCAAAGGCAGACCAGGTCTTAACCTGGTCTCCGAAGATAATTATCAGGGCATGGGGCATAGTACCGACGGGCTTAACCCCGAGAAGCTCCTCGCTATAGGCCCCAGAAACAGCGTTGCACCCACCTATAAACGCGGATCTATCGAGCATAGGCCCTATAGCTGGGTGGGCAGCCCTTAAGCCGAAGAAAACAACCATCTTATCCCCAGCAAGCCTCTTGATCCTAGCGGCTTTGGTAGCCACTGATGAGGCGTGCCTTAAGATCCCGAGGAGAGCTGTCTCGAGATCCAGTATCTCGCCAATAGGCCCCTCTAGGACAAACACAGGCTCCAGAGATCTAAATATGGTTCCCTCGGGAACAGAGTAGATATTAACATTGCGGCCCTCGAAGAGTCTCAAGGCATCTTCAAGGCCTGCAAAAACAGCCCAGCTCCACCCCTGTGGAAGCCCATAAACATGGGCCTCGATCCTAACCATGGTTTTATCTAGACCCTTCTCCCCCAAGATCTTCAAGCTCCTCTTGAAATATATATCGGTAACCCAGCCGGACTTTATCTTCTCCCAACTGGCAATAGCCAAAACATTCCCCAAAAGCTCTTATTTCTACAGTCTTAATTAACGTTAGAGGGCCAAGTGTTTCTGCTAACTCAAGAGGCTCTATAGGGCACGCTTCTCCCAGCAATTTGTTGTCTATGCTAGCGTTGATGCTACCGAGAATAGGGTTATGGCTACCGTTGCTGCTATGTAGAACAGGATCCAGACGCTTATAACAAGCTCAGCCTCCCCCACGCCAGTTCTTGATGATGAGGCTATGTGGGCCATGGTTATAGGTGCTCTCGGATCTCTGTTAGCCCTTATAATCCCCTTTTCCACAGCGACTGGCCTGGTCTTGATGAGGCTTTTCTCCTTAAGGCCACCTATGCTCGTTATTATCGAGAACCCGTTTATTATCATGGGGAAGAGGGCCATCACAACCAGAAACTCTGATCTGCAGTATATCCCTAGAAAGGCTATCCAGGAGCCAGCTATAAAGGATCCCGCATTGCCCACAAACACCCTTGCTGGGTATGTGTTGAGGAGCAGAAACCCTGCTATGGAGGCCTCGATAGCTAGTATGGTTAGAAAAGCTGTATCTTGATCCAGAGATCTCGGGATCATTAGTGGTGAGAGAACAGCGAGGGACACCATTATCGAGCCAGCAAGCAGGCCGTTATGAGTATCCATCATGTTGGCAGCATTTAGGGCAACTGCGTACGCGGATGGTATTAGAAATACATAAAGGATCCTGGCCCCTATATCCCCTAGAAACGGTATAAATAACCTCGGCTCGTACAGGCCAAAAATAAGGTGGATCAGGCCGGGGGTTATTGATAGGAGCACCTTTCTGGTTGCTGGAAGCGTCTTCAGATCATCGATCAGGCCAGTAACCATCGAGGTGATCGAAACTAGCAGGAGCGTTAGAGTAGCTGCCGATGGCTTTAAAATAAAAACCATGATCGGGGCGGCTATAAGAGATAATCCTCCTATCCTCACAGCATAGCTCTCCCAGCTCTTGTGAACATCCTTCCCAACTATCCCTAGCCTCAAACCGATCCTAAAGATCAGAAGGGCTAGTGCAAGGGTTATTAGATACGTGATCGCAGCTGTTAAAAACGCTGAGGCAGCTCTATCCAACTTATAAATACCACCAAATAGTGCTCCTGGGGAATATAAGCTAAACCCTATATCAGCTGGGCACGTAATAGAGATTCGTGGTAGGGCAATGGGAAAAGCGTGTATAGATCTAGATGATTCTCTCTTAGTAGATCTAGACGGTGTTGTCTGGCTCGGGAGAAAGCCTGTGGAGGAAAATCTAGCGGCTATTAGATCCTTAATAAGCAGGGGAGCCAGGATCTTTTTCCTAACGAACAACTCCACGAGAAGCAGAGCGCTCTATGCGAATATGTTGAGAAATATTGGCATAGAGGTCGAGCCAAGCAACATTGTTACCAGCGGCTATCTAGCGGTAGCATGGCTTAGTGAGAAGAGAGGATCGGCGAGGGTCTATATACTAGGAGAGGAGGGGTTGGTTGAAGAGGCCGTGATAGCTGGCCACAGGATCCTTACTGGTGAGGAGGCCTCTAGATCTGATGCAATTATCGTAGGCCTCGATAGGAACCTAACCTACCAGAGGCTGAGAGCGGCTGTGAGGGCTCTTCTAAAAGGATCTCTCTTTATAGCAACAAACACTGATCATGTGATCCCCGTGGAGGACGGTCTAGACCCAGGTGCAGGGGCGATAATAGCTGCGCTGGAGACCGCCACCGGGAGAAAGCCTGATTTCGTTGCCGGAAAGCCTAACCCGTGGATCATAGATCTTATAGAGAGAATGCACGGCATTTCGAGGGAGAACATAGTGGTTGTAGGGGATAGGATAGATACAGATATGAGGCTAGCTATATCTGCAGGCGTAAGGGGCATCCTCGTCCTCACAGGCCTAACCAAAGAGGAGGATCTATCGAGGATCGTTGGAAAGGAGGATCTCACAGCCAGTGGGGTCTCAATTATTAGATCACTTAAAGATCTTATTGATAGGTGTAGATAATAACCATTGATAACCACTATATAGCTGCAGCTATATTTTATAATACTAAAAACTTCACCTCTATGAGGCGGGAATGGCTTAAGATCATGTTCTCTGCAGCTATAAGGCTTTGGGAATAGGGCATGTTGCCCGACCCCGAGAGCCAAGGCCAGGGAGGCTGGCCCACAGCACCCCCAACAGGCAAATAAGGCCTCAACACAAAGCCAAGCTAAACACAAGAAGCCGCCCTAAAGGGCGGGGAAGAGACCATCCATCTGCTTAGGATATCTAGCCTAGATACTAAATTTTAGCGAAAAAAGATATATAGGTCCAAAATAGTAGCAGGGACTTCGGGTGGGAGTTACAGTTATGGGCATATGGGAAGATACAGAGATACATAGAGTATGAGGCGAAATTATTGGGATTAGAGGTTAAACACGTATATCCCGATGGGACTTCGAAGATATCAACCATAGGTGGGGAGCTAAAATTCATAGGCTATAGATATGCTATCCTCCCCAATGGATATATACTCTCAAGAGATCTAATAGTATTGTGGAACATAGCATTAAGGTACTACCGGAGGCTTAGGAGCCTGCTTATGAGGGGCTTTGGTGTGGGTAGAGCCCCGAGGTCCAGCGATGTGGAGATGAAAAACCCGATCCAGTGGAGAAAGCCTGTGTCCAAAGTAATAATAAGAAGTGATAGTAATTTAGGTATTCAAAGTAGCTAAGCTAAGGACATTAGTTCCATCTAGCGACTATCCTGTGGCATCTAGAGAAAGATCTGTTGCTATAGAGAAGACACTGCCTCTAATACCTAAGAAGACTTTTGATCCATGTACTCGGTTCTTTGCAAATCTAGAGAAAAAAGAGATAAAGCTGGTGGCCCTAGTATCAATAATAGATTTGTGAGAAAAAGGCTAAAGATTGGAAGGGAGCTGTAGATAGTAATCTATCTTTGAAACATATTTGCCAGCGCTGTTTTCGCTACCTAGCCTCTATGATCTGAAGCTCTAGGCTTACCCGTGCCTCCCCCTTGCCTTGGGCTGTCCAGCTTATTCTGAGGCTAACGCTGTATTCCCCCGGCTCTATATCCATTGGGGCGTCGTATCCAGGTATCAAGACCAAGATCCTATAGCACCCGCCTATTGAGTAGAGACACGGCATCTGTATGGTGTATTGCTTCTCACCCCTCTTGAGGATCATTTCACCCGATATTATCAGGGATAGATTAGAGATATTATCTGGGACCATAGATCCTGGTGTTCCGCTCACCTTAACCATGATCCTTGAGGTGTTTTTCACAACAAGCTTAGCTATGTTGTCAAAGATCTTGGAGCCCTCGCTCTCCCCCACCAAACCCAGGTCTATGTTTATAGTGCTTGGGCTCATCTCAACATTGCCGGGATTATTGCTTGGCGAGAAAGTCCCCCCAATCCTTATTACACCAACAAGGCTATTTACAGCATATGCTGCGGCTATAGAGGTAAAGGCTACCACTATTGCGAACAAACCGATCCTTTTCACATGATCCAAGCAAGCCCCACCGAGCATCATGCGTCTCAACATATATATCTATATCTTTAGAACGCGCAGCACAGAAGGTGTTTAATGCGTGGAACGCCTGAATCCCCGTTAGATCCTATACAGCAATATAGATCTCCTAGTTCTTTAGGTTACCGCCCTATACGTTCTTCGGCAGGGGTATATAGTAGTGAGGAGTTTGTAGCTGGATAGCCTTGTTGGGGAGCACAGAGCTATCAGGAGAGCATTGAACTCTCTCCTGCTCTCTGCATCATCAACATATATGCCGGGCGTGAAAAACCCTATAGAACATGTGTTGCCTCTCTATAAAGAGTTTAAGGGCATATCATAGGTTCTTGCCACCATAGGATGGAAGAAGCTCTAGCACAGTTGCTGGCATCCTATGGGTATAGATTTAACAAGGATCTCGTGCAGCTGCATGCGAGTATTAGGGATAGGTTTAAGGATCTCATGGCGGCCTATGTATCAGGCGATAGGGGAGAGGAGCTGGCATTTAGGGCTGCTATATACTATGAAGCTATGGAGGAGCATATAGAGGATGAAGAGAAAGCCGTATTTACCGAGATACTTGGTGCTGTGTCGAAAGCAAGGCTTAGTCATCAAGTTATCAAGCAAGTGTTCGAAGAGATCGTAGAGGGGCTCGGTGAAGGCTTTCATGGAAAGATGCTGGAGCTTGTTAGCGAGATAGAGAACAGGCTCTCCAAGATAATCTCTGGAAGCGGTGCAGCAGCGATAAACGCTATTCCCATAAAACCCTATGAAAGACATGCCTTGATAAAGAAAAATAATCCGGGAGATCAGGGAGAGGGATATATAAACCGATCCTTAAATGATCACGAGCCGATCCCCTTATACTACGAGCTGATCCACACGGAAGCGGCTTCAACCAGGATCTCTTCCGATCAAAACAGCTATCGAGCAGAGTATGGGTATTCAGATAGCTCTACGAGAGCAATGCAAATAGCTATTCTGCCGCGATATAATTGTAGCATTAACCCTAGACTCTTAAGGAATCAACAAAACCTTCTTCGAGGGAACATTATAACTGAAAACCCCGCCCCTATAAGGCAGGGATGGATCGGCCTAAAGGCTAATAGCAATGAGGCTTCGGGGATGATGGCGTGTTGCTAGAACCCTGATGGTTAAAAAAGGTAGCTCGCACCGTAACGAGTGGTGCGGGATAGGGCTGAGGCGTTTCTAAACCGGCATATGAGGCCTAGGGTGTAAAGCCATGGCTGAACGCTAGAAGCCCCGCCCTTCAGGGCGCATCATAGCTTAGATCTTCTCTCTAGAGTGTTAGAGGATCATATAGATCTCTTAGACTCAAATCCTTATAGCCCATGCAGCCTATCTATTATTTGGGGGCCGTAGTCTAGCTTGGTAGGATGCGAGGCTTGGGCCCTCGTGGTCCGGGGTTCAAATCCCCGCGGCCCCACCATAAGCCATATATCCCTGTGAACTTTCATGTTGACAGAAGCTTATAGGCCATAAATTTTAGCTATTAATATGGCTTCACAGGATATTACTAGATAGGTATACGCGATTTGAGGGATGCAATGGAGAAGTTATGCAGTTAAGTATTTTTCTCTCGCATCCTCCTAGGCCTATGTGCTTCATGACCATGTCTATCGCTATGTTCTTAAGCTGTGGATCTGCTAGGGCTGCTCTCAGCACCTGGACTAGTGTGGGGCTCAACCCTCTCTACAACATAGGCTCCCGCGAGCTTTGCGAGCTCCTCAACAGTTAGGTGCTGGAGGAGCTTCTCGAGCACCGAGCCGGATACTGGGGCAACCCTGTTCTTTATCCTGTCGGCGTATGAGGGGTCTATGCCGAGATCTAGGCTTCCGACGCGGGTCTTCCAGAGGTACATGGATATCCTGTGCCTGGTCTCCTGATCTATCTTTGATATATCTACTAGGCGTGGGTCTACCAACCGATCATCCAATATAATATCAAATTCGAAGCTAACAATTGATATGCATAGTTGATGAAGGTAATATGCACTCGGGATCTTTTACGAGTGGGTTTAATGGGCCCGCGGGGATTCGAACCCCGGACCTCCGCCGCGTGAGGGCGGCGTCCTACCGCTAGACTACGGGCCCACCGAATAATAATTATATCTTGCTGGCTATAAGCATTTAACATGTCTCTAAAAGCTATGTGGATGTTTCTAGCTCGACGGATTTCTTGTGTTGATTTTTTGTTTATCAGCGCTCCTTCGATCTAGTGGGTTTTGCCGATGCTATGCGTTATTTGTATTGTTAAAGATGTTGCGATCCTGTATCTCGCTGGTTGGGCTATTGTTGGTGATTTCCTCATATTTATATAGTTGATGTGGAGACGATCGTCTTGGAGATCGATTAGAGATCTATTGCATCGTGTTTCTCATTGAATAGGCTGGGAAGTTATGTTTATAAGTCAACTAGTGCAGTGTGTATGGTGAAGTCCTTTGAAGAGATATGAACTCCCACCTCTTCCGTATGCATACAACGCTCTTGAGCCATATATAATTGAGGAGATTATGAGGCTCCACCACACCAGGCATCACCAGGCCTATGTTAATGGGGCTAATGCTGCTCTTGAGAAGATAGAGAAGCATCTTAAGGGAGAGGCTCAGATCGATGTTAGGGCTGTGATGAGGGATTTTAGCTTCAACTATGGGGGGCATATCATGCACACTATATTCTGGCCAAACATGGCTCCCCCGGGGAAGGGTGGTGACAAGCCTGGAGGCGTTGCCGCGGATCTTATTAGCAAGACCTTTGGCAGCTTCGAGAAGTTCAAGGATCTATTCTCGTCGGCCGCGAAAACTGTTGAAGGTGTTGGGTGGGCTGTCCTAGCCTATGATCCCTTGACAGAGGAGCTGAGGATCTATCAGGTTGAGAAGCACAATCTTCTAATAACCTCGGGAGCTGTCCCTATTCTGGTTATCGATGTGTGGGAGCACGCGTATTACCTTCAGTATAAGAACGATAGGGGCTCTTATGTAGATAACTGGTGGAAAGTGGTTAATTGGGACGATGTTGAGAAGAGAGTCAGGGCTGCCCAGAACCATGGGAAGCAGTCGCTCAGCCTCTAGCCAGGGATTAAGTTTTTAATAAACCAACGCTCCTTATTATATTTAGAGTGGGATTTTGGGCAGCATAGCTGGGTTCGGAGCCCTGGATCACAATGTGGCAGTAACGCTCGACGTGTGGGAGCATCTGGAGAAAATGCTGGCCGAGCTATATGGCAGGCTATCCCAGATAGTATATACCCCAGAAAAGGTATTGCTTAAATACATGTCAGAGGCGTGTGAGAGACATGCCGAATATATAGCGAGGCTGTACTACGAGTACGAGGCTGTGGAGAAAAAGCTAGCTCTCGATGAGATGAGGGAGATAGATAGGGCTTCCAAAAGGATCTTAGAGGATCTAGAGGAGATCTATTTGAAGGCGAAAAACATTTTAAACCCACTGGAGCTAGCCTCGATAATAGAGGAGGTGGAGAAGATGTGCGATATTGCCAGAGATGCCTACGAGATACTCAGGCAATATGGAGATGGGGAGGCGTGGCATGTTAGAGCTCTTATAGATATGATCATGGGGGAGACAAGGATCCGGAGAGAGGTTCTGAGAGAGCTGGTGAAGAGGTTAGACACCGGGTGAAGAGCTTTTCATGCCCCGATAAACCGATCCCTATTGAGGAGCTGGAGATCCCTGATGATATCAAAAAAATAGTTATTGAGAAGGGCTATAGAAGCCTCACGCCACCCCAGGCAGAGGCTATAAAGAGGGGTCTGCTGAGGGGAAGAAATATAATTGTTTCGGCCCCCACTGCCAGTGGAAAGACATTTATAGCGGAGCTTGCATTGATCAACTCATACCTCCACGAAGGAATGGGGATCTATACATGCCCCCTAAAGGCCCTCGCTAATGAGAAGTACTCAGAGTTCAAGACGTGGGAGAAGATCCTTGGGCTGAGGGTTGGCATAAGCACTGGTGATTATGACAGCTCTGGAGAGGATCTGGAGAGATATGATCTGGTGGTAACAACCTACGAGAGGCTCGACTCTCTACTCCGCCACAGACCCGGCTGGCTCTCAAGAGTAAGGTTGATCGTGATTGATGAGATACACGAGGTGGGGGACCCTGAGAGAGGCCCTGTGATAGAGATGATCGTTGCTAGGGCGCTTAAAATAGGCTCCCAGATCGTTGGGCTTAGCGCTACTATAGGCAACCCGGAGGATCTCTCTTCGTGGATTAAGGGAGAGCTGGTTGTATGTGACTGGAGACCTGTGCCTCTCATCCAGGGGTACTATGATAGATCTTCTAATAAGGTGTTCTATGAGGATGGAAGGGTTGAGAACATAAGGGGGGATCTTATAAGCTATATGGTGTCAAAGGCATTTCTAGAGGATCAGCAGCTCCTAATATTCAGACACTCGAGAAGAGAGGCAGAGTCTATGGCCAGGAGCATTGTCGAGAGGCTCGGGCTTCTAACAGCATCGCCCAAGATTCAGCACAGCGCCAGAGCCCTGCTCGAGGAGCTTAGAGAGAAGGCGTCGACAAAATACGAGTACGAGTCTCTCTCACCACTTATCCTCAAAGGAGTTGCCTATCACCATGCAGGCCTGTCACACGGCTCTAGAGTCACTATAGAGAAGGGCTTCAGAGAGAGGATATTAAAGGTTGTTGTTGCAACACCAACGCTAGCGGCAGGAGTGAATCTGCCTGCTAGAAGGGTTATAATATATAGTAGGAGATATTCTGAGGATGGGTATGATGATATAGATATTATGGAGTATAAGCAGATGGCTGGCAGGGCTGGAAGACCTCAGTATGATCCTTATGGAGAGGTTATTATAGCTGACAGGAGCCGTAGAGATGCCGAGAGATATATATATGGATCCCCCGAGGATATAGTCTCATCATTCTCAAGCGAGAGGAGCTTGAGGATACATATACTATCCCTCATAGCCTCTGGATATGCCAGCAGCGAGGCTGATCTAAATGAGATCTTCTCTCTAACCCTCTATGGCTCCAGCGAGAAAAGGCTGGCCGGCTCAGCTATAGAGAGGATTATAGAGGATCTCAGAAGCTGGGATATGGTTAGGAAGAAGGGTGCGAGGCTTGTCTCAACACCGCTAGGGTTGGTTGTTGCGAGACAATATCTAGATCCGCTTACAGCTAAAAGATCACTGGATATAATGAGGGATAGAAGAGAAGCTGCAGGCGAGCTGTGGTATCTTCACCTAGTAGCCTATACCCCGGATTTCCTTAGAAGCATATCGAGAAGATCTGGGTATAGAGAGTATGAGGAAGAGGCGATGAAGGATCTCGAGGCTGGCGAGGTTCCCCCAACCCACGATGATGATCTATTTGGTGAGGAGTGGATCATGGCGTATAGATATGCAAAAATACTTGAGGCGTGGATTAGCGAGGAGAGCGAAGACTCCATACTAGAGAAGCACAAGATCATGCCAGGAGATCTAAGGGTAGTTGTTGAAACAGCAACATGGATCTCCCATGCACTAAGTGCCGTTGCATCAGTGGTGCCTGAGACAAGACACCATTCAAGAGAGCTTGAAAAGATAGCTATAAGGATAGATAACGGGGTTAAGGAGGAGCTACTACCACTAATAAAGATCAAAGGCATAGGAAGGATCAGGGCCAGAGTGTTATATAACGCTGGCATAAAAACCATAGAAGATCTCAGAAGAACAGACCCAAGAAAACTCCTAAGCCTCAGGGGCTTCGGCGAAGCCATAGTGCGGCAGATCTATGAGCAAATAGGATCTTGGCGCGAGGGTTCATAGATTTACCCTAGCTGTATCTCTATATTTTAGCAACTTAAGCAAAAATCTATGAAAAATCAAGAGTGGTCAAAATTACAGCCGAAAGCCCCGCCCTTAAGGGCGGGGAGAAGGTTATCTGTTTTGTAAGGAAAACAGAGATGATTACCAATATATTTTCTATTATTATTCTCTCAATAGGGCTGTTCTTTGAGAAAGATAAGCGTGGCCCTTATAGGGTTTGGCAATGTTGGCAGAGAGTTATCAAAGATCCTGGCTAGGAGGGCTGATGCGCTGAGATCTGAGATAGGCGCTGCCCTAGAGGTGAGGGGCGTGATAACCTCTAGAGGATATGTAACTCTTGGGCAGGATTGGAAAAGAGAGCTCCTAGATCTGGTGTCGAAGTACGGGTCTGGTGATAGAAGCCTCATTAGAGGATCTGTTGGTATATCTGAACCCATAGATCTCATGTCACCCGATATAGCTCTTGTAACAATACCCCCTTCCTATGGAGCTGGGGAGCCCAACCTCACCATATATAGGGATCTTTTAAGAAGGGGTGTAAGCATTATAACAGCTGATAAGACAGGCCTAGCTCTAAGGTATTCCGAGCTTGTTGGAGAGGCTAGGAGAAGAGGAGTCTATATAGGGTATAGAGCAACCGTTATGGCAGGAACCCCAGCCATAGATGTTATAAGAGGTCTTGCCGGAAGGGAGGTAAAGAGGATCAGGGGGGTTCTGAACGCCACGACCAACTATATCTTATCCCTCGTGGAGAAGGGCCTGGACTTCGATGGAGCTATATCTAAGGCTGTGGAGGAGAAGCTGGCAGAACCAGATCCCAGTATAGATGTAGCCGGTCTTGACCCATCTGCAAAGCTGGCAATACTTGTAAATGAGGCTGGTGTCAGGATAAGCATTGAGGATGTTAGGAGAACACATCTAACAATGATCTCAGAGGAGGATGTGAGAAGAGCTTTCAGATCTGGTAGGCGTGTCAAATACATAGCTACAGCTGATATTGAGGAGAGGGTGTTCTCCGTATCCCCGGAGATCCTCGAACCGGGAGATCCTCTCTCCGGCATTTCGGGCAACTATAACGGCCTGTCGATAGATATAGAGGGAGAGAGGATCCTTCTAACGGGCCCTGCAGGGCCTGCGTGGAGAGCTGCCAGTGCGATGTTCACGGATCTTATAGAGTATCTATATAGAGCTATTTCTGGTTAAAACCACTTCTCTCCATCGCTTCGAGGGATTTTAGAGCTGCATATGCTAGGTATATGTAAGAGTTTATAGAGGCTCTGAGGCTAGGGATATCTCGGGATGCGATTTCTATGATAAGCTTGCCCCCGCTATAAGAAGCACTTGCCCTCACCCTCTCGGGGTTTGGTGGGGACTTTATCTCGGGCTCCAACGCTCTGTGTATTGTTTCTATTATCTCATCTCTCCCTGAAACCTCTATTCTCGCTCTATGTCTCTTTATAGACCGCCCTGATCTCGATCCTAGGCCCACAGATCTTCCCCCCTCTTGAGAACCATATATAGATCCTCTCGCCCGCTTCTATATGTATCTTTTCACTGGAATAAGCATCGTACAGCGATCCAATTATTTGGCTCAATATGTCAGCAGCATCTCTACAAATATCCGTCCCACACTCGGTGTGCTCTATCTGTGGTGATTTAAAGAAGCAGTTAGGAACCCCCTGCTCTCTGCTCAGCTTTATTGAGGAGATATATAGAGATCCTATTTTTCTCAGCGCCTCGCCCTCTCTTAGGTAGGCATCGATTCTGCCGGGATTGGCTTTCCAGGTATTGGTTATTATTAACACTCTATAGCCGGCAAGTCTCATTAGGTCTCTGAGATCCTCTATGCTCTTCTTCCCCCTATTGATCCTTGTTGCTTTTGGAAGCGTCCTGGCTAGATCGTTTATAAAGGATCTAACCCTTCTCGAGGGCCTGTGGCTAGACGTTATCAAGATCTCTCCAAAATACCTATCTAGATCTTTCTTGCCCATGGGATCCCTCCAGAATAGCTTCTAGAGCACCATAGATCTGAGTGAGCGAGGTTATCGTAGCGTCAGGCCTGATCCCAGAGAGATCTATTCCCAACACCCTCGCATATTCCTCCCCAATGGTTAGAGGCCTCTTCACATGAATAGCTCTCAACCCATACATCTTTGGATAATATACATCGAAAACAATGTTATCCCCCACAGAGATTTTGATATAACCATCGACAGATGTTCTGAAGAAATCCCTAGAGCTCTTGAGATAGCCCCTCCTATCTGGGCTCAAGATCTCCTTGAAAAATCTCTGAAGACCAGCCTCCTCCACAACACACTCCTGGTACTTCCACAAGCCGTTCGTAGATAGAACGAGATAGAAGCCCATCTCCTCTAACCTCTCTAGAACCTTAGGCGAGTCATCAAGAATCTCCACCCAGCTGCACTCCTCCCTGAGAACATCTAGAAAGCCTCTATACCCCCAAGATCCAGCCCCGTTTTCTCTAAGTATTTCCATCAATATATAGTCCCAGTCGTATGCCTTAGGATCCCCTGCTCTCACCTTCTCCATGTGCTTCTTGCTAAACATCTCTACAACCCTATCCATCTCGATCCCCAGAGCCTCTGAAACCTCTCTATAGATTTTAGGCATAACCCTCCTACCCAGGGGATTTATAACAAGCGTGCTATCTAGATCAAAAAAGATAATCGCCTTATAAACAATTCCACGGCTTTCTATAAGCACCACCCCACCATAAGATAAAGTTCAATATCGTTATTGTTTTTTTTGCTCCTTCCGCGTAGGACGCACGATCTAAGGGTGAGTGTGAGAAACGATCAAGCGAGTCTGATAAGCTCTTCAATAGCGCTTTAGAGAGTTGGATAAATGGTGTGGAGAAGATCATAGGCGAAGGCCAGGCTCTCTAAGCGAGAACAATGTTCCCCTGGTGTTGAGGAGGCTATCTAGCTGGTGATAAGGCTTTGATTTTCTCCTCATAGTATTTAGCCTCTGTGCAAGCTATATATTGGTGTCTCTGTGGCGAAGGTTCGCGAGATCATGAGGGAGGCGTCAATAACTCTTAAGAAGGAAGATGCGGTGGCTAAGGCTCTTTCTATAATGTCCTCAGAGGGTCTCTGGGTTATCCCTGTTGTTAGCGGTGATGAAAGGCTAGTAGGTGTGGTCAGCTATAAGGAGCTTCTTGAGAGAAGGGTTAGCCCGAGGGCCAGGGTGTCGAGTGTTATGTATCCTCCATATTCTGTTAACGATGGCGATGATGTTAGCGAGGCTATCGGTAGGATCTTTGCGCTGAGGGTTAGGGGGATCCCTGTTACAGATTCTGGAAGATATCTTGTGGGTATTGTGATGAGGGAGGATGTGATAAAATATCTTCTAGATGCCAATATGATCCCGGGCGGGAGGGTCTCTAGCATAATGACGTCGCCAGCTATAACTATAGATGCTAATGAATCTGTTGCTAGGGCCAGGATGGTTATGCTTAAGAACGGCGTGTCGAAGCTGCCTGTTATGGAGGGTGGGAAGCTATATGGGATCATAAGCATGAGGGACCTTGCTGAAAAGATATACTATGCGTACTACCAGATAGGGACTAGGAGAACCGGTTTCTATAAAACCGAGGAGGAGGTTCTAGCAGCACCTGTGGGAGATATAGCGTCTTCCCCAGCGGTGACTGTGGAGCACAGCGATCCTGTGAGGAGGGTTGCGGAGCTCATTCTCGCTAAGAGATACTCAGGCTTCCCAGTCCTCTCCGAGGGAAAGGTAGTTGGCATGGTTAGTAGCTATGATGTGATAAAATCGATCGTCAGGGTGAGAGAGGAGCTGCCGGTGGAGGCCAGGATCTCTGATCTAGAGGCCGAGGATCAGAGGCAGGCCTTGAACAGGCTGATAAGCAACTATATAGCCAAGATCTCGAGGATAACAAAGATCCTTGACTTCAAGGTGATCGTTAAGAGGCTCTCGAAGGCTGGGAGTGGTGGTGCCTATATAGTTAATGTGTATATAAAGACAAAAGATGATCAATATTCGGTTGAGGAGATAGATAAAGATCCCTTGATAGCTGCTAGAAGATCTCTAGACCTGGTGGAGAAAAGGATCGCTAAGTATTATGATAGGTTGAGAACTCTAAAGAGGAGAGAAAAGCGGGAAGAGATCTAACAGTGCTATCACTGATCATAGGCTTTATTTTTCATCAAAGCTGAGATCTACTCCATTCGCGATCTTCTAGATATCTCAACGGCTTTAACGGACATTAGCTCGTATATCAAGTTAGCCGCGAGGAGGCTGGTTATGCCTGAGTGATCCAGTGGGGGGCTCACCTCTACGACATCAGCACCGACTATCTCTACACCGGCTTGAGACAGGGATCTGAGGATCGTTATGAGCTCCCTGGGTGTGAAGCCCCCAACTTCTCTGGTTCCTGTCCCTGGGGCGAAGGCGGGATCTATAACATCTATGTCGATCGATATATAGACCTTACCCTTGAGGCTCTTTAGCCTCTCTGATAGCCATCCAATCCCATAGTAGGCTATATCATCCATCATTATCATGCTCAGGGGTGCTTTGGATTTCTCAGGAAACTTTAGATCTTCCTCACAGTATTGAGGCCCCCTTATACCAATCTGGATTACGCTGCTCACTATACCCTCGTCTATGGCTCTCTTGACCCAGGTTCCATGTGTATATTTCTCCCCACCCCAATACTGATCCCAGTAATCGAGATGGCTGTCGAAATGTATCAATATAGGCCTATGTCTGGAGAGACCTCTCAGAACACCGAGGCTTATGCTGTGATCACCTCCCGCGATGAAGGGGGCAATATCTCTGGAATCTAGATCTTTAACCACCCTCTCTATAGAATCGAGAGTCTTCTCGATATTTGTCGGAATAACGTCGACGTCTCCATAGTCCACAGCTTCCAGAACCCTGAACGGATAGATCTTCAGGGAGCTGTTATAGGGCCTCAAGAGTCTCGACTCTATCCTTATATACGTTGGCCCGAGCCTTGCACCGCTATAGTATGTAACGCCCCCATCGAAGGGTATTCCGAGGAATAATCCCTTAGTAACCCTCGGATCGGGATCTCTTGTGAAGGGAAGCCTAGCGAAAGTAGGGATCTGGGTAAACCTTGGCGATACCATGGCGTCTATCTGCTCACCAGATTTGGGGAACATGGGGCTTCACACTATAGTTAATTTCAAAAGATGTTTTAAATGCTTCACCTCAGGCCGGGGGTTGATAGGAGATCTTAATAAAATGTATGTTACAATATCTCTGTGGTTATCGAAAGAGCTGGAAGCTTCGGGGCTATGCTATATATAGCATTAACAATAGTAGGCGGGATAGACATTCAGAATGGAGAAAACTCATCACCCCTCTGTGTGCACAGGCCTCATCATATGCTCTATAACTATCAATTCATCTCGACTTATATTAACCCTAGCTCTTTGCTTCACTCCTGCCCGATCCTTTGGGTTTTCTTTGCCCCATAGAGAGCTTTGAAAGCGCCATAGTCCACAGTCCTTAGGATCTCTATGCCCATCGATCTCAGCAGATCCATATACTCGCTAGATCTAATTGCATAAACTCCCAATAACCTGTTAAAGACCTTACCTCTAAAGCTGTCAGTAACCGCCACAGCGATTCTCACGCTGCCCCCATTCCTCAAGATCCTTGAGATCTCGTTCACAGCCCTCTTCTTATCTTTAAGAATATGGAGCACTAAGCTCGATATATAATGATCTATTGAACCATCGATTATAGGGATCCTCTCTATCGAGCATCTTAGAAAAACAGCTTTTTTAGTCTTTCGCGCAGCGACTCTAAGCATAGGCAGCGATATGTCGATCCCTATCGGTGTTCCTTCATATCCTCTCTTCTCTAGAGCTGCTATGAGAGACCCTGTACCGCATCCAGCATCTACAAGCAGGCCGCTATCAAGACCCTCTATCAGCTTCTCATAGAAGCTATCAAGAGAACCTTTGCCGCTGAGTCTCCATCCTATACGAGACCAAGGGTCATATAGCTCTGGATATCTTTCAAAAAACACGATCCAGCCTTGTTCTGTTCCGATAAAATCAACTATTCTTCCATCTATAATGCTATATCTAGCACCACACCTCGGGCACTCTAGATAGCCCTTCCCAGCTGTAAGCTTTGAGGAGCATCTAGGGCATATTAGTATCGATATTACCTCTTCTACGGTCAATAGACAGGGCCTCCACAATAATATAGCCATAGATCTTATATAGTGCTTAGATCAGCCTCTAGATCTTTTGCAGCCATATGTAAACAAGGCTGAGAAGGCTATTATCGTTATAGCTGCCACCGCTGTTATGTTTATTAGAGGCACGGCTATTTCAGGCCCCTCTATCTCTGGGTTTGGATTTCTCTGATTATTAATTATGTATAGCTTATGTCGCTGCCACAGCCCCCGTAGAGGTAGAGTCCCTGGGTTTCCTGGGCTGTTTCTATTGTAATGCTGCTGAGCATAGCCACCCGTGATCCCTTGAGCAGGGTTTTGCTATTCTGAGAATAAATAGGGTCTGCTCATACAGAGATAAGGCCTGCACAGCTTGCCCCATGTTATATAGATAGTCGCCCATCTCTGTGTAAAGGCGGCCGATACGGGGAATCTGTGTTGAGAGTTGCTAGCGCCCTCGTTGCCTGGCTCCCCACTATCTCTCCGAGCCTTGTAGCGTTGATCGAGAGCATGCTGTGTATTTATTGTCATGTTCATAACGATGCTAGTTGAGAGTGATATGGCGCCTAGATAGTCTCTCTTTCTAAATATGGAGGCGGCGCTCGATGCTATTAGCCCTAGGTCTTGTAGCGATGTGCTCTGATAGCCTATGGAGCTTAGCAGGATTCGAGATAGGCTAGCGATGTTTCTGCATAGCTATATATCCACGGGGCTATCTTATCTACAAGATCTCTTGACACTG
>FWWM01000747.1_pt1 | contig 106462 bp, 100 predicted proteins | sample 2228351 | NCBI WGS metagenome assembly FWWM01 (sample SAMEA103939774, study PRJEB20133) | metagenome
TGAATGGCCAGGGACGGAATCGAACCGCCGACACGGGGATTTTCAGTCCCCTGCTCTACCTACTGAGCTACCTGGCCAGAAAAGCGCCATTAAACTAAGCCGGCTTGGCTATGTCAAGCCAGATCTTCGTTTGATTCTGGTGGCACATAGCCTTTAGGCCTAGCAGTCACACCACCAAACAGGAATTTCTCACGTTCCCGAGCTAGAAACTCCTTTGCCTCAGGCTCGAATACGGTCAGGCGGTGCTCGTTGATGAGCATAGTTTGAACCTTGAGCCACTCCTGCCAGGCTTGTTTGGAAATGTTTTCGTAGATTCTTTGCCCTTCAGGGCCAGGGAATGGTGGCTTATCCAGTCCTTCGGCTTCGATTCCCAATCTGGCGCACTTGACCTTGCGTACCATCAACCCACTCCTTAAGTGTTCACGCTTGAAATTATTATATAGTTATCACTGGGGAGGGTTGCGTTTGTCTCTTTTTGTTGCAGCTTATTTGAATTGGTTTATGAGGGTGCTCGTCAGGTGGTTCTGGCTGGGGGGGTGGCTTTTGGGATGGCAGCTGTCTGCCTGGGGCGGCGAGGGGGACATAGCGGCTAAGGCTACGCAAGCATCCCGACTGATCGTCGCCGCTGCCTCCGACCTCAAATACGCCATGGATGAGTTGGTGACCGCCTTCAGGAAGCACCATCCAGCGGCTAAAGTGGAAGTCGTCTATGGCTCTTCTGGCAAGCTCTACGAGCAGATCGTCCACGGAGCACCGTTTGACCTCCTGTTCTCAGCCGATATTCAATTCCCTAGGATGCTTGAGCAGAAGGGCCTTACCGTCTCGGGGGTGCGCCCCTATGCTAGGGGTCGGATCGTGGTTTGGAGTTCGGTCCTGAATGCGGCGCGGTTGGATCTGCCCCGGCTTGCCGATCCGCAGATCAGGCGCATCGCGATCGCCAATCCCGACCACGCCCCTTATGGACAGCGCGCCAGGCAGGCTCTGGAGCGCGCCGGAATATGGCCTAAGGTCCAGGGTAAACTGGTGTTTGGCGAGAATGTCGCCCAGGCCGCCCAGTTTGCCCAACCCGGCTCGGCTGAGGTGGGGATCATCGCCCTGTCGCTGGCGTCAAGCCCAAGCCTCAAGGCCAAGGGAAGCTATGGGCTCATTCCTGAACAAATGCACGCTCCTTTGGATCAGGGTTATGTGATCCTCAAACGCGCACAGGACCTTGCTCTGGCGCAGAGCTTTGCAGAATTCTTGGCTGGCGAGGCGGCGCAAGCGATTTTGCAAGCTTACGGGTTTAGCTTGCCTGCCGGTCCTTCGTTCCATGAGCCTTGACTGGCAACCGTTGTGGCTGAGCTTCAAGCTGGCGGCGGTGACTACCGCCGTACTGCTTGTCATCGGGGTTCCCATCGCCTACTGGCTGGCTTACAGCCGGTTGCGCCACAAGGCGGTGCTGGAGGCGATCTTGGCTATGCCCCTGGTGCTTCCACCTTCGGTGCTGGGCTTTTATCTGCTCGTTGCCTTCAGCCCGCAAAGCGCTTTGGGCGCGTTTTTGGACTCTGCTCTGGGGCTGAAGCTGGTGTTCAGTTTCGAGGGCCTGGTGGTAGCTTCCGTGATTGCCAGTCTGCCGTTCCTCATCAGTCCGGTGCGATCGGGTTTTGAAAGCCTGCCTCCCAGTTTGGCGGAGGCTGCCTATACCCTTGGGTTGTCGCGCTGGCAGACCTTTTGGCAGATCCTTTTGCCAAACATCAAGCCGGCATTGTTGGCCGGCACGGTCTTAGGTTTCACGCATACCATTGGGGAATTCGGTGTTGTACTGATGATCGGGGGCAGTCTGCCTGGCTTGACGCGGGTGGCCTCGATCGCCATCTACGATGAGGTGGCATCGCTCAACTACGCTGCTGCCAACGCTTATGCCCTGGTGATAGTTGCCTTCTGTTTCACCTTGCTGCTCTTGGTTTACGTCGTCAACCGGAGAATGTAGGCTTTGCGCTTAAGGTATGGCGTCCGAAAATCAGGCAGGATTGGTCTTAAGGCTCAGCCAGGAACGGCCGATACCTTTGGATGCGGAGCTGCACTGCCAGCCGGGTGAACTGGTGGCGCTGGTGGGGCCCTCCGGCAGCGGCAAGACCACCATCCTGCGGGCGATCGCTGGCCTATACCGGGCTGCCTTCGGGTTAGTCGCCATGAACGGCGCCGTCTGGCAAGATAGCGAGCGCGGGATCCACCTGCCGCCCCAACGCCGGCGGGTGGGATTGGTGTTTCAGGATTACGCCCTTTTCCCCCACCTGACGGTACTGGAAAACGTGGCCTTGGGGGTCCGACTGCCACGCCGCCAGACCCTGGACAAGGCGCGGGAATGGCTGGCGCGGGTCCACCTGGCGGGGCTGGAGGAAAGGATGCCGGCGACCCTCTCCGGCGGCCAGAAACAACGCGTCGCGCTGGCGCGGGCATTGGCTCGGGATCCTGCGGTGTTGCTGCTGGACGAGCCGTTTTCCGCCGTCGATCAGGTCACCCGGCGCCGCCTCCGCCTGGAGATGGCCGAACTTAAGCACCGCCTGGAACAGCCCATCGTGCTGGTGACCCACGACCTGGAGGAGGCGGAGATGCTCGCCGACCGCATGGCGGTGATCCATCGCGGCCGGATCCTGCAACAAGGCCCACCGTTGGAGGTGATGCAGCGGCCGGCCAGCGCTGAGGTGGCCAGATTGGTGGACGTCCGCAACCTATTTGAAGGGGAAATCCTCGCGCTCGACCCAAAGCGCCGCGCAGCTTGCTTGCACTGGCCTGGGGGTCAGCTGGAGGTGGACTGTCCGGCTGGGTTCTGCGAGGGGGAGCGGATCGACTGGTGCATCCCGCCGGCGGGGATCGTCCTGCACTCGCGTCTTCGGCCCTCGCGCGGCATGCAGGAGAACCCGGTGACCGGCCGGATTTGCGAACTGGTCCAAAGCGGCGGCCGCGTCGACGTGATTCTGGCGCCGGATTCCGCACCCGGCCTGCGCCTGTATCTGGACCTTCCCCTGCACGTGGCCGAGCGCAACCGGCTGAGGATGGGGGAGGCAATCGGCGTATCGCTGCTTAAGCAATACCTGCACTTGATGCATAGGTCCGATTCCGGCTGTACCGGGGTCCCGCGGGCGAGCCTTAAGCCCGAATCGGCAGCGTAGATCTACTCCAATGGGAGCTTGTTTCTTTCTATGGTGCGTCGGCAGGGTGCACGCGCTTGCGGGTGGAAGTCCTCTACTTAGCCTAACGCCGGTTTCCTCCAGCCGGGCCGGTTTCAGCGTCATGAGGCAGTGCTTTGCGGGTGATCCAAAGTCACCCACAGGAAACGCCAGTGGAACCCGATCCCCGCCAGTACGGCGCCGTGAAACAATTCGTGAGGTCCCAACACGCCGGGCACGATGACCGGCCAGCGCAGAAATTCCAGCAGACCACCTAGGGTATAAGAGAGCCCGCTGAAGAGCAACGGCTTGATGAACGCGAAACCGTGTCGTCGTCCAAGCGCGATGCCGGACGCCAGCCCGATCCAGCCCATCCCCAGGTACAGCGCCAAACTCAGCCATTCGGGGATAGCGGAGAAGAAAATGACCTTGAGTGTGATGCCGGTGGCGGCTAACGCCCAAATCAGCAGCAACACCCCCCAGCGCCACAAGCCCCTGAATAGGGTGACGTGGAGTGGCGTGAAGCTGCCGGCGATCAGTGCAAAAATCGCGGCGTGATCGAGGCGCTGCAGAACGTTGTGGCCAAGACCGCCCGGCGTCAGCAAGTGATAGACGCCGCTCATGGACAACAGAAACACGCAGGTGAAAGCGAAGACGCCCAAAGAGAGTATGCGGGCGATGTTCCCTCTTCCACGCCGTAGCAAGAAGACGCCGAGGACCGCAAACACGCCAGCGCCCAGCAAGTGCGTCAGGGAACTGACGGGATGGGAAAAGCCAGGGATGGGATAAATGTCCATGGCAGTTATAACGATTATGCTAGGGGACTAAAGGATAACCCAAAGGTGGCAATCTGCCACCGAGCCGGCTCAGCTTTGCAGGAGGCGGATCAAAAGGATCAAAAGGGCCAGGTTCAGCACCCACGAGAGCGCTGCGGCAAGCTGCCAGAATCGAATCGGATTGCGCTCGATCAACGGTTGGCGGTCGCGCTGGAGGAAGCGGGGATTGGGGTGTTCCAGATCGTGGAGGAATTCGGACAGGGTCGCATAGCGTTGGTCCGGGTCGAGCTGGAGTGCTTTTGCCAGGGCCTTGTCCATCCACACCGGGATGTCCGGGTTCCAGTGGCGCGCTGAGGTGTACTTCAGCCGGGTGAGGTTTCCTTCGCCATATTGCTCTCCATAGGGCAGGTGACCGGTCAGGAGTTCATAGGCGATCACCGCGAGCGAAAACTGATCCGATCTGGCAGTACCGGCGTAGCCGAGGAAGTATTCCGGGGCTGAATAATGCTTGGTGCCCAGGAGATGGATGCGCTCCGGGGGTGAGCTGATCTCCTCCACTCCGGCGATCTTGACCGAACCGAAGTCGATCAGTTTCACGATCCCGTCGCGATCGATCATCACATTGGCCGGCTTGAGGTCCTGGTGCAGCATTTCCAGGCGGTGGAAGGCCAAAAGGCCTTTGGCGATCTGCCCTACCAGGTTGCGCACCTGCTGGAAGGAGCGCTGGGGATGGTCATCCATCCACTGGCGCAAGGTTTGTCCGGCGATGTATTCGGCCACCAGATAAAGGCATGAGCGCTGGCGCTGAGGTTTGAGGACCCGCATCACGTGGGGACTGCGCAGGCGGCTGCCGACCCACTCTTCGTGGGTGAACAGATCGATGAAGATCGGGTCATCTTCAAAGTTGGGAGAGGGGGTCTTGAGCACCACCATCTCCCCGCTCGCCTGGTCTAAGGCTTGATAAATCTGAACCCGCTTGCTGGCGCTGAGTTCGCGCACGATCCGGTAGCCGTCCAGCTGCATCCCCGGCTCCAGCAGCGGGGGGAAGGGAAGCTCGGCCAGTTTTTGCAGCACCTGGTGCTGGTCGGAAATCGGGAGCCTGTCGAAGCGGACGATTTGGCAGGTCAAGTTGTCAGGACTACCAGCTGCCAAGGCCTGGTGGACGATGGTCCGCGCCGCCTGATCCAAATCGGGGTGGGTGTGGAGAATCTCCACCATCGCGCTCGAGGGCAGGTAATCGTGGACGCCGTCGGTGGTGAAGATGAAGGTATCACCCAGGCTGATCGGGAACGTGCGGTGGTCGATGTCCAAGCTCAGATCAATTCCCAGTGCCCGTGACAAATAGCGCGCCCGGCCCGTGCCCCATTGGTGGTCCTGGGTGAGCTGTTCCAAAGCACCGCCGCGCAGGCGGTAGATCCGGCTGTCGCCGATGTGGAACAGGTAGGCGGTATTGGATTTGAAGATCAGCGCGCTCAAGGTGCTGGCAAGCCCCCCGGGCTGGCTGCCCTGGCTGTAGAGCCAGCGGTTGGTGGCCGCCAATACCTTGGCCACTGAGTGCCTGACGCTCCAGGAGTCGGCGGTGGCGTAATAATCGCAAAGCAAGCTTTTGACACAGGTTTCGCTGGCTACCTTGCCATCCTCGCAAGCGCTGACCCCATCCGCGATGATTGCAGCGATACCCTTGTAGGTGAGATCCGGCTCTTGGGGGATGAGCACCCCGAAGGAGTCTTGGTTCGATTCCTTGTTCCCGGCCTGCGAGCATTGGCCGATGCTCAGTTGAAAAGAAGGCGCGGCTTCAGCCGCGCCAACCAGGGGAGGAGACAGTTTAACTGACATCGATCATCTGCACTGTGCCGTCGGGCAGGACCTCGGCCATCTGACCTTTCGGTTCATCCAGGAACAGGGAAGCGGCCATTCCCAGCAGGGCGAAGCCTGCGATCACCAGGAACAAAATCTGGGGACTGACGAACGAGAACACCGTCAGGAACACCACCGCCCCAACGTTGCCGTAAGCTCCCACCATGCCGGCGATCTGACCGGTGAGGCGGCGCTTGACCAGGGGAACCATGGCGAACACCGCCCCTTCGGCGGCCTGGACGAAGAAGGAGCACGCCATGGTCGCCGCCACTGCCAGAAACAGCGGCCAGCTGGCGTTGATCTGGGACATGACCAGGTATCCGACGCCTAAGCCGCTCAAAAGAATCAGCAGGGTTGTTTTGCGGCTGAAACGGTCGCTGATGAATCCGCCGCCGGGGCGGGCCACAAGATTCATGAAAGCAAACCCCGAGGCCAGCATCCCAGCATAGACCTGGCTGATACCGAAGGTGTCCTGGAAAAACAGGGGAAGCATGGAAACCACCGCGAGCTCCGAACCGAAGGCGATGAAGTAAGCCAGGCTCAGGATTGCCACCTGCTTGAATTTGTAGCGGTCGAACGCCGGCACCGGCTGCCGTTTGAGTATCCCGTGGTTGACCTTGGCGGCGTGGTAGACCTGGAAGGCGTAAACCAGGCTCAGGACAAGATAGAGTCCGTTGGCCAGGATCACGTCGAACAGCCCCAGTTGGACCAGTTTCCAGGTCAAAAGCCCAAGCGCCAGATAAAGCGGAAGATTGAGGAGCAGGTAAAAAAAGAAGTCCCCCATCGAAGTCACCTCCATGGCGCCGTTCTTTTTAGGTTTGAAGTAGGTTGAACCCTTGGGGGTGTCGGAGACCGCGAAGAAATAGACGATCGCATAGACCAAGGCGATCGCGCCGGTGGTGGCGATGGCGTAACGCCAGCCTTGTTCGCTGCCGTACCACAGCGCCAGGGTCGGCAGAGTCATGGCGGCCGCGGCCGAGCCGAAATTGCCCCAGCCGCCGTAGATGCCTTCCGCCAGCCCCACCTCCCGGGCGGGGAACCATTCCCCGATCATGCGGATGCCGATCACAAATCCTGCCCCCACGAAACCGAGGAGAAACCGGCTTAAGGCCAGGGTGGTAAACTCGTCGGCCAAGGCGAAAGCAAAGCACACCCAACTGGCGAGAAACAGCAAGCTAGAGTACACCCGCTTGGGGCCGAATCGGTCGACCAACATGCCGATCACGATGCGCGCCGGAATGGTCAGGGCCACGTTCAGGATCAACAGGGTTTTGACCTGCTGTTCGGTCAGATCGAAAGCCTCCCGGATAGAGGCCATCAGGGGAGGGTGGTTGAACCAGACCACGAAGGTCAAGAAAAAGGCTAACCAGGTGAGATGGAGGATGCGCATCTTACCCCGGAAGGAAAACAGATTGAATCGCGACATGGAATAGCTCCTTTGCATGGTAAAGACTAACGTTGCTTTAGCAGATTCCATGCCAATCAATTGTCGGGCAGACAAGGCATAGGAGCCAACTGGCAGTTGCCCTTTTCCTGAGCAGGCGCCTCAAAAGTCTGCCCTATTTTTGGACAAGCGACCTGCCTCTTTTTTTAGTTAAGAATGCGTGGCGAGGATAGGCTCAATGTTCCAAATCTTTAGCGCATATTCGCGGATCGCCCGGTCGCTGGAGAACCGGCCGCTGTAGGCAAGGTTGAGGATCGCCCGGGTGGTCCATGCCTCCTGGTGCAGGTAAAGCTGGTCGATGCGCTCCTGGCAGGCGACATAATCAGCATAATCGGCCAGCACCGCAAAGTGGTCGCCGCCGGTCAAGAGGGAGTCGACCAGAGGACGAAAGCGGTCAGGATCATCGGGCGAGAAGAAGCCGCTGGCGATCATATCCAGTGCCTGTTTGAGCTCCGAGTTGGCGTGATAATAGTCCCACGGGTTGTATCCCCGCTGGCGCAGCGTTCTGAGCGCTTCGGCAGTGTGACCGAAACTGAAGAAGTTGTCCGCGCCGACCGCCTCACGGATTTCGATGTTGGCACCGTCTAGGGTGCCGATGGTGAGCGCCCCGCTCATCGCCATTTTCATATTGCTGGTACCGGAGGCTTCGGTGCCTGCCGTGGAAATCTGTTCGGAGAGTTCGGTGGCCGGAATCAGCATCATGGCGCAGCTGACCCCATAGTTGGGAACGAAAACCACCTGTAGCCTCTGTTGGACCTTAAGATCCCGGTTGATGACTTCGGCCACGTCGCAAATCAGCTTGATGATCAGCTTGGCCATGGCATAGCCCGGCGCCGCTTTCCCGCCCAGGATCACGGTGCGGGGGAGGAGATCCTGCCCGGAACGCAAGCGGTGGTAGCGGGTGATGACGTGGAGGACGTTGAGGACCTGGCGTTTGTATTCGTGGATGCGTTTGATCTGGACGTCGAACAAGGTCTGGGGATCGACCGTCACTTGCAGGCAAGCGCGGAGATGTTCGGCAAGGCGCGTTTTGCTGGCCTGCTTGGCTTCTCGGAACGCCTGCCGGAAGGCCGGGTCCCCAGCCAACGGGGCGAGCCGATCGAGTTGCTCTGCGTGCGTGATCCACTGAGGACCCAAGGCTTGGGTGATCAAACTGGCCAGGGAAGGGTGGCACTGGTTGATCCAGCGCCTGGGGGTGACCCCGTTGGTGATGTTGACGAACCGGTCTGGATACAGCCGGGCGAAATCCTTAAAGATGGTGGTCTGCATCAGCTCGGTGTGAAGCTTGGACACGCCGTTGACTTTATGGCTGCCGACGACCGCCAGATGGGCCATGCGGATACGCTTGCCGTCGCTTTCCTCAATTAGGGAGAGGCGGCGGATCAAGTCCGTATCGCCGGGGTGGTTTTGGCTCACCTGATGCAAAAAGCGGGCATTGATTTCGTAAATGATCTCGAGGTGGCGCGGCAGCAGGGCCTCGAACAACCTGACCGGCCAGGTTTCCAGCGCTTCCGGCATGAGGGTGTGATTGGTGTAAGAAAAGGTGCGCACGCTAAGGTCCCAAGCGCGCTCCCAGGGCAGCCCGTGGAGGTCCACCAGAATGCGCATCAGTTCTGGGATGGCGAGGGCCGGATGGGTGTCGTTGAGCTGGATGGCGACCTTCTCGGGGAAGGCATTGAGGTCGCCGTGATCCTGCAGATACTGGGCCAGGATGTCCTGCACCGAGGCGCTGGCGAAGAAGTACTCCTGCCTGAGGCGCAGTTCGCGGCCCATCTGGGTAGTGTCGTCGGGATAGAGCACCTTGGACAGGTTCTCGGATTGGATTTTTTCCGCTACCGCCTGGATATAGTTGCCCTGGTTGAAATAGCTCAGATCGAACTCGCGCGAGGCCTTGGCCGTCCACAGGCGCAGGTTGTTCACCGTCGCTCCGCCGTAACCCGGGATCGGGACGTCGTAGGCCAAGGCCAGGATGTCCTCGCTGTCCACCCAGCGATGGCGCCACCGCCCCTGGGCATCCCGGTAGGTTTCCGTGCGCCCGCCGAATTGGATCCGATGGCGGATTTCGGGGCGCGCGATCTCCCACGGATGGGGATAACGCAGCCAGTTGTCGGGATGTTCCACCTGCCAACCATTCTCTATGGCCTGGCGGAAGATGCCGTATTCGTAGCGGATGCCATAGCCGAAACCGGGCAGGTGCAGGGTCGCCAGGGAGTCCAGGAAACAGGCCGCCAGCCGCCCCAAGCCGCCGTTGCCGAGCCCGGCCTCGTCCTCGACTCGGGCCAGTTGCTCCAGGCTCTGCCCCAGCTCCTCCAGGGCCTGACGGAATGCCTCGCATTCCCCCAGGTTGAGGAGGTTGTTGATGAGCGATTGGCCGAGCAGGTATTCCATGGACAGGTAATACAGGCGCTTGGCGTTCTTTACGTAGTAGCGGCGCTGGGTTTCTATCCAGCGAAGAGTTAGCCGGTCGCGTACGCTCAAGGCGAGGGCCAAGTACCAATCCCGATCCTGGGCCTCGACGGGATCCTTGCCTAGGGAATAGATCAGGTGATTGATGAGGGCTTGTTTGATAGCGCGGATTTCTCCAGGCGAAGTGGTCTGGCGCGTGTCGGTCGTTTTCTGCATCCCAATCTCTCCTGGGTTTCGCGGCCCGGGATTTGGGCCTTTATGGTAGTTTTCAGGTCTTGAGACAAGGTGCCGGAAACCAGGTAGTTGGCGCCCCTTGGGGTGACCTTCACCGCAACGGGCTGGCTTTTGACCATCACCTTATATAATTATAGGATCGGAAAACCGACCAGCCTAACTGAGCAAACTTCCTAGCTGGACTGCCAGGCCCGCGCCGGCGAGTCCTGGTGCGACCGGGAGCGCTGGACGCGGATGTCGATCTTAAACTGCGCGCGCAGCGGCTATTTTTCCGCTCAATCCAAGCTGGCAATAGCGGCCAAGATCTCCCGTTCCGCGGCCAGCCAGTCTTCCAATTCAAAACCAGGGGCAAAGCTGCGTTTTTCGGCCCGGTAATAGGCTGCCTCGGCGATCATCCTCTCGACCAGTTCGGCGGGCAGCGCCGGGGGAGCGGGGACCGAAGGCAAGCCGAATCGGAAAAGCTCGATCAGGTTCTGGGGCGGGATACCGCTAAGGCCAATCCGCTGCGGTTCGCCTTGAGCTAGAGTGCCCAGCAGCCGGTCCCAGAGCGAGAACACCAGGCCGAAATTTCGGTCGTGTTCGCGGCGTAGCACCGAGTGGTGCAGCCGGTGCAAGGAAGGTACGACCAGCAGCCGGCTCAACCAGCGCTCGCCGGGCAGGTGCAAATTGGCGTGGTGGAGCATCACCGCCAAGGCGATCGCCGTCTCGGCCATGAGTACCAGCGCCGCATCCACTCCCGTCACCAGGATGAAACCCCCCCTGACCAGGGTGGTGAGCAGCACCTCGAGAAAATGCAGCCTAAAAGCAGTGGAGACGTTCACCACCGGGTCGCTGTGATGCACCTTGTGCAGGCACCAAAGCCAGGGGAACACATGACAGGCCCGGTGCCAACAATACAGAGTCAAATCCAAAAGCACAAAAGCGACGATATCCTTCCAGGGCTGGCCGATCCCGGCGAGCAGGCCGCGCTGAGAGACCTGATCGGCTAAAATCAACAGGGATGGAATCGACAGCAGGGAGAACAAGGTATCGTTCACCAACAAGGTGCCGAAGTTGATCCGATAGGACCTGCGCATGGTGGCGGTCCGGTTCGACTCCCGCCCAAAGCAGGTCTCCAGAACCAAAAGCGCAGCCAAACCCAAAAGGACCAGAAGCACCCGCCCCATTCCGTCCGGGATCTGAACAAGCTCCCAGGGAGCAACCAAGGCTAGCAGGGGGAGCAAAACAGCGGTTTCAAACATCTCTTTGCCCTCCTTCAAATCCAGCGACGCAATGGATTTTGCAAGACGAATGCCATCATACTTTCTTTTATTTATTATTACAATCTATTGTGTGGTTTTTCAATTTATTGTTTCTTAGATAGATATAATTAGTGGAAGATAATAGCCGGTTTAGGCCGATGCGCTTGCAATATAAAGGGTTGGTTTAGGACTTCGCTAATGGTTCCCGCCGCCACAGCCCCTGGCTAGCCACGACCTGCCACAGCCAGCGTAGCCAGCCGATGAGGGCGGATGCGAGCCACAGCGCCCAGGCCAGCATCAGCACCCGGTAGGCCCACAGCGGCACCCACAGCACCCAGGCCCGAGGCATCTGGGGACCTGTGCGGTCCTGGTACCAGTTGAGGCTGGAAGCCGTCGAACCCTGGCCGGTCACCTGCATGTCCGGCAGCCCCAGAAGGCCCTGGCGCATGGCCAGAAACAGGGCCGCCAAGGCCAGCACGGTCGTCGCTGCGGTGACCACTTGGACCAGGTTGTACCCCCGCGCCCCCAGCGCGCCCGCCAGCCTTTCCCGCACGCCCAAAAGCAGCAGCCACCCCACCACGATGGCGCCCAGCACGATGGGCGGCTGGGTCAGCCCGAGGAGGAGCAAAAACCATTGCCAGGCCTTGAGCGGGGTAAGATGCAGACGACTTAAACCCCATGCCAGCGCCAACAGCACCGCCACCAGCCCCCAGAACAGCACCGCAGGCCCAAGGACCGGCCCGCCCGTGGCCAAAACCCAGCGGTCGCTGCCCTGTTCCACGCGGAGGTTCAGATTGGCCGCCGGTGCCCCAAGGTCCACCTTAGGCGTGCGCAGGAGGTATCCTGCAGGCTTGAGGTGATGCCACCGGATCCGGATCTGGTGGGAACCGGGATCTATGGGCAGGTTCAGCCTCTCCTGCTCCAGTCCTAGGGGCCGGCTTTCCCCGTCAATCTCCACCGCCTCCAGCACGCTCCCAGAGGGCAGCACGAGGGGATGGATCCCCCCTCGGCTGCTGTGCAGCTGAAGATCCAGTTCCACAGCCTGGCTCTGCTTTCCAGGGCGCAGGGTCAAAGACGCGCGGTCTAGGGTCAGGGTCGGTCCTGCCACTCCTTGCGGCCGGGTCACCGTCAGCGTCAAGCGTTCGCCGGGCCAGGGCCGCCATTCCGGGAGAAAGTCCCTGCCGAGCTCAGACGGGTGCACCGCCGGCACACCTTCGGCCAGCACGTGCCAGATGGGGGAAACCTGAAGCCGCCAGACCTCGAACCAGGCCGGTTGCCCGGCCGGCAGCGACGGCGGAGCCGTCAGGACTAACTCAGAACGCAGGTCCAGGCGCGTGCGCCAGCTTTGGCTTTGCCGTCCGGGAGGAAGGCGCACCTCCAGGTATCCTGCTTGCACGCTAAGATCCTGGGTGATGAGGGATTCGCCTTCCACGAGCGGGATCTTGAGCACCAGCGCCTCATCCGGCGCCGACAGGCGCGCTAGCCGGTAGTCCACGTACCATTCCAGACCTAGGACGAAGTGGCGCTCCAGCCGGGCAAACCCAGGCAGCGGCAGGGGGGAGAGCGCATCGATAGGACGCTCGCGCACCAACTCCACCTCCCCGGACGGCACCCCCTCGGCGTCCGCGCCGAAGACCCGCCAGCCGTTCACCTCAACCCCCAACCGTCTGGGCGGGAGGGGGAAATGCAAAACGATCCGGTCGCGCGCCGGCAGCGGCCCGGCCAGGAGGACCCGGTGGACGCCAGCCGCAAGCTCAAGCCACAAATTCCCCTCGGGACCGCGCAGCAGGAGATCGCGCCGTTTCCCGTCCACCTGAACCTCTGCCGGCGTCCACACGCCCGCCTGTTCCGGGAGCGGCACGGCCGTCTCGATGGCCGCCTGGACTTCCAAATCCAGGCGCAGCCTCTTGGGATCGGCAGCAAGCTGCGCCCGCGCGATTTCCGCACAGCGCGGAAGGCATTCGACCGGTTCGGTGAGCCGGGTTTTCAACGCCTCCAGCAGGACTGGATCGGGAAATCCCTGCGCCTTGAGGTCGTGGTTGGGCAACAGACCCAGGACAAGCATCCCGGCCAGGCCGGCCATCGGGTTGCTCCTGCGTCCGGGCAATCCCACCAGCCCCCACAGCAGGCCGGCCACAAGCACCAGGTCCAGCACGCGCAGCACCCGGGTCGGCACCGGACCTAAGGCCCAAACCCGCACCCTTTGGCCAGGTTCGACCGGACTCGACCAGCGCAGCGCGACCGAATGCCATTGCCAGTCCGGAACCCCGGGCCCGGTCTGGATCAGGCCCGGTTCCAGCGCTTCCAGCGGTGGAGGGGGAGGCCGGACGGCCTCTGGGGTCTGGGCCTTGGGCACGGCGAGCGCCTCCTCGTGCCTCTCCATCGCTACCGGAACCGGTGGGGGCAGGGCCTGCGGTATCTCGAGCTGCGGGTACAGGGCCGCACGCATCTCGTACACGAAGAACGGCAAGGCCACCAGGATCAGGACGGCCGCCGAGACGGTGCGATAACCCTTAGCCCAGCGCTGCCCCCGTCCGGCTGGCAGCCAGCGCGCCAGGGCTACAGCCGCCACCAGGTTGAGCCAGAGGTATCGCGGCGCCCCCGGTTCGTGCCAGCTTAAGGCCAGGCCGGCCAGCGCTACCGCTCCCCAGGGCCAACCGCTCAGCCGCGAGGCGGCCAATGCCACGATCAAAACCAAAAACAGGTCCAGCAGGGTCCAGCGCTCCAGCCAGGCGCCGGCGGCGCTATCGGCCCCGGAGACGGCCAAAACGCGCCAGCCCGGGGGCAGGTTCAGACGCGCCTCGGCCGCCTGGAAGCGGTGCGCCCAGCCGTTTGCCGGCAGCTTGGAAAGCGCCCCCTCGTAACGCCCTATGACCTCGGCTTGCAGGCTTTTGCGGCGCACCTCCACCCCGGGACGGGGGTCGTCCTCGAGCACCGTGATGAGCGCAGGCCTCCCATCGACGCGCACTTCGCCCGGGCGGATCTCTTCCGCAATGAGGCGGGAGCCGCTGATCAGAGTCCCGCGGATGCGGTCTTGAAAGGTCATCCCCCGCCCGGCAAAATCCAGCCAAAGCTCGCGCTGTAGGGACAGCGCGTCCTGGATCTCTGCCGGACTGCCGCGCTGGATCAGGCCGAGCTCGAGCGCATCGCCGGGCGCCATCGCGTAAGCGGGATGACGCTGCCATGGCTCGGGCACCTCCGCCAGGGAAGGGTCGATGCGGCGGCCGCCCTGCGCGCGCACGATGCGCAGCTCGGGATGCGCGGCAAAAGACCAAATCTCCTGCCGGGGCCAGGGCGGTGGGCGTGGGTCCAGTTCCAGCCGGTTGCGCGGTCCGTTGCCCCGCGCGCGCACCTCCACCTGAAAGCTGCCGGGACGAAGCTGCAGGCGCAGCCGGCCATCCGGTTCCAGGCGCGCAGGCAGGGGACTTGTCAGCGCAAACTCGGCAAATCCGGCTATCCCCACCCTAGGCAGTACGACCTCGCGCATAGGGCCGGACACGTCCAGCAAAATCCGCGTAGTCAGAAGCTGGGGGACCTCGTCTTCGATCAGCCTAAACACCCGCAGCTTGAGCTGAGGCCCCTCCCCGGCAGGGGCGGGGGGCTGCCTTCTGAGCCACAACAGGCCGCCCCCTTCGAGCCGCGGGAAAGGCTCGGGTCTGTCCCCCAAGCTGAGTTCCACCCGACCCGTCTGCGGCGGGACCTGCAAGGTGGCGGGCAGAGTCCGCCACGGAATGTAGCCCTCGACCCGATGCCGACCGGGGCTAAGCCAAAGGCAAGGACGCTCGTCCCGGCTGACCACCGCCGCCGGCTGTCCGTCGACCCGGACTGCCTCCGGCCACTGCCGGGAGGAGCCGGGCAAGGGGACAAAGCTGAGCTCGTGGACCTCCCAGTCCTGGCTGAAGCCCGCCCCGGATTCGTCGGCTTTCAGGATCAGCGGTCCCGGCCAGGCGCACAGCCTTGGCTGGTCGGCATCGAAACGGTGCGGGCAGCGGATGCCCTCCACCCCGTGCAGCGCCCACCCCATCCACGCCTTGAGCGGCTGCGGGACCTCGACCTCAGCCCCAAAGGCAACCTGAACCCAAAACAGCAAAGCCCAGCCGATGGCCCGCAATAGATCACCCTCGCCTACCCCTCTCCCAGAGCGAGAGGGGATGTTGGTTTAGAACAGTTTTCCCGGCACCTCGAGGATCTGGCCCATAATCCCACTGGCCTCGTCGGAAGCCAGGAAGACCACTGCTTTGGCGATCTGCTCGCGTTTTACCCACTTTGCTAGGTCTTCCGGGCTGGGTTTCATCGCTTCGAGGTTGTCCTTCGTATCCACTAGCCCCGGGGCGACGGCGTTGACGCGGATGTCGTATTTTCGCCCCTCGATGGCGAAGGTGCGGGTGAGCGCCTCGATGCCGGCCTTGGCGCAGTTGTAGGCGACCATCTTGGCATGGTGGAGTCCGGCGCGGGCGAAGTTGATGATCCTGCCGCCCCCTTGGTCTTGCATCGGCTTGAACACCGCCCTGGAGCAAAGGAAGGCGGTCAAAAGGTTGTTGTTGAGTTCGGTGTTCCAGTCCTCCAGGGTGTGCTCGGCTGCTGGTTTGAGCCGGCTTAGGCCCCCGGCCAAATTCACCAGAATGTCGATCCTGCCGAACCGGTTCAGGGCCTGCTGGACCAGGTTGTTGACGTCATCCTCTTGAATCAGGTCGGCCGGCACGCCCAGCACATCGCCTCCCTGCGCCTGCACCTCCCGGACGCGCGCCTCGAGGTTGGCCGCGTTGCGGGCTGAAAGCACCAACCTTGCGCCCTCGCGGGCGAATTCCTGGGCCACGGTCTGGCCGATCTGGCCGTCCCGGCTGACGCCGGTGATGATGGCGACTTTGGCTTGAAGCTTCATGGCTGCCTCCTCATTTCAGGACGATCAAAACCCAAAGATAACCGCTCTCAGCGCTGAAAGCAAAGGCAGCGTGGGGTAAAACCTAGGTTGAACCAGTCAGGCGGCCCTCCGGTCAAACTTAAATATTTCGCCAGATGAGGTACCTGCCATGGGTAAAAACGTGACCCAGAAGCTGATCGAAAACCACTTGGTCGAAGGCCGCATGCAGGCGGGGGAAGAAATCGGCCTGAAAATCGATCAGACCCTGATGCAGGATGCCACCGGCACCCTGGTCATGCTGGAGTTTGAGGCCTTAGGAGTAGCGCGTGTGCGCACCGAGCTTTCCGCCCAGTATGTCGATCATAACCTCCTCCAGCAGGACTTCAAAAACCCAGACGACCACTTGTTTCTGCGCAGCGCCTGCAAGAAATTCGGCATCTGGTTCAGCCGGCCTGGCAACGGTGTGAGCCATCCCGTCCACATGGAGCGCTTCGGCGTTCCGGGCAAGACCCTGCTCGGTGCCGACAGCCACACCTGTGCCGCCGGAGCATTGGGGATGCTGGCGATCGGGGCAGGGGGGCTGGAGGTGGCGATGGCGATGGCGGGCGAGCCGTTCTACCTCAGAATGCCGAAGATATGGGGCGTCAGGCTGGTAGGGGAGCTTCCCGAGTGGGTGAGCGCCAAGGATGTGATCCTGGAGATGCTGCGCCGGCACGACGTGGATGGGGGGCTAGGCAAGATCATCGAGTATTACGGTCCCGGCCTGAGCTGCCTGACCGCGTGGGACCGGCACGTGATCGCCAACATGGGGGCGGAACTGGGTGCCACCACGACGGTTTTCCCCTCCGACGAGGCGGTCAGGACGTTTCTGATCCGCCAAGGCCGCGGCGCAGCCTGGCGGGAAGTCCTGGCCGACCAAGACGCCCGTTACGACGAATACGAGGAAATCGATCTTGCCAAGCTGGAGCCGCTCATCGCCCTGCCCAGCAGTCCGGGTAAGGTGGTGCCGGTACGCGAGGTGGCGGGCCGGGAAATCTATCAGTCCTACATCGGTTCCTCGGCCAATCCAGGCCTGCGCGACTTTGCGGTTGCCGCCGCCATTGTGGACGGCAAGCAGGTCCACGACCGGGTCTCCTTCGATGTCAACCCCACCTCCAGGCAGATCCTGGAGAACATGATCGAACTTGGGATCCTGAAACCACTCGTCCACGCCGGAGCGCGCCTCCATCAGGCAGGCTGCGGCGGCTGTATCGGCATGGGGCAGGCGCCGGCTAGTGGGCGGATCAGCCTGCGCACCGTGCCCAGGAATTTCCCGGGCCGTTCCGGCACCAAGGAGGATCAAGTGTATCTGTGCAGCCCGGAGACCGCCGCCGCCTCGGCCCTGACCGGCGTGATCACCGATCCGCGCACCTTAGAGATGCCCTACCCCCGCTTCAGGGAACCTGAAACCATCCTGATCAACACCGAGATGCTGGTCCCTCCTGCGCCCGAAGGCACCCAGGTGGAACTGGAGATGGGTCCCAACATCAAACCGCTGCCTGCATTGGAACCCTTGCCTGACCGACTGGAGGGACCAGTGCTGCTGAAACTGGCGGACAACCTCTCCACCGACGAGATTCTGCCAGCCGGGGCCAAGGTCCTGCCTTTGCGCAGCAATATCCCGGAAATCAGCAAGTTCGCTTTCAGTCAGATCGACGAGAGCTACTACGCCCGGGCCATCGCCTGCCGGGAGCAGGGCTCGTTCGTCGTCGCAGGTTCCAATTACGGCCAGGGTTCAAGCCGCGAGCACGCAGCCTTGGCCCCCCGTTATCTGGGGCTTAAGGCAGTGATCGCCAAAAGTTTCGCCCGCATCCACCTGCAAAACCTGATCAATTTCGGTATCCTTCCCCTGACCTTTGCCAACCCGGAGGATTGGGAAAAAATTGCGCAAGGGGATGTGCTTTCCATCCCGGATGTGCGCACTGCCATCCGCCAGGGAAGCACGCTGAAGGTGATCAATCTGACCCGCAACGAAAGCTACTTGGCCGAACATCCCTTGACCCCGCGTCAGGTGGACATAGTCCTGGCGGGCAGCCTGATCAATCTGGTTCGGCAGCAGGCTTGTGAGTCGGCCCAAGTCGAAGGCGCTTAGCGCACCAAGCATCCCAACCTGAGGAGGAGAAACAATGTCACACTATCAGTATCTTATCATCGGCGGCGGAATGACGGCGGACGCTGCCGTACGCGGTATCCGGGCGATCGATCCCAATGGCTCCATAGGGTTGATCAGCGCAGAACTTCATCCCCCCTACAAGCGGCCGCCCCTTTCTAAGGGATTATGGCTGGGAAAGCCGATGGAGAAAATCTGGTATCGAACCGAAGCGCTTAAGGTGGCGCTGCATCTTGGGCGCACCGTCCAGACCCTGGACGTGGCCGAAAAGTCGGTCACGGATGACCTGGGAACCGTCTATCGCTTCGACAAGCTGCTGCTTGCTACGGGTGGAACCCCGGTGCGCCTGCCCTTTGGGGGCGATGAGATCATTTACTTCCGCGATCTCAGCGACTACTTGAAACTCCGCGCCCTGAGCGAGGAAAAGCAGAGGTTTGCCGTCATCGGCGGCGGCTTTATCGGTTCTGAGATTGCCGCCGCATTGGCCATGAACGGTAAACAGGTGGCGCTGGTCTTCCCTGAGGAGGGAATCGGCGCGCGCTTGTTTCCAAAGGACCTCAGCCAGTTCCTGAACGACTATTACACCCAGAAAGGGGTTGAGGTATTGCCCGGCTGGTTGGTGACGGGACTGACCCGGCAGCAGGATAGTCTGGTGCTGGATGTTCGCAGTGTCGATGGGTCAGGCGAGCGTACCCTAGAGGCCGAAGCGGTGGTCGCCGGGATCGGCATCCGGCCCAATACCCGCCTGGCCGAGCAGGCCAGCCTGCCGGTGGACGACGGCATCGTCGTGGATGAGTGGCTCAACGCTGGCAACCCCGACATTTACGCGGCCGGCGATGTAGCCAATTTCTACAATCCCGGCCTGGATGCCCGCCTGCGCGTGGAACACGAGGACAATGCGCTGACGATGGGAAACACCGCTGGCCGGAACATGGCCGGTGAGTCGACTCCCTATCGTCATCTTCCCTTTTTTTACTCCGACCTGTTTGAGCTGGGATACGAAGCCGTCGGCCGGACAGACTCGCGGTTGGAAACGGTGGCAGATTGGGTCGAGCCTTATAAGAAAGGCATAGTCTATTACTTGGAGGATAGACGGGTGCGGGGCGTGCTGTTGTGGAACGTCTGGGAGCGCGTGGAAGCCGCCCGCGCCTTGATCGCTGAACCCGGCCCATTCGATCCTGAGGATCTGAAGGGAAAGCTGTCGGCTTGAGCTTTCTGCTTGCCCACCCATTGGGCAGGTTCAAGGATGGGGTGCACCAAATCTGGCTTTGGTGATTGCCCTCAAGGCATGGTGTTGGTGATTTTTCTAGTCGCTGTTTTTGGTACATCTTTTGCTTGATTGAGGATTGGATGATTTAAGGCAAAAGTATGACCCGGCGGATTCTTCTGGTCAGCGACCACCAAGAACACACCGTGATGCTTGAAAGGGCATTACGCAGCGAAGGCTTTTCCATCGTCTTCACCAACGACACGGCTTTAGCCGGTTTGCCCGAGCTTGCGCTGAAAAGCTGTGCAGACCTGGTGCTTATCGAGCTGGAAAAGCCCAGCAACGGGGTACTTGAAAATGTTCGCCGGCTGACGGTGAAGCTTCCGCTGCCTGTTGTTCTGTTCGTCAAGGAGAGTGACAGGGATTCTGCGGCACGGGCCATTCAGGCCGGTGTCAGTGCCTATGTCGTCGATGGCTTGCGCGAGGATCGCATCGGTCCGATCCTGGCTGCCGCCATGGCTGGCTTCCAGGAAACCCAGGCCTTAAGGCAGGCTTTAAGGCAGGCGCAAACCAGCCTGAAGGAACGCAAACTCATCGAACGTGCGAAAGGACTGCTGATGCAGCAGCGCGGCTGCAGCGAAGATGAGGCTTACACCGCCCTGCGCAGATCGGCCATGAGGCAGAACCGGCGCCTGGCGGAGATCGCCCAGGGCGTCATCGATGCGGCAGCGCTTATGAGTTGATTTAAGGCATCAACGGTTTCGGTTGGCGCAAACGATCTAAATCAGGCCAAAGGAGGACTTGAAGTTCGGCTTCATCAAGCTCACCGACATGGCTCCCCTGGCAATCGCCTACGAGAAGGGCTTTTTCGAGGACGAGGGGCTGTACGTGACGCTCGAGGCCCAGTCCAACTGGAAGGTCCTGCTCGACGGGGTGATCGAAGGGCGCCTGGACGAGGCCCACATGCTCGCCGGCCAGCCGCTAGCGGCGACCATCGGCTTCGGCACCAAGGCCCATATCGTCACCCCTTTCAGCATGGACCTGAACGGCAACGGGATCACGGTTTCTAACCAGGTCTGGAAGCTGATGAAGCCTAATATCCCTATGACAACGTCCGCCTGGCGGTGGACCAGGTGTTCAAACGAACCAAATCCAGAGCCTGGCGCCACCAGTGGACCCTGCACAACCTGGAACTTACCCAGATGGGACACGCTTTGGACTTAAAGCCGGACGAAATCTCCGGCGGCATGAAGCAGCGCGTCGGCATCGCCCCGCGCACTGGCGATGGAACCCAAGGTGCTGCTCCTGGACGAGCCTTTCGGCGCACTCGACTCCCTGACCCGCAGCCACATGCAGGATTCCCTGATGGAGATCCAGGCGCGGCTCAACAACACGGTCATCATGATTACCCACGATGTGGACGAAGCGGTGCTGCTTTCTAACCGTGTGGTCATGATGACCAACGGTCCCGCAGCCCGCATCGGAGGGATCCTTAAGGTCGATCTGCCGCGCCCGCGTGACCGCCTGCCCTTGACCGAAGGCTCCGCTTACAACCATTATCGCGCTGAGATCGTTCGCTTTCCCCACGAACGGCATCTGGGGACGCAAACGCCCAAGCAGGCCGCAACAAAAGGGGAAGATAAAGACCAAGCGGCAAGGCTGCGTTTGATTGCTTAAGTCTCGCTAACTACAATCAGGAGAACAACCCATGAGCCGATCGGCTTTGTTTGCCAAAACCCTTGCCACCGCCAGTGCTCTGGCGATGTTGACGCGCGCTTTCTTGGCCCTGGCCGAAGAGCCGTGGAAGCTCGAAACCCAGGGCCCTTACGCTACCCACTGGCGCCTGGAGGTGACCAACCGTCTGCGGGGCGAGTTCGTCGATTGGTTCGACTCGAATACGCGCGAGAGCACCTACAATTTTACCGCCAACAAGTTCCAGCTGGGCCTTAGGGTCCTCAACCCGCACCTGGAAGGCTTCGTCCAGTTCCAGGACACGTTCCTGACCGGGCTGCCCAAAAACGGAGTCGGGGTGGGGGCAAACTATTTTCAAAACACCCCCGAGACGACCGGCAACCGCCCTTTTCTGCGCCAAGGCTGGGTAAGATTCAAATATGGCCCCTTTTACCTCCAGGGCGGGCGCCAGCTTTATCTGGATTCCTCCCAAGGGGCAGCCACCCATCCGGCACTGAAGTGGATCCAGGACTTTCGGCTGGCCCAGCGCCTGATCGGCCCGTTCGACTATACCCATGCCGGCAGGAGCTTCGACGGCGGAACCTTAGGGGTTCTCACCGAGAATTTCGAGATCTCAGGGTTTGCTTTCATGCCGACGGCGGGTGGGTTCGAGATCGCCGGGCAAAGCACCATCACCGACATCCACCTCGCCGGCGTCAGCTTAAACCTGCGCGACTCGAAGTTCATCGGCAATACCTTTGGCCGGCTGTTTTGGACCTATTACGACGACGACCGGGGGCTGGTGGTCGCCGACAACCGTTCTCTCCCGGCGCGCCGGGTGGGCCGCGGGCAGATACTCAAGATTCACACGCTCGGTGCAAATCTAGCTCAGCTTCTGCCTTTGGGATCTGGGATGGCCGACGGCATGGTTTATTTCTACGGCCAGTTCGGCGACTGGCAAAGGCTGGACCACAGGGCCTTTGCCTACGGGGTCGAGGCCGGCTATCAACTGTCCAACGTGTGGGGGACGCCGTGGCTTAGAGCCGGGATCAACGTAGGTTCTGGCGATTCCAGTCCGAACGACAACACCCATAAGACCTTCTTCCAGATGCTTCCGACCGCCTGGCTGTATGCCCAGTTTCCGTTTTACAACATGATGAACAACCAGGACGTGTTCGCCCAATTGATCCTAAAGCCGCATCCTAAGGTAGTAGTACGCGCCGATTTCCATTGGCTCAAGCTCAACGAATCCAAGGACCTGGTCTATGCCGGCGCTGGGGCGACCTCCGACCGGGTGTTCGGCTTTGCCGGCTCACCCAGCGGAGGGTCGAGGGAACTGGCCTATCTTGCCCACCTCATGCTGAGCTTCAAGCCGGCCTCGTTCCTCGCCTTCAACCTCCTGTATGCCCATGCCTTCGGCCAGGAGGCGATCGACGCCCAGTTCTCGGGCAGACAGGCTAATTACGGTTTCGCCGAGGCGAGCGTCTCGTTTTGACCGGCGAGCGTTTGTCGGCTTTCACGAACTTGGATTCGAGGCGGGCAGGCCGACTGCGCGCCTTGACCTGGGGCCTTTCAAAAGCAGCCAGTTGCACCGCAGGAACAAGCTGGGCCCGGGCTGTGCGCAGGTCGAGGTCCGGGAAAAACCTTTCGGATTGGCCTACCACCTCGCACGCGGCCAGGAATTCGGCGTAGTAGTTGCGCGAGGCGAAGCCGAACAGGGGATGGTCGTAGGCGCGCACGATCTCGACGAAGTCGTGCCCATGCTGTTCGCTGGCGCGCTTCATGCCGCCGATGCCGTGGTGGTAGGAGGTGATCGCCAGCGGCCAGCTTTGCAGCCGGTCGTAGGCCGCACGCAGATAGCGGGCAGCGCCGTGGGCGGAGAGCACGGGATTGAGGCGCGCCTCCACGCTGTCATCGCCGATGAAGGTTCGGGCGGCGGCAGGGGTGAACTGCCACATCCCCACCGCCCCGGCGTGGGAGCGCGCGTTGAGCTGAAACGACGACTCAATATGAGGGAGATAGGCCAGCTCTTCCGGCAGGCTGTACTGACGGAAGATCCCGCGGAACAGTTGCTCGTACCGCTGGCTGATCTCCAGCCCGCGCTGGAAACGCTCGCGCAGACCCCGTTGCAAGCGTACCCGGTCGGCTGCCCCGGCGACGGCCTCTGGCCCCACGCGCTGGGCGATATAGCGCGCCAGTTTCTCCTCCCAGGGATCCAGCGCAATCCTCCGGGCGAGCTTGGTTTCCAGGGCGCGTAGGCGCTCCCGCCAATATTCCAGGCGGCGGTCGATCAGGGCTTTTTGCTCTGGGGTGTAATAGCCGTCCCCGACCGGCTCCGGCAGGCGCACCACCTGGTAGATGAGATTCAGGTAGCGGTTGTCGTGGATGACGACCCGGGCCTGGCTCCATTTTGCATACACCTTGCGCCAGAAGGCAACCTGGGGTTCCAGTTCGGCCGGCTTGGGGAAGACGCCGGCGATGAAGGCCAGCTTAGGCTGCTTATGGGACAGTGGCGGTTTCGGAACCGCAGGCGGGGGTACAGTGTCCCGGCTGATGCTCACCGATGGAGGTCTGGGTGCTTGGCTGGACAACTGCGGCGGGGCGGAGGCGCAGGCAGTCACGAGCAGAAATGGCAGCATAGCAGCAAAGCGCAAGCCGAGCAGCATGACTTACCTCCCCTTGGGATTTTTGCTTAAAAGTTAGAACAGAAATCTTCCCAATGCAAGCTGTGCTATAGCTTAGGGCCGGCATCGCGGTTCACCGGGACAGGTCTGGGCACGTGGCGGTCTTCCTGAATTTCTTGATAGCAGGGGTTTCTTTGGTTGCCAGCGCCTTTTCGCCTTCATCCTCCTGCAGGGCCGGGGCAGGTAGGCAACGGCGACGCGTTACCAAGCCGGCAGGGAACGGATCACAGGTCAGCTCTTTGGCGCTCAGTCAGTACCGCTGACCCGATCGCGGATCGCCTGTTGATGCTTTCTCACCCAAAACGCGAACATCATCATCGCCCAGCCTCGAAGAGCGACTTCGATACTCAGGCACAGGGCGAGAAACCATCCCTCCGCGCTGGGCCACTCCCGCCACACCAGAATGCCCAAAATTATAGACACCACCCCGCCGATCGCCGTCGAGATGGTGTGGGGGAGGCGCAAGGCATAGACCAGGACGGTGCGCACGAATCCCCGTACGATCAGGAAGGCGGCGATCAATAAACTCAACCGGGCCGGCTCCTCGGTCACGCTGAGGACAATCATCCCGCCCACGACCGTATCCAAAACCCCCACTTGCAGGTTTTGGAGAAAATCGCGCTGCTCCCGGGCGAAATAGGCATCCAGACACTCCAACAGACCCATGGCGAGAATCACCATTCCTCCCAGCGGGAGCCAGGAAAAGTCATAGGCCAAAAGGATGACCGAGTCGGGCCGGAACACGCTGGCCAGCGCCAGGACGATGCCAGTCAGAGCGATGAAGGCCCCTTGTATCAGTACTCGCCACCATTTCGAATGGAAGCGGTCGAAGCGGGAAAATCTTTCGCGGAGTCTCATCCTGTTTTTTCCCTCACCTGAAGTGCAGGTATTGATCGGCGCCATAATTGCAACTGCGCCCTCACCCCGGCCCGGGCTTCGATATCCTCCGCAAGGACTGCGGCTTCCACCAAGATCCGGAAATGCCGGGTTCGCCGTGAAGGATAGGCAATTCAACGGACGCTGCCGCCTATTGGGCGATGAGGATGCGCCCGAGATGGGGTCTTGTCAACGAGCCCAATCGATTAGTGTCAACGATCGCCCATATGGAGCCATTTTAGATCCTTGAGGGGTCTCGAACTGTTCACTTTGGACCTCTTCTAGTGCTCGCGCTCAGTTAGAGGTTGGGTCATTTCAGGCAAGCTGGAGTCTCCGCCCCTTTGGCTCTGGGATCCGGTCGCCGAACTCTTTGGCCGTATCAATCCAAAGGGCGATAGCCTCTTGAGCGTTTGTTAACGCGGCCTCATAGGTATCGCCATGAGCCATACAACCAAGAAGCTCAGGAACCTCAGCAACATAGGCGTTGTCTTCAGTGCTCCAATAGATAATCACTTCATACCTATACATCAGTAATTTCTCCTAGCCTGTAGCGTAGGATCACAGCACGAACTTGGCTGACTTGGTAGGGTTTAGCTTTGTTCCCTTCCCTCTGCAGGTTGATTCGCTCCTCGACATCGGGCCGCCGGAACATGTGGTGGCTACCCCTCGTGCGCTCCTCAAAGCCCAGGTGCAGCAAGAGCGCGCGCAGATCTGAGAAATCGATGTTGGCGTCCGAGCGACCTTCAAGAATACGCCGAAGTAGCTTGCCGTGTGTTCCCATCTGGACATTCCAGGGCGCGCTTCAGCTTCGGCAATTACCACGTCCTTTAACGGTGGGTTAGGCGGTTTTACCGATCAATCGAAATCAAACAACTCACCGAGGAATCCGTGTTTCTTCTTTTTTCCATGATAGTAGTAGCGGTCGTCATAGTCTCGTGGCTCATGGCGTTCGTGCGCAGCACGATCGCCTCGTGACTGATCGGGCGTGGGGGTCGTTGCTGTCGCACGCTCGATAATCTTGTCGAGCTCACCTCGATCGAGCCATACTCCCCGGCAATCAGGACAATAGTCGATCTCGATTCCCTGTCGATCCGCCATGACTAGGGTGGTTTCTTTGCACACAGGACATTTCATTTGCAGTCTCCTTTCGCTTTGATTGGGGTTTCAAGAGATAAAGATGTGCTTTGCAAGGGCATCGTCAATCTCAGCATGACGAGGAAGGGGCTGCTTCTGGCCAGTCGCAGGATTGCTGTAGATGTCATGCCGAGCGCCATGCCTGTGAAGTCGGCAGCCGTACTGTTCAAGCTGCCGTAGTTTACCACGAACCTACCGCCTACCATACGAGAACTCGTATCCAAGTAAAGTCCTGCCATGTCCACGAATCAGCCACTCCCGAGTCTTGGTGTCTCAGCCACGATATCGCTAGGACTTCAACCCGGAGGAGGCTGAATCGATCCCTCGGCGAGCGGCCATTTCCATATATCCGTCTCTTGCTCTCGGATGCGATCTCTCGAATGCCCCAGCGCATCAGATCATCAACATTGGCTACTGATCCGAACGGGGTGGAGGTTGGCTGGCGGCGCGGTACACGAAGACTTGCTTCTCGCCCAAGGTTTTCAGGGTATATTGCAGGATGTCGGCAAAGTCATCTTCCGCCTGTGGCGAGAGGATCAGCGGCAGATTAGGCGCGACCTCGGCGCTGACTTTCTTGCTGCTGCGCGCGTTGGTAAAGGCTTTTTTGGTGATCTGCTCCAGGCGTTCCGGCGTATAAGCCACCCCTTCCCCTCGCTCGAGCTGCTTGCACAATATGCTAGTCAAATAAAGATAATACCCATTCTTCACCTGGAGGCAAACGCTATGAACTCAAGCTGGCAGGCTTTCATTCAGCAGCGCATCCTGAAAGCACCCGCGGTGACCGGAGGGGTGATCCTTACTCCTCTTCCGCCTACGGCGGTATTGCGCATCCGGGGCAAAGATGCGCAGACCTTCCTCCAGGGGCAGACCACCTGTGACCTGCGCCAGGTGACGAGCGCGCATTCCCGTCTTGGGGCGTTTTGTAATCCTCAGGGGCGAGTGATCGCCACTTTTCGAATTTTGCGTCGCGAAACCGGCTTCTTGTTGCTGCTTGCCGCCGACCTGCTGGCAAAGGTGGCCCAACGCTTGAGGTTATATGTCCTGCGCTCCCAGGTGGAAATAGCAGCCGGCGATCTGGCGCTGTTTGGGGTCACCACAGCTCAGCCTGGCCTGCTGCGGAAGATTCTGGACCAACCGCCTCAAACGAGCGGTGCGGTCATCCAGGCCCATAGTCTAGACTGGCTCAGGATGCCGCCTCCCGGAGAACGCTGGCTCGTGCTGGGGAACCCGGACGTAGTCCAGACCATGTGGCTCAGGATGGTGGAAGCACTGGGCGCTGCCGAATCCCCGGCGACTTACTGGCAACTGCAGGACATCCGTGCCGGCCTTCCCACCGTCACTGCCGCCACTTCGGAAGAATTCCTGCCGCAAATGCTCAACCTGGACCTGCTAGGGGGGATCAGCTTCGACAAAGGCTGCTACACCGGCCAGGAGGTCATCGCCCGGACCCACTACCTAGGACAGGTCAAACGGCGCCTTTATCAAGCCGGCCTCGTCAGCCTCCACACCCCTGCCCCCGGCGCCAAGCTGGTCGCAGAAGGTGAGACGGTAGGCCAGGTGGTGAATGCCGCCCCCACTGATTCCATTCAGGAGATCCTGGCGGTGGTACGCTGTGATAAAGCTCACAGTTCAGCGGTTCGGCTCGCAGGTTACGGCGATACCCCTTTGCAGTGGTCGGACCTGGCCTATACTTTAGCGTGAGGGTGTCATCAAAACCTTAAGGCTTTGACCAAGTTATGGAATTCAGTAACGAACAGGAATTTCTGGATTACTTGCGCGACGAAATCAAAAGCAACCGCCTCATCCTCCCATCCCTGCCTGAAGTGGCGCTTAAAGTGCGGGATGCCGTCGACCGCGGGGATCTCAGCGCCGCCAAACTGGCGGCAATAATCGCCGAGGATGCGGCTCTGGCGGCGCGCCTGATCCAGGTGGCCAACAGTCCTCTGTACCGGGGTCGTACCGAGATCACCAATCTGCAGATGGCCATCACCCGCATGGGATATAACCCGGTCCGCACGCTGCTCATGAGCCTGGCCATGCAACAGATATTCCAACCCACCTCTGCGCTGCTGGATCGCTATTTTCACGCCATCTGGCAAACCAGTGTCAATGTCGCCGCCATCAGCCGGGCTTTGGCGGCCCTCTGCCCGCATCTGAATGCTGAACACGCCCTGTTGGCAGGTCTGATCCACCAGATCGGCAAACTGCCTATCCTCACCCTGGCCGAACAGATACCGGGCTTGGCAAACGATCAAACCCGTCTCGATCACCTGCTGGCGGCTTTGCATCCTGAAATCGGCGGTGTGATTCTGAAGAATTGGAACTTTCCCAAGACCCTGTTCGAAGTGGTTACCGAATACCTTAACTGGCAACGCCAGCCGAACGGCGATCTGGCCGATTACGTGGACGTGGTCCAGGTGGCCTATCTGGAACACATGGCCAGCAGCGGCGAAGAACCGCCCGTCGATCCGTCTAAGGTGAGCGCTTTTACCCGCTTGGGGCTAGTGCCTGACATCGAGATAATAGAAATTGAAGCAGTCGATGCAACCAAACAGCTGTTCGCTTGAGGTGGCTTGTCCGAACCATACCCAACCGGTATAGTGCTGATTCTGATCCTTTTCCTTCGGGCAGCTCGATGAACGACGATGCGATTGTGCGCTTTCGGCGCATCGGCATCATGACCGTGGCAGCCGTCTATTTTCTGATCCTGGTGGGCGCCATCGTCCGCGCCTCCGGGGCCGGCATGGGGTGTCCGGATTGGCCAACTTGCTTCGGCCAGTGGATTCCACCCACCGATGAATCCCAACTGCCGTCCAATTATCACGAGATTTATGCCGACCTGGGCTATGCCGAAACCGATTTCAACCCGATCAAAACCTGGACCGAATACCTCAACCGGCTGACCGGAGTCAGCATCGGCATCCTGATAATCCTGACAGTTGCTTATGCCATCCCGTTTCTGAAACGCGATCCGCCGGTCTTTTATCTAGCCCTGACCGCATTGCTTTTGGTCATGTTTCAGGGCTGGCTCGGCGCGGTGGTGGTCAGCACCAACCTGCATCCGCTGATGATCACCGCCCACATGTTGCTGGCCTTGGGGATTGCAGCCTTGTTGATCTATGCCGTTGCCCGTTCCCAAAAGGGCTATTTTTCCCCCATCAACTCCGATGCCTTAACCAGCAAACTGGAAATCGCCCTGGGGCTGGCGCTGGCCATCACCCTGACTCAGGTCATCCTGGGCGCCCAAGTGCGCGAAGCGGTGGATGCCATTGCCAGCGCTCACGCCTATACCCAACGTTCTCTGTGGCCCCAAAAGCTGCCATGGGTGTTTTACGTCCATCGGGCCTTCGCTTTCCTGCTTTTGTGCACCAATCTTTGGCTGGTCTGGCAGTTTCTGCGGCGTCTGCCCCAAGATCAGCTGCTGTTCCACCTCAACCTGGGATTGGCTGGGCTGACTCTTTTGGCGGTCGCCACCGGGATCGGCATGGAGCGCCTCGGTATTCCGCCCGCCATTCAGCCGGTCCACCTGCTGCTGGCCAATCTGATTTTCGGCATCCAGTTCCTGCTCTTGGTGAGCCTGCGCTATTGCCGGGCTGCGGCTTCTGGGACGGTCGGATCAGCGGAAGTCGAATCCCCGCTCTCGGATTGAACTTGACAGGGCATCGCTACCAGCCCCGCTGGCATCTCTTCCCGCCATACGGCGTGGATCGCTCGGTCGAGACGCACCCAGTAACGGGTCAGGGTCTGTCGTTTGGGCATGACCTTCACTTCCAGCCCCCGCTCCCGAAGCCGTTTAGCCAGCGCTTCCGCACGACTCTGTTCGGCATACATCCCAAGTGAAATCGCTCCCTGCCAGGGCCCTTGCTCGAACAGCCACAGATCTTGCAATCCCATCGCCTGCAGGCGTTCCAAGTTGCGCCGGCCCCCAGCCAGCGTCTCTGCGGGCGGATACATGATCCAGTAACCTTTCACCTCAAAGAAAGACTCCGCCTCGATCTGGTCCTGAACCCTCTGCCGACTGGCAAACTCGCTGGCAGCTTCCCGGTTGGCAAATGGCCCGATCCGATAACACTGCTGCCCGGCTTGTTCGCCTGCCTCTTGGGATGTTTCCGGGGCAGCGCCCGTCCCTGTTGCGCGGACAGGGGGCCCGGACTCTGCGCTTGGTTCCGGCCCTGACTGCAAATCCGGGGCGGACAACCCAGGCTCAGGTGGTCGAGGCAACTCGTCCAGCAGGACCAGCCGCTCGACCGGCGCGATTACGCCATTGGGGGATACACTCGGCTCAGTCTGACGGCCGGATTCCGCCCACAAGAAAAAGATCGCGTTGATGACCAACAACAGCAAAGCTAGCCTTTTGGCCGTCAGCATCGACTGAGCACCGCCAGCCCCTCGAGGACCAGGTCCGGCGCCAGCCGCGCCGGAACCTGAAGCCCCGGGGCCAATTCGGCCGCATCTCCACCGGTCAGAATCAGGGAGAGCTGGGGGTGAACTTGTTGCTGCTGCCGAAACGTCCGTTCGATCAGCCCCAATGCCGCCTGCCGGGCGCCGAGATGGACCGCGGCAGCAGTATGATCGCCTAAAACTTCGACTTGACCATGCCACGCCTCGAGGCGGATAGCGGCGGTCTTCTGCCTCAGCGTCTCGGCCATGAGCATAAGGCCGGGACAAATCAAACCACCCAGATGCCTCCCCGATTCATCCACCACGTCCAGAGTCAGAGCGGTGCCGCAATCGGCGATGCAGGCCGGCAAGGAGTAGCGATTGCGCACTGCGATCAGCGCCAGCCAACGGTCCACGCCCAGGGTCTCAGGTCGGCGATAGCCATTGACGATCCCGAACCCAACCGCCTGCGGGCGCACGAAATGAGGTTCCAGCCGCCACCGAGATCGGATCCAGGCGAGCAATTTGTCTGCCACTGCCTGCCCGGCGACGTTGGCGATCCAGACGCGCTTTGGTGTCACCAGGCCGTCAAAGAGCCGGTCCAGGTCCGCTTCGATGATCTTACCCCCGGTCACCAGCGGTGGACCTGCGGCGATCACACCCCGGCTCAGGATAGCCCATTTCAGGCGGCTGTTGCCGCTATCCAGCAGCAGCTCGGGATCATCCATCCTTAAGCTTGAGCCTTACATCGCCTGCGGCCAAAATCTGGCGCCGGCCATCGCCGTGTCGCATCACCAGCAAACCCTCCTCGGTCACATCCACGGCAGTCGCCTCGTAGCTCTGACCTGCCAGGCTCACCTCCACCCGGCGGCCCAGGACACAATTCAAGCGGCGCCAGTCCTCGAGCCAAGGCATCAAACCCTGGTCAGAATAACTGTTCAGCAGGGCCAGCAGTTTACCGAGCAGCTTGGCCACGATCAGATTCCGGCAAGGCAGCGCCTCGCCCAGAATCGTCCGCGCATCCACCCAGGGTTGGTCGATGGTCGCAGCAGCTGCAGGCGAGAGCCACAGATTCAGCCCCAACCCGAGCACGGCGATGCACTGCCCCTGGGGTTCGCTGATGGCCTCGATCAGGATGCCGCCCAGCTTGCGTTCCTGCCAGAGGATGTCGTTTGGCCATTTCAGCTTGAGGTCTGGAAAGCCCAGTTCCTCAAGCCCACGAACCGCGGCGACCCCGGCTGCCAGGCTCAGGCCGCTTAAGGATTCCCCGCGCTGGAAACGCCAGAGCAAGGATAGGTAGATGTTGTACCCGAAAGGGGACGACCAGCTGCGTCCCAAACGTCCCCTACCGGCGGTCTGGGTCTCGGCCAGGCAGACGCTGGCCGTGGGGCGGTCGGCGGCAGTCTTGAGCAGATGGGTATTGGTCGAAGGCAGAGAGGGGTGAATTTCCAAAACCGGGGCCGGACACCCTTCAGGGAGTTCGAGGGCGGTTGAGATCCATTCCCGGTCCAAAAGCTCCAGCGGCCGCGCCAATCGATAGCCTCGCCCGGTGACGGCCTGGATCTCCACACCCAAGGCCCTAAGGGATCGAATCTGCTGCCACACCGTGGTGCGGCTGGTTCGCAAGGATTCGGCCAGCGCCTGGCCGGAATGGAACCTGCCATCCGCCAAGCGTTGGAGCAAGGCTTCGGTCACCGGAGTCAGCATGGATGCCACCTGGCATGATTTGCCACGCCATGAGTATATCAAGAAGCATCAAGTCGAGTCGGATGGCGATCGCCTTTGCTCCCGCAGCAGGTTCAACTGACGCTTGATCACATGCCGGATCAGGAATTCGCGGTCCTGATCGCGCAGACTCAGAAAATCCACCCCGGCCCGATACAGACCATCCCCCCGCCCCCGACAGTAGATCACCTTACCGAAGGTCATGATCCCAACCAACGCTGGCGGCACGACCATTTTCAATTCCAGAATTTGTCCTTCGACCAGGAATTGCTCAGTATCGAAAGCGATCCCTGAGGCACTCAAGTTGACCTTATGAGTTGGCTGGTCAGTCAGGCGGTTGTTGCTGACCATGAAGGCATGGGCGAGGACCTCGATCTTTCGCTCCAAGGCCTCGAAATATTTGGCCACGTCCGGGTAATCCCGCTGGATCAGGCGCAGCTGCGCCTGGGATTCCTGAGTCAGGTATTCCAACGTCGAGGTCAGGGAAAAGCAATCGACGAACCGACTCTGGAATTGCTCGGGAGCGGGGATGTCCTCCGGGGAAATCGACCGGTACACCAGCATGATCTCGTCATCGATCCGAAAATAACGGCGCCGCTCGGGTTGATTTGTCGGCAACATTTCATTCATTGGACGGCTTTCCAAGTTGCGGGATGTGCCCTGCTTTGTCCTCATCCAGGCCTGCCTGCTCCAGGAGGATCTCCACGCGCCGGTTTTTAGCCCGGTTATCGGCGCTGCTATTGGGAACCAGGGGGCGAGTGTCGGCGTATCCTGCCACCATCATGCGTTGGGGATCGACCCCACCGCGCAGAAGGGCGTGGGCCACAGTCACCGCACGCGCCGACGATAATTCCCAATTGGAACGATACCAGTCGGTGGCGATGGGAACATCATCGGTGTGACCGGCGACGACGATTTTGCCGCGGCTGGCTTTGACTGCCTCCACGATCTTGTCCATGCTCGGACCGAATCCGGCGTTTAAGACTGCGCTGCCTGAAGGAAAGGAGCCTCGCTCATGAATCCTGATGATGATCTTCCACTTTTCCGTCTCCACGCTGACCTTGCCAGCTTTGATTTCATCGACCAACGACTCGCGGATTTTTTTTGCCTCTTCTTCCAGTTTTTTGAGCTGCAGGGCCTCGAAACGTTGTTCGAGTTCTTGTGGGCTTAAGTTTTCCGTATTCTCAGGGATGTCCAGATAAGGTTGGTCTTGGGTGGTCGTCTGGCGGATTTCGTCCAAAGGGGTGGGTTCAACTTTACCAGGGGTGAAGTGCTCGGCCACTACACTAGTTCCCTTGACGGTTTCATAGGCATCGATTTCGGTTTGCACCCCGAAAGCGTTCTTCAGAGAAGCTGCCATCTGCCGGAATTTGATGATGTCCATAGTCGCAAACGACAGCAGCAGCACGAAGAAGCACAAGAGCAAAGACATCAAATCGGCAAACGTCATGACCCAGGCAGGCGCACCGGGTTTACATTTTGGGCATTCAGCTTGTTCGGACATCGGCTGGTTTCCTTAAATCTCCCATCAATCGCCATTGGAGCGTTTTTTCTCGGGCAAATAAGTATTCAGCAATGCCCCCAAGACCTTGGGATTCATTCCTTCCTGGATGCCATTGATCGCTTCTACGATCAAGGACCTGGCGAGCTGCTCGTAATTGCTGATGAGAGCGAGCTTATCGGCCAAAGGAATGGCAACGGCATTCGCGATCACCGCCCCGTAGAGGGTGGTCAAAAGGGCCACCGCCATGGCTGGACCGATGCTGGAGGGATCGGACATATTGGCAAGCATTTGGACCAGCCCCACCAAGGTACCGATCATCCCCATGGCCGGCGCGACGTCTCCTACCGCCGTCCACACCGCCCGCCCAACTTCATGGCGCTTGATGGTCTGGTGAATCTCCTCAGACAGCATTTTGCGGATCAGGGCCGGATCGTAGCCATCCACGCACAGGTTGATCCCCTTTTGCAAGAAGAGATTGTTGACGGTTTCGTTTTCCAACGCCAACAGGCCATTCTTGCGCGCCACATCCGCCAACCGCACCACTTCTTCGATGAGCTTGGCCGGATCCTCAGGTTTATTGAAAAACGCCTTGGCAGCCACGCCGAAAGAGCGCAGGAAATCGCCCAGGGTAAACTTCATCATCGCCACCATACTGGTGCCGCCGACCACGATCAGTATGGACGGCAAATCTATGAATTGACCAAGGCTGCCCCCCACGGCGATGGCACCGATGATGACCCCCAAGCCGCCGAGAAAGCCGATGAGCGTTGCAATGTCCAAAGATAGCCCTCCTTTCCGATTGCACTTGCTCTATCACAAAAAGTAGCACGCCTTGGACAAAAGAAAAGCCAAGGTCGCTTACAGAATCACCACCCGGTCTGACCGGAAGTCCTCCACCAGCTTGTAGCCGTGATAGCCACGGGGATTACAGAGGACCCGGGTATCGGCACAGCGGTAGTCCCAGACTGCATGGGTGTGGCCATGGAACCAGAGAGCGATCTCGTATTCGTACATCAATTCCCTAAGATCATTGCAATAGGCGAAGCGGCTCGGGGCGCTTGGGCGGCTGTCCCAGCTCCAGAAGGTGGGCGCGTGATGGGTGACCACCACGGTAGGCCCGGCAAACGGGGTTTCAAGCGCCTCCTCCAACCAGCTGCGGGAACGGTAATGCAGCCACCGATAATGCTCCGGGAAAAAGGCATCGTTGCCGAAACGGATCTTATGAAAATCATTGACCGAATCTGTAAGCTCCGCCACATCCTCCTCACCACCCCCCAGGTCGGTCCACAGGGTACAGCCGAGAAAACGCACCCCTTCGACCACGCAACTTCGGTTTTCGAGGAAATGCACGGAACTGCCGTTTGCCAACCGTTCTAGCTGGGCAACCAGGGCGCCGTGTTCGCAGGTGTAGAATTCGTGGTTGCCGGCCACATACACTACCGGGCGCCCCTGCCTAGCCAACCAGTAAAACCCCTCAAGACCGATGCCGATGTCGCCGGCGGCGACGATCACATCGGCCTCCACCGCCGGGAGCTTGAAGTCACCAAACTCCAGATGAATATCGGAAAAATAATGAATCCTCACGGCCGCCGCTTTTCACTTATAATGTGCGCCATTCCAGCAACAATACTAGCAGCTATCGAGCATTCCCATTCAAGCCATGAGTACACCTCCCATTCCCAGAAGACCTTCGCTTGGCGTCAAGGTAGGCCACGTTCAAATCGGCGGTGGGGCACCCATCGTGGTCCAGTCCATGACCAACACTGCCACCGAAGACGTCGCCAGCACGGTGGAGCAAGTCCTGGCCTTGGCTCAAGCCGGTTCAGAGATCGTGCGCATTACCGTCAATACCGAAGAGGCCGCTGCCGCCGTGCCCAAAATCCGCGAGGAACTAGACAGACGCGGCTGCGACGTACCCCTGGTGGGAGACTTTCACTTCAACGGTCACAAGCTGCTGGCCAATCACCCAGGGTGTGCGGAGGCATTGGCCAAATACCGGATCAACCCCGGCAACGTGGGCCGCGGCAACAAGCGCGACGTGCAGTTCGCAAAGATGATCGAATTTGCCTGCCGCTATGGAAAGCCGGTGCGCATTGGCGTCAACTGGGGGAGCTTGGATCAGGCCGTTCTAGCGCGGCTACTGGACGAGAATTCCAGGCACCAAAGCCCCCGCGATCTGGACGAAGTCATGCGCGCTGCAGTCATCACCTCGGCCCTAGAAAGCGCCGCCAAAGCTGAAGACTTGGGCCTTCCCGCCGACCGCATCGTCATCTCCTGCAAGATGAGCGGGGTACAGGAACTGATCGCGGTCTATCAGGAGCTGGCCAAGCGCTGCCACTACGCCTTGCACCTGGGGCTGACCGAAGCCGGCATCGGTACCAAAGGGATCGTCGCTTCCACCGCTGCGTTGGCAGTCCTGCTGCAGCAGGGGATCGGGGATACCATTCGCATCTCGCTGACCCCAGAACCGGGAGCCCCCCGCACCAAAGAAGTCATCGTGGCCCAGGAGATCCTCCAGACCATGGGGCTGCGTTCCTTCACCCCGATGGTGATCTCCTGTCCTGGCTGTGGCCGCACCACCAGCGATTACTTCCAGCGCCTGGCGCAACAAATCCAGGATTTTTTGCGGGAAAAGATGCCAGCGTGGAAAACCCGTTACCCCGGCGTGGAGGAAATGCGCGTGGCGGTGATGGGGTGCGTGGTCAACGGACCTGGGGAAAGCAAGAACGCGCATCTAGGCATCAGCCTCCCAGGTAGCGGTGAAACCCCGGTCGCACCGGTCTATGAGGATGGGCAGAAAACCGTCACCCTGAAGGGAGAACGGATCGCCGAGGAGTTCCAGGCGATCGTCGAACGCTACGTGGAAACCCGCTACGGACAGCGGGCATAAACCACCGCTTTACTCAGTCGGGATAAGAGACGATGGCAGCGTCTAGATGCAGGCGCTGTTTGATTGCAGCCGCCTCAGCCTTAGCTTGGTTTTGGTCGAGCATCGGGCCAACTCTGACCCGATACCGGCCGTCATCGGCCTCATCGACGAACGCAGCAAAACCGGCTTGCCGAAGCCGGTCCTGAAGGATTTGGGCGCTTTGCCGGTCGGTAAAGCTCCCCACCTGGACCGCCCAGGCCGAAGGCAGCGGCTTCTGCGAAGGGATCCAAGCCGGCCTAGCAATTTCGGTCTGCAGGTCGAATTCCCCCTCCTCCTGCAGCCCTTTTTCGAACAGCATGGGCAAAAAGATGACCGCCAGCAGCACCAGCACCGCCGCTCCAGTCAGTCGCCGCTTCAGTCGAACATCCATCCCTCTCCCCTTGCGGCCAAAAACGCCGCGATCAGGACAAATGAACCGAACACGACGATCAGGTCCTCCGGGCCGGCCAGTTGCTCCAGAGGCCGGAAGGCATCTAGGCAGCCCTGGAATCCAGCCAGGGGAGGCGGCAATCCCACCTTCAAGAACGCTTGTGCGATTCGTTCCTCCTTGGCCGCGCGGGGGTTGTCAGGCAGCGGCGCTAGCGCCCAAACATCCACTGCTGTGCCCATCCGTTCCAGCATCCCTTCGATGTCCTTGTCGGCCATGACCGCAAACAGAGCCAAGATGCGTCGCCCCGCATAATGGCTGCGCAAATACTCGGCGAGCAGTCCTGCCGCTTGCGGGTTGTGGGCCACATCGAGCAGGACCGGCGGCTGCCCAGGCAGGAACTGATAGCGTCCCGGCAGACGGACCGATTCCAAGCCCCGACGGATAGCCTCCGCTGTCACGGCTAAGCGCAATTGGGACAGCGCCGCCAGCACCGTGGCGGCGTTGTCTAACTGCTGCCGACCAGGCAGGGCCGGCAAGGGCAAGGAAGTAAAGACACCACCCGGCCCGAACCAGTCCCAACTTGGACCATGCTGGCGATGATCGAATTCGCGCCCCAACCGCCAAAGCGATACCTGTAGCTCTCGGGCATAGCCCTGGAGCGATTGCGGCGGATCGCGGTCACCGATCACCGCCGGGCGTCTGGGGCGAAAGATCCCCGCCTTTTCCAGACCGATGAGTTCGCGCGTCTCTCCCAGCCACTGCCGGTGATCGATATCGATGCTGGCGATCACGGCCACATCCGCATCGACGATATTGACTGCATCCAAGCGCCCTCCCATCCCCACCTCCAAAAGCTGCACCTGGACTTCCGCCTGGGCGAACAGCTCCAAGGCGGCCAGGGTGGCAAACTCGAAGAAACTCAAGCTGGTGTCGCCACGCGCTGCATCGATACGGGCGAAGACATCGACGATGGCCGCATCGGTAACCGGACGGCCATCGATACGAATGCGTTCATTGTAGCGCTGGAGGTGAGGGGAAGTATAAGCACCCACCCGCATCCCCTGCGCCCGCAGGATAGCCTCCAACATGGCCACACAGGAACCTTTGCCGTTGGTGCCGCCGACAGTGACGGTCACGGGCGGGCGGTAATCAGGACGCAGCGCCTTAAACACCTTTCGGACCCGCTCCAATCCCAGGTCAATCCAGCGAGGATGGAAGGACTGCTGCCAAGTCAGCCAGTCGGCAAGACGGGTAAAGCGCATACCGCTAGGATTCGTCCCCTCCCTCGCCGTCCGGGGGAGGTGCATCCAGCGGTATGGCTAACAAGGCTTCGGCTCCAACCTCGGTCTGGATCGATCTCGTCTCCGGCACGGCTTTGGCCTGGGTCAGGATTGCCAGCAGGCTGGCGAGGATATCGCGCAGATCGCGGCGGTCCACGACCATATCTAGGGCGCCGTGCTCGAGCAGAAATTCGCTGCGCTGGAATCCATGCGGCAGTTTCTCCCGCACCGTCTGCTCGATCACCCTAGGACCGGCAAAACCGATCAATGCTCCAGGTTCGGCGAGGTTAAGATCCCCGAGCATGGCCAGGCTCGCTGACACCCCGCCCATGGTCGGATCGGTCATCACCGCGATGTAAGGCAGCCCAGCTCCCGCCAAGCGCGCCAGCGCGGCTGAGGTCTTGGCCATCTGGAACAGGGCCAGCAGCGATTCCTGCATCCTCGCCCCACCGCTGGCAGTGAACACCACCAGCGGGATCTTCTCTTCCAGGGCCCGGTTGACGCCGCGGACGAAGCGTTCGCCCACCACCGACCCCATCGATCCCCCCATGAAGGCGAAATCGAACGCCGCCGCCACCAGCGGCTGGCCCTTGAGCAGGCCGCGCACCACCACCAGCGCCTCGGTCTCCTCGGTCTCCTTCTGCGCCTGCGCCAGGCGATCCTTGTAGCGCTTGGTATCCTTGAACTTTAGGGGATCGACCGAGCGCAGGTTGCCACCGATCTCCTCCCGCTGCTCCGGGTCGAGGAAGAAGTGCAGCCGCCGGCGGCCGGAAATCCGCATGTGGTGGTTGCACTTGGGGCAAACTTCCAGGTTGCGCTCAAGTTCGGCCTTATACAAAATCGCGCTGCAAGCCGGGCACTTGCTCCAAAGTCCCTCAGGCACCGTGGTCTTGCGGTTGCCATCGGTCCGGATCCGGGCTGGAACTAGCTTCTGAAACCAACTCATGTTTTATCCATCGCCACACGCATGTCGGCAAGCAACGCCACCATGGCAGCTTCGATTCGGTCCGGATGGTGCAGATTTTCTTCTACCCTCTGGACCAACGCGCTGCCTACCACCACAGCATCCGCCAGCTTGGAAAGGCGAGCTGCCGTTTTGGCATCCTTGACTCCGAATCCCACCCCGATGGGCAATCGGGTCAGAGCGCGAATATTCGCCAGTTTGCGCGTCACATCTTCCAGGTCCAAGTGACTGGCTCCCGTCACCCCCTTGAGGGACACGTAGTAGAGGTAACCGCGCCCAGCCGCATCGGCCTTTTCGATTCGCTTGGGTGTGCTCGTGGGAGCAAGCAGAAAGATCGGATCGATGCCAGCCTCGTACAAAAGGGGCAGCATTTCCTCTTCGGCCTCCTCTGGTGGCAGGTCCACCGTCAACACCCCATCCACCCCGGCTTGGGCTGCGGCCTCGACGAAAGCCTGGTAACCCATACATTCGATCGGGTTGAGATACCCCATCAAGACGATCGGAGTATCCTTATCCTGGCGGCGGAATTCGGCTACCATGTCGAGCACCTGATGCAAGCTAAGCTTGTGAACCAGAGCCCGTTCGCTGGCGCGCTGGATCACCGGACCATCGGCCATGGGATCGGAAAATGGCACCCCAAGTTCCAGAATATCGGCACCTGCAGCCACCATGGCGTGGAGCCACGGCAGCGTGAACTTTGGGCTTGGATCCCCGGCAGTGATGAAGGGAATCAGCGCCTTGCGCCCCTGGCGGGTCAAATTTGCGAAAGTGGTCTGAATCCGGCTCACAGTTTAAGCCCCTCACGTGCAGCTACGGTGTGAATGTCCTTGTCGCCCCGCCCAGACAGGTTGACGATGATCGTCTGATCTTGATCCATCTGCCGCGCCAGTTGCATGGCGTAAGCTACGGCATGGCTAGATTCCAGCGCGGGCAGGATACCTTCGGTTCGAGTCAGATAGTGGAAAGCCTCCAGGGCCTCCTCGTCGGTGACGCTGACGTAATTGGCCCGGCCCATATCCTTGAGCCAAGCGTGCTCAGGCCCTACGCCGGGATAATCGAGCCCAGCGGAAATGGAGTGGGTTTCGATGATCTGACCGTCGGCATCCTCCATCAAATAGGTCCGGTTACCGTGCAGTACCCCCGGCCGACCCGCGCACAGAGGGGCAGCGTGACGGCCGGTGGCGATCCCCTCGCCGGCCGCCTCGACCCCATATAGCGCCACGTCATCATATTCCAAAAATGGATAGAACAGGCCGATGGCGTTGGATCCGCCACCGACGCAAGCCACCAGCGCGTCGGGAAGGCGCCCGGTCTTTTCCAGAATCTGGCGCTTGGCCTCGCGCCCGATTACCGCCTGGAAATCGCGCACCATGGCCGGGTACGGATGAGGACCTGCCACCGTGCCGATGATGTAGAACGTATCGTCCACGTGGGTGACCCAGTCGCGCAGGGCTTCGTTCAAGGCATCCTTCAAGGTGCGCGAACCAGACTTAACCGGCCGCACCTGTGCCCCCAAAAGCGACATCCGGTAGACGTTGAGCTTCTGCCGCTCCACATCCACCTCCCCCATGTACACCACGCATTCCATCCCAAATCGGGCCGCCACGGTGGCGGTCGCCACGCCGTGCTGGCCGGCGCCGGTCTCGGCGATGACCCGGCGTTTGCCCATGCGCTTGGCGAGCAGGGCTTGGCCGATGGTGTTGTTCACTTTGTGGGCGCCGGTGTGATTGAGGTCCTCGCGCTTTAAATAAATCTGCGCCCCGCCCAGCTTCCGGCTCAAGCGTTCGGCGTAGTACAGGGGGGATGGGCGGCCGACGTAGTCTTTGAGGTCTCGGTCCAATTCGGCCAGGAACTCAGGATCGCGCAAGTTTTTTTGATAAGCCCGGGTCAGCTCCTCCAGGGGATACATCAAAGTCTCGGCGACGAAGATGCCGCCATAGCGGCCAAAATGCCCTCGCTCGTCAGGCCAAGGATAGTTTTCAAGCGGTTCTGGTGCTGTCGCCATAGCGTACCTCGCGTAAAAATTCTGCCATTTTGACGGGATCTTTGATCCCCTTGCCGCACTCCACGCCGGAACTGACATCCACCGCCCAGGGGTGGACCTGTTCGATGGCGGCGCGCACGTTATCAGGTCCCAGGCCACCGGCCAGGATCAATGGCTTGGACAACCGCTTAGGGATCCTATTCCAGTCGAAACGCTGTCCAGTCCCGCCCGGCGCCTTCGGGTCGTAAGCGTCTACGAGCAGCCCCTGGGCGGTGTGAAAACGCTCGGCCTCCTGGTGAAGATCCACCCCCTCGGCCATGCGGATGGCCTTGATGTAGGGCCGCCCGAAGCGAGCACAATCCTCCGGGGTCTCAGCGCCGTGGAATTGGATGAGATCCAACGGCACCCGGCGCAAAACCGCCTCAATTTCAGCTGCCCAGCCATCCACGAACAGCCCCACCACAGTCACGAAAGGCGGCAGGGCCAGGGCGATCCGCCGGGCTTGTTCCACCCCCACGGCGCGCGGGCTGGGGGGATAAAACACCAAACCGATGGCATCGACTCCCAACTGCGCCGCTGTCAACGCATCTTCGACCCGGGTAAACCCACAAATTTTAACTCGGATTCTTGGCAAAATCTAAGCCTCCCTCAACCCGTTTCAAATCCTGCGGCAAGCGCTTGAAGATCGGCTGCTGCGGCACGCCGAACCGCTGTGGATAACAGACCCCAGCCAGATAAAGCCCATCCGGCGGCGCAGTCACCCCGCCGGCGCGACGGTCGCGCGCTGCTAGGACTTCTCCGGCCCACGCCGGCAGTTGTCTGCCGCTGCCGATGGCGATCAAGACGCCGGCGATGTTGCGCACCATATTGTGGAGGAAGGCGTTAGCAATGATATCCACCCACACTTCCTCCCCCACCCGCGTCACGTCTAAGAGATAAACCCGCCTAAACGGGCTCTTGGATTGGCAGTATGCCCCTCGGAATGAAGAAAAATCATGCTCGCCGACCAACCAGGCTGCCGCAGCTTGCATCTGTTCCACATCCAAGGGATAAGACCACCAGGTAACCCGGCCACGCAGCAAAGCTGACGCCACGGGGCGGTTGAGGATACGATAGCGGTACCAGCGAGCGAGCGCTTGGTTGCGGGCATGGAAGCCAGGCGCCACCTGCCTGGCCCAGAGAACCCGCACATCCTCCGGTAAATAGGTGTTGGTTCCCTGCACCCAGGCACGCTCGGGGCGCTCGACGCTAGTGTCGAAATGCACAACCTGTCCCAAAGCGTGGACGCCGGCGTCGGTGCGGCCGGAGGCGATCACCCGTACCGGCTGGGCAGCTACATGACCGAGCGCCGTCTCCACCAGCGCCTGGATGGAAGGGCTGTGAGACTGATACTGCCAACCAGCATAACGGCTGCCGTCGTATTCGATTTGCAACGCAATGCGCATCAGGATTCAACCAAGGCCGGCTTTTCCAGACGATTCACTCACCAAGCGCACGCTCCAGCAGCCTGATCTCGGCTGGGCTGAGCTCATGGATGCGCCCAACTGCAAGCCCCGCCGGCAGCAGGATCGGCCCGTAACGGATGCGGATCAAGCGACTGACGGTCACGCCTACCGATTCCCACAGGCGCCGCACGATCCGGTTGCGACCTTCCCTCAAGACCACTTTGTACCAACGATTGGCACCCTCGCCGCCGGCAGGTTCAATCGCATCAAACCGGGCCGGGCCGTCCTCAAGCTTCACCCCCAGGCGCAACCTCTCCAGCATCGTCTCGGTGACCCTGCCGTAGATCCGGACCGCGTACTCCCGCTCTAGCTCCTGCGCAGGGTGCATGAGGCGGTTGGCAAGCTCGCCCTGATTGGTAAACAGGAGCAGCCCCTCGGTGTTGAGGTCCAGCCTCCCCACTGCAATCCAGCGCCCCTTGGGCAGCCTCGGCAGCCGCTGGAACACCGAGATCCTACCTTCCGGATCGCGGCGGGTGACGATCTCTCCGACCGGTTTGTGGTAGGCCAGGACCCGAACCTCCATCCCTCCAAGGCGCCTGCCCAGATTGACCGGCCGACCTCTGACCCAGACCCGGTCACCCACCTGCCAGCGGTCGCCCAATCGGGCTGGCTGGCCGTTGACGCGGACCTGGCCTTCCCGGATCCACCGTTCGATCTGGCGGCGCGATCCCAATCCTGCGTGCGCCAAAACCTTTTGCAGGCGCTCTCCGTCCGGCAGGCGGCTTTCGGACTGGATCTTAAGCGCGGGCGACTGGGGGGAGCTGGGTTTCGGTCGGTTCTTCATCGGTGGATAGCGGTGGTAATTGGCGCAAAGACTTAAGATTGAAATCGTCCAAAAACCGCTCGGTGGTGGCAAGCAGCGCCGGGCGCCCCGGGACTTCTTTGTGCCCCACTACCCGGATCCAGCCGCGCTCCTTGAGGGTGGTTAAAATACTGCTGCTGACCGCCACGCCCCGAATCGCCTCGATATCGCCACGGGTGACGGGTTGGCGATAGGCGATGATGGCCAGGGTCTCCAGGAGAGCGCGGGAATAGTGGCCGACTTTTTCCGGGAACAGGCGGCTGACCCAGGGGGCCATCTCGCGCCGGACCTGGAAGCGCCAACCGCCCGCCACGCGTACCAACTCCAGGGCGCGGCCATGGTAATCGGCGCTCAATTCAGCCAACACGGCCTCTAGCTGCGCCCGTTCTATCCCTGCGTCCGCCAGCAGCGACAGCAACTGGCACGCATCCAGGGGTTCGGGGGAAGCGAACAGGAGCGCCTCGACGATCTGTTTCAAGCTCATCGGAGTTGGACCTTAAGGGGGGCTAGAGGTTCGCTCTGGAGGATCTCTACCAACCCTTGCCGACACAGTTCGAGCAGCGCCAGAAAAGTCACCACCGCCCCGGCGCGGCCTTCTAAGGGGTCGAACAGGCTCTCAAACGCCAGGGCCGGGCTGAGGCGGAGGCGGTCTAGGACCTTGGCCATCCGCTCGCGCACCGACAGGGCCTCGCGCTCGATGGAGTGGGTGGTGAACCGTTCGGCCCGGGCCAATAGGCGGCGCAGCGCCGCGACTAGTTCTTCCAGGCTGAGCTGAGGCCGGGCCGGCAGCTTAGGCGGGAGACCCGGTTCCACGCACGCCGGAAACACGTCGCGCGCCATTCTGGGCAATTCATCCAGGGCCTGGGCGGCCTGTTTGAAGCGCTCGTACTCCTTGAGGCGCCGCACCAACTCGGCGCGCAGGTCTTCCTCATCGGCCTCGGCGGCCGGCCGGGGCAGAAGCAGGCGCGATTTGATCTCGGCTAAAGCTGCAGCCATCAACAAGTATTCTGCCGCCAACTCGATCTTGAGATCTTCCATCAGGGCGATGTAGTTGAGGTATTGCTCGGTCACCTGAGCAATGGAGACCGCCATGATGTCCAGGTTGCGGCGCCGGATCAGGTAGAGCAAAAGATCCAGTGGCCCCTCGAAGGTTTCCTCCAAAAACACCCGCAGCGCGGCGGGGGGGATGTAGAGATTCTCAGGCAACGCCATAACCGGCGCACCGTGGACTTTGGCGATTGGAATCGGTGCCGCGCTCATCTTAGACCCGCCAGGCTGAAGAACAAACCTTGCAGGGAGAAGATCACCGGCCCCAAGACCTGCCCCAGGATGCCGGTCACCAACAGGAGAAGCAAAATCGGCAGGCCATAGGGTTCCAATTGAGCCGCTCTGACCGCCCAGGAGCCCGGCAGGATCCCTACCAGCACCCGCCCGCCATCCAGGGGCGGCAGCGGCAACAGATTGAGCACCATCAACACCAGGTTGAAGGAAACCCCAGCCGCACCCATATAGATCAAAGGCACGGACACATAGGGCCACTCCAGCCACACTCCAAGCTTGGCGAGCAGCGCCCAGCCTAAGGCCATACCCAAATTGGCTCCAGGCCCGGCCAGCGCCACCAGGGTCATGTCCCGCTTGGGATGGCGCAAGCTGCCGAAATCCACCGGCACCGGTTTGGCCCAGCCAAAGATGAACCCGCCAAGCAGCAGCATCACCAGCGGCATTGCGATCGTCCCTACCGGATCGACGTGCTTGAGGGGGTTGAGGGACAGGCGCCCCAACCGCTTGGCGGTACCGTCTCCGCACCACCAGGCTACCAACCCATGGGCGACCTCGTGCAAGGTGATGGCAAACAGGATCGGCAGTGCCCAGATAGAGATCTTCTGGGCCAGGGTCAATTCTTCCATTTGGCTATCCTAACACGGCTTCCAATTTCTCACGGCCGCGGCCTAAGCGCACGATTTCCGGTAGCTCTTCAGTCAGATCGACGATGCTGGTAGGCTCGAAGGGAATGACGCCGGCGTCGATCACCAGGTCCACCAGTTTTCCCAGGCGCGCGCGGATTTCCTCCGGGTCCTCCAGGGCAGCTTCCTCACCGGGCAGGATCAGGGTAGTGCTGAACAAGGGTTCCCCCAGTTCGGCCACCAGCGCCTGCGCGACGGGATGGTCGGGGACGCGGATCCCAATGGTCTTGCGGCTCGGATGCTGCAGGCGCCGGGGCACTTCGCGGGTGGCCCTGAGCACGAACGTATAGGCCCCCGGCGTCAGGGCCTTGATCAGGCGATGCGCCTCGTTGCCAAGGCGCACGAACTGGGATACCTGGGACAGATCCCGGCAGACCAGGGTGAAGTTGTGCTTTTCCGGAAGCTGACGGATGCGCCGGATCCGTTCCAGGGCCTGCTTAGCGTCGATTCGGCAGGCCAGCGCATAGGAGGAATCGGTGGGATAGGCGATCACCCCCCCCTGCTGGAGGATTTCCACTGCCCGCCGGATCAGGCGCGGTTGGGGATTGTCAGGATGGATCTGAAAGTACTGAGCCATAACAGCAGGTATCATTCATGGTTGCCGGTAGCCCGCTCTTCGAGCAACGCAAGCTGGGCATTGAGAATCTGGATGCGGTCGAAGAGGTAGCGTAACACTTCTTTTTGCAGGTGAAATATCCATGTTTGAATTTTTTTATTGCTCCCGCGCTGGATTGGCCACCCGGTCGCGCAAATATACCGGCAGCGCCTGCTCCGGCGCCACTGCCTCCCCCCTGGCGAACATCTCCGCCGCCAGCCGTGCCACCGCCGAGGCCCTAGGCAGCCGCTCGGGCCAAATCTCAAGCAGCCGCTCCTCCCCCACCCGGCGGCGCAGCACCTCGCCATACACCTCCCAGCCGGAACCGATGCCGAAACCACAGCCTGATTCCGGGACGATTAGCCGTTCCGGACTGACCAGCGCTTCTGGGCCTACCCTTGTACCGTCTCGCCGATACACCCCCCAATACACCTCCCCCATGCGCGCATCCAGCGCTACCAAGGCATATTCGGCATCACTGCCGTAGAACACTTCCAAAGCCAATGCCGCCAAAGTCGAAATCGGCACCACCTGAAGATCCGCCCCGAGCGCCAATCCCTGCACCACCCCGGCCGCGATCCGAAGGCAGGTGAAGGCGCCGGGCCCGCGGCCGAAGGCCAGCGCATCCAAGTCCCTCAAGGCCAGCCCCGCCTCCGCCAGCAATTCCTCCACCATCGGCAGAACCAACTGGGTATGCCGGCGCGGCGCCACCTCGAACCGCTCTAAGGTCTCTCCGTCCAGATACAATGCTGCTGAACACGCCTCGGTCGCAGTCTCAAGCGCCAGAATCCGCATAAAATCGCTCCACCTCCGTCATCTCTCGGGTCCTGGGCATAGGCGGCAAGCTCTCCAGGAAAACTTTGCCATACGCCCTTTCCACCAATCTCGGATCACACAGGACCAGCACCCCGCGGTCCTCACTGCCGCGGATCAACCGCCCCGCCCCCTGCTTGAGGGCGATCACCGCCGCCGGCAGCTGATAGGCGGGAAAAGGATTGTGACCGCACCGGCGCAGGCTAGCCAGTTTGGCCTGGAACACCGGATCGGATGGGGAAGCGAACGGCAGCTTATCGATGATCACGCATGCCAGCGCCGCCCCCTGCACGTCCACCCCTTCCCAGAAACTGCTAGTTCCCAGCAGCACTGCATTGCCCAACTCCCGAAACCTAGCCAACAGCACCGCCTTGGGCGCCTGTCCCTGCACCAGCAGGGGAAATGGCAGATCCTCCAGCAATCCCGCCGCCTCCGCCAGGGCACGGTGACTGGTGAACAGAAAAAACGCCCGCCCGCCGCTGGCCTGCAGCACCGGCCGCACCGCTGTCACCGCCCGGGCAGTGTAAGCGGGTGAATCCGGCGGCGGCAATCCCAGTGGCAGGTAAAGCAGGGCCTGGCGGGCGTAGTCGAAGGGGCTGGGCCAGAGGCGGGTTTCCACGCCTGCATCGGTAAGTCCCAATTGGCCGAGGAAATGATCGAAGCGACCTGCCACGCTCAACGTCGCCGAGGTGAAAATCCAAGCCGCCCCAAAAGCTTTACGGTAACCAGCAAACGCTGCCGCCACCTCCAACGGGGTGGCGTTTAGGGCGAACCGGCGCTGGCCGGCGTCGAACCAGCGCACCCAGTCGTCCCGCTCCCCCGCCAGCCAATTCCCCAGACGCTCCCCCAATCTTTGGCCGCGCTGCCAGCACAGCTCCAAGCCATGACTGGCGCCCGCCAGCGGCGCCAGGTTCCGGGTGAGCTCCGCCAACTCCATGCGCAACCCTGCCAGGCGCGAGGTCAGGCCCGGCATCGCTTCCAGTTCGGCCACGCTGCCCCGAGCCGGGGCCTGGGCAAATTCGGTCTGGGCCTCAGCCAGCTGTTGCTTCAAGCGCAACAGCGTCTGCTGCGTGGGTGGGGATGCCAATTGCGCCTGCTGCAATTCCATGGCCGTATCACGGATCAGCTCCTGGATTTGGCGTGCAGAAACGCTGGCTCCCAGAAAACGAGCGGCGGTCTCGGCGAACTGATGAGCCTCGTCCACAATCACTGCGTCCGCTTGCGGCAACAGCTCTCCCAATCCGTCCTCGCGCAGCGCCCAGTCGGCACCCAGGAGATGGTGGTTGATCACCACCAGATCGGCCTCCTGAGCCCGGCGCCGGGCCTTGAGCAGAAAACAGTCGCTGATGAAGGGGCAGTTCTGTCCCAGACAACTCTCCTCGCTGGAAGTCAGCGCCTGCCACCCCCACCAACTCTCCGCCAGCTCGGACATCTCGGCGATGTCACCCACGTCGGTGGTGGAGACCCAACGCCGTACCTGGGCCAGCTCGTTCTGCTCCACCTCGCCCAGCAGATCCGCGGTCAGGATCTGTTCCAGGCGGTAATGACACAGATAATTGCCCCGCCCTTTGAGCTGGGCCGCCTGCACCGGCCGCCGCAGCACGCGCAGGAGCAGGGGCAGGTCCTTAAGGAACAGCTGGTCCTGGAGATTGCGGCTGCCGGTGGAAACGATCACCTGCCGCCCCGACAGCAGCGCCGGCACCAGATAGGCGAAGGTCTTGCCGGTCCCGGTGCCGGCTTCGGCCACCAGTATTCCTCCACCCCCGATGGCCTCAGCCACCGCCTCGGCCATCTCCCACTGGGCCCGGCGCGGCTGGTATCGGTCGATCAACCGGGCCAGAGGCCCTTCAGGGCCAAAAATTTCGCTTACAGCTTGCGCCAGGCGCAGTGGGGTCTTACCATCCGCTAGCATCGGTTAAAAAATCAGCCGATGATCAAAAAGCATACTGTACCATAGCCCGTCTTTGCCGACCCCGGCCGGCATCATTTCCCCCAGGGTCAGCTTGATACGGTGCTGAGTTTATTTTCCGATGCAAAATTCGGCAAAAATTCTCCCTAAAAGATCATCGCTGGTCACCTCGCCGGTGATCTCGAAAAGAGCCTGTTGGGCCAGCCGAAGGTTTTCGGCGATCAATTCAGCAGCTTGGGCCAAATGGAGTTCCTCTTTGGCCTGGTGGAGAAAATCCTGGGCTTGCGCCAAAGCTTTCAGATGGCGGCGGCGGGCGGCGAGAGCGTCTTCCACTTCGGCCTCAAACCCCATCGAGCGCTTGAGATGAAACTTAAGCAGGTCGATTCCGGCACCGGTTTTGGCGGAAAGATGAACCACGGCAGTATTTGAAGTTTCCGCGATGCCGGGGGGTCTATCGAGCAGATCGATCTTGTTGTAAATCCTAGTCACCGGGATTCCGATCGGAAGCTGCGCCACCAGGGCCTCGCCGACCCCAGGCTCGCGGCTGTCTAAGACCAGCAGGATGCGGTCGGCGCTCCGCATAGCTTTGAGCGCCCGGCGCATCCCTTCGCGCTCGATGGGGTCGCCGCCTTCGCGCAAGCCTGCCGTGTCGATGACATTAAGCGGCATGCCGTCGATCCGGAGGTGCTCGCTGAGCAGGTCGCGAGTCGTTCCGGCAATCTCGGTCACGATCGCCGCTTCCCGTTCGGCGAGGCAGTTGAGCAGGCTGGATTTGCCGACGTTGGGGGGGCCGGCGATTACCACCGTCATCCCCTCCCGCAGCAGGCGTCCCTGATGGGCGCGCCGGCACAAGGTCTTAAGGTCTGCCAGCAAACGTTCCAGCCGCGCCAACACCTCCCCCTCGGCCAACAGATCGATATCCTCGTCAGCAAAGTCGATGCTCGCTTCCACGTAAACCCGAAGCTGCATCAACGCCTCTGTCAGCGCATGAACCTGCTCGGAAAACGCCCCTTCCAGGGAACGCTGGGCGGCGCGGGCGGCAGCTTCCGAGGTGCTTTCGATCAGCGCCGCGACCGCCTCGGCCTGAGCCAGATCGAGCTTGCCGTTGAGAAAGGCACGGCGGCTGAATTCCCCCGGCTCGGCCGGCCTAGCACCCAATTGAAACAGTCTTTTAAGCAGCGTCTCGACCACGACCGGGCTGCCGTGGCAGTGCAATTCCAGCATGTCCTCACCGGTATAGGAGCGAGGGGTGGGGAAATAGAGCGCCAGACCCCGGTCGATGACGCTCCCGCCTTCGGCCAGGAACGCAACATAATGGGCGTAACGGGGCTTCCAACCTGGCCTGCCGGTCAGCTCGAAGGCTAAAGGTTTGAGCTGAGGACCGGATACCCGCACCACCGCCACCGCCCCCCGGCCGGAAGGGGTGGCAGGCGCAGCGATGATGTCGGCGTGCAAATCAAGCGTTCTTGGCACCCTCAATCTGGCGGTTGATCCACCACTGCTGCACGATCGACAGGGCGTTGTTCACTACCCAATACAGCACCAGTCCTGCGGGGAAGAAGGCAAAAAAGACGGTGAAGATCAGCGGAAACATCTTCATCACCTGGGCCTGGACCGGGTCGGCAGGGGGCGGACTGAGCTTCTGCTGGATCCACATGGTCACCCCCATCAGGACCGGTAGGATAAAGTAGGGATCCTTGGAGGTGAGGTCGGTGAGCCACAGCAGGAAAGTCGCCTGACGCAGCTCCACGCTCTCCACCAGCACCCAGTAGAGGGAAATGAAGACCGGGATTTGGACCACGATCGGCAAACACCCCCCCAAGGGGTTGACCCGTTCCTCCCGGTAAAGCTGCATCAGAGCCTGATGGAACCTCTGCTTGTCCTCGCCGAAGCGTTCCTTCAGGGCCTGCATCTTGGGTTGGACCTTGCGCATCTTGGCCATGGACTTGTAGCTGGCCGCCGATAGGGGATAAAACAAAGCCTTGATGATCACCGTGGTACAGATGATCGCCCAGCCCCAATTGCCCAGCAGTTTGAAGAACTGCTCCAGCAGCCAGAAAATCGGCTTGGCGATGAAGGTAAAGATGCCATAGTCGACAGTCAGTTCCAGCCCCGGCGCAACCTGCTCCAGCACCCGCTGGAGTTTAGGACCGATGTAATAGCGTGCGCTGAAAGTCTTGGTCTCACCGGCTGCCACCCGGTATTCGGGGGAATAGGACCCGACGATGTACACTTGCTCTGGCAGCGCCTTGGTGTAGAAATGGTTGATCTGATCTTTGGGCGGCAGCCAGGCGGCCAGAAAATAATGCTGGATCATGGCACACCATCCCCCTTCGGTTTCCCAGTTCTGAGCGAGGTCTTCAATATCGCCGAAGGAGATTTTTTCGTAAGGCTCGTCGGCGCGCCGGCAGGCTACCCCGGTATAGGTCCGGATGAAGGCGTTGTCATCCTCCGCCTTGGCCGGCGGATTGCGCTTCAACTGACCATATAGGCGAGCGCTCCAGGGTGCGGATGAGGTGTTGGTAACCTGATAGTCGATCTTGACCTCGTAACTTTCCGGCTCGAAGGTGAAGGTCTTGACGATCTCCACCCCGTCACCGCGCCAGACCAGGGGCACCTTGAGCGCCCGCCCTTGCATATGGTACTCCAGCCCCTCGGCATGCCAGGGCTCGGTATGCTTTGGAGCGATTCTTGCTTCGCCGAGGAAGCCGGTCTGAGTGACGAACAGGCGACCTGGCTCGTCGGCGAGCAGACGGACCGGCTCATCCGGCTTGGCCTTGGAGACCGGATACTTGAGCAAATCCACCACCTGGATATTACCGCCTGCTAGATCGATCTCGGCCCGGAGGACATCGGTTTGGACGGTCAGCCGGCCGCCACCCTTAAGGCTGGGGCCGGCCTCCGCGCCAGTTGCAGATTCGGTCTGTGGCTTCGCCTCCACTTCGGGCTCCTTCTGAACAACGGGCTGGGTCTGGGCCTCAGGTGGTTTGGGGCCGTAATCCCGCTGCCAGGCTTCCCACAGCATATAGCCCAGCAATACGAACATGATGAGCAGGAAAAATCTTAGATTATCCATTTTTTGTTATTCCAAATTGCTCCGGGACAGGATCGACCCCCCCTGGATGCCAGGGATGGCAGCGCAACAAGCGGCGCAGCGTAAGCCACAAACCCCGCACCACCCCGAACCGCTCGATCGCGGTCAAGGCATAGGCAGAACAGGTGGGATGAAAGCGACAGTGATTCCCCAACCAGGGACTCAGGAAAAAACGGTAACACCGGATCGCTGCAATCAGAGAGATTCGGCAAGTGTACTCAAGCGCTGCCAATGCTTTGCCAATGATTCCCATAAAACGCTCCGATCGGCGGCTAACGCCGCCGGTTTCGCCATGACCACGATATCAACTGCAGGTAGCTGGTGCTGGTTCAAGCGGAAACTCTCACGCACCAGGCGTTTGATTCGATTACGTGCGACTGCCTTCCTGAGCTTGCGTTTGGAGATCGCCAGCCCTAGGCGCGCACAACCTCTGGCGCTAGGTCGCATCAATACGGTGAAAAACCCGTCTGCCGAAACCGTCGGTTGGCTGAAAACGTAGCCGTACTCAGCCGGACCCAGCAGTCTTGAGGTTTTGGGGAAACCGAATCCAGCCAGCGGCAGCAGGACGTCAGGGTACCAGTCTGACCCGGCCCTTGGCCCGCCGGGAAGCGATCACCTTGCGGCCGCCCCGGGTGCGCATCCGGGCCCGAAAACCATGGGTCCGGGCACGCCGGATTTTGCTGGGTTGATAGGTTCTTTTCATCTCCTTTAGCCTCTAATTATTTGAAAAACTTAATAAAAAATGATTTAGATAATACTCTGTCAAAGTCCTGATGTCAATGCTGTGAGCGTTTGGCAAATCCGGTATAGTATCTTCCCCGGCAACGCGGTGCAGGTTCATTGCGACCGGGATTGGCGGTTCAATCCCACAGTTTCAGGCCCAACCCATGAGCGACCTCTGGAATCGGTGCATCCAAAAACTTGAAAGCGAAATTCCCACGCAACAGTTCAATACCTGGATTCGGCCCCTTCAGGCAGTCGAAAATGGTTCGGAACTCAGGCTCCTGGCACCCAACCGGTTCGTGCTGGACTGGGTCAAAGAGCACTTCATCGATAAAATCGAAGCCGCCCTGCCTCAGCATGCCGGCGGCGTCCACCATGTGGTGCTGGAAGTCGGTACCCGCAGGGAGGGAACCAGCGCGGCACCTGCGCCTCCCGACTTCGGCGCCAAAGGCAATCGATCCCGCAGGAAAAAGTCAGGCGCCAACCATCTCAACCCGGCCTTCACCTTCGCCACCTTCGTCGAGGGCAAATCCAATCAGTTCGCCAAAGCCGCGGCCATGCAAGTGGCGGAAAACGTGGGCCGCGCCTACAACCCCTTGTTCATCTACGGTGGCGTGGGATTGGGCAAGACTCATCTGATGCACGCCATCGGCAACCTGATCGTCGAACGTGACCCATCCACCTCCGTGGTTTATCTCCATTCCGAACGCTTCGTCTCGGACATGGTCACTGCTCTCCAACACAATGCCATCAATGCATTCAAGGATTATTACCGTTCGGTGGATGCGCTCCTGATCGACGACATCCAGTTCTTTGCCGGCAAGGAGCGCTCCCAGGAGGAGTTCTTCCATACTTTCAACACGCTGCTGGAAAACAAGCACCAGGTGGTCCTTACCTGTGACCGCTATCCGAAAGAGATCGACGGTTTGGAGGAGCGGCTCAAATCCCGCTTCGGCTGGGGTCTGCCGGTGGCGATCGAGCCACCGGATTTGGAAACCCGGGTAGCGATCCTGATGAGCAAAGCCCAGCAGTGGGGATTGGACCTGCCCGAGGAGGTGGCCTTCTTCATCGGCAAGAGGATCCGCTCCAACGTGCGCGAGCTGGAAGGAGCGCTGCGCCGGGTCACCGCCCGTGCCCAGTTCACCGGCGAGCCGATCACCCTGCCCTTCGCCAAGGAGGCCCTGCGCGACCTGATTGCGGTCCAGGACAAACTCATCAACGTGGAGAACATCCAGAAAACGGTGGCCGAATATTATAAAATTCGGGTAACCGACATTCTTTCCAGCAAACGCACCCGCTCCATCACCCGGCCGCGTCAGATCGCAATGGCCCTGGCCAAGGAACTGACCAACCACAGCCTGCCAGAAATCGGCGAGTTTTTCGGTGGCCGTGATCACACCACCGTCCTGCATGCCTGCCGCAAGGTGGAGGAGCTGAAGGAGTGCGACAGCAAAATCGCCGAGGATTATGCTATTTTGTTACACCTTCTGATCAGTTGAGACGAGACGATGCAGTTTTCCATTACCCGCGAACCCCTGCTGGAAGCGCTGCAGAAAGTGGCCGGCGTGATCGAGCGTCGCTCCACCCTGCCGATCCTGGCCAACGTTCTTATCCGGGTCCAGGATGGCCGCCTGACCCTGATCGGCACCGACCTGGAAATCGAGCTCATCACCCATACCGAAGCTAGCGGCCAAAATGGTGAGACCACAGTGCCGGCGCGCAAGCTGCTGGATATCTGCCGGTTACTCCCCTCGGCTGCGCGCCTCAAGTGCACCCTGAAGGACGGCAAAGCTTTGGAGATCAAAGCCGGAAGCTGCCGGTTCGCCCTCGCTGTATTACCCTGCGACAATTTTCCCGAATTCACCCTGCATGGTGGCGAGACTGCCACCCAGGTGAGCGGAGAAGGGCTCAAAAAACTCTTGGCCAAGACCATGTATGCCATGGCCCAGCAGGACGTACGCTATTACCTCAACGGCCTGCTGCTGGAGCTGGACGGATCGTTCATCCGTGCGGTCGCCTCCGACGGCCACCGCCTGGCCTGGTGCGAGCAATCCCTTAAGGTGCCGGTCGACGGCACCCATCAGCCGATCCTGCCGCGCAAAGGGGTGCAGGAACTGTTCCGGTTACTGGAGGGGGGAGAATCCTCCCACCTTCTTCGGCTCACTGCCAGCAATCTTCGTCTGGAACTCAAATCAGCGGTGTTCTCGGCCAAACTGATCGACGCCCGCTATCCGGATTACCGCCGGGTCTTCCCAGGGGAGATCAGTCGCGTGCTGACTTGCGACCGGCTGGCGTTAAAGGAGGCTATCAGCCGGGTCTCCATCCTCGCCAATGAACAGTACCGCGGCATCCGCCTGGACGTATCCGCAAATCTGCTGCGCCTTTCCACCCACAATCCGGAGCAGGAGGAAGCCGAAGAGGAAGTGGAGATCCAATACCAGGGCGAGCCGTTCACGGTTGGCTTCAATGCCACCTATCTTTCCGATGCCATCTCCCATTTGGATGCGGGAACCGTTCGGCTGGCGTTTGCCGATCAAAACCTGAGCTGTCTGGCGGAAGACCCGGCAGATCCCTCCATCCGCTACCTCGTCATGCCGATGCGGCTTTGATCTGAAACCGCATGGAGGGGCAGGCCCATGGGCCTGCCCATTACTCCATTGCCGCATTCAATCCGCCTGCCGACGCAGGAACGCGGGGATATCCAGGTAATCTAAATCATCCTCACTGGGGCTCGAGGTACTCGCTGGGGACACATTGAGCTTACGCACCCGTTCGGGTTGCTGCCGGATGACCGTAGGCCGCTCCAGCTTGTCGTAATCCACCTTGCCGTCGCTGGCTTTTTCCACCAGCCGCACCGGTGATTCAGCCACCGTCCCACGCGAACTCTCCAGGCCGGTAGCCACCACCGTCACCCGGATCTCATCCTGCAACTCCGGATCGATGACGGTACCGACCACCACCACTGCCTCCTCGGAGGCGAACTCCTTGACCACGTTGCCGACCGCGTCGAACTCACCGATCGACAGGTCCAGACCGCCGGTGATGTTGACCAGGATCCCGCGTGCGCCATGCAGGTTGATATTTTCCAGCAAGGGGCTGGCGATGGCCCGTTCAGCCGCCTCGCGGGCCCGGTTTTCGCCGCTCGCCGAACCGGTCCCCATCATCGCCATCCCCATCTCCGCCATCACCGTGCGCACGTCGGCAAAGTCGACATTGATCAAACCGGGCCGGGTGATGAGTTCGGCGATTCCCTGCACCGCCCCCAACAGCACATTGTTGGCCGCCGCAAACGCCTGCAGCAAAGAGGTATCCTTGCCCAGCACTGGCAGAAGCTTCTCGTTGGGGATGGTGATCAGCGAGTCTACATACCGGCTCAGCTCATCGATCCCGCGCTCGGCAATGATGCGCCGCTTGTTACCCTCGAAGGGGAACGGCTTGGTCACCACCGCCACCGTCAAAGCCCCCAGATCCCTGGCGATTTCGGCGAACACCGGTGCCGCGCCGGTGCCGGTACCGCCGCCCATGCCGGCGGTCAGAAAGACCATGTCGGCGCCCCGGATCACTTCCTGGATCCGGTCGCGGTCATCCATGGCTGCCTGTTTCCCCACCTCGGGATTAGCGCCCGCACCCAGGCCCTTGGTCAGTTCCCCACCGATCTGGAGCATAACCTTGGCCGATGTCCGCCGCAAGGCCTGGGCATCGGTATTGGCGCAGATGAATTCCACCCCTTCGATGTTGCTGCTGACCATGTAGTCCACTGCATTGCTACCGCCCCCGCCGATGCCGATCACTTTGATGACCGCATTCTGCCCGAACTCATCTACCATTTCGAATTTCATACTGCTCTCCTGAAAAAGTTGTTAAAAACCTAAAACCCCTACCCACTGCTCAAAAATTCCCCTGAAACCAACTGCACATGCGCCTCCAGATCGCTAGCCACACAGATTCACCCTCCGTCAGCCCCAAAGACGTTTGGTTTTCACGCCCGAATAACAACAGCCCCACCCCGGTGGCAAAAGCGGGGTTGCGGATTACCTCGGTCAGCCCAGTCACGTGACGGGGCATCCCCAGACGCACCGGCATGTGGAAAATTTCCTCAGCCAGTTCCACCAGTCCCTCCAGCTTGGCGCTGCCCCCGGTCAGGACAATCCCGCCAGCGATCAGATCTTCGAAACCACTGCGGCGCAGCTCGGCCTGGATTAAAAGCATCAGTTCCTCACAGCGCGGTTCGACGATCTCCGCCAGGTTATGGCGGGAAATCCGGCGTGATGGCCGCTCCCCGATACTGGGTACTTCGATCACATCGTCGATGTCGGCGAGTTGCACCAGGGCGCAGGCATGTTCGATCTTGATTCTTTCTGCGTGTTGAATAGGGGTGCGCAGGGCAACCGCAATGTCATTGGTGATCTGGTCGCCGGCGATCGGGATCACTGCAGTGTGGCGAATAGCGCCGTCGGTATACACGGCAATGTCGGTGGTTCCGCCGCCGATGTCCACTAGACACACCCCCAGGTTCTTTTCGTCCTCGCTCAAGACCGCATAACAGGAAGCCAGTTGCTCAAGGATGATGTCTTCGACTTCCAGGCCGCAGCGCCGCACGCACTTGATCAGATTCTGGGCTGCGCTGACCGCCCCCGAGACGATGTGTACCCTGGCCTCTAGGCGGATCCCTGCCATCCCCACCGGCTCCTTGATGCCGGTTTGACTGTCGATGATGTACTCCTGGGGCAGGACGTGAAGAATCTTCTGATCGGCCGGAATCGCCACTGCCCGGGCTGAATCCAACACCCGGTCCACATCTGCCTGCGTCACCTCCTTATCCCTGATGGCCACGATGCCGTGGGAATTGAGGCTGCGGATGTGACTGCCGGCGATCCCCACATAGGCCGAATGAATCTGGTACCCGGCCATCAGCTCGGCCTCTTCCACCGCTCGCTGGATCGCCTGTACGGTGGACTCCAGATTGACCACCACCCCCCGTTTCAGCCCCGTGGAAGGATGGGCGCCGATGCCGATGATTTCGATTTCGCCCTCCCTGGCGTTGTACTCACCTACAATCGCCGCCACCTTGGAGGTACCGATATCGAGTCCCACGATGAGATTTCGGTCTCTGCGCTTAGCCATGTCGTTTCATTTTTTCATGGGTTTGCCTTGCCTGCTGAAGCGGATTCGCGCCAACGAATGGCAAAACCGTGCTCGTAGCGGGCATCCAACCGCAGGATCCGTTGCCTTTGGTCCGCAGGCAATCGGGCCAGAAACTCTGCCACCTTAGCGAAAACCCGCTGCGGCTGCTCACGCCCCAAAATGACTATCATGCCTGTCCCACCGGGATGAGCTGCAGGCTCCAGCGTCAGTTGCCAGCTCCGCCGCGCATCCACCGCAAGCCGGAGAATTTTGAGTTGTAAGGGTTTAAGGGCTTCGGCCATGTCACGGTAGGCCTCAAACATCCCCGCCTGCTGCCGCGCGGGCAGGTGCTGCTCTTGACCTTGCAGACCTTCCAGCCGAGGCAGATCCGCAAAATCCTCGATCGTCTGCGGGGTAAACTTTTCTCCCCGCGGGTTGAGCAGGTCTGTTTTTCCCCAACGCAGATACGGGATTTGCTCCCGGATCCAAACCTTAAGTACGTCCGGCCAGATCCGTTCTACCCGCACTTCATCCACCCAGGGAAGTTGTTTCACTGCCGCCACCAACTGGGAGAGGTCCAACCCAAAGTAACCGTCTTCCAACAGTGGCTTAAGCACCTTTTCCAATTCGCCCGGGCGCAAGTGCTGCAGTTGACCTTCAAGCCGCACATACCGGATCGGGAATCCTTCCCTTACTCCCCCTGCTGAAAGGGCCGCTCCCACGATCATTCCCGTCCATCCCACCGTCCAACCGACTGCCTTATACCTTGACACTGGTTTCCAGAATCCGCCATACCAATTCGTCGAATTCGATCCCGGCAGCGCGCGCTGCCATCGGCACCAGGCTGTGATCGGTCATGCCCGGCACCGGGTTGACCTCGATCAACCAGGGTGAACCTTGCCGGTCGAGGAACAGATCCACCCGGCCCCAGCCGGTAACTTTGAGCACCTCGCAAGCGCGCCAGGCCAGTTCCTTGAGCCGCTGCTCCTGGTCCGAAGGCAGCCCGCAGGGGCACAGATAACGGGTGCTGTCGGCCCAGTACTTGGCCTCGAAATCGTAGAAGGTCCGCGGTGTCTCCAAGCGGATCAGCGGCAATACTTCGTCCTGAAGCAAGGCAGCGGTGTATTCGCTCCCATCGATCCAGCGTTCGGCGAACACCTGGCAGTGGTATCTTTTCGCCTCCTGCCAGGCCCAAACCAGTTCCTGGGGGTCGCCGGCCTTGTTCGTACCGAGGCTGGAACCCTCCAGCGCCGGCTTGACGATGACCGGGAACCCCAACCAGTCGGCGCAGCGCATGAGATCCTCTTGGGTCTCCAGAACCTGCCAGTCGGGCGTCGCAAGCCCTGCGCCCCGCCAGCATAGCTTGGTGGCCAATTTGTCCATGCTCAGGGCGCAGCCGAGCACGCCGCTGCCGGTGTAGGGAAGCCCCATTGCCTCGAGCAAGCCTTGCAATACTCCGTCCTCGCCTCCGCGGCCGTGGACGATGTTGAACACCCGGTCGAAGCCCTTATCCAGGAGCGCTTCCAGCGGCCTTAGGCCGATGTCCACCGCCACCGCCTCCACTCCCAGCCGCTCGAGTGCCGCCCAAACCCGTTGCCCAGAGATCAGGGAAATCTCGCGCTCGGCACTGCTGCCGCCCATCGCCACCGCGACCTTGCCAAATTGGCTAGGATGTCCAACCCGCTTCATTACCTTCCCTCACGCCCAGAATCCGCACTTCCAGCTCCAGTTCTATGTCGAATTGATTTTTCACCATGGCCTGTGCTAGCTGGATCAACGCTTCGATGTCGGCTGCCGTGGCCCCACCGGTGTTGAGGATGAAATTGGCGTGCCTCTCCGCAATCCTGGCACCGCCAATCTGCTTGCCTTTCAGGCCACAGGCCTCGATCAAGCGCCCGGCTTTGTCACCAGGTGGATTCTTGAACACCGAACCACCGCTAGGCCAACCCAGCGGCTGGGTCTGGCTGCGACGAGTTAAAAGTTCCCGCACGCGCAGCCTTCCGGCTTCGATGTCACCCGGCTGGAAGCGCAGCCACGCAGCCAGGAAATACTCGTCTGAAGGTCCCTTCACGCTGCGGTAACCGATCTCGTATTCCTGCCTGGCACGCCGATGCAGGCAGCCTTGGCGGTCAATCGTCTCCACTGCCTCCACCCAATCCCAGATCTCCCCGCCGAAGGCGCCGGCATTCATAGCCAGGGCCCCGCCCACAGTACCTGGAATACCTACCAGGAACTCAGCTCCGCTGAGGCCATGAACGCCGCAGAAACGCGCCAGGTGGGCGCAGGGGACCCCGGCTTCGACATAAATCAGCCCCTCTTCTAGGAAGATGCGCCGCAACCTCCCAGCGGTCAAGATCACCGTCCCCGGCACGCCCCCGTCACGCACCAGGACATTGCTCCCCAGACCCAGGAAGGTCAGGGGTTCGTCTTCCGGCAGGGTACCCAGAAACCTCACCAGATCGCCCTTATCTGCCGGCTGAAACAGGCGCTGGGCCGGCCCTCCCACCCGCCAGGAGGTGAGGCGGGCCAACGGCACCCCAGCATGCACCTGGCCCAGGATCCAGGGATGCGCTTTTGCCACCGTCATCGCCTCAGCTCCTGTAAGGTTTCCGGCAGATCGGCAGCCAATTGGCCAATGCTACCGGCACCCAGGGTCAGCACCACATCCCCAGGTTGCAAGCAGGTGACTAGGACCGCCGGCACCTCCTCGAGCGCCTCCAATCGCCTGGGCGGCCGGCCGCGCGCCGCAAGCGCCTCCGCCAGGGCAGCGCTGTCTGCCCCTGGAAGCGGCGCCTCACCGGCTGGATATACCTCGAGCAGCAATAACTCGTCGGCCCGGCTTAAGACCTCCGCGAATTCATTCAGGAGCGCCCGGGTGCGGGAATACCTATGGGGCTGGAAAATCACCACCTGACGCTGATCAGGCCACGCCTGCCGGGCCGCAGCAAAGACCGCCGCCAATTCGCGCGGATGATGGCCGTAATCGTCCACCAAAACGACCTCGCCTTCTCCCCAGGGCATGCGGCTGACCTGGAACCTGCGCCCGATTCCGGCGAAATTGACCAGCGCCTTTTGAATCGCCGCCGGGGAAACGTCCAGCTCGCGCGCGATCGCGATCGCCGCCAAAGCATTGAGGAGATTGTGGCGGCCGGGAAGATTGAGCGCCACTTCCAAAGGACGATCAAGACCTCGGCCCTCGGCAACAAAATAGGTCTTCAATCCGGCCGGAACGATGTTGCGTGCGCGCAGATCGGCTTGATGGTGGAGGCCATAGGTCACCACCGGTTTGCTGATTTCAGGCAGGATCGATGCCACTCCAGGATCGTCCCGGCAGACCACCGCCAAACCGTAAAAAGGAATATGGTGGAGAAATTCGATGAAGGTCTCCTGTAAGCGCCGCCAGTCCCCCCCATAAGCATCCAGGTGGTCACGGTCCACGTTGGTGACCACCGCCATGATCGGTTGTAGATGTAAAAACGAGGCGTCACTTTCATCGGCTTCGGCCACTAGGTAAGGGCTGGCACCCAGGGCTGCATGGCTGCCGCGGCTTTCGAGCCGGCCACCGATGACGAAGGTCGGATCTAGGCCGCCTTCTGCCAGGATGGAGGCGATCAGGCTGGTGGTCGTGGTTTTGCCGTGGGTGCCGGCTACGGCGATGCCGAACCGAAAGCGCATCAGCTCAGCCAGCATCTCCGCGCGGGAGATCACTGGGATGCGCATGGCGCGTGCCGCCATCCACTCGGGGTTGTCCGCGGGCACCGCGCTAGACACCACTACTACATCAGCACCCACCACCTGGGCGGCGGCGTGACCGACCCACACCTCCACTCCTAGTCCGCGCAGCCGCTGCAAGGCGACGCTCTCGCGAAGATCCGAACCGGACACTCGGTAACCCAGATTCACCAGCACCTCGGCGATTCCGCTCATGCCAACCCCGCCGATGCCGACGAAATGAATCCGACCGATCCTAGCCATGCACCGCTGCACCGGCTCACCTTGTTTCAACTTGGGCACCATCCTCCAGCCTCCTCTAAGCAAATCCGCGCCACCGTCTCGGTGGCATCCAGGCGGGCGGCGTTGCGCGCCGCCTTACCCATCGCCTGCAGCCGATCAGGTTGGGCGATGAGCTCTTGCACCAACGCCGCCAGCCGGCCCGGGGTCAGCTCAGATTGCGGCAACAGCACCGCCGCTCCCCGCTCGACCAGATATTCGGCATTGCGGGTCTGATGATCGTCGCTGGCGTAAGGGTAAGGCACCAAAATCGCCCCCACCCCCGCAGCCGCCAACTCGCTCACGGTCATCGCCCCGGCCCGGCAGATCGCAAGATCTGCCCAAGCGTAGGCGTCCCCTATATCATCGATGAAAGCCTCCACTCGGGTCGGGAAGGAAAATTCTCGGTACGCCGAAGCTACCTGGGCCTGCATGGCGGCGCCGGTCTGGTGCCGGACCTCTATCCTGTCTGCTAGTTCAGCCAGAGCCTGCGGTACCACCTCGTTCAGCGCCTGGGCGCCCTGGCTGCCACCCAATACCAGAATCCGCACCGGCCGATGGCCTAGTGGTTCTTGCCTTAAAGCCAGGCATTCGATCTCCGGCCTTAAGGGATTGCCGGTCCAGCAGGGGCGCAGAGAATCGGCAAACGTTCCGGGAAACGCCTCCAGAACCTTGCGCGCCCACCGCGCCAGCCAGCGGTTGGTGGTTCCTGGCACCCGGTTTTGCTCATGGATCACCAGGGGATAACCCAGCCAAGCGGCCATCATGCCGCCGGGACCGGCTACGAATCCCCCCATCCCGAGCACCACCTCGGGGCAGCGCCGCCGCAAATGGTCCCGCGCCTCAAGCAATGCCCTGAACAGCATCCCTGGCGCCTTTAACTTGGCCACCTGACTGCTGCCGCGCAGGCCGCTGACGGCCAGCACATCCAGCTCGAAACCCGCCTCGGGAACCAGGCGCGCTTCCAGACCCTTAAGCGTCCCCATCCAGCTCACCTGGTGGCCGTGATCGCGCAGCCAATGGGCTACCGCCAAGGCGGGGAAGACGTGACCGCCGGTCCCGCCAGCCAGGATCATCACCTTCGCCATGTCCCACCCCGGGGCTGCCGGGCCCGGATTTCGCGCGCCTCGGCATAGACCCTAAGCACCAGCCCCAAGGCCATGCAATCCACCACCAGGCTGCCGCCGCCATAGCTCATTAGCGGCAAGGTCAGTCCTTTGGTCGGCAGCACGCCCAGGTTGACCCCCATATTGACGAGCGCCTGGAGTCCCAGCCAAATCCCCACCCCGTAGGCAAGGCAGGCCCCGAAAATCTCGCCGCTCGCTTCCGCCAGATGAGCGGCGGCAAAGATTCGCCACACAAGCAGGCCAAACCCGACCCCTACCCCCGCCACTCCGATGAAGCCGAGCTCCTCTCCGATCACCGCGAGCAGGAAATCAGTATGGCCCTCGGGCAGGTAAAACATCTTCTGCACGCTGTTGCCTAAGCCAACTCCAAACAGACCGCCACGGCCGAAAGCGATCAGCGCCTGCACCAGTTGATAACCGGAATCCTGGGAATGGGCGAAGGGGTCTAAGAACGCCTCCAGGCGCTTGAAGCGGTAGGATTCAAACATCACCAGCCCTACCGCTACCGCCCCCAGCCCACCGAGCAAGGACAGCAGCGGCAAAAGCCGAGCGCCGGCCAGAAACAGCATCATCAGGGCAGTGGCCATCAAGATCGCGGCGGCACCGAAATCAGGCTCCCACAAGATCAGCCCGGCGCCTAGCCCCAAAAGGATCAGCGGCCGAATCAACCCCAGCGCTGTCGCGCGCAATGCTTTGGGGTGGCGGACCACGTAACCAGCCAGGTAAACGTTCGCGATCCATTTGAACGCTTCTGAGACCTGCAGGCGCACCCCGCCCAGATTCAACCACCGCGTGCTGCCGTTGACCGTCACTCCCAATCCGGGCAGTTTGACTGCCGCCAGCAAGCCAAATCCAACTATAAGGAGCACCGGCCCCAGCCTGAACCACCATTTCAGGGGAATGACCAAGACCACCCCCCCCGCCAGCAGCCCCAACCCCAGGTGCAGCAACTGGCGCTTGGCATAATAAAATCCATCCGAAGTCAGGTGCACTGAGGCGGAGGTCATCATGACATATCCCCATAGCAGCAGGACCAAGGCCACCGTCAGCAGTCGGCGGTCAAGAGCGATGCCAAAACGGGTCTCCTCAACCACCGAGGCAGGGCTGGAAGCACCAGGATGGATTACTGCCATTTCAGGACTTGCTGCGTGAAACATTCCCCGCGCGCCTGATAATTCTCGAACTGATCGAAGCTGGCACAGGCTGGCGAAAGCAGCACGGTGTCGCCAGGCCGGGCGATTTGCCTGGCAACTTCGACTGCCTGGGGGAGGTCCTCCACCACCCGGATCTCGGTCACCCCCGCCAGGGCCTCGGCCAGCAGATTGCGGTCACGGCCGTATACCACCGCTGCCCTGACCTTGCCAGCCACCACCGACCTCAAGGCGGAAAAATCCGCTCCCTTGCCATCCCCCCCGGCCAACAGGATCACCGGCCCCGAAAGCCCTGCGATCGCCGCCTCGGTCGCCCCCACATTGGTGGCCTTAGAATCGTTGATCCACCCCACCCCCTCGATCTCCGCCACGGTTTGCATGCGGTGGGCTAAGCCCTCGAACCGGGGCAAAACTGAGACTGCCGCAGCCGAAGGAATCCCTGCTGCCTCCGCCAATGCCAGCGCGGCCAGGGCATTGGCCAGATTGTGCCGGCCTACCAGCTTAAGTTCAGCAGCAGCAAGCAAAGGTTCGCCGCGACGCGCCAGCCAAACCTCACCTTGGTGTCGGACCAAACCGTAATCGGCTGAGGGGTCATTGAGGCTGAACCGCAGCTGGTTTTCCCGTAAGGGTAGGTCCTCAGCCAGCTGGACTACCATAGGATCGTCGCGGTTGATCACTGCCACTTGGCTCCACTTGAGCAACCGCCCTTTGATCTTGGCATAGCATTCCAAAGTCTGATGGCGATCCAGGTGATCCGGGCTGAGGTTTAAAACCACGCCGGCTAAAGGTCTTAGACGATGCGTCCGCTCCAGTTGGAAACTGGACAGCTCCAGCACGTACAGCTGACAGTCGTCAGCCAAAAGATCCAGCGCCGGGGTTCCCAAATTGCCGCCGGCGCCAACTTTAAAGCCAGCCGCGGCGGCCATCTCCGCCACCAAACTGGTGACCGTGCTTTTGCCGTTGGAGCCGGTCACCCCCACCACCGGAGCCCGGACCTGCTCAGCAAACAAGTCGATGTCGCTGATCAGCGCGGCACCGTGCTCTAAAGCTTTGCGAATCTCCGGCCGCTCCAATTCAATCCCAGGACTTACCAAAAGATGCGTGGCCCAAGTCAGCCAATCGGAACGCAACCCGCCGGTAATCACTGGTATCCCGGCGAGCGCTTGCGCGGCGGTCAAGCCAGGCGGCCGATCGCGGGTATCCATGGCGAGACAATCGATGCCGTGCCGATGCAGGAATCTGAGCGCCGACACCCCCGTCTTACCCAGTCCAACTACCGCCACCCGAGCGGCGGACCCCAATCCCGCCGGAGGCGATCGTTCAGGTTTATCGATGACTGCTGCCATGGCTGCTACCTCAGCTTCAACGTTGCCAGCCCGATCAGGACCAAGATCACGGTAATGATCCAAAAGCGCACGATCACCCGCGGCTCCGGCCAACCCTTGAGTTCGAAATGGTGGTGCAGGGGAGCCATGCGAAAGATCCGCCTGCCGGTCAGCTTGAAGGAAGCCACCTGGAGGATGACCGACAGCGTCTCCACTACGAACACCCCCCCCATCACCATCAATACGATTTCCTGCCGCACTAGCACCGCCAGCGTTCCCAATGCCGCACCCAGCGCCAGGGCACCGATATCGCCCATGAATACCTGGGCTGGATAGGCATTGAACCACAGGAATCCCAGCCCAGCTCCCACCAGCGCCCCACAGAACACCACCAACTCACCGGTGCCGAAGATATGAGGCACCGCAAGATAACTGGCGAAATTCACATTGCCGGAAACATAAGCGAAAATCCCCAACGCCCCACCTACCAGCACGGCCGGAAGGATCGCCAAACCATCGAGACCGTCGGTCAGGTTGACCGCATTGCTGCTGCCGACGATGACCAAACAAGTCAGCAGCACGAAACCCCACCCAAGATCGACGGCCACCTGTTTGAAGAACGGCACGATGTAGCTGGTCTCTGCCGGAACCTTAGCGGTGGCGTACAGAAACACGGCCGCCCCCAGCGCTATCGCGGTTTGCCAGCACAGTTTCCGACGTACCGACAGGCCCTTGCAGTTGTTAAGGACCAGTTTCTTGTAGTCGTCGACCAGGCCGATCGCCCCGAAAGCCAAGGTCACCGTCAGCACCACCCAGATCTGCCGGTTGCGCAGATCCGCCCACAACAGCGTAGCCAGGGTGACTGCCAGCAGAATCAAGAGTCCACCCATCGTCGGGGTCCCTGCCTTGGAAAAATGGCCCTTGGGACCATCCTCGCGAATCGGCTGGCTGCGACCCCGGCGGCCGAGGCGGCGGATCAGCGGCGGTCCGATCAGGAACGCCATCACCAACGCGGTCAGCACCCCTAAAATGGCGCGCAGAGTGAGATACTGGAAGACCCGGAACGGGCCATACCAATCTGCTAGCCAATCAGTCAGAAAATACAACATCTTAAGTCTGCCTCAAGGCAGCCACGATAAGTTCCAGCTTCGCCTTGCGCGATCCCTTGACCAGGATACGCACCTCGGGATGCAGCAGGCTTTGGGCCACCTCGATCAGCGCCTCTTGGGAGGCAAACCACTGCCCCCCTGCCCCGAACGCGGCCACCGCCGCCTGACTGTCGTCTCCCACCGCCAGCAGGCGCTGAACCCCGTATTCCTTAGCCGATTCCCCAGCTTTGACATGCCAGGCTTGACTGTCGCGTCCGAGCTCACTGAACGCCCCGAGGATGACCCAGGGTTCCCCCCCACATGCCTGCAAGGCTTCCAATCCGGCCCGGAAGGAAGCCGGATTGGCGTTGTAGCAATCATCCAGCAGCCACGCTCCGGCCTTAGCTGGCAGGGGCCGAAGCCTGCCTGCTACCGGCACCATCCGGGCAAGCCCCGCCTGGATCTCACTCACCTCCCGCCCTAGCGTCAAACCTACCGCCACGGCAACCAAGGCGTTGACGACGTTGTGCTGTCCGGCCAAAGCCAGTTCGACCTCAAACCGCTCACCCAACGCATTGACCTGAAACCGATTCAAAAACCTGCCCTGGTCGAACCGAAGCGGCGCGATCGCCTCGGCGCGCACATCGGCCTTAGGGGCCAGGCCGAAAGTCAACACCCGCCTGCGGCGCGCCAGCGCACGCCATTCCTCTAGGAACCGGTCATCGGCATTGAGCACCGCAGTTCCATTTTCTGGCAGGGCGGTGATCAATTCCCCTTTCGCCCGCGCCACCCCCTCGAGCGAGCCGAAACCCGCAAGGTGAGCCGGGCCAGCGTTGGTGATTACCCCGACCTGGGGTTCGGCCAGCGCGGCCACGTAGCCGATCTCGCCGGCGTGGTTGGCGCCCATCTCGACGACCGCAAATCGGTGCTCAGGTCTCAAGCGCAGCAAAGTCAGAGGCACCCCGATGGCGTTGTTAAAATTCCCTTCGGTTTTCAGTCCCTGAGATTCCCCCCCCAACACCTCGGCGATCATCTCCTTGACCGTGGTCTTACCGTTGCTACCGGTCACCCCAACCAGGTCGCCGGCGAAACAACAGCGCCGCCAATAGCGGGCCAACTGCCCTAACCCCAGTTGGGTGTCGGCCACCTCAAGCTGGGGCAAACCGCCAACTTGGCGCTCTACCAGGGCAGCGACAGCACCTGCTGCCTGGGCTTGAGGCACGAAGTCATGGCCGTCGAAACGGGCACCGCGCAGGGCCACGAACAATCGGCCGCGCAGGTCCTGGCGGCTGTCGATGCCGACGCCAGCGAACTCGGCGTCCCCATGGAGCACTTTACCTTGAAGCACTGGCGCCAACTCGCTCAGGCGCATACCGGTACCTCCCGCAGAATATTTGCCACCACCGTCCGATCACAAAAAGGCCGCTTGCTGCCTGCAATCTCCTGCCAACTCTCGTGACCCTTGCCCGCCACCAGGACGAGATCTTCAGCACTTGCAGCAGCAAGCGCTGCCGCGATCGCCTCGCTGCGATCGCGGATGACGATCGGAGTAGACACCATGCCAGCGCGGATGTCGGCGAGGATCTGCTCGGGCAGCTCGCCCCTAGGATTGTCATCAGTAAGAATCACTCGGTCAGCCAGCCGCTCTGCGATTTTACCCATCAGCGGACGCTTGCCGCGGTCGCGCTCCCCACCGCAGCCGAACACTACCCAAAGCCGGCCGCAAGTATGGCGGCGCAAGCACCTGAGCGCCAGTTCCAAAGCCGCCGGGGTATGGGCGTAGTCCACCACCACCTGTGGCCGTGCAGGCGCCCTGAAGCACTCCATCCGTCCCGGCACCGGTTCGATCGCACCCAAGCGCCTGACCGCCGCGTCCAATCCCTCCCCGCGGGCCAGCAAGGCAGCAAGCACCGCCAAGGTATTGGCGAGATTGAACTCCCCGAGCAGCGGCACCTTGACCTGCGCCCGCCGCTTGCCCCACAGCGCAGTGAATTCGATTCCGCCCAAGTAGTAACGCACTTCCGCAGCAGTAACATAAGGAAAAGGCACGGACTTAGGCCTACTCGTGCTATAACCGACCACCTTAACCCCCGCCGGTATAGCTGCGTGGAAACGCGGAAAGGCTTTGTCGTCCAGATTGAGCACCGCCGCTGTCAACGACGGCCAAGCGAAAAGCCGAAGCTTGGCGTCGAGATAAGCCTCCATGCTGCCGTGATAGTCCAAGTGGTCGCGGCTCAGGTTGGTCCACAGAGCCAAAGCGAAATCGACCCCATTCACCCGCCCCTGATCTAAGGCATGCGAGGAGACCTCCATGGCCACGGTGCGAACCCCCTGCGCGCGCAGGATGGCCAGGCGCTTTTGGGTTTCGATCGCCGGGGCGGTGGTGTGCGCAGTCGGTTGTAACGCTCCCGGGCGTCCCCATCCCAAGGTTCCCACCACCCCTTCTGCCAGCGCTTGGGCCAAGAACAGGCTGCAGGAGGTTTTGCCGTTGGTGCCGGTGACGCCGATGACCTCCATCTCTTGGGAGGGATGACCATAGAAACGCGCGGCGATCTCCCCCAGCCGCTCCTTAAGCTGAGGAACGGCGATGGTTGGAATCGTGAGAGCTGCCGGTAAGCTGGCACCTTCAGGATCATATACCACCGCGACCGCCCCTCTGGCTTGAGCTTCCAACGCGAACTCCGCCCCGTGACAGCGAGTACCGGCGAGAGCCAGGAAGACATCTCCAGGACGCGCTGCATCGCTGGCATCACACAGTCCTGCAACCTTCAGCGGCGGGCAGGGAACCCAAGGCAGCAGCTCACTGAGCCTGCGATCCATATTCACCCCGGCTTCCATCCAGCTTCACCACCAGCGCCGGCTGTCTGGCCTCCGGCACCGCATCCGCAGGCACCCCCAACAAGCGCAGCGCCATCCCCATCACCCGCGCGAACACCGGTGCCGCCACCTCACCTCCGTAATATTGCTCGCCGGCGGGCTCCTCAATCACTACCACCAACACCAAGCGGGGTGCCGAAACCGGCGCCAGTCCGACAAACAGGGCCCGATATCGAGCGTCCGCATAAGCTCCGCGAACTGCGATTTTGGCCGTTCCAGTCTTGCCCGCCACGCGGTAACCCGCCACTTGCGCTTGGAGAGCAGTCCCGTGCTGGCTGACCACCCCCTCCAACATCTTCAAGACCTGGCTCGCCACTGCAGACGGCATGACCCGTTTGGCTTGATCATCGCGGTCGCGAGGCAACAGGGTCAGGCTGTGGAGCACCCCGCCGTCGGCCAGGGCGGTATAGGCGCGCGCCAATTGCAGCGTGGAAACCGAAAGTCCATAGCCGAACGCTATTGTTGCCTGCTCAAACTTCCCCCATCCGGAAGGATCCGGCAAAAATCCCCGCGCCTCGCCGGGAAACTCGACTCCAACGGGCCTGCCGAAACCAAAATCCTCAAGGCAGGCGGCAAAGGTCTGCGGCGACATCCGCAAAGCTACCTGGGTGACCCCGACGTTGCTCGATTTATGCAGAATACCGGCCAAATCGAGCACGCCGTAATTGTGATGGTCGCGCACTAGATGGCGCCCCACGCGCAGCCAACCTGGGTTGGTGTCGAGCTTGAAATCCGCACCCACCACTTTTGCCCGCAAGGCACAAGCCAAGGTGAAAGGCTTCAAGGTGGAACCCGGTTCGAAGCTGTCCGTGACGGCACGATTGCGGAAATATCCCTGTGCCAACGCGCGGCGCAGGTTAGGATTGAAGGCGGGTTGATTGGCCAACGCCAACACCTCACCGGTGTGCGCATCGACGAGCACCAGCATACCCCCCTTGGCCCGATGTTCTACCACAGCCCGCTTAAGCTCTAGGTACCCCCAATATTGCAGACGCCGATCGATGCTTAAGGCGACGTCTCGACCTGGCTTGGCCTCTTGAATAGCCTCGATAGCTTCGATAATCCGCCCGCGCCGGTCCTGCACCACCCGCATTCGGCCGGGAACTCCCTGTAACTGGGCTTCGAACCCCTGTTCCAAGCCTTCCTGACCGTGCTGATCGATATCCGTGAAACCGAGCAGATGGGAAGTCACCTCGGCAGCCGGATAGTAGCGCTTGAATTCGGGTTTCAGGAACAGCCCCTCGATCTCAAGCTGAGCGATCCGCTCCGCCTCGGCTGGAGGCAGGTGCCGCTTGAGGTACAGGAAGGTACGGTGGCGGTTGGATCCGATCCGAGTGGCCAAATTCCGTTCGGATATGCCCAGGCTACGGGCCAGCGCGCGCAATTGTTCTGCGCTAGCCTGAAACTTGCGCGGATTGATGCATACCGATTGCACCGGCGCACTGATCGCCAGCGGGACGCCGCCCCGATCCAGCAACTGACCGCGGTGGGCAGGCAATGTCGCTAGCCGGATTTGCTGCCTATCCGCCCGGCGCTGATAGAAATCCCGCTGCCAGATTTGGACGTAGAATGCCCGCCCCAGCAACCCTACCAGCCCCAGGCCGAACCCCGCCAGGACCAGCACGCGCCGCCAAGGAATGAGATAAATTTGGGAAGCACCAAATTCTGTCATTCTATGTTTTAACGGACCTGCCGGGACAAAGGCAAATAAGCGATTTCATCTGCTTTTGGCACTACCATCTGCAAACGGGTCCGGGCCAGGCGTTCGATCCGGGCCGGGTCGGCGAAGGCGTGCTCTTCGAGTAACAATTGCTCCCACTCCACCTCGAGCGCATCCAGTTGCGCCTGGAGACGCTGAACTTCGTTGAATAGCAGGCGACTGCGGTATTTGCTGTGCACCACAGCCACCGCCGAGACGGTGACCAGAATCGACAGCCCCACACATGCCCACTCCAGTTTGCTCAACACCGGCGCTCGGCGATTCTAAGGATCGCGCTGCGAGCACGGGGATTGCGGGCCACCTCCAGGGCACCGGGCCGTTTCTTGCCCAGGGCTTTCAAATGCAAAGGGCTTGGCATTCCGCTCACCGGCAACCCCTTTGGCAAAGGCGTACCGTGGGATTGTTTGCGAATGAAGCGTTTGACAATCCTATCCTCCAAAGAGTGAAAAGCGATGGTCACCAGCCGCCCGCCTGGCACCAAAATCTCCACTACCTGCGCCAGGGCTGCCTCCAGGCACTCGAGTTCCCGGTTGATGTGGATGCGCAGCGCTTGGAAAGCACGGGTGGCCGGGTGCTTATGCCGCTCACGCCCAGGCACGCTGCGTTCGATCAGCTGCGCCAACTGCCGGGTGCGGGTCAACGGCTGATGCCGGCGGGTCTCGATAATCGCCCGCGCGATGCGACGGGCAAAGCGTTCCTCACCATAGCGCTGAATGACTTCCGCGATTTCCTGCTCCTCTGCTCGCGCCAACCAGTCTGCCGCACTCATCCCCGCAGTCGGATCCATACGCATATCCAACGGGCCATCGTGGAGAAAAGCAAAGCCTCTCTCGGGGTCATCCAGCTGTGGCGAGGAAACTCCAAGATCCATGAGCACGCCGTCGATTCCGCCCCCATAACCCATCGCCTCGATGATTTCCTTTAGCCTACTGAAATCCGAATGGATCAAGGTAAATCGCTTATCCTGGGCCAGCTTCCCAGCCTGGATCGAGGCGACCGCCGCCGGATCTTTGTCCAGAGCGATCAGGCGGCCTGAAGGTCCCAACCGATCCAGGATGGCACGGCTGTGCCCCCCACGCCCGAAAGTACAATCTACGTACACACCATCCTCACGCATGGCCAACCCCGCCAATGCCTCCTCCAGCATGACGGGCTGATGAACCACAGCATCCATGGTCAAATCTGCAAGGCACTCAAGTCCAACGAATCCTGAAGGTCCGCCATGGTCGTCTCTTCCACCCACACATTGCGGCGGATTTCCCAAGTTTCCGCGTCCCAAATTTCGAATTTGCCACCTAATCCAACCAGTGCCACGGTTTTATCCAGATTGGCGTATTTACGCAGGGGCGGGGGCAATAAAACCCGCCCTTGCCCATCCAACTGGCACTCGCTGGCGTGGCCGATCAAAAGCCGCTGCAGGCGGCGAACCTGCTGGTTGACGGCTGGCAGGGAGAGCAGTTGCTGTTCCAGGGTTTCCCATTGGGACAAGGCATATAGCCAAAGACAACGATTGTCGATGCCGATGGTAATCACCACTTGGCCATCGTGTTCAGTTTGCAAAGCCTGTCGGTATTTGGAAGGAATTGCCAACCGACCCTTATCATCCAAATTAAGTGCGCAAATACCACGAAACACCCCCGCACCCCCCACAAAATTCCACAATTCCCCACCGAATTTGGGGCACTATAAGAAGCCTGCTAAACTTCGTCAAGCGTACCTTTTTGACAACAAAAGTTGCCTAAAAGCAACGAATAACAAGCGCTCATCCAAGCTGAAAAACACCTGGCAAAAACAGGAAAATCCGTTTTAGGGAATTAAGCAGCGCGTTCAGAGCGGTAGGCAGCCACCACGATGAAGAAGGCAGCTAAATCATAGGCTGAATGCACGACTATCGGTACCAGGAGATTGCGCTCGTCCCCGGCATCCAGGATCCAACCCAGATACATGCCGGTTACGGCAGCCAGTACGGTATACAATGGGGTTACCGAATGGGCCAAGCCGAACAGAAGATTGCTGATCAGCAATGCCGGAAACCTGCCCCATATCCCTTCCAACCAGGGTTGGAGGATACCGCGGAACAAAATCTCCTCACCTACCCCAGCCAATATGGCCACATAAGCCAGTTCATACCAGCGGCAGGCAGACAGCAGCCCCCCTAAGGTGTCGATCAATAACCGCTTGATTCTTTGCAGCCCCGGCATGGGCAGGCGATAAAAGACGCCGAAACAGGTCAATAGCAGCAGGGTTCCTAGCAAACCCAGACTGATCGCATCGGCGCGCCAGCTGAACGAGGCTAAGGGATCGATCTCTAGCCACCAGCTCAACAGATAGGCCACTACTATCAGTCCTCCTTCGAAGACGGTGGCCAACAGGAGAAATTGGGTTTTGCTCATCCGCTTTAAATACCTATGCCTTGCAACGGATCATCAAAGAGGGGAAAACCATAACAACTTTGCCAAACCTCAATGAGCCACCGCCAATTACCCGTTATCATACAGTTATGATTTGCAGTTGCCGGGTCAGGTGACCGTCACGATGGTAAAATTTATTGTTTAACAATTAAGATGAGTCCTATGCTGAGTCAGCCGCGCAAGGCAGTCGCCCTGATCTCCGGCGGCCTAGACTCCATGCTCGCCGCCGAAGTAATCCAGGCTCAAGGCATTTATGTGGAAGGGATCAATTTCTTCACCGGCTTTTGCGTGGAGGGCCACACTCACGCCATCCGCCAGCGCGACCGGAACAAACCAAAGCGCAACAACGCCTTGTGGGTAGCCGAGCAATTGGGGATCAAGCTTCACATCATTGACATCATAGAGGAATATAAAAACGTCGTCATCAATCCCAACCATGGGTACGGAGCCAACCTCAACCCCTGCCTGGATTGCAAGATCTTCATGGTAAGCAAGGCCAGGCAGTGGATGGAAGCCAACGGTTTCGACTTCATCGTCACAGGTGAGGTGATCGGCCAACGACCCAAATCCCAACGCAAGGATACCATGCCTTTGGTCGCCCACGAATCGGGCGCCGAGGATCTCCTCTTAAGGCCGCTGTGCGCCAAACACCTTCCGCCCACCAAGCCGGAACGGGAAGGCTGGGTGGATCGCAATAAACTCTATGGTTTTTATGGACGCAACCGCAAACCCCAGATGGAACTGGCAAAAGCGTTCGGCCTGACCGACTACGCTCAACCGGCCGGCGGCTGCTGTTTTTTGACCGACGAGAATTATTCCCGCAAGCTGGCCGATCTGTGGCAGGCCCGGGGCAGCAAACACTACGAATTGGACGACATCATGCTCCTCAAAGTCGGCCGCCACATTCGCCCCCGGCCTGAATTTAAGCTGATCGTTGCGCGCGAAGAGGGGGAAGGTCGTTTCCTCGGCGGCTACAAGAATCGTTTCCTACACCTCTATCCGGTCAGCCACGCTGGCCCCCTGACGCTGGTGGATGGCTGCCCTTCCGAGGCAGACCTGACCCTGGCCGCGCGCATCGTCGCCCGCTATAGCCAAGGCCGCGATGCAGATGAGGTGGAGGTGAAAGCAGTCAGCGCCAAGGACGAACGTACTCTCCACGTTGCCCCTCTCCTGCCTCACGAGATTCCGGCAGAGTGGATGCTGTGAGCCAGGAAATCATAGACGCCCGCGGCCTTTTGTGCCCTCTGCCAGTGATCCGGCTCCAAGACGCTGCCAAAAACCTCACTCCTGGCACCAAGGTGGAGCTGATCGGCACCGACCCCGGCATTCTTTATGACGTGCCCGCCTGGTGCCGGATCAACGGCCATCGGATTTTAGCGACCAAGCGCTGCGACGGGGAATATTATGTGCTGCTGATGGTTGGGAAATGAACGCCGCCAGCCTGCATACCAAACAGCGCGTCACTGTGGTAGGCGGAGGCGTCAATCTCTCCTGCTGGCCACCGTCAAGGTCGTGGCCGGCTTTTATGGTACTCTGCACCCGCCAGATGGCCGGCGAAGCGCGGGTGGACGTCCGCCTTCAGGTGCATCCGGAAATCTCAGTCTCAGAGGGTCATGCTATCGCTGACCGGGTGCGGAGTAGGCAGAGCAAATCAAATCCGTGCCCCGTTGCACCAAGCGGCCGCCGAGCTCCCCTGCTATTTCACCGCGCCTTAGGCGTCAAAGTACAGAGCAAACTCGTACGGATGCGGGCGCATTCTAAGTTCTTTGACCTCCCGGTTGCGCTTGTAGTCTAGCCAGGTCTCGATCACGTCCTGGGTGAAGACCCCTCCTTGGGTGAGGAAATTGTGGTCCTGTTCCAAAGCGTTGAGCGCCTCTTCCAGCGACGCCGGGGTGCTGGGCACCTCCGCCAACTCTTCAGGAGAGAGATCATAAAGGTTCTTGTCGAGCGGATCGCCTGGATCGATCTTGTTGAGGATGCCGTCGAGGCCAGCCATCAGCATGGCGGCAAAAGCCAGGTACATGTTGGCTGAAGGGTCAGGAAAACGAACCTCGATGCGCTTGGCTTTGGGGCTCGGGGAATACATGGGGATGCGCACCGCCGCCGAGCGGTTGCGGGACGAATAGGCCAGATTGACGGGCGCTTCGAAGCCTGGCACCAGGCGCTTGTAAGAGTTCGTGGTCGGCGCTACGAAAGCGCACAGCGCCGGGGCGTGTTTGAGAATACCGCCAATGTAGTACAGGCAGGTATCGCTGATCCCTGCGTATTTGTCCCCGGCGAACAGCGGCTGGCCGGCCTTCCATAGGCTCTGGTGGGTGTGCATGCCGGAGCCATTGTCGCCTAACAACGGCTTGGGCATGAAAGTCACCGTCTTGCCGTGGCGTAGCGCCACGTTCTTGACGATGTATTTGTACAGCATCATCTTGTCGGCCATCCGGGTCAGAGAATCGTAACGCAGGTCGATCTCCGCTTGTCCTGCGGTAGCCACCTCGTGATGGTGCTTCTCGACCACAATCCCAGCCCGCTCCATCTCTAGGACCATCTCAGTGCGGAGGTCCTGGAGGGTGTCGGCGGGCGGTACCGGGAAATAGCCCTCTTTTGCTCTTGAGGTAATTCTCCGCTTTGATGGCGATGTAGCGTGGATCGCGTGAATACGGCTCTTGGGTGATGGGATCCTTGATATTGCAGATCATCGACAGAGTAGGCCGGACGGTAAATGGATCTAGGATCGCCGTGGCAGGGTCGGGCACTACCAGCATGTCACTGGCATGGATCGCCTGCCACCCACGGATGCTGGAACCATCAAAACCCAGCCCTTCTTCGAAGACCTCCTCGGTAATCTCGCTCACCGGAACGGAAAAGTGCTGCCAGGTGCCAGGAAAATCTCCGAATTTCAGATCGACGATTTCGATATTTTTTTCCTTGATCAGGGTAATCACTTCTTGGGGAGTCATGTCATGCCTCTTTCAGTATTGTCCAGAAATACCTGAAAATTTAGGCACAAATCATGCCTTTGCTAAACCGTCGATGAATTTAGCCAGCTTTAGTTTTGTTTGCACCAAATATGTGCAAATAAATATTTAAAATGCCCCAAAATAGTGCAAAATCCGAAATAGCAAATTCACGCCTTAGTAGTTATGATAGATTCTGAACATAAACAAATCAGGCTGGCATGGTTTGTGCGTTCATATCGGCCTGAGCATTTCGCCGAATTCTAAGTCCATACTACTCATAGGGAATAAACATGTCTATCGACAAGGTATTTGAAATCATCAAAGAAAAAGAAATCCAGTTTATCGATCTGCGCTTTGCTGACACCCGCGGCAAGGAACAGCACCTGACTATACCGGCCCACGCCATCGACGAAGAGTTCTTCGAAACTGGCAAGATGTTCGACGGTTCGTCCATCGCTGGCTGGAAGGGCATCCAAGAGTCGGACATGATGCTGATGCCGGATCCGGAAACTGCAGTGGTCGATCCGTTTTTCGAGACGCCTACTTTGATCTTGCGCTGTGACATCGTCGAACCTTCCACGATGGAAGGCTACAGCCGTTGTCCTCGCTCTGTGGCCAAACGCGCTGAAGCCTATCTGAAATCCACCGGCATTGCCGACACTGCCCTGTTCGGCCCGGAAAACGAATTTTTCATTTTCGACGATGTGCGCTGGGCTTGCGACATTCACCGGTGCTTCTACCAGGTGGACTCCGAGGAAGCCAGCTGGAACACCGAGAAGATCTATGAAAGTGGCAACATCGGCCATCGCCCCAGCATCAAGAGCGGCTATTTCCCCGTCCCGCCGGTGGACTCTCTGCAAGACATCCGCACAACCATGTGCGAAACTTTGGAAGAGATGGGCCTTAAAACCGAAGTCCATCACCACGAGGTGGCTACCGCCGGGCAGAGCGAAATCGGCGTCAGATGCAATACGTTGACCAAAAAAGCCGATGAGGTGTTGATCCTCAAATACGTGGTCCAAAATGTCGCCCACTCTTTTGGCAAAACTGCCACCTTCATGCCTAAACCGCTGGTGGGTGACAACGGCAATGGGATGCACGTGCATCAATCCTTGAGCAAAAACGGCGTCAATCTGTTTGCCGGTGATTTGTATGGCGGGCTGTCGGAAACCGCCCTCTACTACATCGGCGGCATTCTCAAACACGCGCGCGCCTTGAACGCTCTCACCAACGCCTCCACCAACAGCTACAAGCGCCTGGTGCCAGGCTTCGAAGCACCGGTGATGCTGGCCTACTCGGCCCGCAACCGTTCTGCCTCCATCCGCATACCGTTCATCTCCAATCCCAAGGCGCGCCGGATCGAGGTGCGTTTTCCCGACTCCAGCGCCAATCCTTACCTTGCGTTTGCGGCGATGATGATGGCTGGCCTAGACGGCATCCTCAACAAGATCCATCCGGGCGATCCGCTAGATAAAAACTTGTACGACCTGCCTCCGGAAGAGGAAAGGGAAATCCCCAAGGTGTGTTTCGCCTTCGATCAAGCTCTCGAATGTTTGGACCAGGACCGCGCCTTCTTGAAAGCCGGTGGGGTGTTCAGCGATGATTTGATCGATGCCTATATCGAGCTCAAGATGCAGGAAATAACGCGCCTTAGGATGAGCACCCATCCGGTCGAGTTCGACATGTACTACAGCCTATAAAGCAAGGATCTTCGGCAAACGCCCCCATTTGGGGGCGTTGTTACTTTTTCGTGAACTCAGGATAGGCTTCTATCCCGCATTCGGCAAAATCTGCGCCCCTTTGCTCGTCTGCTTGGCTTAGGCGAATGCCGATCAGCGCCTTGATTACCAGCCAAACCATGAAACTTACGGCAAATACGAATCCGAAAATCGCCGCGATGCCGATCAACTGAACGCCAAGCTTGGCCTGCGGATTAGAAAGGCATACCGCCAAAAGTCCCCAGATGCCGGCCACGCCGTGAACGGATAGGGCACCCACCGGGTCGTCGATGCGCAGCTTGTCTAGGCCGATAATGGAGAACACCGCAATCGCTCCACCGATGGCACCCACACCTAAGCTCTGCCAGGGCGCCGGGGTCAAGGGTTCGGCAGTGATCGCCACGAGCCCAGCCAGGGCACCGCTTAGCATCATGGCCAAGTCGGCTTTGCCGAACCGAACACGGGCGGCGAGCAGCGCTGCGATCGCCCCGGCAGCGGCGGCGGTATTGGTGTTGACGAATACCCGGGCGACCATGTTGGCTTCACCTACGTTGGAAATCTTCAGCTCCGCACCGCCGTTGAAGCCGAACCATCCTAGCCACAGGATGAAAACGCCCAGGGTGGCCAAAGGCAGGTTGCAGCCTGGAATCGGATGGATCTTTCCATTGGGCCCATATTTACCCGTGCGCGGCCCAAGCAGCAGCACGCCGGCCAAGGCTGCGCTCGCACCGCACAGATGCACCACCCCCGCGCCGGCAAAATCGAAAAATCCTAAGCGGTCCAGAAATCCGCCCCCCCACTTCCAGTACCCTTGCAGGGGATAGATAAAGCCAGCCATCACAACCGCAAATAGCAGGAAGGGAAACAGCCTCGCCCGCTCGGCCATTGCCCCCGAGATGATGGCTATGGCAGTCACCACGAACGCCACTTGAAAGAAAAAATCGGCCATTTTGGAATAGTAAAGTCCACCATCGCTTTGCAAGACTTCTTCCACAGCATGGTCTTGACCGATCAAAAAACCGATCCCCGGCCAGATCGGATTCAATGGTGTGTCGGGGTACATGAACTGGTAGCCGACCAGCAGATACATGAGGTAGGCCATTGCATATAAAGCCATGTTCTTGGTCAGGACACCGGCGGTATTTTTGGCCCGTACCAGCCCAGCCTGGAGCATGGTAAAGCCTACCCCCATCCCCATCACTAACATCCCGCTCACGAGTAGATAAAACGTATCCAAGGCGTACTTAGGTTCAACGATGGTTGGTTCCACTATGATCTCCTTATGATGGCTAGAATCGGAAGTTAGCTTAGCTTGCAGCCATAGGTTAGGGTAGACAAAGAGAGTTAGAGCACGCAAAAAAGGCGCCATAAGGCGCCCACACCCGCTGATTTCAACCCCTTCCCTCCCCCTGGCAGGGAGAGGGAAGGGAGAGGGTTTATTAATTATAAGCTTTCTCGCCGTGGGAGCTGATATCGAGACCCTCGCGTTCTTCCTCCTCGGTGACCCTAAGCCCTAAGATCACATCGATCACCTTGTAAAGAATGAAACTCAAAATGCCGGTCCATACGATCGTAGTTAGGGTGGCGATGGTTTGCTTGCCTACCTGACCACCCATGGAGACGCCCTCCGGATAGCCAACCCCTCCCAACTGGGAGGCCATGAAGACCCCCGTCAAGATCGCGCCGATCATCCCCCCCACCCCGTGGACGCCGAAAACGTCCAGGGAGTCGTCATAGCCCAGCGTTTGCTTGAGGCTGGTGACTGCCCAGAAACAAACGCTTCCAGCCAATGCCCCGATGACGATCGCACCCATGGGCCCGACGAAGCCGCACGCAGGGGTGATGGCTACCAGTCCAGCCACCGCCCCGGAGGCAGCTCCCAGCATGCTGGGTTTGCCTTTGACTATCCATTCCACCAGCATCCACGCAAGCACGGCGGCCGCCGTGGCAAACTGCGTATTGGCGAGGACCAGGCCGGCGATTCCATCGGCAGCAAGCTCGGAACCCACGTTGAAACCGAACCAGCCCACCCATAGCAGCGAAGCTCCAACCATGGTCAAGCCCAGGTTATGGGGTGGCATGGCTTCACGCCCGTAGCGCAAGCGTTTGCCCAATACCAACGCTCCTACCAGCCCAGCGATGCCAGCATTGACGTGCACCACCGTCCCACCGGCAAAATCCTTAGCCCCAAGCTCGGCGAGCCAGCCGCCCCCCCATACCATGTGGGCGATGGGAACGTAACAGAGGATGAGCCACCCCCCCATAAACCACAGCACGGCGGAAAACTTGATCCGTTCTGCGAATGCACCGACGATCAGCGCGGGGGTGATCGCGGCAAAAGTCATCTGGAAAGTCGCAAACACGTATTCCGGAATGACCCCACTTAGGGTGTCAGGGGTCAGGCCCTTCAGGAATGCTTTGGAGAAACCTCCAATCACCGCATTGAGCACCGAAGGGCCCTCGGAGAACGCAAGGCTATAGGCAAACAGCGCCCAAAGCACCGACACCAGGCAAAAGGTGATAAACACATGCATCAGCACCGAAAGCGCGTTCTTGGCCCGCACCAATCCGCTATAGAACAGGGCAAGTCCCGGAATGGTCATCATGATGACCAACACGGTGGCGACGATCATCCAGGCCGTGCTGCCCGAATCCAGGGTGGGTGGTTTTTCTTCAGCCGCGGAAGCCTCTTCAGCAGCCTGCTCCGGCTGGGTCTCAAGCGGGGCGGTGAGGGTGGTGCCTTCCTCGGACTGCTGTGCCAATGCAGGGGGCACCAGCCCGAAAAAAGCCCAGACGAACAGTACGATAAGTTGCTTCATGATGTCTCCTAATCCTTGTTGTTAGCATGGTTTGCATGTTGCTTATAAATTGCTTATAAAGCATCTGCACCGGTTTCTCCAGTGCGGATGCGGATCACTTGCTCCAGGTCTGAAACGAAAACCTTTCCATCCCCGATTCTTCCAGTGCGGGCGGCGTTGCCGATCGCCTCTACCACTCGCTCCAACTGCTCGTCGGTGACCGCTACCTCGACCTTGACCTTGGGCAGGAAATCGACCACATATTCGGCGCCCCGGTAGAGTTCAGTATGGCCTTTCTGACGGCCAAAACCTTTGACCTCCGTCACCGTAATCCCTGAGACGCCTACTTCGGACAACGCCTCGCGCACATCATCCAGCTTGAAGGGTTTAATAATCGCAGTTACCAGTTTCATTGCAACTCCTCATGTCTAGTCGGTTTTGACCATTCCAGCAAGATTTAAGCACCTTTTGTGCCATACAAGGATGAATTTAAGTTAAAGTTAAACCCTAATCTTACAGTGCACTTTAATTGAATCTTCATGCACCATTATTGAGCACCTTACCGGTTTCAGTTTTAAAGCTGCGTAATTAAAATTAGGCATATTATTTGCTAATTATTTTTCCGTGAACGAAGAATCCCTGCATCAACGCATCCTCGATCATCTTGGCAACGCGGTGTTGCTGTTCGACCGCACCGGGTGCCTGCGTTACCTCAACCCGGCTGGGGAAATGCTGCTTCAGATCAGCGCCCGTCAAAGCCTGGGGCTGCCAGCGGCAGAGCTGTTTGGTTCCCAGGGGGAGAAACTCACCAACGACCTGGTCCATACCATCGCCAGCGGCACCCCACGGGTAGAACGCAACCTGCCACTGCAACTCCCAGGACGTATCCTACCCGTCCACTGCGCCATGACCCCGCTGTTTCAGGACGAGCAGGTGGACGCAGTAGTTGTGGAAATCGAGGATGTAGAACGCTACCAGCAACTGTCCAGAGATGAACGCTGGTTGACCCAACAGAACATCGTTCACCAACTGCTGCGGGGGCTGGCCCACGAGATCAAAAATCCCTTAGGCGGACTGCGTGGTGCTGCTCAGCTTCTGGCTGCCGAGCTGATCGATCCGGCCTTGACCGAGTATACCGATGTGATCATCGCTGAGGCCGACCGTTTAGGCGCCCTGATCGACCGCCTGTTGGCACCGGACCAGCCACCGCGGATGACCGAGATCAACGTCCATCAAGTCCTGGAACGAGTGCGGCAGATATTGGCGGCGGAATATCCCAAGCTCGCCATTCGGCGCGACTACGACCCTAGCCTGCCGCCGATCCACGGCGACTTGAACCAGCTCATCCAGGCGCTCCTCAACGTGGCCCGCAATGCTGCCCAAGCGCTCGAAGGCAGCGGCGAGATCACCCTCCGCACCCGCATCCAGCGCCGGGTCACGATTCGCCAGCATCACCACCGGCAAGTGGTCCGGGTCGATGTGATCGATCCTGGCCCTGGCATCGCGCCGGAACTGTTGGACCAGATCTTTTATCCCATGATTACCGGCCGCCACGACGGCACCGGCTTGGGACTGTCCATCGCCCAAACCTTGGTCACCCGCCACGGCGGGATGATCGAGTGCCAGTCGCAGCCGGGCCAGACTTGCTTTTCCATCTATCTGCCGTTGGAGAACCCCCATGCCTTATGAAGTCTGGATAATCGACGACGACCAGTCGATCCGCTGGGTCCTGGACAAGGCCCTCAAAAAAGCCGGCTTTAAGGTCCATTGCTTTGTCGATGCCGCAGAACCGGAGTTTCTGCTGCGCCGGTCGCAACCTGATGTTCTGCTTACCGACATCCGCATGCCCGGCATCGACGGCCTGGAGCTGTTGCGCCGCCTCCGAGCCAGCCATCCAGATCTGCCGGTGATCGTGATGACCGCCCATTCGGACTTGGACAGCGCGGTCGCCTCTTTGCACGGAGGCGCATTCGAGTACCTGCCCAAACCCTTCGATTTGGACGAAGTAGTGCAGGTGGTCCAGCGGGCCTGCCAGAGCCGAGGTGCACCCAAGACGGGCGCCGGCAACAACGGCCCGGTTCCCGAAATCATCGGCGAAGCTCCGGCCATGCAGGAGGTATTCCGCGCTATCGGCCGCCTGGCCCGCTCCCCCATCACCGTGCTGATCACCGGCGAATCCGGTACCGGCAAGGAATTGGTCGCCCGCGCCCTGCATCGCCACAGTCCCCGCCGCGAGGCTCCTTTCATCGCCCTGAATATGGCGGCCATCCCCAAGGATCTTCTGGAATCGGAACTGTTCGGGCACGAGAAAGGAGCGTTCACCGGCGCCGGGCAGCGCCGCATCGGACGCTTCGAGCAGGCTGACGGCGGCACTTTGTTTCTGGACGAGATCGGCGACATGCCCGCCGAACTCCAGACCCGCCTGCTGCGAGTTCTGGCAGAGGGTGAATTTTACCCGCTTGGCTCCTATACCCCGCGGCGCGTGGATGTGCGCATCATCGCCGCCACCCACCAGAATCTGGAGGAACTGGTCGCCCGCGGTCGCTTTCGCGAGGATCTCTACCATCGCCTCAACGTGATTCGCATCCATACCCCAGCGCTGCGCGAACGGCGCGAGGACATTCCGCTGCTGCTGAACCATTTCCTTAAACGCATCGCCAAGGAACTGGCTACCGAGCCCAAGGCCCTGCGCCCCGAGGTGGAGGAGTATCTCAGCCGCTTGGATTGGCCCGGCAATGTGCGCCAACTGGAGAACACCTGCCGCTGGTTGACCGTGATGGCACCGGGTCAAACCATTTACATGGAGGATTTACCGCCGGAACTGGTGGGAAAATCCAGCCCCGCACCGGTTGTCTCTGACGCTGGCGGTGACTGGCAGGCAAATTTGGCCCAATGGACCACCCGGCAACTGGTCGAGGGCAAGCGCAACGTCGCCAAATGGGCCATCGCCGAGGCAGAACGCATCCTGATCCAGACCGCTTTGAGGCACACCCATGGCCGCCGTCAGGATGCCGCCCGGCTGTTGGGCTACGGGCGCAACACCCTAACCCGCAAGATCAGCGAGCTGAAGCTAGAAGAAGACCAGGCGGAGAGCTTGTAAGATACATTTTTGTGCATATCTCATTTTCTGCCTGACTACGGTGCATTCTTCCCAAGACATTTGTCCGCTGCCACCCGCTGAAGCCTGCAAAACATATTGGCATGATCCATGCTTACCGTTTATAAAGTTTCCGATCCATTTTCAAAAGGGCATCTCCTATGCAGCGGAAAACCCTGATCGTCATCGGCAACGGCATGGTCGGCCACCATTTCGTCGAAACCCTGGTTCAGTCCGAGCGAGGGAGCGAATTTGGCATCGTGATTTTCGGCGAGGAACCGCGCCTTGCCTACGACCGCGTCCACTTGACTTCGTACTTTGCCAGCCGCAATCCGGATGATCTGGCCCTCACCACGCCGGACTTTTACCGCGCGCATGGAATCACCTTCCACGCAGGGGATAAGGTGGTCGAGATCGACCGCAGCCTAAAACTTATCCGCTCCCAGCAAGGCATTGAGCTTCCCTACGACCTCCTGGTGCTGGCGACGGGTTCCTATCCCTTCGTGCCGCCGATTCCCGGCCACGACCGGGATGGCTGTTTCGTCTATCGCACCATCGAGGATTTGGAGGCTATCGCTCACGCCGCCTTAAACAGCCAAACCGGGGCAGTGGTAGGCGGCGGCTTGCTTGGGTTGGAGGCGGCCAAGGCCTTGCAGGACTTGGGTCTAGAAACGCATGTGGTGGAATTCGCCCCGCGCCTGATGGCAGTCCAACTGGATGATGGCGGCGGCGCCATGCTGCGGCGCAAGATCGAAGCCCTGGGAGTCGGGGTGCACACTGGCAAGAACACCCATACCATCGCTGCCGGTACCTTCCGGCGCCACCGCATGGAGTTCGCCGACGGCGAGGCTTTGGAAACCGACCTGATCGTCTTCTCCGCCGGGATTCGCCCGCGCGACGAACTGGCCAGAAAAGCGGGGCTGGAAATCGGGCCGCGCGGCGGCATCGTCGTCGACAATGTGTGCCGAACCTCCGACCCCGAGGTCTACGCCATCGGCGAATGCGCCCTGTGGAACAACCAGATCTTCGGCCTGGTGGCTCCCGGCTATCAGATGGCGCGCGTCTTGGTGGAACACCTCAACGGCAAAGATGCTCAGTTCACCGGCGCCGATCTTTCCACCAAACTCAAGCTGATGGGGGTGGACGTGGGCACCATCGGCGACTCCCACGGACGCACTCCAGGGGCACAGAGTTATCTCTACCAAAACGAACGCGACGCGATCTACAAGCGCCTGATCGTCAGCAATGACGGAAGGCTATTGGGCGCGGTGCTGGTGGGAGATGCGTCCCAATACGATACCTTGCTCCAGTATTATCGCAATGGTATCCAACTGCCGGAGCAACCGGACAGCCTCCTCTTTCCTGCGCTGGCAGGGACATCCTGCGGTCCAAGCGCCCTGCCCGCCGGCACCACCCTGTGCTCGTGCCACAATGTCACCAAGGGGCAGGTGATGGAGCTTATCGGGCAGGGAGTGGTCGCGCTGGCCGACATCAAGGCGCAAACCAAAGCCTCAACTGGTTGCGGCGGTTGCGCAGGGCTGCTCAAATCGGTGGTGGAGGCAGAGCTCAAACAACGCGGGGTCGAGGTCAAAAAGGACCTGTGCGAGCATTTCCCTTATAGCCGCCAGGAACTGTACCACCTCGTCCGGGTGGAGCAGATCCGGACCTTCGATGAACTGCTCGCCAAACACGGCCAAGGTTTGGGCTGCGACATCTGCAAGCCGGCAGTGGCCTCGATCCTGGCGTCCTATTGGAACGATTACGTCCTGTCCGACAAACACTTCAAGCTCCAGGACACCAACGACTATCGCCTGGCCAACCTGCAGAAAGACGGCACTTACTCGGTGGTCCCGCGCATCCCTGGCGGTGAGATCACCCCGGACAAGCTGATCATATTAGGGCAGGTGGCGAAAAAGTACGGGCTTTACACCAAAATCACCGGCGCCCAGCGCGTCGACCTGTTCGGTGCCCGGCTGGAGCAGTTGCCGGCCATCTGGGGGGATCTGATCGAGGCGGGGTTCGAATCCGGCCACGCTTATGCCAAGGCGCTGCGCACGGTCAAATCGTGCGTCGGCTCGACCTGGTGCCGCTATGGGGTCCAGGACAGCGTGGGGCTGGCGATCCTGCTGGAAAACCGCTATAAGGGCCTGCGCGCCCCCCACAAGATCAAAATGGCGGTATCCGGCTGCACCCGTGAGTGCGCCGAAGCCCAAGGCAAGGACGTGGGGGTGATCGCGACCGACCGGGGCTGGAACCTGTACGTGTGCGGCAACGGGGGAATGAAACCGCGCCACGCGGACCTGTTCGCCACCGATCTGGATACCCGGACTCTGATCAAATACATCGACCGATTTTTGATGTTCTACGTGCGCACCGCCGATCGCCTGCAGCGCACCTCGGTGTGGCTGGAGAACCTGGAAGGCGGCCTTGACTACCTGCGCGAGGTGATCATCGAGGACAAGCTGGGCATTTGCGCCGAACTGGAACAACAAATGCAGTACCTTGTCGACACCTACGAATGCGAATGGAAGAAGACCCTCGAAAACGAAGCAATCTTGAGGAAACGCTTTCGCTTCTTTGTCAACAGCGATAAGACCGATGACAATGTGGTCTTCATTCAGGAACGCGGCCAGATCCGGCCTGCCACGGTGGCAGAGAAAAAGCGCCTTAGGGAGATTGCGATCGAACTGGAGGAGGCCTCTTGAGCGTCCAAATGGCGCCTGAAATTGCCTGGATCAGCGTTTGCCGGGTCGGGGATCTGGAACCCGATGCCGGCGTCTGTGCTCTGGTAAACGGCAAGCAGGTGGCGATTTTTTATTTGACTAAGCTGAATCAGGTGTATGCTATCGGCAACTACGATCCGTTCAGCCACGCCAATGTCTTGTCGCGCGGTTTGGTCGGCAGTCTCGGCGGGGAACCGGTGGTTGCCTCGCCGATCTACAAGCAGCACTTCAGCCTAAGAAGCGGTCGCTGCCTTGAAAACGATCGCATCGCCGTCCCTACCTACCCGGTCCGGATCGCCGGCGACTGGGTTCAGGTCGGGATGGTGGGGCAGGGGGAAAACGCATGATGGAAGTGGTCTATTACCTCGCCGATGCCTTCACCCACGAGCCGTTCAGCGGCGCCCAGGTCGGGGTATTTCCCATGGCCGAGGGCTTGAGCGAGCGGCAGATGCAGCAACTTGCGGGCGAGCTGAACCTTCCCCAGAGCATCTTCCTGCTGCAGGCAAGCGAAAACGCTGCGCCTTCCTATCAGGCGCGCATCTTTACGCCGCATCGGGAGATGCAGTTCGCCGCCCAGGCTTTCGTCGCCTTAGGTTTCGTCCTAGCCCACCTCGGTGCGGTTCCTGGGAATCCGGGCGACAGCTGCATTCTGCTGGAAACCCGGCGCGGCATGCTGCCGATTCACTTCATCTTCGACCACGGCGGGCTGAAGCTGGTCGCCCTGGCTTTGACCGTAGAGCCGATCGTAGACCCGTTTACCCCCCCGACCGAGGAATTGGCGGCGATGTTGGGACTTCCATCCACCGCCATCGAAACCAAACGCTTCACCCCCAAGATCGCTTCCTGCGGACGGCCGTTTCTGATCATTCCGCTGCGCAATACCGAGGCCGTCCACCAAGTCGTGTTCGATTTCAAACGCTGGTCCGAATCCACCGCGCCGGCCACCGCGGCCCAGGAAATCCTCCTGTTCAGCTCACGCACGCGCGAGCCTGAGGTCAACTTCCACGCCCGCCTGGTCGGCCCCGACATCGGCCCCAAAGAAGATCCTCCCGTTGGCGAGGCGATGCCCGCATTTTGCGGCTATCTGTGCTCCTTCGCTCACCTGCGCAAAGGGACCTATGTGTTCACCGTGGAGCGGGGCGGCAGGGGCAGCCGCCGCAGCCTGCTCAGCCTGGAGATGGACCACAAGGGCACCGACCGGCTCAATCTCCGCATCGGAGGCGAGGCGGTAGTGATAGCAGAAGGTAAGATCCAAATCGCCTGATTCTAAGCGGGGTAGGCACAGAGGCCAATGAGGTCGGCATCGGTTGAGGGATAAAAAGATCGAACTTTACCCCTACGCCGGGTTCGAATATGATGATTTCTAGTATCGGCGCAGAAATTTACCCATGCCTATCCAAGCGCCCGTTTCTCCTTTGGGGCTGTTGGAGACTGCTCCGCAGCTTCTTAAGCCAGCCCCTGAACCGCTGGGGGAGATGCTGTGCTGCGGCTATTCTCCACTCCAGGCTGAAGCCGTCAGCCGGGCCCTAAACCATGCACTAGCAGCAAGAGACCGACAATCTGGCGGCTGTCCCGATGCAGTCGACGTCGCTAGGGTCTTGAAGGAAATCTGGGCCGATGCCGCCACCATTCAGGCGGCCCTACTCGCCGATGCTGACCTGGATCAGGCGAGCTTGAGCGCCGGTTTCGGCACCCGGGTAGCCGAATGGGTGAAAAAGGTCGCGCGCCTTGAGCAATTTGTCTGTCCTGAGGAAGGGTTGCAACACCCTCGCCAGGCGGAAATGTGGCGGCGCTTGCTCCTGGCCCTGGCCAACGACGTGCGCCCCTTGCTCATCGTCCTCGCCCGCCGGCTGGAAGCTTTGCGCAGCGATATCAAAGATCGCCGCATGCTTGCCCGCGAAGCCCTGGGGATCCATGCACCCTTGGCCAGCCGGTTGGGGGTCCACCGGCTTAAATGGGAACTAGAAGACCTGGCGTTCCGCTATTTGGAACCCGACACCTATCAGCAGCTTGCGCTGCAGCTGGCGGCCAGCCGCGCCAGTCGGGAAAGCTATGTACGCGATTTCATCGCCCGCCTTAAGGCAGGTCTCAACCATGCTGGCATCGTCGCCACGGTCCAGGGGCGCCCCAAGCACCTGTTCAGCATCTGGAAAAAAATGCAACGCAAACAGGTGGATTTCTGCAGCTTGTACGATCTCAATGCAGTCCGGGTGATCGTGGCCGATATTCCCACCTGCTACCGGGTCCTGGCCATGGTCCACGACCAGTGGGAGCCGATCCCGGAAGAGTACGACGATTACATCGCCCGCCCCAAGGACAACGGTTACCAGTCTCTCCACACCGTGATCAGGGGACCTAAAGGGCTGCCGGTAGAGATTCAGATCCGCACCGAAGCCATGCACACCCTGGCAGAATACGGGATGGCAGCTCACTGGCGCTACAAAGAGGGGGGCCGCCAAGATCCGGTGCTAGAACATACCATGGCAGCCCTAAGCCGCTCCCTCAAGACTGGGGCAGACGGTGGGGATTGGTTCGCCGGCCAGGTGTTCGTACTCACCCCACGGCGCCAGGTCATCTGCCTGCCCGAGGGGGCAACGCCGATCGACTTCGCCTATGCGATCCACACTGAAGTGGGCCACCGCTGCCGCGGTGCCCGGGTAGATGGTCGCATCGTCCCGCTGGACTTCCGGCTGCGGACCGGCCAGCAGGTGGAAATCCTGACCGCCAAGACCGGTGGTCCAAACCGCAGCTGGCTCGATCAGGCCAAGACCGATCACGCCCGCCACCGCATCCGGCAGTGGTTCAAACAGAAGGAAACCGAGATCTATCGCCGCCTGGGGCGCCAGCGCCTGGAGCGGGAGCTGCGCCGGCTGGGCTTGAATGAGATCGAGTGGCCGCGTCTTTTGCAGCGTTTGCGGCTGCATCAGCCGCAAGAGGTGTGGCTTGCCATCGGCCGCGGGGAAATCTCCCGCGGCCAGCTGGCAACTGCCCTGCGCGGAATCACCGCACCGGCTGAACTCAAAACCTCAGTCGGGGCAGACCTGCGTGCCAACCTTAATTCTGGGCAATCCCAGGGGATTGCCCCGACATTGTACGTACAGGGTGAACGCAACCTATTGACCCGGCTCGCCCGATGCTGCCAGCCAGCCCCAGGGGAGGCGGTGATAGGCTATCTGACTATTCATCACCGCATCACCATCCACCGGCAGGATTGCCCCAATGTCGTGCATCTGCCAGAAACTCGGCGCAGCCGGCTGGTGGAGACGGTATGGGAGTGAAAGTGAGGTGGATCGATTTTACTGGAATGCGCACAAAAATGGTGGACGAAAAATCGAATCGCACGGTTTTAAATAACGGTATTGCGTCTAACCTATATGGAACATTTTTTGCTTGATAATTCTAATCCGATTTCTATGTAACCGCAAAGGGTGCATCCCCATGAGCCACTTTCTCGATCGCTTGAAATTTTTCCGGAAAACCAACGCGACTTTCGCCGCCGGTCTCGGCGTCGTCACCCATGAAGACCGCCAGTGGGAGGACGCTTATCGGGGCCGCTGGCGGTTCGACAAGGTGGTGCGCTCCACCCACGGGGTCAACTGCACCGGCGGCTGTTCCTGGAACATCCACGTCAAGAACGGACTGGTGGCGTTCGAGCTCCAGGCCACCGACTACCCCCGCACCCGCCCGGACCTGCCCAACCACGAGCCGCGCGGCTGTCAGCGCGGCGCCAGTTACTCCTGGTACCTGTACAGCCCGCACCGGGTCAAATACCCCTTGATCCGCGGGCGGCTGCTTGAGCTCTATCGGGCCGAGCGCCAAAGCGGCAAGGACCCGGTGGAAGCCTGGGCGGCGATCCAGGCCGACCCTGAAAAACGCCAGGCTTACACCAACGTGCGGGGTCTGGGCGGCTTCGTCCGCGCCGCCTGGGACGAGGCGGTCGAAATCATCGCCGCCGCCAACGTGCATACCATTCAGCGCTGGGGCCCGGACCGGATCATCGGATTCTCGCCCATTCCCGCCATGTCGATGATTTCTTACGCCGCCGGCAGCCGTTACCTTTCTCTGATCGGCGGCGTCTGTCTGTCGTTCTACGATTGGTACTGCGACCTGCCGCCCTCCTCCCCCCAGGTGTGGGGGGAACAGACCGACGTGCCGGAAGCGGCCGACTGGTACAACGCCGGCTATATTATCTGCTGCGGGGCCAATCTGCCCATGACCCGCACCCCGGACGCCCACTTCTATTCCGAGGTGCGCTACAAGGGCACTAAGGTCGTCGCCATCGCCCCCGATTACGCCGAATACGTCAAGTTCGCCGACCTGTGGATGCCGGTCAAACAGGGTACCGACGCGGCGGTGTTTTTAGCGATGGCCCACGTGGTGCTGAAGGAATTCTTCATCGATCACCCTACCCCTTACTTTCTTAACTACGTGCGCACCTATACCGATATGCCCATGCTGGTGCGCCTAGACGACCGAGGCGATGGCTATGTGGCCGGACGTTTCCTTAGGGCTTCGGACTTCGAGGGCGATCTGGGCCAGACCAATCGGCCGGAGTGGAAGACGGTGGTATTCGACCAAACCAGCGGCGACCTGGCCGTCCCCCAAGGTTCCATCGGCTTCCGCTGGGGCGAGGAAGGCAAATGGACCCTGGAACCCAAGGACGGCCAAAGCGGCCGGGCCATCACCCCCCAGCTAAGCCTGATCGGTAGCCCGGATGCAGTCGTTGCGGTGCATTTCCCGCGCTTCGACGCGCTCCCCCGCCGGGGGGAAACCCTGACCCGCAACGTTCCGGCGAAAAGGCTTACCCTAAAGAACGGCGAAGAGGTGTTGGTCGCCACGGTGTTCGACCTGCAACTGGCCCACTACGGCATCGACCGGGGGTTGGGAGGCGAGGGCGCGCAAAGCTACGCCGATGAGATCCCCCACACTCCCGCCTGGGCCGAGAAAATCTGCGGGGTAAGATGTGCCGACATCATCCGCACCGGGCGCGAGTTCGCCGACAACGCCGCCAAAACCCAAGGCAAGTCTATGGTGATTCTGGGCGCCGGGGTCAACCACTGGTACCACAATGACATGACCTACCGCTCGATCATGAACCTGCTCCACCTGTGCGGCTGCGTCGGCCAATCCGGCGGCGGCTGGGCCCATTACGTCGGCCAAGAAAAGATCCGCCCCCAGGCCGGTTGGGCGCCGATCGCTTTCGCCCTAGACTGGCATCGGCCGCCGCGGCAGATGAACGGCACCAGCTTCTTCTACTTCCACACCGACCAGTGGCGCTACGAGACCTTGACCCCAGCCGAGATCATGGCTGCCACTGCCAGCGGCAAATACCGCGGCTACACCCTGGCCGATTACAATGTGGTGGCCCAGCGCCTGGGCTGGCTGCCTTCGGCACCGCACTTCAACCGCTCGCCGATCGAGATCTGCCACGCGGCGCAACAAGCAGGTTATACCAGCGAGGAAGAGATCGCCCGCTACGTCGCCCAGCAGCTCAAATCCGGGCAGCTGAAATTCGCCTGCGAGGACATAGACGCCCAAGAGAACTTCCCGCGCAACCTATTCGTCTGGCGCGCCAATCTGCTCGGCAGCAGCGCCAAAGGGCACGAATATTTCCTCAAGCACCTGCTCGGTGCCCAGAACGGGGTGATGCAGGACGTGCGCGAGGAGGCCATGCCTAAGGAAATCAAGTGGCGGCTGCCCGCCCCTATCGCCAAGCTGGATCTTCTGGTGGATATCAACTTCCGCCTTAACTCCACTGGGGCTTATGCCGACGTCATTCTACCCACCGCCACCTGGTATGAGAAGAACGATCTCAATACCACCGACATGCACCCGTTCATCCATCCTTTGACGGCGGCTGTGGACCCGGCCTGGGAGTCACGCTCCGACTGGCAGATCTTCAAGACCATCGCGCACAGGTTCTCGCAGCTGGCGGAAAAACATCTGGGCACCTTAAAGGACGTGGTGGCGCTGCCGCTTCTCCACGACACCCCCGCTGAACTGGCCCAGCCGCTTAGCGTTCAGGACTGGAAAACAGGCGAGTGTGAACCGATTCCCGGCAAGACCCTGCCGGTCCTGAAGGTGGTGGAGCGCGACTATCCAAACACCTATAAGAAATTCACTGCCTTAGGTCCCCTGCTCGACAACTTGGGCAACCACGTCAAGGGCATAGCCTGGCAGACCTTAGAGGAGATCGAGCGCCTCAAGACGATCTGCGGCATCGTGGAGGAGGATGGGATCACTAAAGGGCGGCCGTCGCTTGCCGAGGATATCGCGGTGTGCAATGCGATCTTGACCCTGGCTCCGGAGACCAACGGCAGGGTAGCTTACAAAGCCTGGCAGGCCCTGGAAAAGAAGACCGGACGCCGGCACACCCATCTGGCCGAAGCAAGGCGCTGCGACCACATCAGCTTCAGCGACCTGGTGGTACAGCCCAGAAAGATCATCACCGCCCCCACCTGGAGCGGGATTGAAGCCGAGGAGGTCAGCTATTCGGCTGGCTATACCAACATCCACGAATTCATCCCGTTCCGCACCTTGACCGGCAGGGCCCACTTTTATCTGGACCACGAGTGGATGCGGGAATTCGGCGAGAGCTTCTGCACCTTCCGCCCGCCGGTCGACCTCAAGGCCACCGGCCCGCTGCAGGAAAAGCTACAGGACAAGCCGCATCTGGTCCTGAACTGGATCACCCCCCATTCCAAATGGGGCATTCACAGCACTTACAACGACAATCTCAGGATGCTGCACCTGTTCCGAGGCGGACCGGTGGTGTGGATCTCCGAAAAGGATGCCCTAAAGATCGGCCTCAAGGACAACGACTGGGTCGAGGCGGTCAACTGCAACGGCGCTGCGGTGGCGCGGGTAGTGGTGAGCCAGAGGATCCCGCAAGGGATGGCGATGATGTACCACGCTCAGGAGAAGATCGTCAACGTGCCAGGCTCCCCCACCACCGGCAAGCGCGGCGGGATCTTGAACAGCGTCACCCGAGTGACGGTGAAGCCGACCCACATGATCGGCGGTTACGCCCAATTCAGTTACAGCTTCAACTACTACGGCACGATAGGCTCCCAGCGCGACGAGTTCGTGCTGCTGCACAAGATCGCCGATGAGGACGTGGACTGGCTGGAGCGGGAATTGACTGTCGCGCGCGAGACCCAGCTCAATCCGGCAGGGGTGCGGTCTAGGGCGGCGATCGAGCCGGCCTTCGAGGAGGCAGCGGAGCGGGAGCCGGAGGTGGAGCTCAATAGTATGGGGAAGTAAATCATGAAAGTGCGCGCCAATTTCGCTTTGGTGTTCAACCTGGACAAGTGCATCGGTTGCCACACCTGCTCGGTCACCTGCAAGAACGTCTGGACCAACCGCAAGGGGGTCGAGTACGTCTGGTTCAACAACGTCGAGTCCAAGCCCGGGGTCGGCTATCCCAAGCACTGGGAAGATCAGGACAAGTGGCACGGCGGCTGGGAGGTGAAGGGCGGCAAGCTTCAGCTCAAATCCGGCTCGCGCCTGAAGCGGCTGGCGAATCTGTTCGCCAATCCCGACCTTCCCACCCTTGACGACTACTACGAGCCGTTCGATTACGACTACGCCACCCTCCAGCAGAGCCCTTTGCGGGAAGCGGCGCCGGTGGCCCGACCCTATTCGCTGATCGACGGCCACGTGCTCGACAAGATCGAGTGGGGGCCCAACTGGGAGGACGATCTGGCCGGCGAGTTCGAAAAGCGCTCGCGCGACGTCAACTTCGAGGCGGTCGAGAAGGCCGTTTATGCCGAGTTCGAAAACTCGTTTAACATTTACCTGCCGCGCATCTGCAATCACTGCCTCAATCCCTCGTGCGTGGCCTCGTGTCCCTCGGGGGCGATGTACAAGCGCGAGGAGGACGGCATCGTGCTAGTGGATCAGAACCGCTGCCGCAGCTGGCGTATGTGCATCAGCAATTGCCCGTACAAAAAGGTCTACTACAACTGGGAATCGGGCAAGGCGGAAAAATGCACCGCCTGCTACCCCAGGGTCGAGGCGGGCCTGCCGACGGTGTGTTCGGAAACCTGCGTCGGCCGCATCCGCTACAACGGCATCATGCTGTACGACGCCGACCGGATCGCTGAACTTGCCTCCGTGGAGGATCCCCGCGACCTCTACCAGGCCCAACAGCAGATCTTCCTAGACCCTAACGACCCGCAGGTGATCGCAAAAGCGCAACAGGATGGTTTCCCACCGTCCTGGATCGAGGCAGCCCAGAAGTCGCCGATCTGGAAGCTGGTGATGGACTTTAAGGTGGCCTTCCCCCTCCACCCGGAATTCCGCACCCTGCCCATGGTGTGGTACGTGCCGCCCCTGTCGCCGGTCCAGACCCAAATCGACCAGGGCAATCTCCCGGTGCATGAGGATGGCATGATCCCCCGGGTGGAAGCCTTGAGGCTGCCGATTCAGTATCTGGCCAATCTCCTCACCGCCGGCAACGAGGCTCCCATTGTCCAGGCGCTCAAGCGGATGCTGGCGATGCGAAGCTACATGCGCTCGCTGCACGTGGAAGGCAAGCCTAACCTCAAGGTGCTGGAAGAGGTGGGCTTGACTCAAAGCCAGGTAAGCGAGATGTATCACCTGCTGGCGATCGCCAACTACGAGGACCGGTTCGTCATCCCCACCGCTCCCGAATACGGCGCCCACGAAGACACTTATGCCTTCCAGGGCCAGATCGGCTTTTCCTTCGGCAACGAGGAGTGCAGCGTCAGCGCTTACGAGGCCGGTTTTTCGCTGTTCCCGGAAAAGCGCAAGGGGGTCACCCAGCCGATCAGGTTCACGCCGATGCGTAAGATCCGAGCCAAAGCCAGCCAGCTGGAATGATGGCAGTCATGCTGGAAACCTCGCCGGTGGGCGGCATCCCCCTCCTCTACCGGCTGCTGGCCAGGCTGCTGGATTACCCCGACCAGGAGCTTGCCGCCCAGCTTAAAGAGATCGGCGGGGTGCTGGGTGAGCTGCCCGAATCCGCCCGGCCGGTGCTGGCAGCCTTCCTGGCGTGGGCGGCAAATCGACCGCTGACCGACTGGCAAACCGAGTACGTCCGCACTTTCGACTTGAGTCCCGACCATAGCCTGCACTTGACCTGGCACCTGTTCGAAGAGCAGGACCGCCGCCGCGGCATGACCCTGGCGGGCCTCGCCCAGTTCTACACCAACCAAGGGCTGGCCATCGCCCGGGGGGAGTTGCCCGACTACCTCCCCCTGATCCTGGAATACGCCTCTACCTTGCCGCCTGAGCAGGGGCGGACGTTCCTTAAGCAGTGCCGGCAGGCGCTTTTGACTTTGGCGGAGAACCTTAGCCGGGCGGAGAGTCCGTATGTACCGCTGGTGCGTTTGTTGCTTGAATGATGGCATTCCCATTTAACCGGAGGTTCCTATGACGCTTTCCCACTTCCTGTTCGTCGTCTATCCCTTCATCGCCGGCACCGTGTTTCTGGTCGGAAGTCTCATCCGCTACGACCGCGAACAATACACCTGGAAGGCCGACTCCAGTCAACTCCTGGAAAAGAAGCAGCTTTTGATCGGTAGCCGGCTGTTCCACGCCGGCATCATCATGCTGTTCTTCGGCCACCTCATCGGCCTCCTGACCCCGCGTCAGGTGTTTCTGGCCCTGGGTGTATCCGACCTGGCACACCAGTACCTCGCAATCACTGCCGGCGCCCTGTTCGGCACCCTGTGCCTGATCGGCGGGGTGATCCTATGGCGGCGGCGCATGTTTCATCCGCGCATCCGCGCTACCAGCAGGTGGATGGATATCTTCATCCTCGATTGGCTGCTCGTCACCTTGAGCTTGGGCCTGCTCACCATCCCCCTCTCCTTGTATCACGCTGTCCAGGGAGATGCCTCCATCATGCTCAATCTCGCCGACTGGGCCCAGAGCATCGTGACCTTCTCGCCCCAGCCGGAACTTTTGGACCAGGTCCCGTTCCTGTACAAGCTGCACCTGTTCTTCGGCCTGACCGTTTTCTTACTGTTTCCTTTCACCCGCCTGATCCACGTGTTGACCATTCCGCTCAATTACTTGATTCGGCCGTATCAGATCGTGCGCGCCAAATTCGTCCACTATCCCCGCTGAGATGCAGATCCGCTTCTGCGACCCTGCAGCCGACTTTACCGATGCGATCGAAGTCATCCGCCGTTACCACGACAGTTTCCTCGCCCAGGGCTTCCAATTGCTTAAGCTTGTGGCGGAAATCGAATCCCAGGGTCTAAACGGGGAACGCGCCTGCCGCCTGGCTGAGCTCTATGCTTTCTACCAGCGCGCCAACCTTCTCCACCATCAGGACGAGGAAAAGGCGCTGTTTCCGAAGGTCGTAGGATGCGACCTTATGCTCGACGGCATGCTCGAACGCCTCACCCTGGACCATATCGAGATCGAAGAAGCCTGGCGGGTGCTGACCATCGATCTTAAGGAAATCCTGGAAAAACACCTGGTACCTGAAGCGGTCACCGGCAAAGCCGCCCGGTTCGAACAGCTCCAGCGCGAGCACCTTATGCGGGAAAACGAAGATTTCCTGCCCAGACTGGCGGCCAAATTGACTACTGGTCAACGCCGGCAGGCAGCAGCAGCGATGGCCAGGATGCGGGGGCTAAGTTGACCGCTCATGCCCCGAATCGATCCAGCGGGCTCTCCACCCCCTTTCCGCCCCGGTTGAGCACGTGGGTGTAGATCATTGTGGTGCTCACGTCCTTGTGGCCAAGCAATTCCTGCACGGTTCGAATGTCGTAACCGGTCTCCAATAAATGGGTCGCGAAGGAATGACGAAAGGTATGACAAGTCGCCGGTTTCGCGATGCCCGATGCACGCACGGCCCCTTTTACTGCGCGTTGCAATGACTTCTCGTCGATGTGATGCCGCCGCTCCTTGCCGGAACGCGGGTCAATCGAGCGCTTGGAGGCAGGGAAAACGTATTGCCAGCCCCACTCGCTGGCGGCACTCTGATATTTTCTCTGCAGGGCAAACGGCAAATAGACCTTGCCAAAACCTTCAGTCAGATCCTTCTCATGAACGACCCGCACCTTCTCCAGATGACTCTTCAGTGGTTCGACCAAACTCCGCGGCAGCATGGTGATGCGGTCTTTGCCGCCTTTCCCATCCCGCACCACAATCTCGCTGCGTTCAAAGTCCACATCGCGCAGCCTCACACACTCCATCAGCCGCATTCCGGTGCCATACAATAGCTTGGTCATCAGTTCATGGCGTCCATCGAGATGAGCCAGCACCGCCCGCACCTCGGCCTGGGTCAAGACCACCGGCAAGCGCGCCGGTCGCTTCGCCCGTTCCAGATCATCGAGCCAACCGATCTCCTTCCCGAACACTTCCTGATAAAGGAATACCAATTCACTCAGCGCCTGGTTCTGGGTAGAAGCCGCCACGTTCCGGTGGTATCGCCAGATGGCTGAGAAACTCCGAAACCTCGCTGTTCCCCATGGTTTCTGGATGACGTTTGCCGTGAAACAGGATAAAGCGCTTGATCCAATCCACGTAGGCCTGCTCGGTACGGATGCTGTAGTGCTTGACCCTCAATTTTTCACGCACCTGGTCCAAGAGTTTTGGCTTGTTTTGCATGGAGGAAAGGTTTATATATTGATTTCAAAAGCGGAGTAATTTTCAACATGGATAGCGGCCAACTCTCTGAAAACTTAAGACCAAGCATTTTTATACCCCACTTTTTGGCTTTTTCGCGGGGTCATTTAGGTTTGCTACTTCATGTTAGCTGGCAAACCAGAGCTAGGAGTTAAATGGTGAACAAGAAAAAGCACCCGAACCATGAAGGCATAGCGGAGCAGTTAGAGATCCGAGAACCATCGAGAGAGTATGCCCGCAATAAGGATATTCTGACGTTCTTTGGCCAGCCGATGGTCAAGGGCTCTTTCGTTCAAATCGATCCCGCTCAAATCACCCCCGATACTCCAACCTTGTTCTACAGACACCCGAACGGGGAAATCTGGATCGGAGATGCGGTTGCTTGGCTTCGCACTCTACGAAGTGAATCGGTTGACCTAATCTTTGCTGACCCACCTTACAACATTAAGAAGGCGGAGTGGGACAGTTTCGAGTCACAAGAAGAATACGTCAAGTGGTCGTTGCAGTGGATAGAAGAGGCAGCCCGTGTATTGAAGCCTACAGGGACGCTCTATGTCTGTGGGTTCTCCGAAATCCTTGCAGACCTGAAACTTCCAGCGTCACGCTTCTTCAAGGGGTGCAAATGGCTGGTTTGGCACTACAAGAACAAGGCCAACCTTGGGTCCGACTGGGGACGTTCGCACGAGAGCCTTCTTCATTTCCGAAAGAGTCGCCAGTTCACTTTCAACGTGGACGATGTGCGTATTCCTTACGGGAATCATACGCTAAAGTACCCCGAACATCCGCAGGCCGAGACGAGCCAATACGGCAAAGGCCGCAGCGGCAACGACAAGCTGTGGCGGCCACATCCCAAGGGGGCTAAGCCTAAAGATGTGATCGAAATCCCGACGACGTGCAATGGAATGCACGAGAAGACGCCCCATCCCACTCAGAAACCTGAAGAACTCTTGCGAAAGATCGTCCTGGCATCATCAAACACCGGTGATTTGGTGATTGACCCGTTCCTCGGATCGGGAACGACCGCCGTTGTGGCTGAGCAACTTGGTCGAAAGTGGAAAGGTTGCGACATCTCCCTTGAGTACTGTCAATGGGCTGCCCGAAGAATTGAACTGGTGGAGGATTGGCCGGTTGAAAAATGGATCCAATACGACCTTGAGAACGCCGAACGAAGGAAGTCCATTCGATGACAGAGGCGACATTGGGAGACCTGCAAGCAAGTGTTCAGGATAGATCGGCGTTTGGCGCTCTGTCAGACTACTTCACCCTATGCGAGGCGTTTCTTCGATTCGTCCAAAGCACGCCGCCCACACGTATTATTTCACCTTCGCACCACAATTACATTTTCTACCAGTACGATCAAACTTATGGCCACAGAATCACTCGTCCTCTAAACGTTGATCTGTTCATCGAGTCGGCCAGCGACTTACGGGCGGCTGTTGACAGGTTTATGGCCTTTCTTGCCGACCTAAGGCAGCACCAGGAATCAGCCGCTGGCCGAAAGGGCAACAAGGACTATGTTGAGTCGAAAGAAATCAATAAAGTCGTCTACACCGTCCAGCAGTCTATCGGCAGCGTTGGTGATTCGTTCGATAACCCCAATCAGTCCAGAAAGCGGGTGGGACAACTCTTTGAGACGTTGGTCAAACTTATTATCCAAGAAGTGGGATTGGAGTGTGAGCCACGCACTATCAGCATCCCAATCCCAGGATATCCTGGTTACGAAATATCCTACGAGTTGGATTTAGTTTTCTCTCGCAACAAGGCAATTATAGCGGCCGAGACTAAGTTCATAGATGTCACGGAAATTGTCGGATCGGTGAAGACCACAAGCAAGGATCGGATCGACAAAGTGTTTCTCGATAAATATCTCTTGACGAAGCTGCTCGGTAGAAACGTGCCAGTAGTGGCGGTTTTCCTGCATGACGTTCAACGCGCTCGCAGAGGGAAAAGTATTTTCGGGATTAACTCAACTTTCAAAAGCAATCATTTCTTGGGCTACACTGTTGCACTGAATAGACTTGATGGCGTCTATTACGTTGATCCCAGGCCAGAAATGGTCGCCAATGACCGGCTACGTGAGCAGATAGGCGATTTTCAGAAGTTTCTCGTGAAGGATGTGTGGACACTTTCAGGCGGAGGATAGGGATTCTTCGGAGGTTGCCAGCTAAAAATTGGTTACAGCGGACGGCGTTCCGCCGCCGCTGAACCGGAGCGTTAGGTCGCAAACGAGCATCCAGAAGGTAAGGAGACAGTCATGGCCAAATATAGAAGCGCGCTGCCTCAGCTTGGAGACGATTTCTTCATGACCGATGGCGGGATCGAAACCACCCTTATTTTCCTCGACGGTCTGGAACTGCCCTATTTCGCCGCCTTTCACCTGTTCAGGTCACAGGAAGGCGAGAGCGCTCTCCGGAAGTACTTCCGAACCTATGGGGAGCTGGCCAAGAAGTTCAATACCGGCCTTATTCTGGAAACCGCGACGTGGCGGGCGAACCCCGACTGGGGCGAGAAGCTCGGCTACAGCCGTGAGGCTCTAGCGGAAAGTATCAGGAAGTCCGTTCGGCTGCTCGAGGAAATCCGAAGGGAATACGAAACTGACCGAGCCCCGGTCGTCATAAGCGGGTGCATCGGGCCCCGTGGGGATGGATACGTACCGGATACTGCGATGTCGGAAAGAGAAGCCCAGGACTACCATCAGATGCAGGTAGAGACATTCGCGGATACCGCCGCAGACCTGGTGACCGCCATCACCATGAACTACGTTGAGGAGGCGGTCGGGATTGCGCGAGCCGCGAAGCAGGCGAACATGCCCGTCGTCATCTCCTTTACGGTGGAGACCGACGGACATCTTCCGACGGGGCAACCGTTACGGGACGCTATCAAGCAGGTCGATGACGCTACCTCGGGGTATCCTGCCTACTTCATGATTAACTGCGCTCATCCTGGCCACTTCGACAATGTAGTGGATGGAGGCGAGGCGTGGACAGGGCGGATTCGTGGCCTTCGCGCTAACGCGTCCCGAATGAGCCACGCCGAGCTGAACGAGGCCGCCGCACTTGATGCCGGCAACCCAATCGAGCTTGGGCAGCAGTACGCTGCGTTGAGGATGCACAAGCTGAAGCGATTGAATGTCATGGGCGGCTGCTGCGGAACTGATCATCGCCATGTCGAACAGATTACGATTGCTTGCCTGCCGCAATTCCGCGAGACGACCTAACAACGGGTTGCAGCCGACACGCTCCGCGTGCGGCTGAACCCGAGCGTTAGCCGTAAAAAGGAAGCAAAATGGAAAGCGACGAACAAACACTAAATCCTTGGGTTTCGATGTGGACTAAACCTCGTGCCACAATTCAGCAAATAGTTGACACGAACCCAGAACGTTTAGTCATGACATTGGCAGCCATTTCTGGATTTGCCCAAGTATTAGATCGAGCCAGTATGAGAAGCTTGGGAGATAAGTTGGAGTGGCCCGCTATATTTCTTATCGCCGCAATCGCTGGGCCGATTGGGGGGATAATTAGTCTTTACATAGCTAGCGCGTTAATTCGCTGGACAGGAACTTGGATCGGCGGGAACGCCTCGTCGCAGAACATTCGGGCTGCGTTAGTCTGGTCCAATGTGCCGATAATTTGGGCTCTAATACTCTGGATTCCTGAGCTCGCACTATTTGGTCAAGAACTGTTCACATCTGAGACTCCGACTATTGATGCGACCCCGTCGTTAGCATTCCTTATGCTCGGATTTGCTGCGATTGAAATATCAATTGCAATTTGGACAATTGTTGTGCTCTTGAAATGCTTGGGGCAAGTTCAAAGCTTTTCGGCATGGAAGGCTCTTGGTAACGTAGTTCTTGCCGGGCTGGTCGTCATTGTTCCGATCGTAGTCATTGTTCTTGGTGTGGTTGGTTTAACACGATGATACCAAACTTAATACTGAGAAAGGCTAACAAGGCGCTGCACTCGGACGGCAATTCCGCTGCGCTCCATTGCCGCCGGTGAGCTTGGCCGTTAGGCAAACAAGAGGAGGCTGATATGAAACTGAAGCGATTCGTCGTCGCAATCCTGCTCGGCCTGGCCATGCCCGCTATTGCCGTGGCGGCATGCCCCTACGACTCAAACTGCATCAATAACCCCTATGGCGCCGGCAGTCCTTACAAGTCTGATGGCCTAATGAATCCGTACAGCCAGTACGGTAGCCCGTACAGTAACAAGTCTTGGACGAATCCGTACGCTACTGATGCTCCTAAACTTTACGATAGCCAGGGCAACTATCGCGGAAGGTTGAGCACAAATCCGTATGATCCGGACTCGGTATCGAATCCATACGGCAGGTATGGCAGCCCCTACTCGCCGGACAGCATCAATAATCCATACGGCGCTGGGAATCCCTACTCGAACGAACCGATCTACGTGTATCCGCAGTAGTAGGGCAGTGGAGATACCTATGGCCATAAAACGAATTCGGCCGCCGAGGCCGCCGAAGCCAGTCGATCGCCTGCAGAAGATCAAGATGGTTCGGCCTCTTGGCAAGAACAAGTAGATAAAGGCCCATTGGCGCTACAACTACGGTACACGCCGGTGGGAATGGGCAGACGGGTACTGGAGCAAGCGAGTTTGCCTAACCAGCCCTTCGAGCGGACGCCGGAAAGCAACGTGGCGCCACACGGTGGGCGTTCCGGCGGCGCCGCTCAAGGGCGGCGTTAGCCACACACAAGGGAGGTCACAATGTTGCATCGAGTCATCGCAGTTCTGTTTCTCGCGCTCGCCCCATTCCTCGCGCACGCGGAGGGTGCGCCGTTCGGGCTACCCGTCGGCGTCGCCACGCTCAAAGAGGCCCGTGCAAGTCTTGGAGCAAAAACCCGCCTCGAAGATAGCGGCTTCAACAAGTGGAGTAATGGCCCAATGCTCAAGTCCAACGGTTCTGGGCTTGGCATGGACGGCTTGCAGAGCGCGCTTTTCATCTTCAACGCACAGGAGAAGCTTGTAGGGGTCATTCTCACGCTGCCCAAGCACCGCTTCGAGTCAATCAAGTCATACCTGCAAGGAAAATACAAACTTGTGTCGGCGCAAACTCCGTTCGTGGGCAATCAATCGGCGACGTTTCGTGAGGGGCCTGTGACCATCCAGGCTTCTGCGCCGCACATGAGTTTTGAAATGGAGGTCAGCTACATCCATTCAGAGTTGCAGGCAGCCTTCAACCGTGGCTCCCAAGCTGAGCAGGCGCAGAAACAGAAATCTGAAAGTGAGAAGTTCTAATGTGTGGCTAAGCTGAGCGTTATGCGGCACCTCGTCAGCCCTCATATAATATCCGCAGTGATCGAAGCCGAACGAGGCACCGCCATGACCATGGGTCCTTTACCAAATTTGCAACAACCATCCTTGGGGCCCAATCACCGCCTCGCTGAGCGGCTGACGACTGCCCGAAGCCGGCTATTTGTTGGGCGTGGTGCCGAGCTGGAACTCTTCCGGCAGGCAATTCTGGCGGAAGAGCCTCCCTTTGCCGTGCTCTACCTCTTCGGTCCCGGCGGGGTGGGCAAAACGACGCTGCTGTGGGAGTACCTGCACATCGCCGAAGCGCAGGGACACGCTGTGTACTGGTTGGATGGCCGCGAGATCGATGCCTTTCCCCAAGGGCTGCTCTTTGCCCTCTCCGAGGCTGTCGATCTGCTGACGCCGCCCCTATCCCTGCAGGCACTGGCCGATCTGCCGCCCGCCGTGCTCATCCTCGACACCTATGAGCGCCTCGCCCCCCTGGACAACTGGCTGCGCGAAACCTTCTTACCAGCCTTGCCGGCGCATGTGTTGGTGATTATCGCCGGCCGCAATCCCCCCTCCGAACCCTGGCGCACCGATCCGGCCTGGCGAGAATTGGCCCGCATCGTCTCCCTGCGCAACCTGCACCCGGAAGAGAGCCGGCAGTTGTTGGCCACCTTGCAGGTGCCTGTCTCCCTGCAAGAGAAGGTACTCAGCCTCACCTACGGTCATCCCCTGGCCCTGGTCCTGCTGGCCGACTGGCTGGCTCTGGTCGAGGCAAGCACAGAAGAGATCAGCCTGGAGCGCGCCCCAGACGTGATCCGCCTGCTGGTGGAGCGGTTCATGCGGGACGTCCCCACCGCCCTGCATCGTAAGGCCCTGGAGGCGTGCGCTCTGGCCCGGGTGACCACCGAAGCCCTGCTGGCCGAGGTGCTGGGGGAAGAAGTCGCCCCCACACTCTTCGCCTGGCTGCGCGGCCTCTCCTTCATCGAAGCCGGCCCGGCAGGTCTCTTCCCCCACGATCTGGTGCGCGACGTCTTGGAAACCGACCTGCGCTGGCGCAACCCCGAGGCCTGGCGACAACTTTACCGCCGGGTGCGTCACCATCTCACCCGTCGCTTCTGGAATAGCAGCGGCCTCGCCCGCCAGCAGGCCTTTGCAGACCTGCTTTATTTGCAGCGTCATCAGCCAGCCATGAAGCCCTTTTATGACTGGAAGGCCCTGGGCGGCGCCTATCACGACCCAGCCACGCCGCAGGATCACCCCCATATTCTGGCCATGGTGGAAACCCACGAAGGCTCGGAGTCGGCCCGGATCGCCGCCTACTGGCTCCAACGCCAGCCCGGGGCTTTTGTGGTCTTTCGGGGGCCGGACTCCCTCCCGCTGGGCTTTTCGGCCAACCTGCTCCTGGACGCTGTGACCCCCGAGGATGAGCAGACCGACCCGGCTGTGCGCGCCATCTGGGACTTTTTGCGGCGCTACGGCCCCCTGCGCCCCGGCGAATGCCTCCAGATCGCCCGCTTCTGGATGGGCTGGGAGACCTACCAGGGGCCTCTGACCCACAACATGATCACCTTGAACACCGTGGTCACCTGGCTAACGACGCCCAACCTGGCCTGGACCTTCTGTTGCACGGCCGATCCGCCTTTCTGGGAAGAGCTGTTTACCTACATCAACTTCTGCCGCGTCGTTGAAGCCGATTTCGATGTAGGCGGCCACCGCTACGGGGGTTTTGCCCACGACTGGCGCGCCGAACCGCTGGCCGTGTGGAGGGAGATCATGGCCGAGCGGGAGCTCGGCCTGGACTTCAAGCCGGAGCCGGTTGGCCAGTTCGCCCCGCCCCCGCTCATGGTCCTTTCCCAGCCGGAGTTCGCCGAGGCTGTGCGCCAGGCCCTACGCGACTACAGCCGGCCGGACGCGCTGGCCGGCAACCCCCTGCTGCGTTCCCGCGTCCTGCGGGATGTGGCCGGCCCCAACCCCGGCCCGCAAGCCCTACAATCCCTGCTGCACGTCGCCGCCGAAACCCTGACTGCCAGCCCAAAAGACGAAAAATTCTACCGGGCGTTACATCACACCTATTTTCAGCCGGCCCCCACCCAGGAAGCCGCCGCCGAACTGCTGGACCTGCCCTTCAACACCTACCGCTACCAGCTCGGCAAAGGCATCCAGCGGGTGATCGATTGGCTCTGGCAGCGGGAATTGTATGGCCCGAGCCCCTGAGCGGACCTGCACGAACGTTTGGATTCACATGTAAGAAGACGGCTATCTTCAAAGTAGCCGTCTTCTTGCTTTTTTCGGCAAGGATTCGGCTGCTATTCGGCTGGGAAGTTGGCAGTTCCCCGGGCTATATTGTGAATAAGTTCGGTCGGAAAACGCGCTTCCCAACCGGAGGGCGCCCTCTCCAGCGCAACTACTTTGTTCAAGGAGATGCAAAATGCAACCAACCGTAAACACTACCAACGACTATCCCCTGGCCCACACCCGCCAGGAACTGGAGCGCCTGGTGCGGCAGGGACGTTTCTTCGGCGATCTGACCGAGTATGTGCTCCACCAGGCCGGGTTGACCCCCGGCATGCGGGTGCTGGACGTGGGCTGCGGCGCCGGCGATGTCTCCTTTCTGGCCGCCAAACTGGTCGGGCCCCAGGGCGCGGTCATCGGCGTGGACAAAGCGCCGGAAGCCATCACCTACGCCCAACAACGGGCGCAACAGGCCGGGCTGGAGAACGTCCGCTTCGTGGCCGCCGACCTGGCCGAATTCCAGCTCGACGGCGAGCCGGTGGACGCCCTGGTCGGCCGGCTGGTGCTGATGTACTTCCCCGACCCGGCCGCGGTGCTGCGCCGGCTACTGGCCTTCGTCAAACCGGGCGGGATTGTGGCCTTTCAGGAACTGGATCTGCTGCCGACGCCCCCGCCGGAGGTCATGAGCGAGCCGCGCTGCGAGACCTACGTCACCGCCGGCACACGGGTTAACCAGACTTTTGCCCGTGCCCGTATCGACGGCCGTATCGCGTTCAAGTTAGGGCCGATCTTCCAGCGCGCCGGCCTGCCCGCGCCGCAGATGCTGGCCATGCTGCGGGTGGAGCGAGGACCCGATTCGCCCATCTACGACTGGATCGCCCAGGTCACCCGCAGCGTACTGCCGTTAATGCAGTAAGTCGGCGTGGCCACAGCCGAGGAGGTGCAGGTGGACACCCTGGCCGAGCGCATGCGCCGCGAGGCCGTCGAAAAGGATTGCACGCTGGTCACGCCCCCGCTGGTGGGAGCCTGGGC